>Ga0310811_10000136_pt1 | contig 108388 bp, 88 predicted proteins | sample YCmetagenome_FD_207642 | JGI IMG/M metagenome (GOLD analysis project Ga0310811, IMG submission 207642) | Soil microbial communities from experimental microcosm in Duke University, North Carolina, United States - YC | ecosystem: Engineered > Artificial ecosystem > Soil microcosm > Unclassified ... | reverse complement strand
TCGGGGAAATCGCGCGTAACATTGAAGTACCAGAAAACGGCACTTTTGCCACTATCCAGAAAATAAACTTTTACACTAGTCTTTCTCTCCTTAAACGAAAATTCATGCACCGCACCCCCGCTCACGCCAACGCTAAAGGGTCGCTTAACTAACGTTCAACGTCCAAAAATGAAAATAACACCAAAATAATGCGGGCGGGACGCACACACGACCGCAACTCGTTCACCGCTTTTTTTATTTTTTTTATTTTTTTTTATTTTTTTTTATTTTTTTTATTCTTATTATTACTCTGAATGGTTACAATCATCATGGAAATAGGCCATTGAAGGTGCAAAATTGACTCCACATGTATCACAATAACGTACACAAGTCGTACAAAAGGTTTGTTGATCTCCAAATTCTGTAGTAAAGAGTTCAAAAGGTTCTCCTCTGGTTAATTCACAACAACCATAACAAATGAACCAATCTTGTATGTTCTGAGCATTTAACCAAAGAATGACTTCATCAATAGTGAATTGATTAAGTATTTCTGTTACCGAAAGATCGTTAGTCGATGTCATTGACAATCATTCTGAATACTTTTTTTTTTACTTTTTTTTTCTTTTTTTTTAACTTTTTTTTCAAAAATTTATTAATATTATAACATATAGGAAAGACCATGTTTGTTTAAATTTATTTTTTTTTCTTGAAAAAAAATAAAGAAAAAAAAGTATTGGCATTCAAAGTGAAAAAAAAGGAAAAAAGAATCAAATGGAAAGTTTATTGAATAGTATTAGGAATAGTAAGAATGGTGGTGATACCAAAGATAGGTATTATTTCCCATCACCTTATCATCATTCAAACACAAGAGTGAAAAGAGTATTGATTCCAAACGCTACCTTGGCAGATATTCTTGATTGTCATGAACGCATCATTGGTGATGATAAATCTCTTGTTCTTTTAGATGAAAATCTTGAACATAGCATTGCTTTGTCCATCGCTTACGCTTATCTTCTCGATGATTCAGAATATATTCTTGTGATTTATCAAAAGGAAGAAGATTTTGAGTTATGGAAGGATCATCTCTCAGCGATGACCTCAGAGGATGATCATAAGATCATCAATATCACTCATGACCCAACGCTCTCCATTGAACCTGTCACCAAACAACCCAACGATCCACTCTGTATTACGTTTGTCTTTGTTCGTTTTGATCATCTTTGTAATCTTTTCCCATACAAAGAAGAGTTGAAAGACTGTGTGCCTTACGAAACACCTTCAGAAATAATCGATGAAGTTTTGTATGGAAAGAGAGGTAGTTATGAATTCGATCATAAACGCCTTTGTGTCGCAATGAAACCTCTCATTGATGAACGAACTCGTCCAAGAGGTGTTGTCACACGACCTTACACTTACTCATGGAACTGTGTCGTTATGGACATGCATGGATTCGATTTTGAAGCCAACAAAAGTGCTGTTTATGCATTCAATGGGTTGCATAGCAAGTATCAAATCTTTTTAACAGATCTCTGGGAACAGAAGGAAAATCCTTCTTGTTTACGCGCTCTTGTTTCCATGGCAAAACCAGCTTTGCGTTTCCCTGAAGCCTATAATGGGTTTGAGGATCCTTACGACATTTACCCTCTCATAGAAAAGGATTATTACTGTTATGAAGTGGATCCTACCTTTGACAAAGAAATCGTGACTACCGTTGTTCAAAGTCAAAGTGATACGAACAGGATACTCCCATCCTCATCTTCTTCATCATCGTCAAGAAGTAAGAGAACCCTCATCACGAAAAAGACCCAAAAGGCTGTGACACATCCTGATGAAAGCCAGAATATTCCATCTGAAACCTTACCAGAGATCGATTTTCAATCCATTTTCTATTGGAAAATAGATCAAGGTATCGTTGAAAGAGTGACCCCGTATCATAACCGCATGCGCTTGATCGTCATTTCGGATTTGTATAGTGTATCACGCTTGCAGAAGATAAAAGCTCCTTTTATGATCGAATGGAAGAAAAATAGCGTGAAAACGCTCAACACGCTCATCTCAGAAGATTTCTTCGTTAACAGAAGACTCAATGCCTTGATCAAGTTCTTCAATGATCGACACACGGAGAAATTCTATTTGCTCGTAGATACAGATCCTTTTCCTAGTATTTACAAAAAAACAAAGAACGTCACAACCATCTTTGTAAAGGAGAAGGTCCATCATTTGCTCCCAGAAGATGCCAACCTCGTTGTTTTCAAACCCACGATCGCCTTATTCAATAAGTATGGTATTGCAAAGACCCATTGTAAGGTTTACATCCCAGTGATGCAACATTTTATTGAGTTTCAAGTAGCTCACACGGCACTTCGTAATGCATGTCTCGACAAATCTGTCTTTAAACGGAGCAAGATGAAACCGGGAGGAAGATTGATCGTTCTTCCGCACACCGTCAGCATGACGTCCACGCCTTCGTCCTTTGAGGAAGTTCCTACTGATTTTGAAAGGAACATGAAACCTGTCCTCTATTACGATAGTAGTTCCACACGTTACGATAACCTTCGTGAATTCATGGCTCAGATGCGATTGTCTGTTTACTCGGAACTCCTTCGAGCAAGTGTGAAAGATAACATTCACGAGAACGCATGCAAAAAAGTAGTAGAGGTCTATGAAGATAGAGAGATTACAACCACTGCCTTGACTCCGTTCTGTGATCCAAAAATCAATTCGTTCGTTGCGCGTTTGAAACGTGCTGAAGACGAAGGTCGTGAATCCATTGCAAAATCAATCCGTCATCGCGCAAGAAAATACCTCAAGAGTACCAATCCCATCACAGAGCTTCCTCCAACCGCCGTAATCATCCTGAAAGAAAAGGAAGATATGTATACTAGAGCACTTGAAGAAGCAATGGAGGCGTTAAACTTGCAAGTGAAAGAAATCCAAAATGCCTTCTTCCCATCAGAGAGTATCTCGATTTATTCTATCGAAAATCCAGATCATGCACGAACCGTTTCTTCGTACAACAACCAGACACCTCCTCCTGTTCCAACGCAAGAATCTTTTGGGGTTCACGAAAAACAAGAGTTTTCAAAAAAAAGAGCAACGGGTAGTTTTGAAACAGCGTTTGCGAAGAAGATGACATATTACATCCCTTGTGATCCTTGTCAACAGGTTTTCAATATGCATTCCGAATACAACATTCATTTGATGTCTGCTCAGCACCGCATGCATGTAGAATTGGCAGCAGAAGAAGCCAAGTTCATAGAACCACTCCCCATCGTGGATAACCAATCCCGTGGTTATTTTACAACTTCACAGACAACGCTCGATATCGCTGATCTGTGGAAACGAGGATCTCGAACATATCATTGTCGTTTGTGTGCATATCCCGCTCAAACGTCTAATTTATTGTTGAAACATTATAGAACCAAAGCACACGTTGATCGCGTAAACAGCGGCAAGGTTATGATCCGTGAATGTCAAGAATGTGGGTTCAAACAACAAAGGCCTGTGAACAAAGAAATTCATGAAAAAAGTGATCTCCATCAGCAAGAAACTAGATTCTTTTATTGTCATCTCTGCCTTAGCAATCACTACGGACACAAGAATTATACCGCGCACATGGAACGATGCATCGTCACGTCTCGTCAAAAGAGATGTCATCTCCTCTCTTTTTCTTTTAAAGATGAACAGTGCGGATTGACGTGTTTCATCTGTAAACAAGCGTACACAAAGTATGCTTTTTTCAAGAAACATCTGGATTCAAAGCTTCATACAGAAACGGCTTCAAAGTTTAGAGAAAACGTTCATCAATGCGAGGTTTGCAAGAAAATATTCTTCCATCCGATTCTCTTTGAAACTCATTTGAAAGAATCAAAAACGTGTGCAAACCAACAACCCTCTCCTGTTATCTCTCCTATAACCTCTTCTTCGTCTTCTTCTTCGTCTTCTTCCTCGTCTTCATCACAACAGCCAACGATTCATGTCAATAACCCTGAACCCCAGCCGGTGAGACGACGGATTTACACTGATGTTCTAAACGATGATGAAAATGAAGATGAAGATGTAGTAAGTCTTCACGGAATGAGACGCAATGTTCCGTTTTATGAACAACCAAACGTTGCACCACCGGTGCCTAATAATATCAAGTATCGTTTTTTCTTAAACAAGACGTTCATATTCTGCACACATTTGTTTAATCTTTGGGATGAAAATCTTAAGAAATGCAAATATGAGCCGTTACGAACGTCGTCATTTGCAAGCTTGGAATCCATTATGGACGCCGAAGATATTTCTTCTTTCATCACTCTCGCAGCAATCGACAAATGCATGAAGAAGAAACATTCTACATTTTATCACATTGAGGACAACAGCTCAGGGATTCTCGTTTCTACGATACCTTGTATGTTTGGCATCATTGGTTACTATGGCAAACGCGTCATGGATTTATTGAAAAAAATCTTTTATATCCATGGTTGTTATAACGATGACAATGATTTGGAAAGTTTACGATTGGATTATTTTCCAACATCAATGGGTACTTTATTGAAAGAAGTAGCAAATGATTTGAATATGACTGTTCATATCGAAGTCATAGACAAACAAGAAGCCGTGAATGATATGACAATGACTTATATGAAAGCTCTTTGTTATACACTTTAAAAATTTTTTTTTACTGATAATAAATTGAATGGTGACTCACAAATTTGAAATCTAAATCACCTTTCTTTTTTTAGTAAAAAAAATACACATGGTCATTTATTATCGTTATAACATAAATAAGTTTTAATTTATAATTTATAATCAATATATCATACCTTTGAAAACTTATATTTATTATAACGATAAGAAAAAAATACAGTCATCTATTATTTTATTTTTTAAAAATTTTTTTAATAAAAAAAAAGAATTTTAAATTTTTTTAAAAAAAAAAGTAAAGAAAGAGTTAAAAACATAAATTCAATAAAAAAGAAAAAAAATGGCAAGTAGACCTTCGTCTTCTTCTTCATCGTCATCATCTTCTTCATCATCTTCTTCGTCACCCACAAAAGGTGGAAATGTTCTTCAAAAGCTTCGTGCTGATTTACAAAAATTGATTGATTGTGCCAAAACGGACAAAGAGAAGATCATCCATCAAAAGGCATTACAAGCGTTTGATCGAAACATTGCCTCCACAAGTGAAACTGGGATCGATCGTACCAGCATTCTCCCATCCACTGTCACTGTCAAGTTTTATGGTTATGTCTTTGGTGGCATTGCTTCCACTGGATTCAAGAAACCAACCGTCGCTAAGCTCGTGATGCCAATCCTCCCCTTTATGTTCATTTCTCCTGCAAATGGACTTGAAATCTCTGATGACCTCTGTATGTTTGCATTGAAAGGCCCTAACGGATTCAACGTCAGGGTTTACACGAACAGCAGCATCAACATCTCCATCTTTGGTAACCCTCTTGGCTGGAAGGCCACGGGAGGTTGGCATCTCTTTGAAGGTGTTTCCGTGAGCAAGAAAGCTTCTTATGATCCTCATGGAAGACTCTGGCGTAATTTCAATTGCACCAAGATGACGCATTGGGCAGAAGGACCTCCTCTTACAACCATGCAGAATCTTTTGACTCGAATGTTTAGCGGATATCGATATCCGCTCCATCGTCTTCCTCCTCACTTTTATCCAACGAGTGAACAGATCCACGAATACATTGTTGACGATCGTCGCCAGAAGCAAGCAGCAGATCCAACGGTGTCCATCAACATCGATGCCACTCACAGCATTCAAGAACAAGAAGAAGCTTTCAAGCATTATGTTTTTGAACTCTCTTTGAATATCGATCAAAAATTAGATCCTGATGGCATGGCCGCCTACATCCATGAAGGCCGCAGCGTCGTTTCTCCGCATGGACAAGCCTATATTTCTGTCGAAGATGGTGACCCCATTGTCTTGGTTTCGAACCCCGAATACAGATCCGACATGCTCCTCATGAAAGAAGGAAAGCCGAAGATTGGGGAGATTAAAGAAGGGTATCCTTTCACAACGACTGGAAATGTTGACTTTGTGCAACGCGTTCAGAAGATGCATGTCGACGTTGCCACTGGAAACATGACTGCGTATTGTACTTTGGTGCATGGACGGTACGCGGTTGGTCAGAAATATTACCCTTCATTTGGTATTGCCAATCCAAACAATGCTGCAATCTTGTTTTCAACCAAGCATGAACAAGGCTTGAGGATTGACAAGTTCCCAGCTGCGATCTCTGGAACACTTGATTATGGCAGAACCGCTATCATGCGTTGCAACACGACACCAGAACTCGTTGGTGAAGACATGATCCCTGAATTTGGTCTCGAAGTGGTTCCCTTCCGTGTCTACCCTCAAGTGGTCACAGGGATCCGTGAAACGTGTCAAGAGGTCTCTGTGGAGTTTACCATCTTTGTTATCAACAGGATGCTCAGAGCAAAGCAGATCCTCAACACTCCTCCCAATGAAGCCTCGATTGGTCCTCTCATCACCATGAAGGGTGACGCCGTTGCCACATACTGCAGAACCACAAATCTCATTCACGAACAAACCAACGGTCGTGTTTTCAACGTGACCGAATCGGATATTTTCTATGTCTTGCCTCCTGGTGGTGTTTTGGGTGAAGATGACAAGAAGAAGAATCCGATCACACCTGCTTCGGCGGCCAGCTTCCGATTTTATATGATGGCCAACGTCCTTCATTCACATGAGGCTGCCGAAAAGTACACTGACGTCCAGAGAGAGTTTTTTGAACTCTCCAAGTCCGACCCTCGAAAGAAAAAGCTTGCTACTAATCTTGATCAGTATGCAGTCGTTCACAGCAATGAATTCAAAAAGTTGTTGACAGGAGACATTTCTGACATTTTTGTTTTGGATGGTGACAACCCCAATGTACTCCCAGGAGAAGATCCCAAGTTCGTCTACAACATCTTCGCCGTTTCCAAAGAACTCGATGACCCCGTTGCATGGGAAGCGTTTTCAGTCGCCAATCCTCCGGGTTTCTCTGAAGAGGAGATCAGAGCACGGATGAGAGAGGTGAAGGAGTTAAACATCGCCAAGATTGAATCGACGATGCGTAACACCGTTGACGCTGATGAATTGGCTGCCATTGAAATCGCAGAAGCAAAAGCAGCTGAATCTGCCAGCAAGAAAAGACCCGTTGAAACAATCTCGGAATCGTCAGAGTCAACATCCTCAACTTCCTCCGTTGCAGCACCTGAAGAGATCATCGATGACGATGAAGAACCTGCTCCAGTGAGAAACGATGAAGATGAAGAAGATGAAGATTCTCCCAAGAAAAAGAAAAAGAAGAGAGTTGTTCCACCAGCACAAGAAAACGAGGAAGAAGAAGAAGTCATTGAAGACATCGCTCCTTATATCCCTGAACCTTCTGAAGAAACAAACTCCAAAAACAAAAAGAAAAAGAACAAAGCAGTTCCTCCCAGTCCTTCTTCAAAGAAAGGATTGCCAGTCATCGCCTCCAAATCCAAGGAAAGAATGACAAAGATGATCTCTGATGATTATTCTTCTGGGAAAAAAGGAAAGGCTAAGAAATAATATTAACTCCTTTTTTTTCTCTTTCATTCGTTCATTCATTTATTTACTTTTTTTGTTAAAAAAAATTAAAATTTCTTAAAATAATTATAAAGTTGATTAAACAAAAAAGTTTTTTTCTGTTGTTATCATTATTATTGTTTTTTTTTACAAAAAAAAAGATGAAATGACAGATCAAAAAGATGATGAGATTGCTGCTATTTCTGCTTTCTTTACAAGCAAAGTAAAGACACAATACCCTTGGCTCATTATCGTAGAACATGAATATGATTATCGTCACGATAGTTGTTACATCACCATTAAATCACTCAATACAGATATTAATCTTAACTTCTTTTGTTCACAGATTCAAAAACTAACGGGTGTTTCCGACGTGTTTATACACACGGGTAAAAATGGAATAGGTTTCATTATTGAACTTCAAAGTCATTGTCGAAGTATCTTTTTAAATCAACTCAATCCTTCTAATGCTTCATTCAACAAGAAAAGAGGACTGTTTGTTGATTTTATCATTGTGATATTGATGATCATTGGCATTTGGTTCGTAATACGTTGAAAAAAAAAGTAGAAATTTTTTTTGAATGAATATTATAAATTTGAAATGAAAAAAAAAGTTATTATTTTTTTTGAAAAAAAAATAAAGAAAATAAAAAAAAATTAAAAAAAAAGATGCCATTGGTTACAATTGGAAAGTATAGTGGTTATAATATTGAAGAACCTCAACGGTTTAAATTATTAAAATCATCAGAAGACAAAGATCAATCTCTTCTCGTTTTCGTTGCTTTTATTAAAATCGCTGGCGTTGGATACATCGAAGTGGAAGGACCCACAGAAGATGGTTCTGGATGGATTTTGTGTGGATATGGGACTGATGAAGCTCCTACTATTGCTCAATTGAATGAAATCAAAGACAATTGCAATTCACGGATTCTCGTCAACGTCTTTTGGGATCCGAATCGAAGATCTCAAGATTCCTATCAAGGTTATCATTTCACAGGAGCCATTGTGGCAACGATTCAAAAGCATCTTGTGATTGAACCTCCCTCCTCTCTTTCAAGAAGGTTGATTCGTGATCAAGACTACCGTCCCGACGTTGGGAAAGAACGTCAAGAAAAGCTTCTCAAGTCCAAAAAAGCTGGACTTCCCTTGGCAAAGAAGAACAAACAACCGTTGAAAAAACGCGAGATTGATGCGATGATTGAAAATCGGGGGTTTTTTACAAAAATCCTCGACAGTATTGCCGGCGTTACTCCCGATGATCTTCGTAAGACATTGAGTAACGATCAGGATCATAGTTCTGAATCCGAGGAAGATCAGAGTAATTATTCTGAAGACGATCACCAGGATAGTAGAAGGAGTCATCATCATCACCATCACCAACACGGTTCATCTTCTGCATCTTCTGCGTCTTCTTCCCGTCTTCGGACTTTACCAAGTAGGTTTGATTAAGATAATCGGCCGTGTTTCTAAGCACAGAGACGCTGTACCATGCTATCAAAACCAACGAAGGGAGTCCAATGATAACGATGATGAAAAGCAGCACCCTTTCAAATTGATCGTCAAATCTAAAGAGAAAGAAATCCACAACTGGAATGACATTGTATAAAATAAAAAAACACACTGCAAGCACTGTATAAAAGAACGCAATGAAAGCCACTGTGAAGTTTTTCATCACGATGTGGATAAATAAGTGAAGCATGCGCATTACCACGTGGATTGCTGAGAAGATCATGACGAGAACGATCACCGAGTGTGTTTTGTGTTGATGAGAAGCAAGAACCCAGAGTGTGAAAAAAAGAGAAGTCTCCAAGAAGATCCGTCTGATGTTCAAGTAACGATAGGTCACGTTGCTGTGTAGAGTGACAACGATTCCGATGAGGCTGTTTACCATGATGACGGCATTTAAGAGTGTGTAAAGCGTGTTTGAAGTCGTTGAAAGGATGTAACTAAAGTGTCGATAACCAGCAAAGGCGTTCAAGTCAACAACGAGGATGAGTATCGTCGCAAGATAACCATAGAGTTCGATGGTATAAAAAACAATCGCGTTGATATTAACGGGGGTTTCTATGGCTGTTGCGGTAGGTGGTATCCCAGCGACCACAAGAATATCATTGTTGTTTTTTGATGGCGCTGGATGATGAGGAGGATGCATCGCGTGAAGCGGTTGAGGAGGTTGATGTGGCATAGATACGTTACCTTCGATCAGTATCGTATGATCATTGGATATTGAACTCTGTATTAAAGGAGGAGGGAGAGACTGAGAAGTGGAAGGAGAAGAATTGTTCTGTTCACGAGAACGGTTGATTGTGATGATTGCGATCCAAACAATGATTAAAGACGTGATTAAAAATAAAACGGTATTAGAGTAAAGAGGTTCCGCTGTTCCGTTATTGAATAAATGGAACGAGGGCATCACGTAGACAGACATGCTCACACCATCGACATAAATCACAAAATTCCTTGTAAAATGTCTTCCAAGTGCGATCGTCGTGTCGTTATGATGTGGGGACTTTCGAAGCATGGTCTTATCAAAGCCATTGATGAGATGAACGGAGATGTCTTCTTTATCAATACTAAAGCGAATCTTATCAACAATAATATTCAAAGAAGTAATGTTGTGATAGAGTAGACGTGGCAAGGTCGTGTATTCCGTTTCTAAATCAAGGGCGAATGAATAATTTTCTCCGTTGATGATAGCCAAAGCCGTGTCTTCTAACTTTTTGTGATGAAACGTCAATTTAAACGGATCGTAAGTGAATCGAGATAACGATTGATCGTACTCTCCAAATACAATTCTAAATGGAGAAAGAGATAACTTTCCCCAATAACTCCAAATGTCAGAATGTTTTCCCAAACAAAGATACCCTTCGTAAGGATAATAAGATTTGGGATCTTTCTTGGTATAATCTACAATAAAAGACAACCTCACCAACGCAGGTCCAAAATAAACAATCACTGTGTTGGGAAGTTCTGACCATGTTCTCGAAGTATCTTCGGGAAGTGAAAACAAAATGATTGTATCGTGACATCCAAAATCAATCTCTAATCTGGTCACATGTCCTGGATTTCCAATGACAACATCAATGTACTTCTCATGATAAATCAATTGTTTTACAATTGGGGCTGGTCTTTTGGTAATATGCCATTCAGATCTTTCTCTGATATCAGGAAGTGTATTAAATCCAAGATTGTCTTGGATACAATAGCATAAAATAAAAATAAGAATAAAAAAAGTCAATCGTTTCATTTTCTTTTTTTTGTGAAAAAAAATGTAAACCTCAATGCATATTATTAATACAATATTTAAATCTCTTTCTTAAAGAAAAAAGAATTGATCATTAATTCATTTTTTCATTTTTTTAAAAATTTAAATTTTTTTTTCTTGATACTATTCTCAAGTAAATAAAAAAAATAAAAAAATAAAAAATAAAAAAAATTAAAAAACTTATATCCATAGACAAAGATGAGGGAATGATAACTTATATTATTTTCCGACTCCCCTCCTTTTCCTCATGTAAAGTGAGTTTGGACCCTCCCAGAGCTAAAAATAAGGCGCGCAGGCAAAATCGGGGAAATCGCGCGTAACATTGAAGTACCAAAAAACGGCACTTTTGCCACTATCCAGAAAATAAACTTTTACACTAGTCTTTCTCTCCTTAAACGAAAATTCATGCACCGCATCCCCGCTCACACCAACGCTAAAGGGGATGAACACCAACGTTCAACGTCCAAAAATGAAAATAACACCAAAATAATGCGGGCGGGACGCACACACGACCGCAACTCGTTCACCGCAAAAGATCCCGGGACCAATTTTTTCGAAGTGAGATTAATCCCGATTTTCGTTTTTTTTTTATCAAGAGATTATTTTTTTTAATTTTTCAAATTTTTAAAAAAATATTTTTTTGAATATAATTTTATATTTTTTGAAAGATAAAAAAAAGGAAGTAAGTGGAAAAAAAGGAAGATGATGTTTCTTTTGTTTAGAAATAGACATCGTGTTCAAGAGGATTGATAGGAATGTTTTTGAAAGATACTTCACCAACGCGGGCACGATGCATGCCTTGGCCAACAGTGTGATCTTTGAAGTGACCAGATTGACCGCTCGTCTTGATCCACTTTCCAGAGATTGGATCTCTGTACCAAGCGGTTGATTTGAAGACGGTACCATTGGGAATGACAACTTGGTTGAGATACTTGCTCTCTTGAAGTTGTGCAGAGTTGAGGCTGTTCCAGCTGACGTTACTGAATCCCCAGATTGCGTTGTAGTAATCGGAGGAATCATAACCATAGCCACTGAGACGGTCGACAGACATGGCGTTACCTTGTCTATCAATCCAGTAGGGAGTACCCGAGAGACAGAAGGCGTTCTCTTCCAAAACGGCATAACGAGAGATCATGAAAACCATGATCGAGTCGTTGGAGGTTTCTCTGAATTGACCGATGGAAGGGTTGTATTTCTCTACATTGATGAATCCGGTTCCGAGACCACCGTCGTAACCAGTGATGAGAACATCGTTCATCACATAGATGTTTTCCTTCTTTCTGATGAGAGGGCCTTGGTAATGCGTCACAGTGACAAGATGAGCCTGGATGGCAGCATCATCTCCGACATCCACGACGATGTGACCAAAGTTCATTTGACCTGTCTCGAGGCCAGGAATCATACTGATGACACCAACGGTGGAATAGGTGGCATGAGGACGAACAACAAGGTAATCAACAGGGTGGTCAAGATCGTTCTTGATCGTAGAGTCCAAAAGTTGCTTGGTGAAAGGAGTGAAGAGATAGGATACAACAATGGCGAGCGCAGCGGGGCTGTTGTAATTGCCTTTCACTAAAGACTTGTACATCTGAGTCATCTCATTTGTCAACTGTTCATTCTTGAAGAAAGTGGCCTCAGAGGCGGGGACACCAGGGAGAGCGTTCGATGCAGATCTTTCATAAGTACCAACGTCTTCTGTGTCACCAATGCGACGGCGTTTGTTGGATGATGTCGCGCCTCGAACGATAGATTGAAGGCCTCGGGAGCTACGAACATCAGTGACGGTGGATTCTCCAACGATTCTGCGACGGTTCTCTCTTTCTTCAAACTGGATATCTGAGACAGAGGGGGCACGAGAACGTGCATTGCTGACAAGAGGGAGCATGGTGATGTCGGCATCAACGATATCTCTGATGCTCTCGGGTGCAAAGACGGAACCAACCTCTCGGATGTACTCCAAGGCAACGCTGTCGGTGGGCGCTTGAGGAAGACTGACTCGAACAATGTTCAATTCATCATTGGACATGAATGTGGCAGGGTTTCTGAAGGAAGCAGGGATGGCTCGACGAATGCCGTCTCCTTGGTAGGCAAACGTAGCGTAATCCATCATGGCTTTGCGACCAAGAGAAATCGGGGCTGCTTTGTAGAGAGAAAGATTGGCGTTACGATGATAAGCATATCCCAATCGTGTAGGACCATTATCTTCGACGTCAACTCTGTTCAAAGATCCAAAATCATTGCTTCTGTTTGCAGTGGCGATCACTCTTTGCTTTTGAGCAGTGACTTCAGGGATGGAGTTCAGAAGGCTGGTTCTGGTGACACGAGTATTGAAGGTACCTGGTCGTCGATCATACAACTCGACAATCTTGGCGGACAATCTCTCCAACTTGGTGGGATCTTGCATCGCACTGCGAGCAGCGTCGTAACGTCCAGAGGCATCAGGGTCAGCGACATTGTGGAACTTGACACCAACGACTTCTTGAATAACGTCGAGAACAGCGGCAAAGTTCAAATATGTGGCATGGACAAAGTTGGCAGGATTTTCGGATGCAGAAGCAGTCATCGCGAGGAGGAAGAGAATGAAGCTGTGGAGAGCGTAGAAATTGGCACGATCTGCAAAATCAGCTGCGTTGTTGATATCGGCGGTGGGACCTTGTAAGAACGCCCATCGGACAATTGTATCATAAACAGCGTTATCAAAGTCGGGATTGTTCTGTCCTTGAGTGAGAGTGGGAGAAGCAACAGAAGCATTGAAATCGACACCATTCTCAGCAGCACCGCCAGCAACGCCAGAAAGCACTTCATCAAGGATAGGACCGAAACGTTGTTGAACGAATCGAGTTGTATTTCCTGCCTTTGAGATGTTTGCGGGAGTCTGGATAGGAGAGAAACGAATGGGAGCAGCAGCAGCATTTTGTCCGATCGCGTCATAAGCGATGGTTTCACCAATATATACGTTTCCACCCTGAGCAGCAGATGGCGAAACTTCCATGTTTCCGATAACGGTGCTCATGATTGCGTTTCTGGACTTGGAGATCAAAGGGAAAGCAGACTCTCCAACTTGTTGTCCAACATAAGAAGCGCGTGCAGTACCTCTTTCAACACGATTTCCCTCCAAACGTAAAGCAGGGTCGGGATTGGCAATGTGCAAGAAGAGGTATCGAGGGTTGTAACCGAGAGAAACCATGTTCTCAAAGAGAGCGTGTCGGTGAGTGGCATGATGAACACTGGTGTGAACGAAATTGGGAGAAGCGGGGACAGCGCCAGGAAGCATCTCGTGAATAGCGTCTGCAAGTTCGTTAAAAAGTGGAAGATGAGTATCAACCAATCTTCCATACGTTTCTTTGAAGTAGGTGGTGTTGAAGCTACCGTCTCGAATCATGTATCGAATGGTCTCAAATCCACCATAATCTCCATGCGTGGGAGGAAGCACCCAGTTGGCACCGGCGATATCTGCAGCTCCAGCGGCGCCAACTGCAGCTATGATTTCTCCTCGTGTAGGAATATCAGCAGAACCATGGATATTGTTCTTCACATCACCAGAAGTGCTGTTCAACGTCTTGTTGGGACCAATGTTTTCAGAAACACCAGTATTCTTTCGTGCAACGAGCTGCAGCCACGCATCCATTGTGGCGTCGTAACCATAAGTCCCGAGGATCTTGATGATGTTACGGAGTTCGCGAAGGGCGGTCTCGTAGTCGGACATCTTGTGTCCGTACTTCTTCAAAAGAGCATTGAAGAAAGTGACTTTGAAATCGTCATAATCTTCAGGCTTGAAGTCCTTGGGGTTCATCTGACCCATGTAACGGATCGTTTCGAGTTTGTCACCAACGCGACGATGAAGGAAATCAGTGGCATTTGCTTCGTTGAAGTCTCCCTTGTTGCGTGCGTCGCGGATGTTGAGGAGGTAACCGTCCTTGTCGAAACGGTAGCAATGATCGAGCTTCTGACGGAGGGTGATCTTGCTCATGACGTTAGCGTTTTCGTCATAGATGAGCTGAGTTCTTTGAGCAGTCTCGTACTTGGAGATTTGCTCTCGAGAGTGATTGAAGCAACGGATGTACTCACCAATCTGGGCTTTGCGTTCCAGAGGATCGATGGGGTTTTCATCGAGCAAGAATGGGCGACTGAAGTAGATGCGCTTTCCTCCTTCAACGCGGAAATCTTGGATACCATCTTGCACCTTTCTCTGAGCATCGGGTCCGTAGATGCTAGCGACAACTTGGTCGTTAGGGATCTGTCGGAGGAAGGCTTCCACCTTGATGCTGGTGATGTAATGGGTGAAAGGGTTACGATTGTACAAGGCCGTTGTTTGTGAAATGTGTTTGTCCAAGAGAGGCCAAGCATTGGCATTCTGTTGGAGACATCCCCAAGCGAACAGCTCACGGTCGATGGTTCTCTTAGCGGCACTGGCGAGTGCGGTGGTGTTGGAGGAATGGATCTTTCGTGACATAGCGCCTTCGTAATCACCAACACTAACGAGAGCTTGGAGCACCTCAAGTTGCATACCTTCGGTGATGGCTGCGTTGATTTGGCGGATGTTCATCATGTAACTGAGGATACCCTCTGGTGTGTTCATAAAGCCGTGCTCTAAGAAGATACCAATACCATACCTGGCCATGGTACTTTGTCCAGAGATCCTATTGGATTTGACGAAACGCACCACACCGAGATGTGGAGTTAAGTCAGGGATCGTGGCAGGGAACTCGAATCGTGACCAATGTGATTGAATTTCATCGGTTCTAACGAGTGGGAGGATGACCGTGAGCAAAAAGCTGTTTTGCATCAAAGCCAGCAACTCAAAAGTTTGACCCAAGAACTTGGATTTGCCACGGAGGGCGTCGGGTAACGTCCATGTTGCTTCATCATATGCATCGTATGGATGAATTTCAGGGCTAAGCGCGACACCACCAAAAAATCGATTGAAAGGGTGAACGGCTGGGTTTTCCCAACTTGTTGTAAATTGAGGAGGATTGATGTAATTGACCGCCCCCAAAGTTGAAGCCATTTTTTTTATAATTTAAAAAAAATATTAAAAAAATAAAAATTATTTTAAAAAAGAGGAGAAAAAGATAAAAAAAAGATCCATCATTTATATAAAGAAATATTTAAACATAAGATTGATGAAAGAAAAGAAGTTGTAAAGAAGAAGTTAAAAGAAAAAAGCTTTGTTAATTTGAAAAAAAACGCTTCAAAATTTTGACCTTTTTTTTTCCTCTTTTGTATTTTTTTATCTACATTCAGAAGGCACAAGTCCTCTTCTGATCGGAATTTTTTTTGGTTTTTCAGAAACTCCATTAACGTCATCATCATTCTTTTCTTCTTTGATATGATCACTCTCTTGTTCAAATTGAGCAATCAACTCTGTGTCGTTTTTCATCGTTGAAAGGAGATATTCAAATATGGATGATCGATAAAGTTCAAAAGCTGTTTGATTTTCCATGTGTGATTTCTCCAATTCTGTGTACCGAGTCGCCAGAGCCGTAACAGTTGTAGTCAATTGTTTCACTTTCAACACAACCTTTTGAAACTCTGGAACGTTTTGACATTTATCACGAATACTCTCGATTTCTAAATCAACAGATTTCGCGACATTCAAACATTCTCTGATGGCTGCAGATGATTGAAGGATCTGTTGTCTTGATTCAACAAAATGCTCGTCAAGCTGAAGTGCATGTTGAACAGGATCATGAACATCATTTGTTGTTGAAGAAGAAGATGAAGATGATGAAGAAGGTTGATTTCTTTTTTTAGTTGTATTTTTTGGTGTTAAAAAAGCAGGCTTTTTTGTAGCCATCTTTTTTTCCCTCTTTCTTTCTTCTTTTTTTTTTATTTTTTTTATTTTTTTTAATTTTTTAAAAAAAATAAAATTACAAAATTAATACATATTATTACGATAACAAAGTGAATAGTTTATTTTTATTTTTTTAAAAAAAAAGAAAAAGAAAAAAAAATAAAAAAAAGAGAGAAGGAAAAAGAGAAAAAAATGGCTTTTAAAGATCAAAAAAATAACGTGTCTAGTTTACAAAAGTTATGCTTGGATAGTTTTCTTTTATGTAGAAAAAAAGAACATGAGTTTGTCATTGATGACGTTTCTACTGATGAAAAGATTATCGCTTTAAAAATTCCAGTAAAAGAAGATGTTGATTGGCACATGTTTTTCAGTACAAAACACAGGAGAGGGATGCAACGTGAGAAACCATTGCCAGCTAACCCATTTAAATCTCGAGAAGAAATGCAAAGATCGCTTCGTAGTGTCAGACTTTCTACCATCCATCCAATTTATGACATGCAAGTTTTAAAAGTGGCATTGGAAAACGCACGTACCATATATCAATTCCTCAGAATCGTTGACAGAACCGTGATAACACCGGAGATAAAAGAGACCTGTCGTTCATTGTTTTTGAGAAGCCTTGCACAGTCTTCTATCTTGAGAAACGTTACGACATATTGTCCAGAGCCTGTTCGATCAATCCCTGTTGATGATGCTGTTTTATTTGTAGTGACAACTCCTCGTGCTCTCCTTTTTATCAAAAAGAAAGAACCAGACAAACTTTACATCTGTTATTTTGATGGAACTTTCTTCACTCACAAAATACCCAATCTCTTTTTTCATAATGTGTCGGTACCTTGGCGCGCTGTATGGACGGAAGACGGAAGATTTGTTTCTTTATTTAATCTTTCCTCTCTCGTTGATCCTAATGTGGTAGATCCAGATGAAGACGATTCAGATAAAGTCGTTTTTTCCTTTGATCTTTTGATGAGGAGGAGTCGAAACAATGATCATTTTTTGGCGGGTCCTTCAAGATACACTATGAAGCCCGTACGATTCATTTATCGAGATGATATTGTTGATGCCAATCCTACGTTTACCGTTTACGATCCAAAATTATATACTCACGCGTATTATTGTCTCATGAATACGTATGTTCGCAGATTTGATCTTTTCTTTTGTGAACCTGTATTACGTGAACATCAGAAATTTAGGGAGATAATAGGAATCCCTTAAAATTCTTTTTTCTTTTTTTTTCTCTTAAATAAAAAAAATTTCAAAATTGAAAAGAAAAAAGAAAAAAAAATCATCAATGCAAAAAAAATTAATTAAAGTTGGAATATTTTTTTTAATCTTTGCGGTTATTTTCTCAGGATTGAGAGGATTTTATAATCATTATCATGATTTTTTGAGATTCAAGAATTACCCATCTTTTGATAGCCAGCATCAAAGGTATCATACCACTCCAGATATCCTTCGTGGAACAACGCAAGATGGTATCTTGAACACCCACTATATTTCTCACGATCTGACTCCTGATATTGAAATCGAGACCTTGAAAATCATCGGTTATGGTCCTTTGAGATCTCCTGATGAAGTAAAAACAAGGGTACTCATTGTCTGCGGACAGCACGGTCGAGAGTACGTCAGTTCCGAGGTTTGTTACGCGTTGATCCGTCTTCTTCAACTTCAAGCACGTGATGATAATTTCACCACACGATTGAACCTCCTTGATTTAAACGACGTGGGGATCTGGATCGTTCCAGTGGCAAATCCTTGGTCGAGGATTCGAGTAGAGTCTAACGAAACAAATAGTTGCCGAAGGACAAATGCGAATGGAGTTGATCTGAATCGCAACTTTCCTTATCTTGAGATGATCAAGGATAGAAAGTTTGAGAATTCTCCCTATTCTGACGATGGCATTTCTCCAGAGGATAATCCAGGCAAAGAACCTCTCTCAGAATATGAAACGGTTGCTATCGTCGAGTACATCGATTACATCAACCCACAGATGATCATCAATGTCCACTCTGGCTCTAACGACATCTTGTTGCCTTACGATTATGAAATTGATATGAGACCAGATCATTACCGGATCATGGTTGAATTGGCAAATCACGCAAGGAAGGAATCTTGTCAAGAATGCAAAGTGGGGACTTCTTCGTTACTCCTCTATCCAGCAAGAGGAACGTTAATCGATTATTCACTCATCTTCACGAACACACAATTGGCCTTCACTTTGGAAATCTATGCGTCACAAGAGATCGTTAACGATCATCAACTTTCACCTGAAGAATGTCGAATTTATTTCAATCCTGAACATGGAGAAGAACTCCTTTTTATTTTGAGGAAATGGATTCATTTTACACTCTCTTTGATAGAAAAACTTTTGAAAAAAATCAAATAAACTCGTAAACGAGAATTTTTTAATCAATTGTATTTAATTAATTAACTCTTTTTTTCCTTTCTCTCTTCATTCTTTTTTTTCAAAAAAAATTTAGAAAACAAAGTAAAACAAATTAAAGAAATCCCGAGTTTTAAAAAAATGCAATTCGTTCCTCAACTTCAACAACAACCTTTGTTGCAACAACCATTGCTTCAGCAACCCTTCGTCCAACAACAGCCTTTGTTACAACAACCGTTGATGCAACAACAGCAACCCATTTATCAACAACAACAGCAACCATTGATGCAACAGCAACCATTGATGCAACAGCAACCGGTCATGCAACAACCCATGATCTTGGCGCCTCAACCAGCTCCTATTGTTCCAGCCAGTGCACCATTCCAACTTGGTGGAAATTCACTCGTTGCAGGTGACCTCATGGCAGCATTTCAACCATTTACCGATGCGTTCATTGCAAAAAGGCAACAGACGCAAGCACATCACCAACAGCCTCAATATTTGCCTGGTCATAATGGATATGCTGACATCAACAGTCTCTTGGCATCTGGTGCCGTGCCTTCTCTTGTTCCTCCAGCCGGTGCTGGACAAGGTGTTCCGTCAGCTGCACCCGCGGCTGTTCCTGCACCAAATCCCAAATCTCCCATTGAGAATGCCATCTTTTGGTATGAAAGACTCGGAAATCTCTCGGGTCGTGTCCCTGACGAATTACTTAGTCATCTTGGTCATCAAGTCTGGGCTGAAAACTTCAGAACCCCAATCGATCCACAGATTTTCATGTCCTCTAGAACCAGAGGACAAAAGCGCGACGGCAGTGGGAAATTCGTTCCCCAGGCTCAAGGTCAACAACTCCCCGACGATCCTCAACAACAGCAACAACAACAGCAACCGCAACAACAGCAATTCCAAGGTGTTCCTGGAATGATGATCCCTCAGATGATGCCGATGATGCAACAACCGTTGATTCCAGGGATGGTTCCTGGGATGGTCCCCGGGATGATTCCTCAACAACAGTTACCAATGCAACAGCAACCTCAACTCCCTCTCATGCCTTCCCCCCTTGACCCAAATAAGTTGAAGCAACAGTTCGGTCTCCCCGTTCAGCCACAACAGCCTTTAGTACAAGGACAACCTCAGATGCCTCAGCAGCAGCCTCAGATGCAAATCCCTCAGCCAGCTTCATCTACCGTTCCTCAGCCTCAGCAACAATCTCAAGCACAGCCTCAGCAACAACCACAGCCAACGCCTTGGAATTGATCGAAATGTTAATGATAAATGATTTTTTTGCCAGTAATGTGTTCCTTAACGTCTTTGAGTTCTTGAAGAAGACCCTCAGGGTCGTTGATGATCCAGTATCTGACACCATCATCTTCAAAGATTTCTTCGTAGATAGATCCGTAGGTTTCAAGGGTGATATCTTCCATTCGTTGAATGGTTTTCTCTGAGACGGAGGGTTTTTGAGAGGTGAGTTTTTTTCTTGATTGTCTTCGAAACATATCGGTGGAAACTTGAACGTAATGAAAAAGTGAATTTGCGGTATCCCTTTGAGGGGTTGGATCAAAGCTTTCAATATGATCATCGAGTGTGTTCATACAAATCGCTGACCATTCCAAGACATCCGCAAAGCCTCGTCCTGCGTGAGCAGGTCTATTCATATCCTCAAAGTACTTTTGTTTGTTACTTTGAGAAAGTGGTTTGTCTTGATCAAAATAAACAATTTGAGGACGATCTTGAGGGATAATGAACACGTAAACAGATCCTCCTGTGATAAATCCTCGAGTATGAACACCTTTCCACGAAGCTTGATTATACGTATCATCCCACGGAATGATGTCGAATTGAATTGGATTTTTAACAGCCATTTTTTTTCTTTTTTTTTCTTTTTTTTTCTTATAATATTGAATAAAAAAAATTTATTGGAAAATATATAACAGAAAGCTTTATTTATTTATTTTCTCAAACTTAATTTTACTAAAAGGTGCTTGAATGATGTTTCTACGATTAGTGTAAATTGTAATCTCATCAGGATTCCAATAAAGTAAAACGGGATCTCCTTCCGTATGAAAAATGATGTTTTTCCAAAACTTAAGAGCGTCTTCTTCATAGACAAAACGATTTACAGGAGATCTTCCTTTTTTGACTCCAAAAGGAACGAGGAATGCACCTCCCCAAGTGTTGGGATCATCTCGAGTGATATTTTTTGCATGAGGAAACGTTCTTATTTTATCTTCATTCCTTTTTAAATCATCTATCAACCATTCTTTAATTGAAGGAAGTGAATAATCGTCAAATCCGAATGGGTCCATTTATTCAAATTTTCTTTTTTTTTACAAAATTTTCTTTTTTTTAATTATTTAATTCCCATAATTTTATTAAAAATGTTGTGTTTTAGAGGTTATTTAAAAATGTGATTTCATTAAATTTTTTTGAAGGTGACTGTAATAAATAAACAGTGTCGATACATTTCGGTTGATCCGAGCAGTAGTTTATTTTTTTAAATTCCCATAATATTTGATCTGAAGGAGCTTTTTTGGGGATATATAAAAAGTCAAAAAGTTAATTTAATTTGAAGATTGATCATCATGAATTAGATATTATGGTGGACTATTGCTAATTGAATATTGGAATTTCTTTTTTTTTATTTCCCATAATTTTATTAAAAATGTTGCTTTTTGGGGGTTATTTAGAAATGTGATTTCATTCATTTTTTTGAAAAGATATTGTCTCCAAGTTCCAGCAGTGACGTGATAGATTATTTAAATATGGAAACCAAATTTATTTTTTTTTTCAAAAATCATCCCATAAGTTTATTAAAAATGTTGCTTTTTGAGGGTTGGATTTGAAATGATTGATTGAATTTATTTTGAAGAAATCGACCGTTTCAATGAGTCATTATCACCAGAACACGTAAAACCATGTTGGTAATTTGTTTTTTTATTCCCATAATTTCATTAAAAATGTTGCTTTTTGGGGGTTATCTAGAAAATGGATCTGACTAATTTCTTTCGTGGTGACAAGCTTTTCTTTCAATGCTGACCAATCCAGATGTACCATTATTCCACGGTAATGTTTATTTTTTTTCTCAAAACAACTAACATTGGTGATGAAATTGAAGCCTTCGGGATATTTAAGTTTTTAAACCATTTTCTTTAATTTAAAAAAAAAGAATTTTTTTTTATTAAAAAAAAGGAAGATGGATCCTGAACATCTTGAAGATGAAGAAGAGGGAGATCAAGATCTTTCAAAATTTGAAGATAATGATGATTTGAACGATCAAGATACTGAAAAACGATTACCAGTTCTTCCACCATTGGTCGTAAGAGACGAAGAATTTATACCGAGTGAGCATTCGGTGACATCAAAACCAAAACCTGCTCGATTGATGGTATCAGATCCCATGGTTTCACATTCTGCGAAAGCAAGGAGTGCGAAACGTTTCCAAAGAAACATGCAACAGCAACCCCCAAATCCCACTCCTTTGTTACAAGAACAAGAGTATAGGAGAGGACAGCATTCGATCGTTCCAGAAGAGTTACTCAACCTCAAAGGTCCTCTGCCTCCTCGTCCCGTTCACAGGCAAAAAGATCCTCAACTCCCTCGTCCCGCGCCACCCGTTCCACAATCTCGTTGTAGTTACATGATCTCTCTGTTCGTTTATTATCTGAGATTGTTCATGTTTGCAATGGTCGTGGTCGGTATTTACCATGTCACTGTGGTTTCAAGACCAGACCTAGCTTCCTTTTTTTCAATGAAGGAGAAAGGAGAAGATGTGTTCGCACCTTTAAAGATGATCGATTATATGCCTGCCGTGAAGTGCTACCCAGTGTCAAAGGAAGAGTTCCTTTTCAAGAAGACAGACGGAGGTTGGAAGCATGTGATTGACTCGATGTTTCATTACATGGTGACTGAAGACCTCGACAGCATCTCATCCTTCCACGTGGGTGACGCCTCGTGTTTTATGATGCTCAGACAAGAAGACAAATCCATCCTCCAGATGTACAATCCAAACTTCAAAGGATACCACGATACTGTCTTTGTCAGAGTCAACGAGGTATCGATGGCGTGTCCTCAAATCACACGTGTCGTTGAACGTGCCAACACAATCATCATGAGCTATAATGAAGCTGAAAGTGGAGACCTGGTGATTGAAAAATTCAACTACACTCAAGCATGGACAGCTCAAGCGACCGGGTTTTATCTCAAAGGTAAAACGATCTGTGAAACTGGGAAATCAAACACGGACAATGGACGTGTGACACTCAAGGAAGAAATCGAAGGTCATAAATAAATACTTTTTTTTTTGATGTTGAACAATTCTTTATTTCACGTAAAAGTAAACACGGCGACAAACCTGACCGTTTTGCATTTCAGGAGGATCAATGTCAGTATGAGCAAAGATCCACCCGTTTGTGTAAACCTGAGTAAGAATCGATTGACAAAGATTTTCAATATGATGTATAACAGCTGCTTCATCCTCGGCAATTGGAATGAACAAGCTTATTCCGTGACGATGACCATCTTCAGCTGAGAAATTGGTCTCCTGTGGTCCAAGACGATTCAGAATTTCTTGTTTAACGTCCACCATGTTTTTATAAAAAAAGATAAAATTGATCTTTATCAGTTAATCTTTCTAAATAATTCTTTTTTTTTATTTGGAAAAAAAGTCTTCAAAAATCAAAACTTATTTACGTTATAACGTTAATACAAAACCGTGTTTATTCTTTATTTTTTTTAAATATTAAAAAAATATTTTATTTATTAAAACGCAAGAAGAAAAGAATGACTTCAGAAATGGTATTTTACACAGAGGATGAAATCCATGATTGTAAATGTGCCACATATGCCGACGCGTTGACTAAAATGCATTGCGAGTATCCAAAACAACCAAACGAAAAGGACCAGGATTACGCAGTGCGTATCGGGTTGCTTACTAACACTGATCCACACGCCGACAACAAAATGATACATATAAGTAGTATTGCACTTGAAGTGGTCGAACGTGTTTGTCGTGAAAGTCGCGGAATGGCTGATCTCACACAACTTCATCCCAATGTTCGCGTGTTGCTTGACATGATCATTTTCACAACACCTCACATTGTTCGCATAATCGACGGTTGGGGGGTAGTTGGAAAACTCACCACGTGGAAGGATTTCTTCAAACTCATGCCAGATGATTCTGTGCAAAAAATTTTTTTATTCAACATTTTCTTCCCACTCGCAATGCAGGAATCTGTTGATTATTCTTCGGTCTTTTCGATAGATGAACTGTATGAGCTTTTTTGCATATCCTCTGAATAATTTTTTTTATTCGTGAAAAAAAATCTTTAAAAATCAAAACTTATTTACATTATAACGATAATAAGAAATTACATTCATCTTTTTTTTTATATATATTTTTTTTAATTTTTTTTTAAATAATAAAAAAATAATTTATTATTATTATCATTATTGGTTACGTGAAAAAAAAACTTAAAATCAGTGATGAGTGCTATTGCAGAAACTCCTTTAACGAAAGCATTGAAAGAAGCGGGGATTGAAGAACATTTGTTCTTTAATAAAGAACTAAATTTTGCTTTTCAATGTCAGTCGATCGGTGATCCTGATAGTGAATTTATTTACTATTGGTTTGCAGCTAACAAGCTTTTTCAGGTCCCATTGTTCTTGAGAAGAACAGAAGGAAGAGATGCTATTGATTGCCATGGAAAAAAATTCGTTTCTCCATCTTCAAAGCAATCATTGATGTGTACCTTTTCAACACAAGTTTACTTTCCGGTAATCGAAATTGATCTCAGAGTTGCAACGGAAAACGCCACATCGATTTACAGAACAAAACAGCCTGAAAACCAAATACCTACTTTGACCAGAAGCATCAAAAGTGATTACTATGTAGGCGTTGATCTTGACGACAGTACTGATGACGACGCCGATGATGACACTAACGATTCTTTGGTCAAGCGCTTGGAGAAAATGGACTTGTTCTACTGCTCGTTCATTAGCCCTTGTCAAAACTACGCGATCATGGACGTCTTCTTCGAAGATTCAAAGATGCCATCAATCGTTTTGTTCACCATGATCAATGGACAGCTCAAGCAATTCGAAGTCAAATCGCGTGAAGAGATGCTTTTTAACGGACATTGTCACTCGTGGATCTGTCGAGCTGATAGCATGGCCAGGAGATTTTCAACTCCTGAGATCCTCGGTAATACTGCCAAAATCATCAAGCAAATCAGTCTTTCCACTTTTGCGGAATTTGTACTCGTTTCTCTTCTCCCCTGACGTAAATTAACAGAATAAAAAATAATTTTTTATTTTTTTAGAAATCAGTTATCAAGTGTGTTTATCACATTGAATGAGAGTACCGTTTATTCCTCGAACTTTTTCACATCGCCAGGTACCGTCAGTATATCTCGTATGTTGACGGGTGGGATATTCATAACTGTTGGTATCATGTGAATAGCATCCGAACGTGTCATCTCCTTCGTTATATTTCACAGTTGGTTCTTGAATATATTTTACGTCTTTGATCTCTAGAATCGCTTCTTCTTGAATTGCAGTTCCATCTGGATTACGAACTACGATACTCCTTCCTATCGGATAAAAATCGTTGATCCAGCATATGTTAATACGCCTCATCCATTCAGGCTTGCTTCCATCTTTGTATCGTGCAAACCAATGATGTTGAAGGACAGTTTCATAGGTGATTCCAGGAACAACATCTTTGAAAAACAAAGTATTGATTTTGATCGTGTATCCAATAACGTTGGGATCGTTAACAATCGTTTTCCATTCTATTGGATCTGTACTCACAAGACTATACAATTTATATTCACCAGCCATAAGTATTTTTTTTATTTTATGTTTTTTTTTAAAATATAATAATGTTATTAGTAAATTAGAAAGTTAAATAAAAAAAATAAAAAAAATATTAAATTTTTTTAAAAAAAAAGAAGTAAATAAAGGTTTTTTTACATGGTATTCAAAAATGCAATTCATCGATCCATGGCCATCTTTTCGTTTTCGAGCAGGTAATCACGATCCTGATTCTCGTATTTCTAAACGCATGCGTGAACGTTGTTTCGCTGTGCAACATTATCAAACCGGATTGTTCTCTGTTTACGTTGCTGATTTTCCTTCACAAAAGGAGATACAAAGAGAAAAGCCATATTCAACGAGATCAAAGTCTCTTGGAAGAACCCATCAGCAAAAGAAGAAACGTTTTCAAGCAAGACAGTTTAGTACCAAACATTGAACGAAATTTGGTTTTTTTTAATTAATAAAAATAATAACTTTTCTGTTTATTCTTTGTACATGTGTTCACGTACTCCGAAAGGAAGACGTGGATAGTCTATGGGTCCTTTCTCAGCTGTGTAATCAGCGTGACTATAAAGACATCGTGTAAGATGGAATTCCTCTTGGTGTTTCACCAAAAATTGTTCTGCAGCTTTTGATAGCACAGATTGAAGAAAAATGAATTCTGTTGGCGTGTTTTCATAGATCCATCGAGCGAGTTTCAGTCCATATCCCTTTCGTTGGTATTCTTTTGAGAAAGAAAACTGAACGATATCAAGAAACCATCCGGAGAGGACATGAGGAGGGTTGAACATTCTTCGTTCTGGGAGCTGAGATTGTCTAAAAGTACTTGTAACCATCAATGAGACGGCTTCGTTGCGAAATTCTCGATAACCCATTTTATTAACGAGAGATCCTTCGAAAGTATAACATGGTTTCCCTTTGATTTCTTCAAAGAAATCTTTCAACCAAGTTAAAACTTCTTCAAACTTTTCATCTTGACTTGACATTTTTTTTCTTTTTTTTTTCTTTATTTTTTTTTCTTTTTTTTTAAATTTAAAAGAGTAAACATGGACTTTTCTATACGTAATAATATTTATAAATTTTCAAAAATATTTTTTAAATAAGATACCCTTTTATAAATATTTTTTTACTAATTAAATTTTTTTTAAAAAAAAGAAACTTTTTTTATTGTGATTTTTTCTTCTTTTTATCTATCGTTTCATAGAGATTAGCGATACCCGTTTGAATCATATCAGGAATAGTGTAAGGATTCTCCACCGCTTCTTGAACGATTTCTTCTTGTGATTCTTGTGATTCGTCAACCTTCAAATTAAAATACTGCATTGAAAAATACATCACGTACTTTCTGATTCTATAAAGATCCCAAACGGTGACTGCTTCTATCGCGAACACAAGAAGAGTGATAAAGATCTTGATATAAATCCACAAAGAAGGAACGGTCACAAGAACCATTATATTCCCTATTAATGCGATTATCTCGGCGATCGCTGAAATAGAGATCACAATCATAATAATCAAGGTCGTTAAATAAGATTGTTTCTTCAGGAAAAAATAATACCTTAGGAGTGTCGTGATTGGAATCAAGAGATACGCGTGAAATGCAACAAACAAAAAGTTCAGCTGTGAATGGGAAGATATTACTTTCTCTAAATTTGAATGGTGATGGGGGTGATCAACGTGCACTTCAGGGTGTTGCTTCCTATACTCAGAGAAAGGATGCTCTATCCCAAAAACGTCAGTCACGTTCAGAGCAAAGTGATGAAACTCCGAAGAAAAAAAGTCGTAGTGGTGCTCAAGACGCCACAGATCCCCTCCAAAAACAGACATTCCTTGAAACCCAGTCGCTACCAACAGCAAAACAAACAACCAAGGCAACGTCAAGGTATGTACGGTAATATGAGCTTTGAGGGCAGCATATTCATTACTTGCTGCAGTGATATCAGCGAATCTTGAAATATCTGACTCTTCGTAAGACATTTTTTTTACAAAAGAAAAAAATTACTAATGATCAAAAATTTTTTTAAATATGTACAAATATTAATAGTAGCAGTAGTAGTGATACTAGTAGTAGTGATAGTGATGAAGGTGAAAAAGATCAAGAAAAAAAACCTCGTAAACCAAGGAAAAAAAAGGGTTTTTTATTTAATGAGTATCTTTTTGAAGAAACCAAAATCCCTTTACCTGTTTTACAAACGTCGAGTGGTCACGATCCTATTTTGGATTCTCCAATTCTCACGTTATGGTCTCCTCGAGATTTTGATGTGTGTTGGCTCTTGGAATTGCTTTTTTATTTTGAATCCTATCATTCAAGATTGATTCAATGCAAGAGCCTTGATGAACGGATCAAGCTTTACAAGGAAATCGCTGCGAATCCCATCTTGGTCACCAACCAAGAAATACTCATGAATTTTGCGACGATGTCTTTGGATGCTTTCAGACTTGCTTCCTCCGTGATTCAACATCTCTGTGCACGGATCGATCATACTCGATTCAATAACCTTGCTGATGTCATCGAAAAGGGTGTCTTTGTGCTGTACTCTTATATTTACTATCATTGGGCAGGGAACAACGAAGCGACGATCATCAAAAATCTCATCAACACGATACCCAACGACATAGAGATCGTTCCTTTTGACACAGCGTTTGAACGTGCTCGTGAAGAATTTCGAGAGACCGCCAAGAATTATTACCATTCTGTGGATCCAGGTGCCCCCGCGATCATTGTCGGTCGTTCAGAAGAGAATAAGACTGCCAAAACCACCTCCGCTGTGATCAAAAAAGAGAAAGCTCCAACGCAAATCTTCAGTACCAGTTTTTTGAAAACCACAACGTCGTCTCTCCGTGATTCTGCCAAGAACAACTCACCAACGGTTCCATCCTCTTTGTCTTCGTCGTCATCTTCGTCTTTGAATACGAAAGAATCAATCAAGATGAAACAAAAAAAGATTTTGACAAAATGGTTGTCTCCTGAATCACAAGAACAGTTATTCCCTCAGGGAGAAATCCAGCCGATCGACCCAGGGGAATCGTACAAGAAACTCTTTATTGCCAAGCATGGTGCTGAGGCGATACTTCCCCAGTTCATCATCAAGGTTCCGTTCACTCAAGCGCTCAAAATCCATGGAAAGAAGCAAAGTTATTATATGGAAGATGGGATGACTTTCTTGGATTACACGCACATGGCCGATTGGATGCGCGACAAGTGGCATGCCTCTGTTTCTAATACTCGACGATGGGATTTGGAAAACATCGCGTGGCCTTGGTTGGACACGGAACAAAAGAGGTTTGCAGATGTTATCCCCATCAACACCTACGAAACCATCCCTGAATTCATCGAATTCATGCGCGGATTTGAAGAACGTCAATTCAACGGACCGTTGAGACAGAAGATGAGGTCTGAGATGTTCACCTCTTTAATCCCTCGGGACTCTTTGGAGTCTTATGGAGATCCACACGCGATCGTTCCATTCATTTATACCCCTGTCTTCGAACATGGAAGGATACTTGAACAGCGACTGAAGGTCAGAAACTCCCTCAATCGTCAACAAACTCCAGGAACCAGGGGACCAGGGGATCTTCCTTCCGAAAACGAAATCTTTTATCAACCCATTGCTGAAAATATCACAGGTGATTTCTACAAGGATTATGGGAAGATCATGCCTCCTTGCATTCGCGCCATGTACGAGACTCATGTGCGAAACAGAACCCATTTAAAGAATGACGAGCGTCTGAAATTCTTCTGGTGGACTTTTAAAGCTTCAGTACCACTCGACCTTGTCCTATCCATGTGGGAAGAGATGATCGATAATGACGCTTCAGTACCGTCTCGAGAGAAAAAATCGCTTAGAAAAGAAGCGGTGATCATCTATCAAAAACAACAAAGGAACCGAGAAGCGCAGAACGAGTTTAAATACTTTGGGTGTGCGAAGATGAGTACCCATTGCCCATTTACCAAGAGATCGTCGACTCCTTCGTGTAGTTCTTCCAGTGACGTCGGTGACATCGAAGATCTTGGTAAGAACATTGGACATCGAAAGATATCTTGTGGAACTGCATTATGGGAACAAAGAATTCCAGTTCCTTCTCCCAATATTGGATTGGCAGCACGATGGCCAGGAAGGTATCTCAAAGATTGGAGTCCCATGACAGCGACTGCTTTATTATCTGAATATTATCTCAATAAACTTTGAATTAATTTTTTTTTCAATTCAATCTTGATTTTTTCCCAATGATGTTACCTGAATCGTCGATTTCGATGATTTGTCTTTTTTGTGACGATTGCTGAGGCCTGGAGATTAATTTTTGATAGGGATTATCTGAAGTTCGAAGAGGAGTGAACCTTCGATAATGATAATTGCCTTTGATCATCGTGTTTGCTGAAGATAGTTTTTGAACGGGAGTAAACCCTGTTCGTGGAAATTGTTTTGTTGATAAAGACGAAGACGAAGAGGATGAAGAAGATGGTGTTCTGGGAATCATTGAAATAAAAGGAGTGAGTAGTACAGTGGGAGGGATCAATGATGGATCGCTTCGAAGCTCTACTGTTGTTTTAACATAAACATCCGCACTCTTTTCCAACATCTGTCGTAATATTTGAAAGAGTGCCGGGTTATCCATTGAAAACAATGACGATGAGGAGGATGAAGAAGATGAGGGACAAGAGGACGATGGAACAAGGTCTTCGATCAAGAGCATATTGGATTTGAATGTGTCAACGGTATTGAGGGTGGTGATTTTTCTCACCAAAGAGGGAGTGATAGGACCTTTCAACACTTGAGAACTAATCTTTCGTTTCCTTTCGGAGACAGCCCACATCAACTCTTCAACGCTATTCCGGATGATGATCTTGACGATGAACACGGATTTTTTCTGAGAGGGACGCGAAACCCTGCTCTCCGATTGGTCTGTCGTGACGAAATTCCACCACACATCCGCAAGGATGACATGGTTGGCACACTCGATGTTGACTCCTTGACTAAAAACCCTTGTGGTGACGAGGATGGCGGGTCCTCGTGAGGTTTCAAAGTTGCGCAAGATTTCATCGCGTTGTGAAGTCTGTACTTTAGCGTCGGCACTGAATATGGAGATGTGCGGATTTGTTCTCTTGAGGTGATTAACGATCTCTACCACCGATTGTTGAAAATCCGCAAAGATGATGGTTTTTTCTCCACGTTTGAGTGGGATGTGGATGTAAGAATCTATCGCCAAGATCATCGTTGGTAAGAAATAAACGCTGTGTTTTTCATCATAACTGGAAAAACAATCCCTGTGCGTTGAATCGTTGGTTTCAAAATAAGCATTCAGATCTTCTGTATGATACAATCCAGAACACGCGTGACGACTCCTTGAAAACGCAGAGAGTTTTGTCCCTGTTGTCTTTTTCACAAGGACCGAATCCTTTGATCGGATAAAATCGTAGAGTCCTCTCTCTTCTGAGGATACAAAGTCAGGATTGATCACGATGGTGGTGGGTTTGTAGTGATCTCTTAGGACATTCTTGTCTTGTTGAATCATGTAACTGTCTCTACAGAGTGTCAAGGCTTTGCAGAGCTCGTCAACCATCGACTGATGCTTTGTTAAAACATTCCATTGTTTGATCACTGTAGTGACATTGTCTGAAAACTCTGCACGTTTCTGAAGGGTGGTACCCGGTACGGCACCGTGGATTTCGATTGCACAAGGAGCATCTTTTGGTAAAAGAGCACAGTAATCATGGACACAGGTTCTTCTGTTATCTTTAGAGGATGGTCTAGTGTCCACTCCAGGAGGAATCCCGCAGATCATAAAGAGAGAAACGATGTCTTGGATGCTGTTATTGAATGGATCGGCGGTAGCTATGATCTTAAAATGTGCAGAAAGTTGAGAGATGGCCGTGAAAGCGTTACTCTTCTCGTTCCTGAGCTCATGACCTTCGTCGATGATTATGGTTGACCATCGATGATAATAGAACGCACAAGTAACCTCTGTCATTGAATAAACCATTTCTTCCTTGGCAAGTTGTTCATCTGGGATAACGAGGCTCATGTCTGGTTTTTTGTTGTGTTGTCTTAAGAAGTCTTCCAATACCTCTCTGCATCTATGCGTAAGGATGGGGACCTGGAGTTTTTTCTCTAACAACGCTCTTCGTTTTTCCGTAACAAACTTGTAAGCGTTGACCAAGATCTCGTAATTCGTGATAACAAGATGATTGTTCTTGACGAGACACCAATTTTGGATTATTGCGTTGTGAGACCCCGAGTTGGACCCTCCGATGAAAGTTGAACGCAGAGGAGGTCTGTAATGACTGTTTCCATTGGAAATCCAATTATCAATGATTGTCTTTTGAGTAATCACAAGGACAGGAGACTGTTCTGAATGAACGATACGAGACAATATCCTTGAGATCCTTAAAGAAGATTCTATACACATCAATGTTTTTCCAGTACCCCAAGGTGTACATAGAACAATACCATTTTTTGAATGACCTACATCTCCATTGAAAGTATTCACTATCTTTTGAATGTATTCTGATTGATAAGGTAATAATTTTGTAGATAACATCCTTTTTTTTAAATTTTTTATTTACTTTTCTTTAAAAGTATTTTTGTTATCTTTTTTTTAAAAAGGATAGATACGTATTTAATTTATTTTTTTCTTCTTCTTCTTTACTCTTTCTCTTTTAATTTTAATTTTTTTTATTTTTTTTATTTTTTTTAATTTTTTTTAATTTTTTTTATATTTTCAAATTTAAAATTAATATATAATAAGAAAAATATGGGTGATGGACTTAGACACAGATCCATTCACAATCATGAATCCGAAGGCGGAGGGGGAGGAGGAGGGAGAAGTCTTATTGGTGCTGGAGTAGATACTCAACCTCAACAAGATGGAAATTCAACCATCAGTAAACCTCGTACTGTAATAGACGGTTCGATTCCGTTTTACGCTCCAGGGATAGGAATATGGAATCGTTTTCATCTACTTCTCCTTGACGTTAGAACGTTGATCATGATACCCATCCGAATCTTGACGACGCTTTTCAACGTGATAGCTTATTTCTTTACAATCCTCTATCCACTTCTCTTTTGGCTGATCATCATTTGGTTCTTTTGGTACCTGGCGATCATCTTCTGGCCGTATCTCATCAAAGTAATATTGGTGGTGTTCATACCAATATTGAATGTACTCATAGAACTCTTCAATTTATTTTTTATGATCTTTATCATCATCTTGAGTATTGCAATATTGGTGTGGAACATCATTGTACCCTTCTTGGGTATGCTTCTATATGTGGTCATCAATGTCGTTCTCACCATCCTTGCGGATATATTCAACATCATTGGCAGCGTGAATTGGGAGCCCATTATCTCTGCAATCATGAACATCCTAACGATCCTCGTCGATATAGCAATGCAGATACTTATGGTGTTGATCAAAGTGGGTATGGAGATATTGACCGTCCTCTCGAAGATCATCAGTGTTCTCATGGAAGTTGTCTTGACTGCGATCAAGATCATTTTACCCATCGTTGTTTGGATTGTTCAGATATTGTTCAAGGTTCTCGAACCCATTCTCAAAGTGATAGCAATCTTCTTTGGTGGTCTCGCCAGTATGTTTGGAAGAATGTCGACGGGTCGCGCTCTCCTTTCCGTTCGATTGTCCCCTGTTTTGTTCAACGTCACCGAGATTCCTTACAGGGATCCTTACGGAGATTCCTGGGGATCACGCATGGAGGAAGAAAAGACCAAGTTGTCACGAGAGGAAGAAGATTATAATTTCTTTGTCGAGAAAACGTTGGGTATCTCAAACGAAAGAGACGATTATATCTACAACCTCTATAACAGAGCGAAGGAACTGTCTGTGGATGAAAGAGAACTCAACGACAAGAAGTATCTCGAGGATATTCTTCGTGAGAATACTGACGATGCCGCAACACCAAAGAGTGGCACGTTTTCCGACTTCAGTAACACGCCTTATGGAAGAAAGATCCTTCAGTCGTGGGGGAAAAAGAGTGGGAAAGGTCTTCTTCGATTCATTGATGAAGAAGAGGAAGAACAAAAATTATACGAGATGCCCAAGGATAATTCCGACAGACCCTCTGATTCTGTGCTCAACGACGCAGCCCACACGATCGCTCATACCTTTTACACGAGTGCCAGAAATATGCATCCTGACGACATGAAGTTGTCACAGGACATCTTCGATGCCGTTCACGCGGAAACGCATCGACGTGATAACTTGGCCATGAAGAGCATCCTCCAGGAATTCTCAAAGAACTACCTTCATCTCCAACCAAAATTCGAGGACACCCTTTCCTCCGTGAGATTCAAAGGGTCTCCTGAACATCCAAGGGACATGCACGCACGGTTCCACGAAGAGCGTAAGAAGCACGAAACCATGTTCATGCACAACACCGGTCGTAAGCTCATGGGTAACGAGAATGACTGGGAAGAATCCAAAAAGAATTATCTCTCACAAAAGAGAATCGACGATGCCAAAGCCCTCGTTGCTCAAGAACAAGCATACAAGAAGTATCACACGGATAGAATGAAGTTCGCTACCGTCGTCTATAGCGCCACTACGAAAGCGCTCAAGGAAAGCATGGAGATTGGCGTTACTCCAGAAAACATCTTGAAACATTGGGATGAGACGCTCAAGTATTTTGGATACATTGACATGCAACAGGTTCATCAGGAATTTGTTGAGCTTTACGGTGACGCTGCCGGTTACCTCATCTCCTTTTCCACGATCAGTGAACATCCCTTGTTAAGGTACTTCAAGAAGAATGACAAGTCAGTTGCAGAAAGTCCTTACTACCACGACTGGGCTATTGAACAGAAGAAGTTGGTTGAAGCGCGTGCTGTTGAACAGGCTGCCGGCAGGAAACTCTTGGCGGTGACTCAACAAAATGAAGACAAGAACGTTGCTGGTTCCAAGGAATCTCAAGAGTCTCTGGGAGGATTCGCCACTTTATCAACCCTCAACTGTTTCTCTTCTCCCAAAAATCCATTATGCATCCCAGAAATACCTTCCAATTTTTCTTTCAGAATCCCTCTGATTCATCTCACGCAGAAACAGAAAGAAACGATCGAGACGAGTGTTTTCGAATGTCGACCTTGGAGAACCACGTGGTGTATCATCTGCTGGGATAGGTTCTTCAATGTATGGCAAGAATTCCGCTTCCTCATCAGTACTATTCCATTGATTAATTATCCCATCGCGACGATCACCGTTTTGGCTCCGTGGACAGGGATCTTTTTCAATTGGATCTTTCTCGTTCCCAAGTTTCATGTTGGAAGCTTGTTTCAATTTGTCTGTTTTGTTTACCATCTCTATGACGTGTTCATTGTTGGTGTGGTGCTCTGGCTATTCTCCAAATTCATCTACCCGTTCTGGGGCGTTGTTGTGGCCACATGGGCTAATATCCGCGCGGCTAGAATTCAAAACAGACGGTCGTGGGCTGCCAGAAAACGACTGAACGATGTCAATTACTACCTCCTCAAGATGCAAAGAAGAGGAGAGATAGCCGCAAAGATAGGTGCTGGTATCTATGTGGACGACAAAGACGATGTGACTTTAGCAAAAAGACGATCTCGTGCAAACGTTGATACCAAGAGCTTTGAATCAGCAGTGGGAACCGTTGTTCAGAACACACATAATAACAACGTTGTCGTGCATCACCATCATCACCATCATCATCACGGACACGATGAACGACATCAATCACACGACGAGTTTGGAAGCTCATCAATGACGTTGGAAGAACGCCGAGAGATGGACCGTGATGAACTCTTGGAGTTATTGGAGATTCTAAGAGGAAATCCAAACGCTTCAGATGATATACAACGTGCCACTAGATTGTTATTGCAAAAGTTCAGCGATGAACACTTTGATCTCACTGACCGAGATCATGACGCACATCACATCAACGAGATAACAAGAGGATTGAGATTACATCCAATCCATGAGCCTCTTAGAATCAAACATGAAGAAGCTCAACGATCTTCAAATGTTCCCATCTGTTCATCTTCTTCCAAAATGTACAATGATGAAATTGTCATGGATATCAATGGTGTTTAAGTCAATACGTTTCATTAAAGCTTTATTCAATCAATACATTTCATCAAAATATTGAGGAGTAAGGACTTTACGACATAACAATTTAACGAATTGGTTTTCAGCTTCACTGCGCACTTCTTCAGTGGCCCAGAGAGTTGGATCATTTTCTTGGATTCGAGGGAATGGTGGATCTTTTTGAGACGTAATGTAATAAGAACCTCCTACGAGGCGTTTATTGTCACGATCGTAGCGTGCCAACAAAGCATTTAATTCTCGAAGCTTAATAAAATGATTATGAGCATGTTGATATTGCTCCATCCTTTCATCACGAGTAACAACAATTCCTACAGTGAGAGAGATCATAGGGATAAGAGACAATGAAGATTTCAAAAAGCCATTTGCTGTGATGAAAAAAGGGGTAGTCCAGATCAAAGTTGCAATGGAAACAGAGGGTAAGACAACAGAACGATAATGTTCAATATCATCTCGACGAAATTTGGCTTCTTTCAAAGCTACATAGTACATACGCCAATAAGCAACAAAGGAATTGACTGAAGAAGTAGGATTTTCTTCATCATATTTGCACAAATAAGGCTCCTTGCAAAAAGGTTGATTGGTTTGCCAGGAATATTTCCTTTGAAATTGAGCAATATTTCCCATTTTTTCTCATTATTAATTTATTTTATTTATTAAAAAAAATAATAAAATTTTTTTTTTGCAAAAAAACAGGGTTGAAAAATAAAATAAATTTCAAAACTTATATCCATACACTTATATAAGGGAATGATAACTGATACTATTTTCCGACTCCCCTCCTTTTCCTCATATAAAGTGAGTTTGGACCCTCCCAGAGCTAAAAATAAGGCACGCAGGCAAAATCGGGGAAATCGCGCGTAACATTGAAGTACCAGAAAACGGCACTTTTGCCACTATCCAGAAAATAAACTTTTACACTAGTCTTTCTCTCCTTAAACGAAAATTCATGCACCGCACCCCCGCTCACGCGAACGCTAAAGTGGATGAACACCAACGTTCAACGTCCAAAAATGAAAATAACACCAAAATAATGCGGGCGGGACGCACACATGACCTTAAGTCGTTCACCGCAGAAAAAAATGGTCAAAGGCCAAACGACCAATGGTCACGTGGCCAGTCATTGGCTACTCAATGATTGGTTAAAACTTTTTTTTCAAAGCAGAAAAAAATTTAATGTTAAAAAAAAGATGGTATTATTCCATATCTCTATTTGAAAAAAATGGAATGGTGTAAGCAGTGGGTGCATGATTGGTGAAAACATCCAAAGGTTGATGACGACTGTCTGGATCTGGATACCATTTCATGATTGCTGGTACGTGAGTAGTGTAGAGATCAGGAGGGGTTTCTCGGAGGAGAACTGAACGGAGACGTTGAGCAGTAACCATGATACTCTCGTACGTCGTTTTAACGCGTGCTACTGCGCGAAGTGTCTCCAAAAAGAACAAGCAATGATCAGCGGTTTTGTGAACTTTTCCAGGCAAAAGGCAGAACGACTTGACTTGGTTGTTTTGCCAGATATCAGACATGGCATCTTTCCTGACTTTGTGAATAAGATCAAGCTGTTCTTCCATTTGTTTGCGCAACGCAGGAGTGACATCAGATGACACAGGGAGAGGTTGACTGGTCAAGAACAATCCAGAATGACATTCGGGAACGATCTCGCACACGGTGAGGATCCATGTTTCCATGTTCTTGAGAATACCCAAGGTAAAGTACCTGATGAGCTCTGCACAACTCTCTTCGAATGATACGTCGTCAGAGAAAAAGCCTCTGATCTGTTCAAAAAGAACAAAAGGATCTTGCAAAAGAGAATTCGTCTTCTTGAGTTGGCGTATCAAGTTGTCAAACACTTTGAACTGATCAGGGAAGTTTTCAAGGAGTTTCTTATCTCCTTCGATGAGGGTCGCATCTGCTTCACTGATCAAGGCGGTGTACCTTGCGTACTCTTGAGGATCAGCGAGAGAGACAAACCCGCGGTTTTGACGAACGATATCGATGATCCTGGTATAAAAGTGAAAGATGCTAATCGTAGATTGGATGGGTTCCCAAGACTCGACGATGTATTCTCGTTCACTTCGAAGTTGATGCCGGAGACGACGACCAAGGTCTTGGTGCTCATATCGAAGCTTAATTGCCTTTTCAGAAGAGAGGAACGCTTCCTTATCGGGTGCATCGGCATAAAGCTTGTCGAAGATCTGGCAATAACGTTCTTGCTGCAGTTTCATCCCATGAGTGAAAAAGGTTGAAACCTTTCCAGTGAGCAAAGCTGGGATGATGGGAAGAACGATGGGGAATACTCCGATCAATGGATGAGAAGAAGCTGTTCCGATTGCCCTGTTAAAGAGAGCATCTTTGTAAGCTTGGTTTGATAAACTAACCTTGTGCATAGGAAAAGGGATCAAACGACTCCCAATTGGAAGGGGACAAGCTTCAAGTGTGGCCATAAGTAAAACTTTTCCATTCTTGACACGAGGATCTTGATGAATATAATTAGGCCATGGCTTCGTAGGACCCAATCGACATTGATCTAACATTTGATTCAACAAATCAAGATCAAGGTTCGATTTTCCTTGAGATTGATCATCTGAACAAGACGAAGATGATGTTGGTGTAGCCATGCTTTTTTTCTCTCTTTTCTTAACTTTTCTTTTTTTTTCAAAAAAATAAATAAATAAACAAATAAAACTTTTAAAATTTTTTCCCTTCTCTCTTTTTTTTTCTTTTACCTCGGTGAAAAAGGTTTATCATTTGTATAAATTTAAAACCAAAATTAATAATTAGTATTACGATAACAAATATAATTGTTAGTTGATAGACAATTTTTTTTCTTGAAAAAAAAAAGTTTTTTTTGAATTTAGAAAAAAAAGAAAGTAAAAAGAAAAAAGAAAAAAATGGCTGGTCGATCAAAAGATGCTGAAAAAGCACCTTCAATGAAAGGTGTTATTGAACTTTTATTAAGATCAACGACTGATAAATACAATCGGTTGGATTCAGATCCTTCAAAGAAGATTGATCTTGAAATCATTGAAAGGAACATTCCTCTTCGTTTTCATGGAACGGTTCAAGACTTTTGTGTGACCGAATCACCCATGGTTCGTACTCTGGCTGCGTTGATTACTAGAGATGAACTCCAAAGCTTTGTTTCCACAAACGCACCCAAAGACCCCGAAGCTTACATCGTTGATGCCAAGATCACAGATACGCGTTGTAATCTCCCTGATCAAGATTTTCGATTTGCTACTTCTTTTACCCGAGGATGTCTCCAGTACATCGAATTCACTTCTCCTGGTTCTTTGTCGCCCGACATCTATCATACGGTCTTTCAAACAAAGAAGCCCGTTTACTCGGTTTATGTGCCGGCCAGCGAAGGGGGAGACCGAATCTCTGAACACTACCAGGGAAAAACGATGAAACCTCCCGTGGATATCCCCATCATTCAAGGAGGTGCGACCGTTTGGCACGATACCGTGAAGATGTACGCTGGTGTGAACAAGGTGTCCATTGAAAACACGATTAAAAGGACAAAGACCATGGGTGCGACACGTGCCGATTCTCTCATTGGTTTTGTGGTCAAATCAATGTTCACGTCTGCTACGTTCGTTCACGATAGAGATGTGCTTCCTATCAACACGGACGTGATTCTTCGAGCACCCAGTTCCTTCTTCAACGAGGCTATTACTTGTGTCTCCAAACGTGTGGAAGCCTTGGCAAGGTTTGGAAAGGTATCGATCCCTCGGATTCAATTCTTCTTGTTGAGTGACACACTTTCTCAAGATTATCACCGTGACGATGAAACCCGCACTTTGGTGCACAAGGAGACCGGTGTTCGTTTACCCTTGGATCAAGAGATTGAAATTGTTCTTTCGGTCAACCTCAAGTTTGCTTATCCCATTCGCAAGCCCGAAAGCACTGCCATGTGTGAAGATACCGCACACGTGTGGTTTCAAGATGTTTGGAAATCCTCCGATGTCAACAAAACGACTGGAGCGATTAAACGGGGCGCAGAACCTCTCAAGGGAACCGTTGCTGATCAAGAAAGAGAGAAAGAGAAAGAGCAACGCGAGATTCGAGAAAATCTTGCAAAGAAGCGTGCCGCGCAAGATATTGAACGAGGTCTTGAGTCTGTTGCGGAGCAACACGATTCACAAACAGACGATGATGAAGACGTAAGCTCTCATCCTTTTGCTGCTTCTTCTTCCGATGTTTTTGTCAACCCTCTTAGTGACGATTGAACGCAAGAAGAGTGACGTTTCAGAAGTTTCCTTTTTTTCATTGATCCTTTATTGATTCGATGTCACGTGTTTTCTTCAAATCTTCTTTGATCTTTAGAATAATCCAAGTTAATAAACAGATACAAAATATAGTTAAGATCGTGAATCCAATGTGGATCTCAACAGCATAAGTTTCAACGAGAGTGGACTCTTTCTTGTCTTTTCTAGATGTTTTGTGTCGTTGAATCAGTTCACGAATCAATAACATATCGTCTTTATCAAACTCGAATTCATTTTTTGTAAGGGGAGGAGCCGGTAATTCAAGCTTGAGTTCTGAGAGTAGTCTTTTTGGCATTGATTCGTCTTTGCATTCACCTGTGTTCCAATCACAATCACATTGCGGAGTTAATTGATAAACGCAATAAGGTTCTTTCCCACAAACCATTTTCGTTTTGCATTTTGTTCCACAATCATTGAAAGGGTCTGTGTTTGGAGATACTTGAATACACTTGCGTGTTATTTTATCACAAAAGTGACACTGACCACAGTCTAGATTTGTACTGCAAGTTAAAATATATTCAAAATTAATAATAAATATAAATAGAATAAAGTAATGATGGGTCATCACTTTATTTTTTTCTATTTTTAAAAAAAATAAATTAATTTATCTTTTTTTTTGAAAAAAAAATAAAAAAAAATCTTTTTCTTTTTCTTTTTTATTTTAGTGTTTACACGTGTTAATTTTTTTTAATATTTGATTTTGAATAAGAAAATATGAAAACTTGTTGTAATATATTATTTCAAGGTTTCATTGTTATTTTCTTTGTGGTTTTTACAGTGTTTAATATTATCATTTACACCGCGAGAGAAGATCAGATAGAAAAAGCGTTGAAAGAGTGTCCAGAAGGTCTAACATTTTCATTAAAGTGTACTTGTTATGAAAAGTGTTGTATAAATTGGATCTGTCTCCCGCCGATAAACCCTGATTTTAAACTCAAGCTTCCTCAAATTGAGTTGACGCCAGAAAAAAAGATAAGATGGGTAAGCCAGTAATAAATCAAAATTCCACTCCTCATTGGATCAGATATGCATTCCTATTTCTTTTGATTCTTGCAATCATTCCAGTCTTTTTTCTTATCTGTGAAATGATTAGTTTTGGTATAAGTTTACTAGCTCTTTTTGTAGATTTTATTTTCACGATATTTTCTTAAATTAACAAATAAAATCACATTGTTTTTTTTCTTAAAAATTAAAAAAAAGAGAAAAAAATAAAAAAAGAAAAGAAAGGAAAATATGTTTGATGATTTAACTTCTTTTTCTATTTTAATTGCTTTCGCAGTAATGGGAATTGTTCTTACGATCTTGGATTGCGGTAGTAATTCAGTTCGTCTGTTTCCAAATTTTTTCTTTCCCGGAACATCCCTCTCTCCACGATTTTTTTATCGTTTGATATTATTGATGATGTTGTCTTTTGCATTTGCTTTCTTTGCTACATCGCTTACAAACTTTGTATTCGCTGTCATTGAAACGCTCTTAGATGTCGTCTTTGCGATATTTGAAACGGTTATCACAGCTGTATTTTCTGTGATAAAACTAGGATTTGATATTCTCAATTTTCTATTAAGTATTCTTTAAAAGATGAAAACGAAGACTCAATAAATTCGCATCTCCTTTTTTTTTAAAAATAAAACATTTCATTTGACTTTTTAAACAAAAAAGATGTATAAAGTTAGTGTTTTTATTGGTACCTGTGTCGTGTTGACGTTGATGATTCAACTGACGCTCGCCGTGTCTCATCACAAACCGACCGACACCCTTAAATCAGAATGTATCAAACACAATGGGATAACACGTGAAGCACGTGAGAGACATGAACTCTCTTGGAAAACCTCGCGATTCAAGCGAGAGGAACTCATCAAATGGTTCAAGATTTTCTTCCCCAACAATACAAAAGGGTTGACTATGGACGATTGCAACAGAATCCGGAATCGTTTCTTGAAAGGAATAGAATTGGCTGCTGTTGAAACGTGTGAGACTGTCTTCTTTCGTTGTGATTGTAACGCTGATGGGATCATTGATGATGATGACTTTGAAAATTCAAAAGATTTTTGTCTCAAGGATGCCAACGCAGCAGAGAAACTCAACTATTACATCGGTGATCGACTTGTAGACAAAAACGATCCCTTTGGAGCAATGAAAGAACCAGATCCTGTTGATCCAGCGTTATTGGTCGATACTTGAAAAAAAACAATTTCAATGCTTCTTTCTCATCGTCCTTCAACTTCGAATTCAGTGTCTGTGTATTGCGTGACCAATAAAGTATGATCATCTGCAAGTGGACTTGGATTAAGATATACACCTCGTGCTTTTTCTAGATTCAATTGAGAAACAGAGCTGTATCGGTATCTTTTACCATAATTCGGGTCGGTGGTGTGGATGATAGAAGCGTTGACGATCACGTTCGTGACTGTGTTGAAGGCATAATTGTAATGAAAAGGTACGATCCTTAGCGCCAAAAAGACGAGACAAAACGCAGAAGTGATCATCAAAGCTAACATGATCTTACTAAAAACAGGGAGATGGACGATAGCATGAAGGACATCTATATCCGACATATCGATGATAGCAACCACCAAATAAACAAAGATGAGGAATATTCTAAAAAAACAATAGAATAGCGCGGTGTTGAGGTGTCGAAAATACCAAGACTTTTCTTTCAAGATGAACATCGAAAGATAATCCTTTACATAAAGGTAAAGGGGATAATATGTGATCAACGTGATCACGACAAAGACGATAATAAAAAGATCTCTTTCATATTCAATTAATCCACCAAGGCAAAAGGAAATTGTGAAAACCAAATCAAATACAATAAATGATTTTAACAAATCACTTACACTTTCTTTTTCTTTTGATGACATCCCAATTCTTTCCTTTTTTTTTAAATAAAATAAAATCTCATTAAACTTTTTTTTTCTCTTTCTTAAATAAATTTTATTTTTTTTTAATTAAGAAAAAAAATAAATTAAAATTTTTTTAAATGTATCATCAAAATCTAATTTTCTTTTTTTTTAAAAAATAAATTTTGAAAACGAATTTTTTTTTATTTTTTTTTGAAAAAAAAAGTAGAAGAAAGAGAAAAAGTGAAAAAAAACTTAAGGATTTCCACCGATGTCCATAGAAATCGTGCTGTAATCGATATTTGGAGTAGCGGCGTTAGCACGGAAACGAAGATCTTGTCCTCCTGTGGGAATAGATGAATATGCATATTGACCACCAATGGCGCTTTGAACAGGAGCGGGAGCAGAAGATGTCTTCTCACTTGTGTTTCTTTGACTGGGGGATTGGTAAGCGTCCTTCACTTCATCATATTTGGCGTAAACCTTTGGCATAGTCTGGAGTTGAATGGCGAAGATGAGGAGTGCAAGATTGATGACAATGTCAGCAATACCAATGAGTCCCGACCAGTCGTGATGATAGAGATAGCAGAAGACAGTGAAAACGATTGAAAGGATAGAAGCACCCAAAGCAACGACGATCGCAAGAGGAGGAGACGTGGTGAGCATGATGGAAGGCACGAAGAGATTGTGAACGATGATCATAAAGACGTAAACAGCAAGGACAACCAGGCCACGGGTCGTGTCCCAGTCATCACAAAACCATACTCTCCAAGCGGCAAAGGCGTTGGCCATGGCGAGGGCGACAAGGATTGTTTGACCAACCTTTTCAGAAGGTGCAAGAGTCCAGGTATGGAGATGTGCATACCAACGTTTGTTCCAACACATGTAAGTACCTAAACAATGGGCAACAAGTGTGAAAGCTGCCCAGAACGATGCATTCAATACATCCGTTGAATCAGCGAGTGCAACGGGACATCCCATTTTCTTTTAATTAAAAAAAATAGTAATTATTTTGAGTTGCAAGCTAAATTAAATTTTTTTCAATAAACTCAAAGATTTATTTTTTTTTTGAAATCAAAAAAAGAAAAAAAATCTTTTCTTTTTTAATAGAATGATCTTTTAGAATAAAGAAAAAGATTTATTGTTATTACTTTTTTTGTAAAACTTTTTAATTTTTTTTTCAAAATTAATTTGGAAAGGGATTGAGAGAAAAAAATCAAATAAAGTCATCGTTGTTGATCTCCCAACGTGTTCCATAATCCATCAAGAATTGAAGCGTGAATCTCTCAGTGAATTCTTCAAGGGGAAGTCTGAGATAAAATTGCTTTTGATAGATAACAACGTTGTTCTCCTTGAATAAATCATCACTGGAGATGTTGTTTTTTTTGTTGTAGGCAATGATGCTGAGGAAGAGCCCAGATTTCATGTTTATGAAAATCTTGTTGTGAGAATCGGAAGGAGTCCTGAAAATGAAATACTTCTCTTCGAGGATGGAAACAAGATTCGCTTGTGTCAAAGGGATTCGTTCCTCAGGGTCCGTGAGAGGGATATCAAAGAAGGCAGGAATGTTGATCTCTGGCAAAGGTTCTTTGAAGCTAAGCAACGTGCCGGTGTCTTCAAGAGAGAGATACGGAGAAGTGCTTCGATGAAAGCAATAGGCGAGTAATGCATCGAGATCGATGACCTTGGCGCTTTCAGGTGGAATCTCAGAGAGTGGTTTCGTGGTTCGAACTGGGATGTTTAACGCGTTGGGAGCCGACGCAGTCAAAAATCGAGATTTGTATTCCTGATACAATTTGCTGCTTCCAAAGGCAGGGTTCATGAAACTCTTGTTATTGTTGGTCATCGAAAAGATGAACTGGTTTTGATCTTTCAATAGTTCTGGATTAACGAATTGATAAAATCCATGTTCCAAAAGTTTCTGAACAAGATAAATGATCGAAGGTTCGCTTGCCAATAAAGTTGGAAGATTATCTTCCAAAGAAGAAGAAGCAGTTGATGATTCAGGAGCAACACTCATTCTCTTTTTCTTTTTTTCTCTTAAAGAAGTAGAAAAAAAATCAATTTAAAATATTACTGTTATTTGTTTATTTTTTTCTCTTCTTGATAATATATTTATTTTTTTTAAAAAAAAAGAATAAATCCATCTAAGAACTCAATTTGTATACATTTTTCATAATTATAAGTTTTATTTCTTTTTTTTTCAATAGAAAAAAAATTTGAATGGGTGATTATTGAACTTTTTCGTGATGAATATGATGAGGGTGATCTCCATCACTATAATCAACTTTTTGAACGCCTTTGACAAGTCTATCATACACAATGAAAAACATGCGTAGCATCCAATAAAAATATAAAATCCATAAAGGAATAGTGATGAAAAACGGAGGGTATAACAAGATATGGGTATCGATGTGAGGAGTGGATAACGCGAGCATGATGATTCTATAAGGAAAGAAAACGACACGTAAAGCAACGTGAATGATAAGAGAAATTCCAAATAAAGGGGTTTGCAACCAATGGTCTAACTTGTAAGCGACACGTGATAGACTAAAAAAGACGTCGAAGATCACATTGATCATGATCACCCACACGGAGATCGTGAGCCATGAGTCAACAAACGCAGCCCATATTAATAATACCGTGGTTGTATGATGAAGTAAATTCTCGACGATGTCTCCCCAACTCAAAGGAGGCCAGAACGTAACGAAGAACAACATGCTAAAGTACCACATATTCCAAATGAGAAAAGGTTCCATGGAAATCATTCTTTCGTTGTAATTGTCGCCGATGTTTTTGTCAATGTTCTCGTGAACGAGAAAATCGAAGTTGATAAAAGAAGTACCCAAGTAGAGCAATACAGAACAACCGTAGACGAAGATCATCACATTTTCACAGAGTCTTGAATAAGAATGTACTTGATCGGTTTTGGCCCCAAGGATATACAATGGAATGATTCTCGTAATCAAACATACGATCAAAGTAATCAGAAATAGCTCTATCAATAAACTCATCTAAGTAAAAAAATTATTTTATTTGGTTAATTTTTTTTCATTTTAAGAGAAAAAAAACAATGCTTAAATTGAAATGATATTCAATGTTTAATCATTCACAGGTTCTTGAGCGTTCAAGTTCTCGTGTACATGAGAAATGTTGGCGGGAAGTGGCGTTCCGTGTGCACAATCGTCTCCATAGATACAACCATCGTCGCACATCAATGGGCAATCGCATCGCGGATAATCAACACGAAGGAGTTGATACATGGGACATTCAGGATTTCCACAACAAAAATTCATTTTTTTCTGAATTAATTTATTTTTTTTTGAAAAAAAATTTTCTTTTCTTTTTTTTTTAATTTATTTTTTTTCAACTTTTCGTAAAAAATTTTTTAAATTCCTGTTGTTCTTTGGTTAGTGGACTTTCAGAAGTCGCAGAGGTATGTATAAAAGGAGATCGATCTTTGGGTTCATGAGGAATATGAGGTCTAGGAATAGCATTTGAAAGATCACCATAATGATCTCCAGAGTCCATATATTTCCTTTTGTTCAGATACACACGACCTTTTGTGAGTGTGAATGCTTGAATTGTTCCATCTGGACGGACTTCGATATCTTTGAGTGTGATGTCATGACCATAACACCAAATATGTATCGTTTCTCCAGCAAGCTTTCTCATTTCTTGACGAATGAAATCCAAGGTAATGTTGGGTTCACTGTCATCGGTTGACATTTTTTTTCAATACTGAAGTCGTTTTTTTTAATTTTTTTTTTCAATAAAAAAATATTTTAACAAAGATGGGACTTTCTTATCATAAGTATAATTATAAGTTTTTAAATTTTTTTTAAAAAAGAAATTATTTGAACGAGTTGGTTGAAAAAAAATTGAATTTTTTTTTAATACAGAACAGTCAAAAAAATGAACGATTACTTTTGTGAGGCGTGTTTGATCATCACAGGATTGATGAAGAAAGAAAACTATTGTTTTCAAACCTTTTTGTCGAAAAACGTACATAATCGAAAGATCGATCTTAAGCATTTTATCATTTCACTCCATGATACCATAGGTCACTCCGTCACGCACAGGGATTTACCTTCGTGGTTCCGCGATGATTCTTTTTTCCGCGTAGTCAGTGCTTTCATTGGAATACGTGCTACGCAAGAAGAATTCAAATTATTGTTGGACGCCAATCCAGGTTATATATCCGAAGGTTATTGGATCATGTGTCGAAAAACTAGCATACCTGAGGGTGAACCTCCTCTCGAGGAGGGCGTTGTTCGTTTTGTACACAGCAGTGCAAGATCACTACGTTACCACCTCCTCTCTTTTGCGATTGAAGAACGCAATATTAATCTCACGCGTGTACTCATCGACCTTGGTTTTTGGAAGGACAAAGAACTGGTACGAGACAGAGACCACAGCAAAAATCCATGCAAGCAGTTGGTCTTGGAAGAGAGACGCAAAAGAGAAAAGATTGAAGGTGATATCGAAGTCGCTTCATCTCTTATGGATGATCTTCAAATCTCTCAAACGTCCGTCGGTGGTTTAAGCACGTTACTCGACGATATGAACATGGAATTTTAATTTTGAAAAAAAATAAAAAAATAAAAAAAATCAACATTGACGCTTTGGGTCGGGATCAAAAGAAGAAGATGAAGAAGAGGAAGAACATTCAAGACGTTTTCGTGATGAACGTTGTGAAGGTGATTCTTCTGTGATGTTTTCTATGCAAAGTTGAGGTTGAATCAAAGAGGATTCATCGATGTCATTTTTTGTATAAAGAAGTGGGAGGAGGAGAGAAGCGAGACTAGCGTTTTCGTATCTTCTCCGTGATTCAGCCAAGAATCTGTTTCGTAATAAGATCCCTTTGATAGGCGTTTTGTGTGGTTTGTACTGTGATCTATGAAGTTGAGCTTTAAACCTTTGGAGCGTGTAATTATTGGTGAAAAATTGCAAAAAATCAGGACGTGAACAAACGTTTTCATGAACGCCCTTGACGTGCAATTCCGTTAAACGGGTATTGGCTGTCAGTATTTCGACAATTTTTTCTTCACTATGAATGTTGTGTAAGTCGATATAAAGTTCCCGCAAAGTGGTATTGGTTTGTAAAATCTCCACAATTTCATCTTCTTTTTCTGAAAAAAAAGAAATACCAAAAATATTTAAAGCAGAAAGCGTGGTGTTATGACGTAAAGCTTCGATGAAGGGTAACGGACAATCAACATCAAACCCATTATACGAAATATTGAGGCTTGTCAATGTCGTGTTTGTTCTGAGCGCGTTTGTAATTTTAAGTTCTCCGTCGTATAAATAATTATCCGAAACATCCAATGTTGTGAGTGTAGTGTTTTTTCGAAGTATCTTTGTAATGACAGGCGTGCAATTTCTTGCTAATTTGTTATTGCTGAGTGACAAGTCAGTGATGTTGGTGTTAGATATCAACGATGTCAAAATTGGAAGGCCGTGATAATCACCCAGATTATTTTCACTGAGATCAAGAGTATGTAAAGAAGTATTATAACGTATGACGCTTGGTATGGTGTCAAGCCACAAACTATGGACAAAATCTTCGTTTCTTGCAACAATCAACGTGGAGAGACTAGTGTTGCGCCTCAACCCGTGTTCAAGGCAAGAAAATGGAATTCTATTACAAGATAGATTCAACGTTGTGAGTGTGCTGTTATGAGCTAACGCGTCACCTATGATTTGACCAGATCTCCAATCCAATCTAATTTGTGAAAGATCAAGATACACGAGTGTTGTATTCGTGCGGAGTCCATCTGCTATCATTTGAGTCATAGACGATGGCAATGGATTAATCAGTTCAATGAGTGATTTAGTTTCTAAATTGCTATGTGAAATAGTAAGGTGTGAGATAGACGCATTGGATGCGAGTGCTTTTCCAATTTCACATATGTTGGAAGCATGGAACGTAGCATCAATGATTTTTAATTGCGTCACGTTAGTAATGCATTGACTAAATTGACAAAATAAAGGAGTTTTGAGATAATTTCCAGATAGACAAAATTCTTCAATGATACTGTTTTTCGAAACTAGATTACGAAGAAAGTCGTCGCTTGGAGATTTTGCCAGATGCCTCAAAAAAAGTTTTTTGATGGTTTTGTTAGCGGCTAATCCAGAAAACATTAATTGTTCTACATTTGAATAAAAAGGTAAACCAATGATATCAAGTAAAGTAATCGAGGTGTTGATTTGCAACATTGTGACGAACGTTCTCACGATTAATAGACCTACTTCTTCATTGTCATTAAAAGCAGTTATACACCACTCAATAACCAAATGTGTCACAGTTTTGTTTGATGCGAGTAGATTAAAAATATAACTCGGATATCCAAGATACATATTAGTATTATTTATACCAACGTATAATTTTGTGAGATATGGATCATTGTTTTCAAGTCGCAATTTACTATTGTTAAATTTTTCCATTTTCTTCACTTTTGAATGCGTCAAGACTATATGGTTTTTTTCTCTTCTTTTCTTTCAAAAAAAATTAAAAAAATAAAAAAAATTAACAAACACATTTCTTTCTTATCGTTAAAACATTTATAAGTTTTCATTTTTAAAAAAAGAAAAAAAAGGTTTTATTTGATAATTTATAAATGTTATAACGATGATATATTGGATTGTTTATTGATAATTTCTTTTTTTTTAGAAAAAAAATATAAAAAAAAAGATTTAAAAAAAAAGAAAATGGCTATCGAGATTCCAAAATTTGATGGTGTTCTTTTGACATCTGAAGAAGTTGATTGGGGGACAACAGATTTCGCTTCTGTCGCTGTTTATCTTTCTGTTGAAGTTGCTGGAGAACCTTGTTTGATTCTTGGAAAAAATGCCAAGTATGATAACTTGAGTGCGTTTGGCGGCCTTCCTGAAAAAGGAGAAACCCTTCGCGAAACGTGTTACCGTGAATTCGCTGAAGAGACCCTTCGTTCTTTTGCTCCCGATTGGATGAGTCGAACGCTTACGCGAGAAGGTTCTCGTGTTTGGAAACGTCCAGGGAATCGATACGTTTGTCACGCTCACGTTACCGGGGATTTCCTTTTATTTATAGAAGCACGTGCACGTTTTCATCGATATTACGAACGGTTCAAAGACCAGCTCACTGCTGGAGAGAGTGAAAACAATGATCTTGTTGCTTTATCTCTCAAGGCGATCAAAGAAAGTGCCTCCGAGAACACTGATCCAAAGAACTGGCTTGTGGCCGCCCCTGATGGCAAAACAAAGTACAAACTCCGTGATGTTTGTGTTGCTACTTCTCTCATGCTCGCCAATGAACAAAAAGAATAAATCAATTGGCTGGTAAAAAAATATTTTAATTAAAAGATAATGAAAAGTGCAAATGACTGGGAGTTTCGCGTGTTTTTTTATATGATTGTAGATTCCATGAATGACATTGCCAACCTCCTTCGTGCCATTCCTTGCATTGAAAACATTGTGGATGAATAACCACTTGTGGAACAAAAATTGGAAACTCGAAGACTCGTCTACAAGAGGGAGGAGGGAGATGAACGACTCTGTTTCCGTTGTTGTTCTTTGGCCAGATGTTGTGTCGTAAATCTAATATATACATGGATATATCTTTGATTTTAGTCATTCGACCCTCTGGGAGTTGAAAGAAATATTCATTTTGTAATCTTTCTTCCAGAGAAAAAATCTCAAACAAAGACAAAGTATCTCCTTTGTGAAATCCAGAAGGTTTAATTTCTTCAGTTTCCTTGGGTTGAAAAACGATGAGAGGATAATTTTGTTTACTCGTCATTTTTTTTCTTAAATTTATTTTTTTTTCTTTTTTTTAAAATAAAATAATTTATTTTATTTCCCTTTTTAAAAAAATTAAAATAAAAAAAATGGCATTGGAAAAAATGGCATCGGTTAGAGACCTTTTTGACCAAGCGCTGGCTGGTAACCCATTACCTCGATATTACACTGGACCTGGTAGATATATAACGCGAGGAGAAGTTTTACCACTCGAAGGTAAAATCTGGTGTTGTCACAAAAAAGACTATAAAATTCATTTGGACAGAATTAAATTATATGATATCCCAGTAGCTTTCAATTCAGAAGGTGTATGTTTCATTATTGAAGACTATAAAGGTAGTTATACAGGTTATTATTTCTCAAAGGAAGAAATTCTTTATACAATGCAACAGAACATCTTGTCTCGCCTATCATGAATTTCCAAAAAAAATTATTTAATTTTCGAATATTAAAAAAAATAAAAAAATAAATATTTTTAATAAAAAAAAAGAAAAAAAAGGAGAAAGAAATGACAGATGATAATCAAACGCATTCTTTACGTTCTTCAAAAGGAGAGTATCCTTCTGAAGAATACTTTGCAGATAGAGGTAAAATCAGACTCCTCGTTCCTGAAGGAGGTGTTTTGATTTTTAATTCAATTGAAGAAAGAGACGCAACGTTGAATAAACTCAAGATTGAGAAACCTCATCTTTATCAACAAATCATTGATTACCAAACAAATAACGCAAGCTTCATCAACGAATTCAATACACTTGCTGATTTTGTACGTAATGAAATTGGCCTTGATCTTTGAATCAAATCTTCCTTTTTTTTCAAATATACGAATGTATTATCGTTAACTATACAATTTTTGATATGCTTGTTGAAGTTGCAAATAAAGATCATGAGGTGATCTAATTATTTCTGGATTGATGCGTTTTTCTCTTGGAATAAAATGATTCACAAGATGAACGATGTAGAGACATTCATGAGGAATAACGACGTCCTTTTTCATCATCCCATCATCTCTTTCTATTTCTCCACAAAGGAATCGATAAGGAAGATGGAAAGGTGACCATTTTGAGACAGCATAGGATTTCATCATGACAAGATGACGTGCGTAAAACGTTTCAGTGTCGAGTTCAGTCTCTGTCAAAGTGATCTCACGATGAGAGAGATTGTATATGAGCGGGTTTGCGATTGAAACTTCAGTTGACGAATCGATTCGATATGAAAGATAACTATTATTCCACAGCGTGAAAATCAATATGGCATCATAAGCAATCTCGGTTGATGATCCTAAACAAAATCTTGAGAAAACAGAAGCGGGTGCAAAAGAAAAAGAGACGGCAGCACGTTTGACTTGTGGTGCTAAACCGGATATGGTTACGTCATTATCTGCCGGCAGACTTCGAAATAGAGACCAAGGGAGTGCAGCAATGTCGTGTTGGAACGAGATCAATGAAGATGATCCTGAGGTGTTAGAATAAGGAGATGATGATTCGGAGGGTTTTTTGTTGGTTTCTAAAGAAATTTCAATATCTGCTCCCAAAGATTCTATATCTTCGATGTACGTGGTAGTGATAGAAGAAGAAGGTTTTGGGACAGGCGGATGCGTAACAGGTAGACGTAAAATTTGTGTGGAAACAGGTAAAATGAAATCCTTTGTTACAACAACGGAGTTTAATTTGTTGTTTTCATCCATGATTGACTTTTTTTTTAAAAAAATTTTTTTTCTTTATATTTGTGTGTATTTATTAAAAAAAATTTTTTTGATAGAATTTAAGAAGAAAAAAGAAAAAAAAATTTAATCACAAATCTTTTCGTTGTTGTATTGATTTATTTAAAATTTTATTTAAATAGGAGAAGTGAGATGGACGATCATTTGTGCAAGATGAATATGAGATCCATAACGCAAAGAAGGTGTGTTTAAAAACGGTGAGATAAATGGAAATGAAAACGATTCCAAATCTCGTTCTCGTGATTTCATTCCTAGAACACCAGGAGCTTCCTCTCGTGGATCTCGCAACAGGTAATCCTTTATCTGAAGAAGGTTAGAAACCGTTTCTATAGGATCGGAAACATATCCAATTCTACTGGCAAAAGCTTCAGAAACGAGTTGGATGATCCTCGAGATCAACATCTTGTCGCCAATATCAAATTGATCATCTTCGATGACGGTGTCAGGAATAAACTTCATGCATGCGGCAAAGAGAGTATCGAAGTCAACACTTTCTGTTGACAGAGCAGAGGTAGAAGGTGAAGTTTCTGAGAGTTGATCACTGATGCCAAGGTTATTGAAAAAATAATGGATGGGAGAAATACGAGCGTTGACCGTGGTTTTCCAGACATTCAAATCATCGGGATTATTTGTTTCCAAGATTACCTCTTTAACACGTTGGATGGCCGCTGCAAGGATATAATCGCTTTCCTCGAGGGCCAGTAATCGCTGAGGAATAAACACGTCATCTCCCACTGCGGAAAACACATCATTCGAAGTGAGGGCTAAAGAGAAGATCCTGTCTACGAGAGACCTTTGGTAATAATCTCTCAAAAGTGCATAACGAAGTGTGGAGGGATCTATCGGAGGTAAGGAGAATTCAACGTTCCACCACATCAGAATCTTTTGGAGATTCAACAAGGAGATCGATTGACAATAGAAAGTGTAGAACTGATGGATGTGTTTGAACTCTTCGATTTCTTTTTCTCGATCACGGAGAGATGGCTCTCTCTTTGAGATCTCTTGAGTGTGTCTTCGAAGAACAATCCATGTTTTTTCAACACCAAAGTTTTGAGAAGGTGTACCAAGACGCGCTTCATAGTCGTAGAGAGATTCTGATTCTTCCATCGAATTGATCAAAGAACTCAATTCCGAACATGATGCTATGGAGTCATGGAGATCTTTCAAGGTGTTCAGTAACGAGGCAAGTTGATCTTGATCGCCATTTGTGTTGTCATACACCATCTTCATCGTTGTGTAAAGCGCAACGCCACGACGCTTGTTGATGTCTCGCATCATGCTAACATTTCCCAAGAGATCTGTCATGAAGAGGTTGAATAAGAGGTTTCTAGTATCAAAATACTTGAAAGAAGCACCATCCTTGATAATGGAGACATAGAATTCATGGATGAACCTAAAAAATTTCTGTGAGTAGTTTAACCCAGAAAAGCGATCCAATTGATCTTCAAGATATTGTTGATGATCGGAAGACTGGACGGTAAACTCTGATCGTAACGCAAATAGCACGTCCAAAGGAATGTATGGAGTGTAAATCAAACTAGCGACGAGTTGAGACACGAGTCGAAATTCTCTTTCGTTTTGACGTTGGAGAGAGAATAGCTTCAGTGCTCGGTATTCAAACTCCTTCAGTAACACCAAGAGAGGACGGAAGTCGTTTTCATATGTGAGTAACGACTCAGAGTCCGTTTCTTCAAAATCTTTGATGTTGAACACTTCGGAAATGATTTTTTGTAATACCGGGGGAGAAGGGGGAGTTGTCTCACTTTGTAATCTGTTGATCACACCAGTGATGCTATTTAAAGAGAGAACGTCGAGGATGTATAGAGGAAAGGTATCATATCCCAGGTCATAAAGACGTTCAAAGATGCGGTCCTTGGTGTCGTTGTCGACCGTCGTTTCTGAAAATTTTGAAACAAAATCGATCAAACGCAAGATCGACGAGTTGGTGATTGGGATGGGTTTCTCTCCAGAGAGCTCTTGATTGCCATCTATCAAGTGAAACAATGCATCCAAAATAGGAGATGATATGATTCTGTCATCAAGGAGTCCACCCACGTCCTTCCTGCCCTTTTCAACAATGAAATAGTCTATCTTTTCCAATGGCTTGATCCCCTTTCCTAGTCTAGGTAAGATCATCCCAGCGTTGTACATCCTTGCAACAACGTGCGGATCCAATAACCAAAGGTTATATTTGATGCGATACCAAGGGTTCTTGAAAATGATGAGCAAAGAAAGGAATGGGATGAAGAACAACGCGACGTCTTCTCGCATGGATGGTGTTTGTGTGACAATATTGTTCCAGAGAGCGTTGATATTTTCCATACCCGGAGCAATCATTCCACGTGCGTCTATCCCAGTGATTGACTGTCGTTGTTCAATCCACATATCCACAGTGGCTTGAGTATCCACTTGTGAGTAAGGCCATGCAACGGGATCGTCACTGCCAAGATACATGAGGTAACGTAAAAAAAGCTCTTCGAAAAATCGAATCAATATACCACGTTTCTGATCCGAGGGTGTCAGATCTCCATAAAGAAGATCAAAATCCAAGATCAAATCGCCTGAGTTCTGAACCTTTATCCATTCTTCCCAAGTATGGGTACTTTTGAGAGAAGAAACATCCGTGAGGATATTAAAGAGATAAAGATGGAGGACAAAATAATTATTGACTTCTGACCTTACATCGTAATCTCTTTCAAGAAAATTACCATGGAGGTGAATGTCAAAAAGACAAAGAAATCTCATGATCAAAAGTGCATATCTGGTGTGATTAGGTTCAGACAATGCGTAAAAGGAGTCGTCATCGATTGTTCTCGGTTCCCCCAGGGTTGTTACTTTCCATACGTCTTCAATCAAAACACTCAGTGGTGCACCGGCGATAGGGGAGCTTCCCAAAGAAATGTTTTTGGTGAGACTCAAGTCAAAAGAGCCAGCGTCTTTCAGATGTAAAAACGAGAGGTCATTGTGTAGAGACATCAGAGCACGTGTCATCAATTCGTAATGGTTTGGAATAAGAGAGAAGTCTCTTGTTGTTGCACCTTCGAGATCATGCAATTTGAAAAATGAAAAGATGGAATCGGTCGTCTCTTTCAAGAAGTAAGAAACGAGGTCTTCAAAAGATCGATAAGCGTATTCACGAGACTCGGTGACCGTGAGACCTTTTGACGCTTCGTCGATGCGTGCTTGAACTGCGTAAGGACTATTGTCTTCTTTAACGGGAAGTCTGGCGACGTTGATGAAAGAGAATGCTTCTCTCAAGGTCCTCTTCTTTGTAACGTCAACTGAGTCGATGAGTGTTTTGAGAGCACGGAAGGCACTTTGAAAGATCGGAACCGTGATCATGCGTGCGAGAGGTTTGCGGGTTTCGTCTCCAGATTCAAGAGAAGCAGTTATCTGAGAGAATAATTCTCTTTGATATCTAAAATCTCTTAAAAAGACGGTACTGATTCGTCTGGACAGCCATCCTTCCATCTGAGATTGATAACTCTTGTCCCTCGCATAGAATTGGATGACCGTCGCCAACGCTTTGTAATCGGCGATAGCATCAATATCAATCGCGTCATTTGGGTTATCAAGCCGGTCACTTTCGAGAGGACTCATGTACTTGAGACTCCCAACGGTATTGGTGAGAAGAAATTTGGCATTCTCTTCGAATTGTTGATGATCAGTGAGAAACTCGTATGCAGTCGCATAAGCACTGACGTCGTTTCCCAAGATGGCATTCATCGACGATTCAATCCTGGAGATCCTCTCCTTGAACGCTGGTTCATCAATATAGATTCCATAGAGAGGAAGTGTATGATTGTTATACTTTCGTAACAATAGTCTCTCGATCCATCGACGAAAGAACTTGAAATCCGTCACCCCCAGACGTGAGATCACAAGAGATCTCAGCCTTTGTAACGCAGGACCCAAGGTTCCCTTTTTACCCGCAATGTTAGGAGATTTTTGTGGATCCACGAGTTTAGGAAGGATGTCATGAGGCCACTGTGACGTGATAGATTCAAGCTGGATATCATATCCGTTTGGAAAATAGGCTTGGAGACGGATGAATTCAATCTCGAGTGCTGAATCCTCTTGTTCTTTGAGAAAGTTGATCTGAGCATTGGCGAGAAAAAACTTTGAAACGTCAGACCATATCAAAAATCGTCTTCCAACCAAGTCATGAAACGTGAATTTTGTACCAAGCGGATTTTCAAAAGGAATGGTATCTGCCATACTCCCTTGTTCAAGGATGTTTGGATTCAACAAATAAAAGTCTGTGTAGGGAATCTGGAGAGAGATGAACATCGTGAAAACGTTGTCCATCACCAGACGGTATTTCCTGATCATGTTGACGAGAGACCTTCTTTCTTGAACATCAGGGATGGTTACCCCTTCCAGATGCATCTCAAAACGTGACCGCGTGGCAATGTCCCTAAATCGACGATCAAAAGCAACTTTGGTTTCCAATCTGTCTTGTAAACTTGTATCAGCATTTTGGAATTCGCCCCGCAGCATTAATTCCGTTTGTTGAACCAGAGAGGTAAAATCGGTATTTTGAGAAAGACGAAGACGCCGTTCATTCTCTAATCTCTTGTTCAGATCTTCGACAAAGATGATGATCTCTGAGGAAGTCAAGGTTCCAATACGATAGCCACTCTCGTCCGTTTTCAAGACAGTGTCTGGGTTTTGAAACGCTTCCACAGACGCGCCAATGGATGCTTCTGTGGGGATACTTGTTTCATAGTACTGCTTCAGTTGTTCTTGAATCTTTCTTGCGCGGATCTTTGGAGGAGGTGGTACCAGAAATTTTTCTGGAACGCAATGCTGAACGTTCCATAGATTCAATTGATTGAACGAGATGATGTAATGAATCCATTCGGAGTCATCGATGATGCTTCTTTGAAATGGAGATGAAGGCTTGGTTTCGTTCTCGAGGATGAGGTTTATCAAATCCTCAGGGAAGATCCGAGCATACTCGGAAGTGAACTTGGCAACTGCAGCTCGAAGTTCTGGCGTGATGAATTTGAAGACGTCGATGTGTTCGTGTGCAATATCAATCAATACCGTGTGGTGAATCTTTTCAGAGAGTTCCAAGGGTACCGCGTCGTAGAGCCACGACAATAACAGATAAACGGGTGCTTTATCAATCGATCCAAACCCGTTGATTTGAATCTGCTGATTGACATTGAAAGACTTTTGACAGGCTCTTTCCAGAGTGATAAGGCTTTCGTCTTTGTGAGACATCTTGGGCCATTCACTCAAAGGAAGATCTCGCGTTGGAGATCCATAACAAGTATTGGGTTCAATGGCGGTGATCACGATCCATTTTTCCATCCAAGGGTCATAAATACAGAACTCTGACTTGTCTTCACGCTTTAAATGAAGATAAGCATTCAATTGAGTCAGATGAGCAGGTAATCCATGAAAAAAACAAACAGGGACACCTTTTTTCAAACTCACCTTTGCATCTTTTTTATATCTTCCAAGAAGTCCATTCAAGAGCTTCTCTTTGATATCATCATTGAGATCAACAGACGTAGAAGTTGTTGATGGTATTGATGTTGTTGATATTGAAACTACATTTTCAATTGATGTCAATAATCCATCTAATATATCCATCATTTTTTTTCTAATTTTTTTTAAATTTTAAAGTTTAATTTTAATTTTAATTTTTGAAAAAAAATATTTTTTTTCAAATGTTTATTTATTCTGTTTTTATTTTTTTAATCTAATTATTTTAATGTATTTCCAGAGAATTCAAAAAAAGTTAAAACGTATCGATACGCGTCAGCAACAATTGTGTTGTTAAAGATAGGACTTGAATATCGTGTATCGATGGGTTCAATTTGTTGTTTTGAAGAGGGAAGATCATTCGTAGGATAAAACCGCCAAAGGATCGTTTTGAATTCCTCCCATCCATGGAGACTTGGATTATAAACGAATGCATATTCTGGAATCATATAAAGGATTGTGTTTCGATTGAACCTGTTGATTTCTTTTTCCGTGGGTGGTGGATCTTGTTGTCTAAATTTGTCAGAGATCTCTTTTATGAGATTGGTGCGCTGAACGATTGAGGATTCATCATGAAGATGAAATGGCCAGATAGAAGTGAAACGACCTCTGTAAGTATGCATAAAAGTGTCTCTGAGAGATAAAACCCCTTTGATATCACCAAGTGTTTCTGGAAATCGCGATCTGATGGAAGGATCTCTTTTGAACTCTTGATAAACTTCAATGGTACTCCAAAGGGAATGACGCATGGTTTCAGAGGTCTGGAAATATCCAACGGTCCTCATAAAGAGAATGAGGATGATCTCAAAGAGAGAAAGCTTGGTCGTTCTTTCAAGAAGATCAAACATGTGAGAAAAATACATCTTAAACGCCTTGGATATCAACAAAGAATATATGTTTCGATTATAGATAAAAGATGGATTGTCTGATGGACTACAGGTCCATTGGTATTGATTCCAATTAATGTAAAAAAAATTAGACGGTGGAGCACCGTGATTTGTGACGTAGTCGGAGATCCGTTGATCCGTTGGGTTTTCAGGGTTGAATGAAAATGTAAGATTGGGGATTGAAGGATCCAAGATAGAGAAATCATTGACACGATTGGATAACTCTAGACGCATGGATTGGGTGGTGAAATAATGAGAGATCAGAGCGTCAACAAGCTCTGGTACGGTCTTGTTCATGGAGAAAGCAAGAACGAGGGGTATCTCGAATTGACTTAACATCCGATACAAAGCATGGGATTGCGGTGTGTTATCGATCATGTAATCAAGAGGATATTTGTTATCCAGGAACAAAAAACCGAGATCCGCATCGCCAATCCGTCGAAGAGCAGCGTAGAGTGACATGAAAGATTCCCGATGTTCTAGGTATTCTAATTCACTCATCTCTCGTTTTCTTTGATGGATGATCGCGTTGATGGATGATTGAAAGGCTGTTTCCTCGGTGATTTCTTGATCTCTGAACAAGATAGGTTCTCCCAAAGATCGCCGGATTTCTCTCAAGAAAAACGACACCTTTCTGATGTAGTTCATAAACTTGGATTCCCCTTGATAGAGAGCATCATAAAGGATAGCATTGTCCGCTTCGGAGAAGGATTGACGAGTGTTGTAGGTGAACGTATTGATGAGTTTGTTTTGGAGTGCGGGTGATTGTGTGGATCCACTCGCTGATATCTGTCGAAAGTTGCTGTTTGCGCGTTCAACGGCTTCTCTGATGTGGAGAAGAAACGAAGAAATGTCAGGGATTGTCGTCGGGTCATGGATCAGCGGAGGGGGTTGTGTTATGGTGACCACGTCAAGGGACGCTTGTGCTTCGTTCTTGTAATAGATCTCATTTGGAGTCATAAACAGATGAGTGTTGATGGGAACATAAGGGTAATACCTCGAGATCTTCTCCAAGACGTACTCGGTATCCTTTCCAAAGAGAACAACGAGACGAGGGTCTTCGATGGGTTCATCGACGCTTTTGATGGCTGCAAGGTTAATCCACCGTTTTCGACTCGGATCGAAAATAATGTAGTAAATGGGTTCGTTTCCATAGACGGTGACTCTGCGAGAAACCGTTGGAAAGAGATAAGGGGGATGCAATCCAGGAGGAACAAGACCTTTCATTTCCTGGGGTACGTCATCCAAGATAACGATGCGTTTCTCAGGGTCGTAATTCCTGATCAAGAAATCGATTTGTTCACAATAAGCAGTAACAAAGGGATAGAAAAGGTCAAAGTTATAGAGATCGATCTTATACAAAAGTGCATAAACACGACACATGGCCTCGAAAAACGGCTGAGGAGGGTCGTGAATACTCCTGGGAAATCTCATGACTGAATCTACCCGATGATCAACTTCAAAAGATTGGTTCCCCTTTTCATCCAATGCAATGCCTTGGAAAAGCAATGTTCTGGTATTGATTTTGGTGTTCCCAATGAAAACTTGATAAGAGAGTGTATAGAGGGGTGGATTTTCAGGGATACCCGTGCAAGTATCGTTTTGTAGATGAACGTGTGCAAAGTAAGTAGTTAATTGACGAGGATGTTTGATGGTGAGATCAAGAGAAGGACCCGTCTTCTTGATCCTCGTCGTTGTTGTTTCAGAGGTATCCGTGAGATACCCTCCTTGTGCGTTGGACCACGTTACATAAAATTTCCCAGTGTTGCATTCTTCCAAAGGTAAGAAAGTCTTGAGCGTGATGGTACTCCCAAAGAAATCAACGGGAATCCTTGCCGTTGTATAGATCACCGCAATCAAGTAAGCGTGATAGGGATTGTTTGAGTGTCGCAAAAAGATAAATGGACGAGAGGGATCGACTGCGTAGATTGTGTATGAGAGGGGAGATTGGCTGAATATCTGTTCGTATTTTGACAAGATGATGCTTCCCATCGGCTGTTCCCTCACATGCGTTGAACGAACCGCGCTTTGGTTCAAGGAAAGATACTCTTCTATTTCATGGAGAGGAGAACGATGCTTTTCGATGATCGACATCAAAAAAGGATCGGCAAACTTGTGTTCATACCAATAGTTCTTGTCCATCTGGAATCGGAGAGGTACAACAGTGGCTTCGTCTCCAAAGGGAATATCAGCAGTATTTATCTCGTAAAACACGGGAATGGGATTGGTGGGAAGTTGTGTGATCATCTTGAAGGTGAGTTCGTAATTGAGAAACTTGAATAGATAGCTGGTGACATCCGGGAGCAAACCTTGAGATTTATCCGTGTATCCTCGGCGTATTTTACAAAGGATAAAGTACTCACCAGGGGCACCAAAAGAGAGGTCGATGTGGTGGTTGGATCCGCGATCAAGATTGAACCTTACAAGAGAAGCGGTGACCCCTTGAGGAATCCATTCGATGTCTCGGTTGTTCCTTTCGGTGTCCAAATAGCCTGGTTGAGAGATGTTCAAGAACGCGGGGACCGTAAGCGTCCACTGCTTCTCGTAATTGAAAGAGACACTGAGTGGTGCATCGTCGATGATTCTGGGGCCACGGATAACGTGGAGGGTGACGATCTTGTAAGGCGTTTCTTCATAAACAGGGTCACCGTACTCATCAAAGACGAGTTCGTGAGGGCTGTTGTTGAGGGAAGTAATGATGAGTTGTTTCAACGCGATGAGTATCTCATAGGCAGCCCTTTGTTCAGGTGTCAACGTGCCTTGCTTTGGTGCTTCGTAGAATTTCTTTTCGGGGTCATAAGTTCCAATCCCAAGGTAGATGCTCGACTGTTTAGCCAAAACGCGCAACGCAACCTCTTCAATCAGCAAACTCGTGTTTTTGATGGCTGTTTCCGGTAACCTTTGAAGTTCCTGGAGGAGTTTCCTCGCCTCAACGAGTTGTCTGTAAGTGGTCGGACTTTGTGGGAAGAGGAACGACGACGATCGTCTCACCTTTTGACGGAAGAAATAGTACCAACCGGAGGTTTCATACACATTCGCGTCGTGGATGACGATGGGTGGATATGGTATCGGTGATCGTGTTGTTAGAACAGGATAGACAATAAGGTGAGAGAAATCAGGACGTTTTGGTTGATAGAAAATCACCCGATCATGCTTGATGGTAACCCGTTTTTCCTGTTTCTCCAAATTCAAGAGATCGATCGCGTAAGGAACAGAACTCGATCCTGTTGGAATCAAAGGTCCTGTGTCTTCATATTGTGTCACGTTCACTGGATCGAAGGCGTACTTCTCTGGGGTGTTATTGGGTTTGCTCCCATATGCACGAACAAAGGCAGCCTTCTGTGCCATCACAGAAGAAGGGTCCAGCAGCACGTCACTCTCTTTCAAAGTGTCAAAGAAAAGAGCGTATTGCCACTTGCTGTATGGAAGAGATGGATGGTTTGGGTAAATGACATCTGGTAAAAAGGGAGGAATGAGCGAAGGGAGTCTTCCATCAGAAGAAAGATCGCCATTGAGACGATAATGAGGAAAGGGGATCCTTCGTTGACCCTCCAAAGAAGGTGTCAAAAAAAATTCAGGATTGTAAATGAAATCCCACAACCGACGATACTTTGAAGGGTATACAGAATTGGTCTTTCCGTTTTCAATAGAGAAAGGTTGGATCGGATACCCTCCAGCAATGTTATCAAGTGGAGGGTCAATATAATTTTCAGGTTGTCGATCAAAAACGTGTGGACCTGGTGCTATCCCTTTATTGATCCAATAATCCCAGATATCTTGAGGATAAGGGAAAACCCAAACGTTGTTTTTTTCATCATTGGGAACCCTCAAGAATGGAACTTTGGGTGTTGATTCAGGTTGTGATTTATAAAATGAATCATAAGCATCTCTACTATCCAATAATTCTAAAGAAACGAATTCAGTTTCTTTTTGTAAAAACTCACTCATTTTCTTTTTTTTTTTGAATTTCAATTTTTTTTCTTTTCCTCTCTTTTATAATTTTTTTTGAAAAAAAATATTTATCAATTATTTTATTCTTTTTTAAAATTTAATCTGTTTTAATAAAATAAAAATAAAATAAAATATTCAAAAAAAAAAGTTTTAATTATTTGGAGAAAGAAGATGAAAAAAAATGATTAAGCAGTTCCAAAATCAGCGAAGGTACGGAAATATTTTGATTCATATCCACGGTTCCTGATTCGTTCAATGATGGGTAACTTGGAGGGTTGTGCATGACCTCCAATACCAGCGGCTTTGTTGTCGATGAGTTCTCCATCCACAAGTCCAGAAGCAATCCCAGTGAAAACCTTGGGTAACCTACTGAACAGATTCTCGGTCAAGAAATCACGAGGAACTTTGCCAATGTTCCTTTCTCCACTGATGATAGCACAGAGATTGGCACCAATGATGTCCTGGTCAGTGGACGTTTGCTTCAGGGTACCGAGGTAGCCTCCTGGAGGAACATATTCAACTGGAGATCCATGCAAGCAACGACGCTTCCTTTGATCTACGGCGGGAGACGGCCCTGAATGAGAAAAAATCATCACATCAGTTGCCGAAGCGGATGGCTGGCTTGCGTCGCCTCCGGCCGTTTGGGGAAAAAGCTTAAAATCACCATCTACATAAGAGTCAAGAACGGGGTTGCGTTGACGTTTGGCATCGGGACGGTCAGCGCTGTGGCTGAAGATGGCAGGAGTCGAGGAGGATGAAGAACCGGTCTGTTGCGCTTGCCATGCTTGAGTCAACTGCGCCATGTAGTTTGTCATGGTAGCTTGCGTTTGAATCGCAGGGACAGGTACGCCAGAGAACGAGGTTGTTGGCTGGTAGATAGCAGGCGTGGGTGCACCAGAGAAAGGAGATGTCATCGGCTGGCCGTATTGTGGACCAGAGTGTGCATACAATACAGGTTGCTGAGTTTGGGGATATCCATAGGATTGTTGCGGTTGTTGTTGCTGTTGCTGCTGAGGGTAAGCAGAAGGATACCCTTGTCCGTACATGGCGTTGTTCAATTGAGATTGCATGCTTGGAAGGGTGACGGGAGAAAATTGTGTGCCAGATTGAAACGACGTCATTTGTCCCATCTTCAATCTTTGATTTTCTTCTTGAAGTGCCTTGGTGCTTTGCATCGCTTGTCCAAGAATGTCTCCCATGGCACGAAGTTTCGGGTCAACGGCCATGCTCACAGCCATCTGTTGAGCAATAGCGGCACGATCTGGGCCCTCGGGAACGAAACTGGAGGCGTAATCAACGATGGGTTTGATCTCTCCAAGAGTGGCTTGAATCGTCTGCTGCTGCTTTGCCATTTCTTCTTGTTGGAGACGTTGCGTGGCGATTTGGTTTTGGGCAAGGAGGCCTGCAATGATCGCCTGTTGTGCCTCGGCAGGCATTCCGGAGAGAGAAGAAATGTCTTGATGGATGACCATCCGCGGGTCTACTCCCCGTGAAAGCGCAAGCTGTTGGATTGCGGGCACTTTGGAAGCATCGTAAACGACCCAATGACCTGAATCGATTCTTTGGTAATACTTGTCAAGCTCATTGGTTGGTTGTTGTTGTGGCTGCTGTTGCTGACCACTAGGAGCAGCCGGAGGTTGTCCCTGAGGCGCCTGAGGTTGAGGCGCTGCCATAAAAGAAAATGGGGGTGGGGGTGGTAAAGCAAATTGTGCTGTTCTCAAAGGTAAAACAAATAAGTCTGGGAATTCCAAGTTGTGAAATTCTTCGACAAAGGCGCCTTCGAAGTCAGGATTTGGAACAAGAGAAATCTCTACAAAATCTTTATACTGATTCTTGACAGAAAATGTTAAAGAAATTCCTTTTCGAAAAATTCCATTTCTCAAAAATTGAGAAGCATTATTTCTGTGATGATGATAAATAGCAGCCTCCATCCATAACCATCCGTCACTGTCATTGAACCAGAGGTTCTTCACCATCCCGATTTCATCGCGTGGGTTCGTGCTGTGATTGTATCGCAAACGAGGCCTGTCTTGTGGAGATAGGTTGTGAAATTTTTGAGCTCGATCGATGAGTTCAGCGCGAGTGAACCTAGGTCTTTTCCCTTCCTTTTTTGATAAAATATAAGGTACGTCTGAACTTGGGTAGACTCTCCCTTTTACATAACTCACTTCATTATTATTTTGTGAGAATGACATTTTTTTTCAAAAAAAATTCAGAAAAAAAAGATGAAAAGGAGAAAAAGAATAAAAACTTTTTTTTATAGTAAAAAAAATTAAATTTGAAAAATTTATTTAATGTTGAATTTATTGCTTCTTTTTTTCTGATTGATTTTGAATCGCCTTTCTGCGAATCACGGCTCTCCTTTTCACAGAACGGGAAAAGGCTTGGTATTTCGTTTTGCAATGTCTTCCAACAAAACAAAGTAGTTTCCATATTACATGTCGACATCCTCCGTAAATGACAAGGATGTACATCAGATAATGTATTGAGAGAGCAATGTGACCTGTATCAAGGAAACTGAAAAGGTGGGGAGAAATCATCTCTTCATCGTCCATCCAACTGGCCTTGTAAATGAAAGGCATTGTTGTCAAACTGAAATTCTCCTTGCATGGAGCTCCATACCGATGGAGTACACACGCTGAAAACCAAATCCAAATCTTGTGAAGGAATCCAAGGCTCAGAAAAAAAGGGATAAAAAGATAAAACTTCTTCGCAGTTGAACTTTTGAACAAAAAGATGAGATCGACCAGAGCATCTCCTAGTCTAAAGGGTTCCTTTTCAATCTCTTCTTCACCAATCTCTTCGTTTTCAGATTTGTTTTCCTCTTTACTTTTCTTTTTTGAAGGTAATGACGGCGATAATGACGCTGGTGTTGAAGAAGATCCCGCGGTTATTTTGACGATCGACCCAAGTTTTACCATTTTTGAAAATATTCTATTTCTTTATTTTCTTAAAAAAATTAATAAAAAAAATATTAATTTTATTTATTTGTTCATTAATCTTTTTTTTTAAAAAAAATATAGTAAAAATAAGAAAAAAAATGGCATCCATCAAAAATTTAATCCCATGGGATGAATTGCCTGTAGAGATGACACAAGGAGATGAAGATGAAGACGAAGATATGATCGTTGTTGAAGAGAACACAGAGAATCGATTTCTTCCACTTTCTTCTAGTGTCAAACTGATAGAATCAGGAGAGTTTTTTGAAGATGTTGATGTTCCTGAGGAATTCATTGAGATGCTAGACAAATCTCCCTTTCCTTTCCTTACCTCCATTGAGATCATTGAATCCAATTCTCCACACAAAGGAACCGCAGAAGTAGACATCACAAGTGCAGCAGCAACATGGGCCATCGTTGCTCGTCAACTTCAAACGTTTGAAGAAGCAAATGGAGGTAACCCTCCAAAGCCAGAACTCACACCTGAGGAAAAATTAACCGGGATTATAGGAGGGATGTTGTAAATATTAAAGAAGAAACAAATTTTTATTGATTACCACCAGTCTGTTGCAAAAGCGCGTCGATGACGTCGTTGTCTTCCAGTTCTAGAGATTTTGGAGTATCGGTTTCATTTATCCGAGTACCATCAAAGAGAAATCTGACAGTTCCTGGTTTCGAGTCAGTTCTTGTGTTATAAGCCTTGAAAACACGATCAAAAGTCGTTTTTTTGGCCACTCTGATAATGATCTCTTTTCCATCTGAACCAATCAATCGCAGAGTGACTTTATCGTCATCAGGGGGCTGTTGAGGTGTGGTTTCAGGCTTTGTGGACGCAACTGGTGAAGGAGATGAAGATGAGGAAGAGGATTCCATTTTTTTTCTTCAAGTGTAAATATCAATTTTTGAAAAAAAATTTAATTTAAAAAAAATAACGAATCCTATTTATGATTGTTTAACTCTCTCCGTTTATTTTTTGATTTCTTTTTTTTTTGAAAAAGAAAAAAAAAGTTTTAAAGTAAAGAACGTAATATAATAACGATAAGTTATACAAAAGAGGAAAAGAATAATTTATAGATAAATATCAATAGAAATATAAGAATGAGACTACGAGTGTTATTATTTTCTTTTATTTTTATTTGTTTTTTCGCAAAGTCGATACAAGACGACGTAGTCTGTGACCCTGTCGTATTGAGCTACAACCTCTGTTCATCGAATCCATTGTGTAAAAGTAGATTGTTTATTGATGAGAATGGAGACGATCTAGACACCTTTCGGTTTCTCTTTTATCGTTTGATACGAGATGCTGAATTTGAAGCCATGATAGATACGTGGCTTTGTACACACGTCAGCAACGTCACATCGTGGCTGATCTTATCTCAACAAACGGAAATCGATTATGATTCCTTGGATGATTTTTACAAACTTTGGATTCGGTTCATGAGCGAATATCGTGAATGTGAACACACGAATCAATACTTTGATGGGGTGATCAAGAGTTGCATCTGCAAGCAAGACAAGGAATGTGTCTACATTCATCCACACGATATAGAGTTTCACACGTCACATTATCAATGGCTTTGTTGGGCAATCATCGTGATAATCTTCGCTATTTTAATTTATTTTGTTAAGAAGACACGTGAACTCATGACTCTCTTTTATGATATCAAGAGCTATCTCGAAATGAGGTCACTTAACGAATAAATTTTTTTGAAAAACTTATAAATATTAAAACGATAAGAAAAAAATAACTTTGTTTTTTTTAAAAAAAAAGAAAAAAAATAAATAAAAAAGAGAGAGGGAAATTAGAATGTTTCCTTGTTCTATTTGTCCTTGTTCAACAGAATTAGGTTATATGAGAAAGAATCGATTAAAGTCTGATTCAAAAAGTATTTATTGTGAGAAATGTTTTCAAACATCTTTTCCATACGAAACACCCGAGGTGATTAAAAAATCACCATTCAGATACCTTGCGTCAAATTCTTTACGTCCATCAAATCAATCATCATCTTCTTCGTCTTCTTCTTCGTCTTCTTCATCATCTTCTTCTTCATCATCTTCAAGTGATGTCAGTTGTGAAAGTGTGATCGAGTCTGATTCTCCAGAACCCAGTGATATCATCACAACGATCAAGCCTTGTAATTACTGTCAAATGAGCACATACAAGATTATTTTTATGTGCAATTGCGAGAAGACTGTTTCTTGTCTTGGATGCAGTCATCAACCAAAGACATGTTCGGAATGTAATTCTATTTTAAAGTACGAACCTTTGACGCAGATTCAATTCTCCAATTCAACGACCATAAAGTGCCCTGGATGTCGATGTAATATATTGATGTCGCATCTCAAGTTCCACATCATCGGTATGTGTAGCGGCAGTCCTGGATTTAAAAAGGATTTCTTGCTCACGTTGGAATCCTTTTCAAAAGTTGGATCCAATCTGCTCAATAACCATTATGACGAATATAAGAAGAGACTTCAAGGAAATTATGATGAGTTGTCAGAAAATCCAGAAACGGCTCATCTCTACAAGTTGGTTGATCCACGGGAAAAACGTTTGATTGAACCAGCTACTTTGATTGATCTGTCTACAGAAAGCAATAAAAAGAAAAGAAGATGAGGCAAAAAAATTGAATTTATTTATTTGATTTTTTCGTTTAACCAAAAAGACCGAAGAATGATGAGGAAGATGAAGAAGGGGCGACTGATTCTTTGGAAACGCTTTGAGGTTGATCCCCGATGGACAATGTTTTTGACAAAAACTTTTTAGGATCGACGTAAGACCCGGTGGCACCGTTGAGTTGATTTGAGATCTGAGTCGCATGAATGATGAGAGCACATTCAACGGGAAAGTATTTTTCGAATTTGATCTTTGTATCAAAGAGATATTCGATGACCGGTTGTGACTTGAGAATGAGTGTACCACTCAATATTGATGATAAAAAGGGCGATTTCTCAATCTTGTGACTGAAAACGAATGGTTCCCATGTAGCACGCGCGATACTCATGAGAACGTTGTATAGATACAAGATCGTGTACGCGACGATGATCGATCTCTGTTCAATAGCTCGTTCAATCATGGAGTAAATGAATTGTCCATAACCACGATAATTCGTGTCATGAATCGTGGTGGTATACAAATCATCAAAAACCTGACGGCAGGTGTTTTCGTCAAGAGCGGGGTCAGATCGTCCATTACATTTGTTGTTTGTTATGGAGATCGACGAGAGAAATAATTGCTGAAGATGAGCATGCGAAAGATTTCGATCGTTATCGGCAAAATAGTTTTCAAAGAAGATCTTTGATTCTTTGAAAATAGATTTAAAATTGGTCGTAATGAGCTCAAAGTACTCTTCTGTGAAACCTTTGATGAAAAACCCAAGTGTTTTTTTGTCAACTTTTGAATCAATGTAAAAAGTCGAAAACACATTCACGATGGCCGCTTGGATGAGATGAACAATGGAGGCCTTCAAGCGGTATCCGTGTTGAATATTCACACTCTTTTCAACGCTCAGTGAAAGCACAAGTGCACTGTAGTAGTCGGAAAAGGATTCAAATCTTTTTTGTTGATAAGCAGTAAGAAAGCATTTGAAATGAGTATCAAGATAAACCAATTCACCCCCCTCGGGAACGATGAGTTCGTTCTTGTCTCCATCGGAATCGCCATCAACTTCGTTCTCAACAATGGGAATAACGGAAATTGTTGAAAGCGTTGGATCTGGAATTGAAGCTGGAATTGGATTCGGAGATCCTTCATTGGATTGATTTGAATCTGAAACATTTTGTGGTTCTTCAGTGGTTGATAGAACCTCTGTTTCTGGATTTTGTGGTTCTTCGGTGGTTGATAGAACAGATTCTGAAAATAGAATCTCTGATTCCATTTTTCTTTTCAAATTTAACTTTTTTTTTCAAAGAAAGAAATAAAATTCAAAAGAAAAAAAAATGAAAGTTATTTTTTTAAATACTTAATAAAATTTTCTTTCTCTTTCCTAATAAATATTCAATCAATTAATTTTGATTTTATTTTTACTCTTTAAATTTTTTTTTAAAAAAAAAAGAAAAAAAAATGAAATGGATGATTCTTTTTTATTTAATCATTTCAATCTCAATTGTGAAAGTTTCAAGTACTATCACTTCAGATACTTTTGATTGTAGACAAACTTCATCAACGATAAACTTGCCTTTTGATCCTTCATTTTCTCCAAATTCATGCATCGTGATTGCTGATTTTACTGCACCTGATTGCAGTCTTCCACCACCCTCTCGGTTTACTCCAACAGCGACACCGAACATGTGTCCTGGAGACCCAATCGTTGAAACACCGGTTGTTGATGGATCTCAGACTTACTACACACAGATCGAATATGCCATAGAGAATTGCCCGTATGATCCTGTTTTGATTGAGATCGTGGGGACACATTATCTTACAAACTCTTCTTTCATCTACAACCAAACAAAGAGTATCATTCTCAGAGGTTATTCGTTTCAATCGACGACTGGAGGCGATAACATCACTACACTCGTTCCTGTCACCGTTGAAGTATTCAATAGCACCACAAATACAACGACGAATGTGACGACTTTTGAAACACAGGTGACTGGTGTTACAAACATCACTTATCTCACACTCCAATCCTCTATCGTGGGGTTTTATGACTTTGAAATTGTTCCTCAAGCGATCAATATCACCATCGAAAATATCCTGTTCGAGGGATGTGGTACAGACCGTGGTGTGTTTCTGACACTCGCTTGTCCCGAGAGTTGCGGTGAAGACGAGACTCCCTATTGTCCAGGTGCCTGGTTTCCAAAGAACATGAACGTGACCAATACAAGCTTGTGTACAGAGACAGCGGCATTCTTCAATGGAACGCAAAGGGTTTCTTTCCAGCAAACGGTGACAAATAATTTCAATGATTACAACGGACTCACCAACACAGATAACGCCTATTTTTGGCTCCAGAATCAGTTTACGTTGGAGTTGTGGATCAACCCCTCAACAGACAACCAGAATCGCTTTGCTGGTGTTGCCACGAATTACAGGTATGGTAACGCTGGCAACAGTAGAACCGGATGGGGTTTCTTCTTTGACCCAAACATTCACGATCTGTTGCATTTCCGCGTTGCATTAGCAAACAAACAAAACGTTGATTGCGCACAGACCATCCCTCCAAACACTTGGACTCACGTCGCTGGAGTCTGGGACAGAGGTCAACTTTCATTTTACTACAACGGATTTCTGGTGTGCAATGCTAGCACTTCAGCCACGAGTCCTTATTATGGAACGGAGGCACGCCGTACTTTTGCGGTTGGTGTGATGTGGGAAGACACCGACAATGGCAGCAACAATGGAGACATTCCGCGTTACTACAAGGGTCTCGTTGACGAAGTGAGGCTGTGGAATACCGCAAGGACTTCTGCACAGATTCAATCTCAATACGACAATGTGGTTTCACCTTTGAACCCTGACTTGATCGTTTACATGAGATTTGATAACGGTCCAGATATGTTCACCAATTATGGAACAGCGATCCCTGGCCTCCCCACTCCCAAGGTCATCATTCAAAACACCGTTGGCGATAACATCACTGCAGTCACTGACTGTCTTTGCCTCGTTGGAGAAACCACTTGTGTTCCCACCGAAGGATCTCAGCAAACAATCCCAGGGTCTGTGACCACCATTCTCAGCACAGATAACATTGCTAATTACGAGTTTATCAACGGAGAAGTTATCGATCCCAACGGACCTTATGGATTGATCTGGTTACCTGGCGTAACGAATACCTCAGGTCTCATTTTTAATCAAACGGTGAGATTCATCCCAGGGATTTATCAAAACTTCACAACTTCAACGGTCACTTCCACATTCAATAGCACAACGAACATCACAACGGTCGTGAACACCACCACCGTTGAAAGTTGTCTTATTCCTGGAGCAATCCCCAGTACTCTTCCACCACTCGGTACGAATCAATACTCGAACTTGACTTTTTTCGTTCCCGGATGGTTTTTCAACGGAGGAGAGCCTCCCTTCTCCGCTTACAACTTCGTTCCCGGAAGATTCGTACTACCGACTGGAAATGGATCACTTCCTGCGAATTGCCAACCAGATGATTCGATTTTTGAACCTGGAATTCTCTATCCAGATGGAACGTGGGTACCCTATGATCCTTTGAGCATCCAATACATCTTTGCTATCTCGATGATGGGAGGCGCCTGTTGGAGTTGCAACAAGTACATCGATCCTTGTGTTATCAAACCTCTGGTGATTGTTTCTGCGGTTCCTCCGCCGATCACTGTCATTGAAACAGCCCTTGGGTGCACGATCAGTTCTGATGACGTGGAACCCACTTATTTGGATCCGACGCAAAGAGATCCTTGTTTTGTGCTGAGGGACGCGCGAGCTGCTCTTCCGGATGGATTTGAAACCTTTGACGAGCTATTCGCTGCTGCTTGTACCGTTGCAGATGATGACGTCGAACCCACTTTCCTTGACCCGAGACTCCGTGATCCTTGTTTCGTATTGAGGGATATCCGTTCTGTGGTTCCTCCTAATACTACTTTAAATTGCACCAACGGTCAAGTGCCCAAACCACCCGTCTACATGCCCTGCCTCAAAAATCAAAACCTGACCATCTACGATTCCACCTTCCAGAATTACTATGGAGATAGAGTCGTGTGTCAGTGGGCGTGTGACGAGAACGTCAATCATGTGACCGTTCGCAGCAATTTTATCAACACTCCAGGAAGCGCCATCTGGATCAGTGGAATGCAAAACTATGATCTTCACGACAGCAACTTTTGTCCTTGTGGCGGGAAAACAGAGGCTTGTATCTACTTGAATGCCAATCATATCACTGCCGGACAGTTCCATCTTTATAACATCAGACATTGTGCTATTAAAGATCTGCTTCCTTACACTTGTGAGTATGACCTTACTCCAGAACTCAAGTGTGTGAACGGAGAATTGCAATGTCTCGATATCGTGGGAACGCTCCAAGAAGATTGTCAACAAGTCGAGATCGCTCCCGGCGTTCTCATGTTTGATGACGATTGTGCCGTTTATGCACCTTGTCAATGCAGCGCTGTTGAACAGAACGTTACCCTCCCCGATGGAAGCGTTCTTACATTAACCCAAAACACTGGGGATGTAGAAGTCGGAATTGATTTCGTCACGCCTTTGATCTCGGGTCTGTTGAATGGTTCCGATTTTCTTGTCTTAACTTGCAACACGATGACAATCAATCAGACCTTCACTTATCCATGCACGGTTAGTGTTATCGTTCAAGTTTATGATCCGATGCTCAACGTTACCACCAACGTCACTGTCCTACAGGACGCCAATTGTACCAGTGTTCAAGAGGTCACGGTAGGGAGTCTGAATTCTGTCCCTTGCCCTTGTCCCGCCGGATTCAACGCCTCTGCAACAACGAACTTGACTGGATCGGCGGCAGCGCAAGCATTGGGTTTGTACAGTCAATGCGAATGGCCCATCCCCAATGGACTTCCAGGAGAGGAATGCCTTGATGGAATCGTCCAGTGTCCGTACGCGGGTGGAGAGCTTGGATCCGGTCAGCCACCTCCTGTGCCACTCGGAGAATGTGACGCCGGAACGGTAAAGTTCTCGTGTAGCAGCTGTTCTGGAGGCACGATTTACTACGAAAACCAAACGGTCACTTGTCCTTCTGTGTGCACGAATAGCACAACGGACGTGTTTACACTCCCGTGTCAATGCATTGATTTTTCAATCACGGTTCCTTGTGTGAGAGACGTTCAATGCATCCCTGCGGTTCCATGCGCAAACATCACAAACGTGACGCTCTGTGCTTACACGGGAACATTGATGTTTGATAACAATCCGTATCCTTGCTTTGTAGATGAAAATGCGACTTTGTGCACGGGTATCTCCTACGCAGCCAGCAACCCAACTCCCCCACCAGATGGACAGATGATCATCCCGTGCACCAATTCCTATCAACTCCCGGGTCCCGGTCCATGCAGTTGTCTCGGAAGCACCACATTTTCAACGACCAATGTCACTGTGGCCAATAACGCGACGGTGTGCAACATGACGGCTGATCCGAATTGTACTGTCACATATCCAACACCGGTCCCTTCTCTAGATCCAGCATTGCAATTAACTTGTTTACCCAGTGGTCAGATATCCTGTCGATGTGACGGCATACAGGCAATTAATCCTTTGAATGGGACTAATTTTACCTTTGTGACCAATTCTTCGGCGATTTGGGTTGATCACGTTCCCAATGAAGGAGAATGGTTCCAGCAAAATGTCGTCACGCAGCAACTTCCGATAGGGTTTCGGTTTACACGGTTCGAGTATGACCTTATCAAAAAATACGCTCTTCTAGTGCTTCATTTTTACTCGGGTCATGCGATCATGCACGAGTCGGGGAGAAAGGGAGTCTCTCCTCTGGTCACTGGTACCGTTTATGATTGGGCTGATGGCTATGATGCACAGTGGAATTTCAGAACATGCAATCAACTTGATCCGGGACCGGCTGAAGGTGTCTATACAAATGAATGTAAACAGTATCGTCCATCTCAAAACACGAGTTGCGTCGTCGATTCAAACTTTGATCCTCAACAAACGCCCAACTTTGGGGTGACGCGGTTTAATCGAATCTCTGACGCTATAGCAGATGGGAGCTGCGCAGCGATTATCATTCATAGAGCCAACAACGTCTATGAGGAAAGGATGTCCATTCATCGATCGACCGTTTGGATTGGAAGCTACGATGCTGCGGTGATCGTGGAGTCGGGACATTGGGTTGACGGAGATAATATCACTTTCAGAGGAATCACCTTTGATCACTCTGGAACGAACGATTACCCATTGATCCAGCCCACTGCCGTTCAGAATAACAATTACGATGCCACTTTCAGAGGAGATCCAGGAAACGCTCCTGCCAATTTCAAGATCTATAACTGTAGATTGTTGGGTCACAACGTTAACAAGGCCGGTGCGATCATTGGTTTGTTTGGAACTAATTTCGATATGCAATTCAACAATATCGAGAGCTTTCAAACGCGATCAGTTTTCGTTGATTCAGAAGTGATCGTGCTTCGCTTGAATACCTTCATCAAGAACACTGGAAGAGCCTTCAGAACGCGTCAAGGTCTCAGTTACATCTTTGAGGAAAACCTTGCCATTGATTGTAGTGGTATTCGGACAGCTAAAAACGTAGAGGTTTTCTCTTTCAGAGCCGCCGGAGATCTGGGTAAAGTCGACAAGCTTGGTATTGGGAAGATCGTCTTTGGAAATTTGACTGCCCAAGATTACAATGACCAATTCGATACCAAGAACGCCCTCAGTACAATTAATCCCACTACCCTCGGTTGTAATACTGCGGTGGATCCCTCACGAAAGTGCTTTATTCGCGGGAACAGGATCAAGTTCGTCGATGAAGAAGAAGCGCCTGACTTCGACACTATCTGCTATCGTATCATTGGAGGTGCCATTCCTCCAGAAAATGTCAGAGACAATGTGTGTACACACGCCAAGATTGGATTGGATGCTTCCTACACCACCAACATCACCTATTTGGATCTCCCTCAACTCTACAAACAGAACGCCCTTATACGAGTGCAAGATAGCTATCTTGATACAAATAGTGACGAATCTGCAGACTTTACCACACGCGCTCCAGGGAGTCTCGTGACGCTCGGTTGTTTCTTCCCTAATTGCTGGCCAAACAACTCTTATCCAGTCATGGAGGTCAATCCACGGCTAGATCTCATCATCACAGAAAACTACGGGTTTGCGACGATGAACAACATCACTGAAGCATCCAGATGGGGACATCCTTTAAACATGCTGAAGGTGACCTCAGAAAGAGCCATCCTCAGGAGAGAGCAGATTCTATACACGAGGGATAGCTTCGTCGTTGGCTATTCTGATTCCTTTTGTTGTGCACGACCGATCATTTATGGGAGCAAGCATCAGACGGGTAGCCCCAACATCATTCAACAGTATTTGGAGTATCGATTTGAAATCACAGATCCAGATCCAGAAGCCACTGGAGATGTACTCTTCGAAACGCCAGCGCTCTATTTGCCCTTGGATATCCGATTCTATGATTGCAATTTTGATGGACGGTACGTAGTAGGTACCGGAAGAGTCAAGATTATGAACATTTTCATGGATCCTTACGAGGGAATCTTCGTGTTCGATCGAAACCATGTTTATAACTGGTGGCACTTTCCCTTGGGAACAAAGAGAGGAACAATCAGTAGTCATCGAGGCATTGTACCCGTCATCATTCTTCCTGATCTTGAAACCATCTATTACACAGAACGGTCTCCAAACATCGATGGTATCTTTGTTTACTTCCATCCGAATGACAGAACGACACGCTCTCGGTTCGTCAAGGATACAAAACAAAATCCATTCAGGATAATCAACTCCATTGCTATCATCACAAGTAACACTATCCGTGACTTGGACGGGAACGTTTTGTCGATCTCCACGCCAGGTAATTGGGAGATCCATGACAACAATATCCTCGATTGTGGTATGAGACAGGCCGACTCTACGGCTGTTATCTCTTTAGAAGGGAACATTGATTCGTTTGGATCATACGTGATGACCAACACGTATATCAACACCACGAAGACTTACTTGTTCCCTCTTGGAGGAGGCGCTTCCAACAAAGAGAGGGTCTGTGCTCTTAGATTTGCTGGATTTAGATTTCCCACTGACTTTATTATCAGGAACACGACGGTGGCCTTGAATGGTCCCACTGGTGAGGTGATCGGTATAGAAGTCGTCAAAGAGAAAAACCCTCCTTTGGAAGGCTTTGAATTTGGATGGTTCAAACGAGGAGGTCCCAAGTTTTTCAACGCTCCAAAGCTCAACGCTCAAGATCCTAAACCCAATACTTGGGATGCTTCTGTGATTGCAGACCGAAACATTAATCCGGACAGAGCAGCGATCATTGCTGGCACCAACTTTGATCCTAGTTACTCTTATATCCAAGACCCAGATAGCTACGACGATCCCTTGCAAAAGCTGGTTCCTCTTTCACAAGAAGACGTGATTCATTTCTTTGAGATTACGAATCAAGATGCTGGTTACACCATCGGTATACGTTTCGTTGACGTGCCTCCACAAGTGATCATCAAGACTTTAGACGTCACCATCTCGAACACCTCGATGTTTTCGTTTTTCCAGCCACAGCTCTATCCCTATCGGATCGTAGCCATCATGAATAACATGGACGTCGCCAAGCTTTTGGCAGTAGGAGAGAGCCTTGATAACATTGAACATGGTCCAGGCATCCATGGGATCAACGCGGATATCATCGCTTGCAGTGGACAAAAGGATATCCTTGAGACCAGTTTCCAGCAGTGTATCATCTGCAATCTTGGATGTCCTGTGAGACTCCCCGATGCTTGCTATGTGGACCCTGGCAATGCCACCTTTGTCCCTGAAAATCCTTATTATGGGACTTGGTTGTTTTCCACAATCAATGACGCCGTCGCCTTCTGCCGTAACCCCAAGAGGATCATCATTGTCACGAGACAGTCGAGTCCTTACACGGATTCATGGAACTTGGAATTCGCCAACTGGACGATCAAGTCCAATGGTACTTCTCCAGCACAGGTTCTTGTGAGCGTCCCCGTTCAGATCAACAACAATAATATCTCCATCTCGGGTATCGAGTTCATCCACAACACAGGTGACATGTCTCCTACATTTATCAAGGGTGATATGATCATAGGAGACCCTATCAACATCACAGTGTCCAATTGCACGTTCAATGGAGGAGGTACCACACAACAAGCTGTCGTCGGGTCATTCGATTCGATTGCGTTCGTATCGAATCTGTTCGTTGAATACAGCTCGACACTCCCGGTCGTCGATCTCTCTTCTTCTTGCGGATTGTTATTCTTTGATAACAACACGATGATCGACGTCAAGGGTTCTGCTTTGCGTGCCATGAATTATGACGTCTCTAGTATCACGAGAAACGTCTTCGAGAATTGCGGTGCACACGCATCCAACGATTTACCCTTTTGCGTTTATGTGGGAAATTGCTACGACACTGTCGTTTCTGTCACCTTCAGACGAAACTTGCATTATGCAGCCGGTTATACCTACATCGAAGGAACGAACAGGAGAACAGCCTATTGGATAGATGGATTACCCTTGGCTAAGAAGTCCGTCAAATTCGATCTTCAATTCAACGACGCTGCTGGATTAGATATTGGATTGAGGGTCACTCACACAGACGATCTTTCCTTGACTTCTTTTATTGGCGATACGCGTGCGACCGTCGATTATCTCTCCATCATGAGTAGAAATCACGACGTCACTGGGACATGGCATTATATCGTTTGGGGAGAACCCAGTGCAGACATCAACATCGAAACAGATCCAGGTGGAAACGTGAAATACTATTGTGACAATGACTGTGGATCTGCATACCAATACTTTACTTTGGTCATTGCTTCAGCGGTTGCACTGGGAATCGCTTTCCTTTATTGCTGTATCTGTTTACCTTTTAGATTACCAGACCCATATTTAGAACTCTTTGGATATTCTCATGTGTTAGGAAGAGAAGTTGCTTTAGACCCAAGTGTTGTGCCAGTGCAAAGACAACTACCTCCTGTTGAAAATAATGTTTATTTGGGAGATGAAATCGAATTTGAACATCGATAACTTATACATATCATAACGATTAGATATTACGTTCTTTTCCTTTGTATAATTTTTTTAAAAAGTAAAAAAAACATTTTTTTTGAAATTTTCTTTTTTTTTTTTGAAAAAAAAAGATTGATAGCAACAACGATAATAATCATAATCACTTTTAAAAAAGGAAAAAAATGACTTCTTCATCTTCTTCATCATCAGCTGAACAAAATCAAAACATTAATCTGAATCCGAAACCCCTTTTCACTGACGATCATATTCAATATATCAAAATCATTTCTGGTGAAGGAGAGGATCAACAAATTTTCATCCTCGATAAAGATGCTGCCATGAGGTTTTCTTCAACCATCTCTGATCTGTTTAACATTGGAGATCAAATGAAAGAGATGGGTGTCCAAGACGACCCTTCTTTTCCTTCTTCCAGTTCAAGCTCGACATCCCCTCCTTCTTCTCTAATCCCACATGATGCGTTTCTCGAGTTCAGAGAACTTCCTGGCCGTGCATTGGAGATATGCATTAAGTTTTTTTATTGGAAAAAACGATGGCAAAACGTTGTTATAGAAAGAATCCCTGATTTTCCTCTTCCCGCTGATCGGAACATCGGTCTCCACACGTTAATCGCCGCAAATGAACTCCGCTGTTGATCGCACCACATACACGCTCTCTCTTCTCTCTTTTTTTTAATAATTAATAACTGTGACGTTTTTCTCATTCATTTTTTTTCTTTTAGATTCTTTTTTTTAAAAAAATCAATTTAAAAAAAAAGAAAAAAAAGAAAGTATAAAAATAATAATAACAACGAATCATGGAACAACTTGATGTAACAGAAAGAAAGAATTCACAAGCGGTAGCTTTTAGACAATCTGTCAATTATAATGTGAGAAAGAAATTACACTTTCCAACTTCCAAAGAAGATCTTATGAGTCGATTTGATCGATGTTGGGGAGAATTCAAAAAAGCTTTGTCACAATACAAGTGTTACGATGAGATTTGGCTCTTTAGTCAACTCTTTAATCATCTCTCTAGGTTTTGTGTCGTTGATGAAAAGGAAGCATTCCTTTCCTTATTGAAGAGCAAATACAACATGCATGATATCGTTATCAAGCCTCCGAGAACACGAAAACCACAACTTAAAACCGTTTCTACGCCACGAAGAGTGTATTCAACACAACGATCAAAAAAGGGAGATAGTCAAATCCAAACGCTTTTGGAAACACGAGAGTTCTCAGGTCTTAACTTCTCCACGTTTACATCCACCTATGGCGTTGTTCTTTCCAATAACAATGTCCTTAATGGATTATCTATTCGATTACAATAAGAAAATAAGAAAAAAAATCAACCTTTTTTTTCTTTAAAACTTATTCATATGAAAAACGATAACAAAAGAAATTGTGTGTTTTCATTTCTTTTTTTTTAAATTTTTTTTCAATTTTTTTTACAAACCAAGGTTATTTTTTTAAAAGAAAAAAACAATATCAATATCAATCATAATACTTTAACGTTTAAAAAAAATGGCAGCAAAATATTTACGCTCGTTTTCACAAATCTTTGAGAGTCGCTCTGATGATAGCAGCGGATCTTTGCTCAAAGAATCTGATGGTACCGATTCGATTTCTCACGAAGATGTTGATCCCAATCAAGTTTTGGAACCTCCACAGGCTGTCAATAAAAAGGTGACAAGGAAATTTACTAAAGCCACGAAAAGCCGGAGATTCATGCTCCAGATTGGCGATCAAGGACTTTCAGGTCCACTCAACAACCGAACATTGCTCACTCCCAGGATCATCAGCTACGGTGGTAAAAAAGGCAAAGACGATTACTACGAAGTAGTCTGGCACCCCATCACCATGACGCTCCGTGATTACAGACGCGGGATGCATAATTATAGAGAAGCAGACAGACCAACTCTCATCAATGATGGTGCCAATGGCTGGATGGTTCATCTCACATGGTCTCCTTGTTTTGTGAATGCTGTGTTGATTCACCCATCAATCATTGAGGCTTACCACGCTGCTGAAAAGGCTGCTATCATCGAAGATGCACTCACTGCTCAATCTTCTTACATTGATTCTACATGTCATTCTGACACCGAATCTGTGATCTCACAAGACGGATCAGATTGGTCTGGACCCGTGTATATTAACTAAAAAAAATTTAAATTAAACGATCTTCGTGATGATTTTATTACAATTTGGTTGAGGACATCTCAAGATGGTATTTTGTTCAGAGATTACTCTCAAACAACTATTACATATACATCGATGATTACACGGTCTTGTTGTGAAGAGTGCAAAATTTTTGTCACATATCTTACATTGGATGTCTTCATTTTCTGTTGGAATATCATCGATATCAAGAGGGCCGCGGATTTCAAGGTTCACCAACCCATCGACGTTCAAAAAATCATCTAAAATTCCTTCCTCTGTAAGGTCATCTTCTTCACCAAACGAAAAAAGATTCCCCATTTATTTTTTTTCAATGTTTTAAACTAATATTCATATCTTAGATTTTTTTTTCAAATTTTCCTAAAGAAAGAAAAATTTTTACTTATTTTGAGAAAGTAAAAAAAAAGAAAAAATGTCAGCCTTAATTATTATAGGATGGTACGGTCTTGCTTTTGGATTGATGATTTTTGGAACTTTATTCACTGCGTGGAAAAGTTCTAGGAAATACTACAAAGCATTGATTCTTCCAACGCTTTCTCCTCCACCTTATGTTTTCTCAATCGTTTGGTCAATCTTGTACACTTTGATTGGAACCGCCGGATGGCTTTTCCAAGAACACAACAACGATGATTGGGACAGAGCACTCACGTGGTTGGTTGTGTTTTTGGTCGTGTCGAGCTTCTTTTCATTCTTCTTCTTTTTTGTGAAAGAGAACTTCATTTCTTTCATGGTCATGGTTGCTTCCCTCGGACTCGCTATCACAGCCGATTATTATCTGTTCATCGGATATCTGGTGAGTGGTTATTTGTTCTTACCGACAGTCATTTGGGTTGCATTTGCGACTTACTTGCAATTGGGAATCCTGATCAATAACAGACAAGGATCATATACCACTGATCAGGTCATGGTTTTTGAAGAAGAAAAACCACCATGTCGTCTCCGAGCTCCTCCTTACAATCCTCCCAGAAACGTAAATAACGATTATCCAATACTCAATACAGGAGATATGCACTCTAGTGGAAGAGGAGAGATGGAATTTACATTGTGAAGGGGAGGTAATAAACCAAGTCAAATTTATTATTATTATTGTTATCACTTCTTTTTTTCAAAAAAAATAATAACAAACACCGTGACGTTAGTCGTCAGTCAGGCCACGAACACGCTTGGCAACGTGAGAGATTTTAAAAGCAGGAGTGAGGGCATCGAGTTCATCCAAGTTACAGTTTGCGACTGATGAGGAAAGAACGGAGACCACATCTTCGGAGGTGGCTGCGATAAACTGAGGCGAAGGAGCAATGATTGACTGATTCTTGGCCATTTCCTCAAAGAGTTCTCGTGCAGACATGGGACACATGTCTTTGATAAGTCGTCCAATATTGGTCATTTCGTATTGGATTTCTTGAAGTAAAGCAGGACATTTTTCATCTGCTTCTATCATCAAGCTGGCAGCCTTCAAACGGAGAGCTTTAAGAGTGCACTTGACGTTCTCCAGAAAATCATCATCTTCCATCTTTTTGGTGAGTTTTTTCATTCCACCAACAGCTCCTTGGAAATGGTCGAGATCATCGAGATATCGCTTCGTGGTCTCACCATCATATCCCACTTTTGCGAGTATGGAAGGTATCGACATCCTGTCGTAATTACCAAAGGACGACGACTTGTCGTAGTCGTAGATACTTGGCAACTGTCCCAGCTGAAGTTGAGGCTTGATGTCGAAATAAAGCTGTGATCCAGCGGTTACTCCAAAGAGGATTTGGAATAAAGTGATCAGAGCGGTTTTCGGCTGCTTGGATCCAGTCTTGTTCACGAAGAAAGTGACATCCAAGTCAAAATCAGATCCATCTCGACGTATATAATGAACGTGAAATGGAATTTCGTTAACGGGTTGGAGCTTGCCGTATGGATTCTGTTGATGAAATCGTTTTTCAAGTTCGACTTCTGCCTGGATATCTGCTTCCGTGACTTCAATCGTTTCGTAAACGGGTTTTCGAATATGAACGCCGGTGAGTGCCATTTTTTCTTTTCTTTAAACAAAAAAAATTATTCAAATCCAAGTTCAATCCTTTGTAAAAATAAACTATCGTTGTTTAATATTATAAATAAATTTTTTTCCAATTTTTAAGAGAAAAAAAAATCAAAAAAAATTCAAAAAAAAATTTTAAAGTAAACACATTTTATTCTTATCGTTATATTGATTATAAGTTTTTAAAATAATTAATATATGCTTGTGTATTGAAACGATCATCGATGCTTCGTTTTTTGATTGTTCTGTTGGTTTTGATTGGCGGTTCGTTTGGAACGGGGGTTTCTGGCAATGTAAACGGTTCTATTCCTGAGGGAGACAGGTGTGCGATTGTCACACTCGTTTACCAGAGTCACGCAAAAGATGATGGGTTTGTCCTGGGTGCCCAGAATTTGGGGTACTCGTTGCTTCTCTCTAATACAAAACATGATATGATCGCATTGGTGACCGACCAAGTTTCCGATTCTCAGTTATCTCACTTGAGTAAAGCAGGATGGATCAATAGACAAGTGAAGGCGATTCGAAACCACAACACAGAACACGCGTCACGTCTCGATTACATCTTTAGCAAGCTTCAGATCTTTTCTTTGGTTGAGTACAAGAGAGTGATTTATCTCGATGCCGATACTCTGGTTACTGAGAACATAGACAATCTCTGCAGCTGCAAAGGATTGTACTGTGCGGTTGTCCGCAACACTTTCTTCAACGCGGGTGTGATGGTTGTTCAACCGAATGAAACCATATTCCGTGAAATGCTCAAGGCATCCACGGAGGTTCATTCTTACACTGGAGGAGATCAAGGCTTTTTGAATAATTTTTTTTGGAATCCAGAACGCTGTCCGTTTTTCGATCCTCGGATGGATACCCCTTCCTCGGTTAATTGTCATAGGATCCCTGGATTTTACAACGGTGACGTTGGCATGTATATCGCTCGCGGAGATAAGTGGCAGTTTGACCCCAATGAAGAGATGAAGGAACCTTTCATTATCCATTACACGCTCTCGATATTTAAGCCGTGGCATTGGTGGAGTTACCCTGTTGTCAGTGAAAGCTGGAGATGGTGGAACGTCTTATCCGAATCAGAACCACGGCTTTCTCAATTGGGTATACTCTCGAGTGTCGTTGCAATTGCACCCATGTTGATTTTTTGGGCGTTACTCATCAATCACAACATGCAAGTGAAGTGGTTGTTCCCCACTCAATCCAAAAGAAGAATTCCTTCTTGCTATCATTACTCATCCATGGTCAAGGTATTGATTGCACATTCTTTCAATGTTGATTGCTTTGCAATAGCGTATTGGTACTCAGACTTTCCAATCCTCCATCCTATTGCAAACGCAATCGTGTTTTATGTCACTTATTGCACACTTTTTGAACTATTTTGCATTCAACTCTTCAATTTCCTTTTCAGAGAACCCGTTCCTGAAGTCACGATCCAATCTCTCGCAGGAATGGGGTATGGTAAATCCGCATATCCAAAGACGCTCATGATCCACCGTTTATATACCTACATTTCTCTTGCATGCATCCTCCTCTTTGTGATGATGAACGCTAGTACTGTTTTCGTAAGAGGGATTATCTTTGGAGTCTGGTTATTTATTACCTGTGGTATTGAATTAACGTTTTTCATCATCAAGAATTATCCTACAAAGACACCCATCATTGAATAAAAAAAAAGGAAAGTTTTGTATTCACTTGAGATAAAGTTCTGTTTCTATCTGATTTGCTTCATTGTTTTCAATGTCTCCACGTTGCCATTTTTCTTTGAATACTTTGGAGATTTTCTCAAAACAATCGTATTTGAGATAACTCTCACAAAACCTAGGTTTGTCAATCTCCATTTCATCTGTGATAGGGATCTCTTGGGGCTGTCTTTGTATAAAAAGACAAAATAAAGTTCCAATGATTGTACTAAACAGACACATCAATGCTAACTTTCGATACGATCGTGTACGAATATTACTCTCCATTCACTATTAGTAATAAATATAATATTTTAATTACCTAATTATTTGGTTTTTTCTCTTTCTCTCTTTTTCCCTTTTCCTCTTCTTTTTAAAAAAATCTTTTAACGAAAATAATAACTGTGTATTAATTTTAATTTTTTCTAAATTTATTAAAAAAAAAGAAAAGAGAGAAAGAGAAAAAAAATGATTCCAGCAACATTTCAATTTCTTTATCGAAATAAACACATCATTTCAGGTGTTGTATTAGGTGGTGCGACCACCTTTGCGCCCCTCATTGGTTTAACTATGATTGGAAATGAAGTCTCTTTCAAAGATTTCATCCCAATTGTAACAAACGCGTGCGTGGGGTTTTATTTTGGAAAGAAATCAATCGAAACGATTTCTTCAACCAGTCAATCTTGGACTACTTTTTCAGAAGCCCGTGCACAGTTTCGTGCTAATCCAACAAACGCATCATGGCCATATCAAATACAGCGTCAGTTATCTCGTGTGTCACTTAAACAAGGCGTCTTTGTTGGTGGCGTCGCAGGGATAATCGGGCATTGGGTGTTGACTATGGTGGCAGTTTTTGGTACTGCAATTTCTGGAGGTGGTGATGAACAGAAAAGAGCCATATTGTTTCGTGGCCTTTCCACGTTGTTATTCCTACAATTCATCGTTGGTGGGTGCGCGCTTGGATCCATTGGCGGTTATACCCTTTCAAGATTTGCTTCATCTCGTATGCTTTGGGGTTGAAAATAAATAAATAAATATGATATTTGGTTATTTATTTATTTTTAAAAGAAACAAATAAAGGATTTGTTGTTATATTAGTTTTAAAGTCATCTTCGATAATTAATTTATATTAAAATAAATACGAAAAACGTTGTTTACTTTAAATTCTTTTTTTTTAAATTTTTTTTTTGGAAAAGAAAAAAGAAAGAGAAAAAAAAAAGAAAAAAAAAGGAAAAGAAAAAAAATATGGCTGATGTCGCATCTTTTGATACTGTTCTCGCAGAACATCTCGGATTTTCTGGTGAAATTGAAAAATGGGTGAAGATCAGAAGCCACCTCGTTGATCAAGTTCACAAGAAGAAATGTGTACTTTCACGCAACAAGTACAAAATCACTCCTGGAACAAAAACCAAAAAGATCTATTGTGTTGGACTTTTTCTTGGACAAAAAAACATGACCGGATTCGACCCGTGGCCATGCCAGTTCAAAAGTTCCATGGAAAATGTTTTGTTTCGTGAGATGTCATCTCATGAGACTCCCGTTGGTTATGATGGAAAGAACGTTTATTATGCCTTCGCTTGTGATCACAATCCTTTTGCCGCAACTCAAACTCAGCTCTCCACTTTTGATGCCGATGCTTGGCAATTGAACGCAACTCCTGAAATGACCCAAGATGATATTGCAGTGATCAAGGCATATATTGCAGGTTTTACTGCATTTCTCGATGTCCTGTATGCAAAAACCGCGATTCTTGGTCAACAGGAACGAGGTCTTTGTCTTCGAGAGATCAATCGAATCAAGAAACGATTCGATTCTCTGATTCCAGTTCTTCAATGAGAAATTTCTCACTTATCTTGAAGCACTCTCAGCCATTTATCGTGATAGGGATTCGCCTTGGTTCCATGGTGGACGGTGGCAAAATAAATTTTATTTTTGAAAAAAAATTATTCAGAATACGTCATCTTCTCGTGCACGTTTGCCATTGTTGAGAGGTTGGGTCAAGATCAAGTGAATACACTCTTGGATTTGAGTAATGCATTTATGAGGCGTATCATATTCGTCAACGATCGAAGTATCATCTTTTGGATAGTTCGATCGGTATTCTGCAAGAATCTCAATGAGATCTTTCACTTGTTGACTAGCAACAAACGTTCGAAAGATCTCAGCACGAGCATAGTTTTTGTCAATCGCTTGGATGCTATCAAGAAGTCTCTTTTCAAAGTCTCTAAAACGGCCGGACTTCAAGAGTGAATCATGTCGTACAAGGACTTCTGTATCATCGACTTCAAACTCCAATTCTTTTCCCATTTTGGTCAACAAATGGAAAACACCTTTGAATGTCAACCAATAATCGTGAGGACAGGTGGTGAGGATGCCAAATTTTTTGAAAAGTGTAGATAAAATATCATCGTACTCGGAGACTGGTTTGTCTTCCAACATCTTGATAAAATCTCCTAGGAGATAATAACAAGTCTTCCGGATGATGGACATGTGGATCATAAAGGTTTTTTTGAAAAAAGTTACCTGGAGAAGGTAAGTTTTCTTGAGTTCTTTAACAGAACCTCCAGTACGATCCATATCCACAAGTCTAAACGCATCACCATCGTATTTATGTGCATCTGGATCCGAAGATTTGGGAATATTAAAACGCCCAAGAGATTTATTTCTTTTCCCTTTTGCTGCCATTTTTTTTCTTTTTTTTTCTTTTTTTTTCTATTTTTTTTCTTTTTTTTAACAAAAACAATGTACTGTCTATTTGATTTTGTGTGTATAAATTTTCATACATTTGAAAAAAAATTGAAAAAAATGTAAGTAGAGTATTGAAAAAAAAAGATTGAAAGAAAAGAAAAAAAAAGATGTCTTCACTTCAAGTGAAAGATGACAACGACGGTTTTAAACAACATCAGGAACGTTTGAAAAGAGAATCTGAAGGGGTTTCAAATTTTATATGGAGGTATGGTGAAAAGATATATCAATGCTTTAATGGGAATTGGGGTATAGGCCTTCGTGATTTCGACCAATCCGTTGTCTATTTTTATTTTTCTGAAAACGGACAAATCAAACGTGTCAAATCTACTCATTTTGAAAAGGTTCCAACGAGTTTCCCACAGAAGGCACTTGTTCCTTCCTTTTCAAAGTTTCCATTTTTTGAGGCATGTGATTGTGTGCGTTCAGAGTCACCTATGAAATACCTTGACGAATTATGCACTGGGTTTTTTGGAGAGTTAAGATTCCTAACACACACAGATGTGATTGTTGCGTATCCCACACGTGGGTTCGTGGAAGAAAAACAATTCAGTGAGGGATTTGATCTTGCGATTTTTGCTGGAGAACGTTCAAATAACTGTATGCTTTTCTACCGATTCGAATCTCCTTGTGAAATCTACAAACATGATTGGATTTGAAAAATAAATTTTACAGTCTTTTTTTTTGAATAAATAAAAAAAATTAAATTTATTAAGTAACACGGGTGTAAAAAAAATTGAAAAAAAATGGCAGTTCAAATTTTGATTGATTGTTACAAATCACTTTCGTTCGAAGGTATCACTATTGAACAATGGAATAAACTGTTGAATCCATACGTTGAATGGTGTGTGATCATGAACAGAGAAGAGAAAGACGCTGATGTTCCCATGTTTGGTCACGTCTACATCCCCGATGAAGTGCAAGATCATGATGATTTCGTTAACAGTTTTAATCTTTTACTTGCGGGAATGGTTGGAGAGATTCAATATAAATGCAATGAAGGATTGATCGTCCATAGCAATTTCATCGTTAATCTTAAAAAAGAAACGTGGGGAGGATATACTGTTCAAGTCTATTGGAAGGCTTCCAAATGTTGAACATTTTCTTTTGAAAAAAAATATTAAATGGATTTTTAAAAAAGTGAATAATAATACGACACTTTTTTTTCTTATTCAAACCTGTATTTGTTTTTGAAAATAAATTTTAATTTTTCCCCATTCAATTGAAAAAAAAGGAAATGCAAAGACAACCTTTTTTACAAAAACCACCCTCTCCATCAAAAAGAGAAAAGAGGAGCTTGCGTGAATTAGTTGGTTTCTTGGGCGCTATCTGCATTGGTTTATTCGTAACATGCCTCATCTTGGTCATTGTTTTATCTTCCAATGGAGATGATAGAACGAAGCACTTTGATTATGTCGTTGTTGGTGGTGGTCCTGGAGGTTGTATGATGGCTGAACGACTCAGTCGTGATGGTCGTCACACCGTCTTGTTGCTTGAAGCAGGTCCTGATGTCCAAGATGATCCCATTCTCAACGAGATTGGCCCTGAGACAGGAAGCATCGAAGAGAAATATTATGGGAAATACTTTTGGCAACATGCACAAGAATACGCGGAAGTTATCCCTGCTCGTTTGTCATTGCAGCTCACCACGGGTCGTCTCTTTGGAGGAGGATCCAAGATCAATGGCGCTCAGTTCGTGCGTGGAACGAAATGGATGTTTGATACCTGGGAAGAAGACACAGACGATCCCATCTGGTCTGTTTCTAATGTTTTAGAGCAGTACAAAGAATTGGAGACAATGCATGGTCCTGCTTTTGATTCCACTGTCAGAGGCGACGAAGGTCCTTTGTCTATCTTAGAAACCATGTCAACTTCTCCACAATCCTCTCCCACTTCCATGGCAGAGAAATTGGTGACTGCTTTCGAACAATTCACTGGCCTTCAGCGTCTCAACGATTACAACAACTTATCAACCGCTGCGGAAGTTGGTCCTTTCTTGAAGTGGCAGATCACGGCATACCCCAACGGTACTCGATCTTCTTCGGATGTTTCTATCATCACTCCTGAAGTCCGTGCGCGCGAAAACCTCCATCTTTCCTTTGGATCTACCGCAGTCAAGGTTATTTTCACGAAGCATAAGCGTGCAAAAGCCGTCCGTTACATCCACGAAGGGATGGAGTATGTAGCCCATGGTTCGAAACGAATCATTTTATCTGCTGGTGTCAACACAGCAGAGATCCTTCAGCATTCAGGCATCGGTGATGGAGAATTGCTCACCGAGTTGGGCATCCCCATCGTTTACGACAATCCCAACGTAGGAAACAACATGATCAACCAACAACTCGTGAGCGCTGTTTTTACCAAAAATGGTGAAGACGCGCCCAGTGAAAATCTCGTTGATATTTATGAAGGAGGAGCCTTTTTACCCGACCCTAATGATGAACCCACAGAAGGTGTATCGCCTCGCCGGATTCAAATCATTGGTATCAACGCAGGTCCAGTGATGGCGTTAGCGGCGATCAATCTCCAACCCACCGAAACAGGGTATAGCCACATTAGAGACAAAGACCCGTTCCGTGTCACATCCAGTTCCGACCGCATCTTCGTTTCATCCAACGGTGAAGTTGATTTGATTACTTTTGTGAAAGCGATTCAAAAATACATCTGTGCACTCCACGACGAATTTCAAGGCACGGGGGTAGGACCTGCTGTCGATCCTTCGTATAATCTAATAGATCCACCCCTTTCGATCTGTGGCAACGAAACGCTCTTATCAGAATGGGTCATTGCCAATGCAAAGCCTCATACCCATCACTGGACTTCAGCCTGTAAGATGGGTAAATTAGACGATGGAATCTCTGTTGTCAATAGCAAAGGAAGCGTGTGGGGAGTCCATGGATTAACTATCGCCGATGACTCCATCCTTCCACGAAACCATGATGGTAATACTGTCGCCCCCGCTTATCTCGTAGGCAAGATTATCTCTGAGGAAGTAGCCGCTGGTCGTTTTTGAATAAACATCTATTTTTTATTGAATAATAACTTCTTTTAAAAAAATGAAAATATCAACCCTCTAAAACATGAGACGCAGGATCCAGAGCATGTAAATAAAGATCAACGACAGATTTCATGAGCGTTTCGTTACGGAACCTGGAAATAACGAATGGATTCTGTCTGTAAACAAAGGAATAAAAAATTGCCCAAACTCCCAAAATCCCTGGCCATTTAGTGGCAGGTTTACCATATATTTCTACAGCATTTTTAAACACTGTGGTCATGGATGTATGACCTCCTTCAGGAGTTGGAAAGTTGCACATCTTTGCTTGAATTGGAAGTAATTGAACAATCCAATTAAAAATGTCGTCACAGACACGTGACGAACGAATCCAATGGCTTGCGATCACGGGCGCGTCGGATTCGAGGGCTCTTTGAGCGTAGACAAAAAAATCCTTAAAAAACTTACAGAAATGAGTAACCAAACTTATTGATTTGGCCTTTGGTTGCATATGTTCTGGCAATTTTTCAATAGGAACATCCATGAATTGGGCAAATTTGTCAAGAGAAACAAAATAGTCTTCATTGGCGTTAAATCTGATGAGACCTTGATCAAGTAACAGACCTTTGATATATTCGAAGCGATGATCACATTCAAGAAGTTCACCTTTCACAAAATTGATGTTCCGTTCCCAAGAAGCGTTGATTTCTTTCGTAGTTGGACGTTTACTCGCCATCTGAGAAGTGAATTTACTCCACCCATCACTATGTCGGATTCTCAAGAGACAATCTTGCCTTTCACTGAAGTGTCTCAATTTGATTTTGTTACCTTCTTCTTGATGCATGCTTATTTCTTTCAAATGTCTACTTTCGAGTTCTTCAAAAGTTTCATCTTCGAGACTCATTTTCTTTTTCTTTTTCTTTTTTTTCTTCTTTTTTTATTTTTTTAAATACGAAAAAAAGTATTTTCTTTGATTTTTAAAACTTATTAATAGTGTAACGATAACACATTACCGTCTTTTTTTTAAAGAAAAAAAATTGAAGAAAAAAAAAGAAAAAAAAATATTTAAAATAAATAAACAAACAAAATGTCGTCTGGAATTTTATATATTGAGAAAGATCTCAATGGATCCTTCCCTGGGGCGGTTCAACAAGGTCCTTGGATTTGGAAAATCGAACAAGATCCTATAACTAAGTATTACAGAATCAGATATTCCAATGAAAATTGTTGTCGGCAACAACATATGACAAAATCCTTGTGTTCTCTCGAAGCTCTCCTCATGGAGTTTAGAGCAGGCATACTCAGCAACGAAAAATGTCCCTATTGTCTTCCAGCTCAATATATTCCTTTTCAAGATTGGGATCCTCTTTCTAAGAATCCCGTCGCCGTCATTCCTTTGGATTATCCCATTTTATCTCTTTATACAAAATGAGGTAAGATTTTTTTTGATTTATTAAAAATTTCAACATCCGCAATAATATTGTTTAGCGAATTTTCTTTTTGCTTGGCGAAACGACTGATCGTTTTTCTCTTTGTCAAGGACGAAAAAAGAATAAAGCACTTGTTCCACACCTTTTCTAATTTTTAGGAACTCCTCCAATTCCTTGAGAATCATTCCTTCATCGGTCCGCCACTGAGTTTCACAATCGAATCCCAATTTTTGGTAATAGTCTTTGTAAAGCTCTCTGCCATAACAATAGACTTCAGGGGAGATTTTAAACCCCTGTTTCTCCATCATGAAGAGATCAAACTGTTCAGTGAAAGTAAGAACACATGTGGATACAGCGGTGGTTGGTACAGAAGGATCCACAATCGGTACTACTTGAAACGCTAAGCATTTGCAAGTACAGCACATCACAATCAAAGAAATGAGAATCAATGACGTTTTCATATTTTTTTTCAATATTTAATTCTTTTTTTTTCTTTATTTTTTTCTTTTTTTCAAATAAAAAAAAGGATAAAAAAGAAAGAATGGATATTCATTATCGTTTTAATATTTATAAATTTTTGCAAAATTAAAAAAATAATTTACCTCCAATAAACGGTGCGGTCTTTACCATATGACTTTGGATGAAACCAAAAATAAGGAAGTTTTCGAGACTCTTCTGATTCAGAGGGTTTCAGATGAAAACTAGTGAGTTCTCTTTTAATATTGAGAGACGGTCGACGTCGCATATCTTTCGTGTTGGTGTTTGAGACACCATCTGTGAATGTGTACATTGGAATTGGAGCCGTGACGTAAGATGATGGAAGTTGTTTCACGAGTTCGGCAATCTTTTCTGGAGACAAATCACCATCGTTGGATTCATCAACTGCAAAACATTCAAGAGTAAAACACCCAAGAATCAATAAAATAAAAAACAAAATCAACTTCATGTTTTCTTTTTTTTCTTTTTTTTTTCAATTTTTTTTTCTTTAAAAAAAGGATAAAAAAGAAAGAATGAATATTCATTATCGTTTTAATATTTATAAGTTTTGAGAAATTAAAAAAATAATTTAGTGGAGCCAAGAACGATTAACTTTCAAATGGTCTTTAAGATTGTCAATAAACGCTTGTTCTTCCTTTGATATCACGGGTCGATGATCGTATCTGTGTTGACATAGGCATCCATGAAGTATGGGAAAATCTTTGATTTCCCAGAGATGAATTTCCACCTCGTCGAAAAACGGTGTAGCTTCCATGCTTTCTTTTAACTCTTGAACTGCAAGATTGGTACCAGAAACAAAACCTTCAGAAAAAAGGAACTCGTGACATTCTGGAAATTCATTGGGGAAGAAATAACAAACCATTAATCTTCCAAAAAATACAAAACACGCACATCCTATTATTATCAATAAAAAATGAACAAGTTCTTTACGTCCGATCATTTCTTTTTCTTTTTCTTCTCTTTAATTTATTTCAATATTTTATTTTTTAAAATTTATGGGATTATACACAAAAATAAAATAATGATAAATAAATGAGAGATTTTTTTTCTTTATTTCCAAAAGTGACCAAAAGGATGTTGTAAACGCACTTCGGTCCAAGTGGTGAGCGATTTCCCACGTTTACCTTCTTCTTCAGGATCATTATCAGGGTCGTAATCACTATCACCACATTGGATGCATTGAGATTCACTCCAGACATCCGGTCCGCAGCTTCCGCAAAGCAAAATGTTGCAATCTCGACATCTTCCAACGCAATTGTCACATTGCACTTCTCCACATTCATTACAAGAGAAAGTTGCATGCTTTTCAGTACAAAAGACACAAACGGGTTGGATGTTTGGTTTGTAAAAACGGGGTTTATACTTCCCGTCGATGGATAGCTTGGCGATCTCTGTCAATGGAGTCGTTTCTCTGCATTTTTTACAAACACAAGGATCGAGCCATTCACCTTTGTAACAACCATAACAAATAGGACCCTTTTCACAAATGTCGCAAATACGATTGTTTTCATCTACACGAAGCATGTCGTATGTGCTTTTGCAAACAACACAGGGATCTCTCTTCCAGATACTGCGTTCTTCTGGAACAACAATGTTTTCATCGTTGTCATCTTTACATGTATTTCCATCACTAACGCTCATTTTATTTTCTTTTTTTTTGAATGAAACAAATTCACTAACTTTTTTTTCTTTTTTTTTCTTTAAAAAAAATTAATTTACTAACCAAAAAGAAAAAAAAACTATTCCGATTTCTTTTTTTTTGTAAAAAATAATTTAAAAATAACACATTACTAACACTTGTTTTTAAAACTTATTAACGTACAAACGATAACAATGATCGTTCTTTTTCTTTTTTTTTAAAAATTTAGACTTTGCGTGGATACAACGCAAATATCAATATTTTGGATGAAGCTCTTTTTATACCCGTAGAGATCATCAAAACGATTGTATTCCCAGTTGCTCAACAAACAAACAGTGTTATTATTGCCTTGTCAACTCCACAAGGTTCGGACGCGCCGAGCACCCGATTGTTCAACACTAGGAGAAAAGACAGTGACCAGACAGTTATTCTCATCGTACGTATTGGGAAACCTTGCGATGAATGTCGCATCAAACGAACGCTGTGTTTGCATTCAGAAAGCGCGGTCGCTGATGGTTTATCCAAAAAGAAGAGAAAGCTCTTCGAAGTCTTCTACGAAGACGACCCCGAGACCATGTTGCGAGAATACGCAGGAGAGACATGTGATAACTCACGGGCTCAGTTCTCCAATGAACACTTGCTCGATTTATTCACAACACCAACAGAACCAGTACCCGCTCTCGTTGATATGATCATGGTAGGGATCGATCCCGCTGGCGGAGGCAAATGTGAATGGGGACTCTGCGCTTCCTACTTTGATGTACAAAAGCAAATCGAAGTGATCATCCAACTCGATGCACAGAGGATACAAAATGCGACGCCCACCGTAGTCATGCATTGGTTGCAAACTAGCATTGAAAGCATCAGAAGACGTCATCGGTCATTCTTGACGGTACCCATCGTGATCGCCTGTGAATCGGCACCTCATCGTATCGGAGAGGAGTTAGCAGAAGATATCCAAATGCTGATCAACTCAGGAAAAGTGTCAAACGTGTACATGATGTATGAACTCTCCGGAAGTGAACGACCTGGTGTCCCCAAGACAGAAACAAACACCCAGGACATGGTCAGGTACACAAACTTATTGCTACAACACAAGCAAATTCGTTTTTCAAAAGCCTTCGGTACCAGCGTTCTTGGAAAGACTTCGGATGATGCCAAGAAGGAATATTTTTTGCAGCTCTCCAATGTCAAAAAGAAGATTGATCATTACAGGAAAGACGGCACCGCACATTTCGTGATCAACGGGAAAGGTAACAACAGAAATGATGATCTCGCCGTTGCCGCGTTGATGGTTGTTTATTGGTATTTTGTATTGATGGGAAGCACGAACCCCATCTATGAAGAGATTCGTGAAAAATCGGATCATTGGCGCTACGGTCAAGTTACCATAGATACCTTCTGTAACAACGCGAACAAGAGAACCCGAGATGATCGCAACTCTGCTTACTCCAATACCGTTGTTAGTAATTCCAGTATCTCTAGTTCTTCGAGTAGCTCCAGTAGTCATTCTTCTAATACATGGGATGATGAAATCATCGAAGAAGATGACATGTATCAAGCAAAACGTCACGCGACTCATGCTTCCGTGAGTGCACATGATTTCAGGATTTGATATCAATTAAAAAAATTATTAGACATCATCATTGTCTCCCTCTTCTTCCAATTCTGATTTTTTTTTGATTGGTGCGCTTTCCTCTCTTCGTTTGAGATTTTGATTTCTTGGTCGCCTTTTTGATACGAGCGTTGGTGGCAAGGTCTTCCAACGTTTTCCTTCTATCATCAACTGTGATTTTACACACATGGATTGACTTTGAGTTCCAAGCGAATTGGATCCTCCCAATCACGTAAGAGTAGGCAAGATAGATATCATCGTGATAGTATGGATAGTTGACGAGAATATCGATACATGTCTTGATGAATGGAAGAAAGTGGATCATAAAGTAGTCATACGTCTCTTTTTCTTTCCGATCGAGAAGTTGTTGTTGAACTATTCTTCTTGCTGCCGGCTCTTCTGAGATCATTGTTGCAAAGATGACTTTGAGTGTGAGAAGAGGAACTGTCCCCTGAAAGGTGCTGTGATAAATGCCTCGTGTCACTATCCTGGGCATGTACATCTTGTACTTTTCCAACACGATTCTCTCCCACAATCCATAACACGAAGGATCCTTGTTGCTGATGATCTTCTGAAGGTATTCAATGTCTGGATTGGGGTTTGAAAAGAAGTCGTCCATGTAAGATGTTGTAATGTGGATGATCGAGGATCTGAATTTTAAAATCCCATCTCCAGCCATCATCAAAAAATGTTCGTAAAGTGCGATCCCATCTGGAATACCTTCGAGAAATGACTCAGAAAACAACTCTCCTCGTTTACAAACGTCCAAATCCACAAAGGATCTAAACGGATTCATCGGCGTGAGATAAAATCGATCAGTTCTATCTTTTCCAAAGATCATAGTGAACAAGTCAAAAGAATTCACAAGGGTCTTAAATCCATTCGGAGAAGTTTGATCGATCGATGTTCTTAATGTACATATCTCTAATTGATCATTGATGTTTTCATAATAAATTGTTCTTTCAAATACACCAAACTTTCTTTTAAACTCATCAATACTTCTTTGTATCGTTTGTTCAAGTTTGTTCATTTTCTTTCTTTTTTTTCTTTTTTCTTACTTTTCTTTTTTTTTTATTTTTTTTTATTTTTTTTCTTTATTTTTTTTAATTTTTTTTAAAAAAATGATTGGTTATTTATTTAACGGGTTAATGAATCTGGTTTAGTCTTTTCTTTTTCTTTTTTTTTCTTTCAATTGTAAGATAATTCTGTTTTCTCGGTCATTCTAATTCCAGAAAAAAGCATCAAATCAAGAAGAGAATCAATCAATGAAACGATGTTCCTGTAGACCATGGGTTGGATGGCCTCTAGATAATGAAGACGGGTATCTCGTGGAGATAATTTGTTATTTTTCGGCCAAAGAGGGTGAACGTATGTTTCCACGAACGAACGAAGCGTGAAAGGGAGGAACCAGAACCGCATGATTCCGATTGCAATTGCTGCGACCTCTTCGTCATAAGGATTGAACCAGAGCACGGAAACCCGTGAGTTGTCAACACAAGAGACGATCTCAAATCCCACATCTGTGGTCGCATCAGTGAAGAGACAGTTTTCAACTGGGAAATCCTTTTTGATAATAAAAAAGGAATCCAAAAGATTGGGGCTAGCAAGCATCTCTAAAAAAGAGAGCATTTCTGGGTTATCGTTGTACACTTTTTTGAGATTAACTCTCAACTTTTCTCGTGTGTGAAGCCAAAGCCTGTAAGCCATCACAGTGCCTTCGGTGCTGCCTTTGGAAAGAGGTGTTTTGCTTTTGTATTCGGCAGTAGCCGTCAAAATGGCTTGAACGCGAGGAACCGTCAATTCAATATAGGTGTAGTAGTTCTCCATGGCGCTCGTGAGTAACATCAAAATCATGTTCTTGAGTGTACACACGCCATACCCGCCTGTAGAAAGACCGGGGACATAGGTCATGCTGATTGGTTTCAAGAACTTTCGGAATTCCGTGGTTCTTCGAATGATCTCTTCCTCACTGGTTTCAATCTCTTTTTCTTCTTCGAGGGCATCGTAGTGTGCATTTTCTTCATCTTCTTTTTCAAGATCGATGGTCAAAGTCACATCGTTTTCCTCCTCTTGAGAAGAAGAATCGTCATCACGGAGGATCTGGACGATGTCATCTTCACTAGAGCTTTCCTCTCCTTCCTCAGAGTCTGCAATTTCGTCGGTTATTTCATCGTCGATGAAAGCACGATCGTCCTCATTTTCAGACGAAAAGGATTCTTCGTCGCTGCTTCCAGCAGTTACTTTGATGGAGGTGTGTTTGAGGGCTTTTCGTTTTTTCTCCTCGTCATCGAGTGTGGAAGCAACAGGGGCTTTTTTCTTACCATTGGTAACGATCTTTCTGGCTTCGTCGGCAGCAGAACATTCTTTCTTGATCATTTGCTGAAGCTTGTTACCACCACCAAGTTGCAAATTACTTCCAATGCGTCCAATATTCAGCCCAGAAATACGACCTATTGAAGGAGAAGAGGATGAGGAAGAGGATGCACGGACGGGAGGCGTTTTTAACTCAAGAACACGACCTTTCGCGTTTTTGAAATAAGCACTCACGTCCTTTGAAGAAGAAGGTGATGATGGAGGGGAAGAAGAAGAGGGAGAATGACGAGATGGTGAGATATTATCTTCCATAATAAGAGGAACGTCGTTAACTCTTGTGAAAATTGAAGGAAGTCCTGATATAGAAGAACTCTTTTTCATTATCTTTTGAAAAAAAATCACACAATTATATGTGCAATTGTTTGTTAAATGATCTGTTATTTAAATTTCTTTGTTTATAATCAAAGAAAATTAAAAAAAAAGAAAATCTATGATTTTTTACTAATTATCTGTTTTAATTATTTTATCACAGATATTTTCTTTTTAAAATTTAAACAGCATGTGCCAAGGCGATTAAATCTAATAACTCACTTAGTATTCAATTTAATAATAATAAGTTTTATAATCTTTCAAATCAAAAAAAATTGTCTGGTGTTTATTTTAATGGCTTTTTTCTTTTTTCTTTTTTTCAAATCGAATTTATCAAGCAATAGCAGAAGAAGGTTCACTTGATACTAACGTTAACGGAGATGGTTCTGACAATAGATTTCGTTTTGGTGGAGAAGGCTGGTTTTTCATCAATCCAACCGCTAACTTCTTGATTTGATCTTTGTCGATGGGTTCACCCTTGGTCATGATGCGTCTACGACCCGATTGATTGTCTTGAACACTGATGGAATTTTTTCCTTTGAGGAACGTTGCGACTCTGCTCCACTTGATGTGTTTTGAGATCTCCATGATCACGACAACAACGATGACCAATCCGAATATCACATACGCAACTTGAATCTGCCAATTCGTCGCGTGAAGCAGCGTGTAGAATACAGATCCTTCCCACATGTTGTTCAAGGCACCCAGCCATATGGGAATAGAAATAAAAACTTTGGCTCTCGTGCAATTGGTCGATAATCCATCGAAAGTCATCTCATTGTGTTGAATCTCTGGATGAAGTTTTCCAGATAAACATTCTTCTTTCAACACAAAATTGTGCTTGTTGTATTGATCAAGTCTTTCATTATAGTAAGGAATATACCAACTACTAAAACCTATCAAAAGAAAGGTGTAACACAAGCCAGAGATCCAATTCATTTTTTTTCTTCATACAAAAAAAAGTCAAAATTAATAATTATGAGAAACGATGACAATCTTTGTTCTTTTCTTTTCAGTAAAAAAAATAATATTTATATTTTTTATCTCATTAAAAAATTTAAAAGAAACAAAAGAAGTTTTTAAAAAATTAAAAAAAAAGAAAAAAATGTCGAGAAGACCTTCTCATACATTAGAAGATGATAAAGATGATTCCCCTGTATATTCCTCGGATTATTTTGGATCTTGGGGACCTATGGATGAAATCGGTAACTGGGATCTGAGATGGGATTATCCATCACGTCACCGTTCTTCTGACCCACTCATTGAATCGACAAACAATATTTCCGAGTTCATCAAAAAATTTGAAGGTGTGAACCATGACCACATCGTTATCCCTGATATTCTACCAAAGGGATATCGTGGGAGATCTCCTTCTTTCACCACCACAATCATCTTACTTCAAAACTGTGCGCCAAAATATTATGTTAGCGTAAATGGTAAAACGATGAAGGTTATTGAGTCGACAAGCGAGATTATTGAAAGTCTCATCACAAGGCTTAGAGACATACCATATCCAACAGACCTCGCCGATTTGTTGCAAAACCATTGGAAGTATTTCCTTGAAGAAATCACCGATGATTCAGAACAGATGGAAGTCGATTTTCTCGGACAAAGACTTCAACAGCTTAATATCTCCGGTGTATCTCCAAAAACCGAATGATTAAAAAAAAGGACGAATGATGGACTATTATTAAAAAAAATATTTAATGAACACTTTCTTTTTTTTATTTAAAAAAAATCACGTAACTGAAGTCAAATAAATCACAGCAGAAGCTTTTTTAAATTGTCCAATATCGTTCACTTGTACTTGAATCGTTTGATTTGGGTCATGAACATGTCTTAGTTCAAATTCATCATCAATCTTAGGAAATGAATCCGTTATACCCTCTTTGGATCTGACAAGGGAGGTAGATAACACTGTCCATCTCTTACCATCTTCTTGTTTATAACATCTTCCAATCTTGTCAATGTAAAACCCCAAGAAAATAGATGGATAATGTTCTACAATATATTCCCTCAGTTCTTCTGGCAGATCTCTGTATGCATTCACTCTTGCGTTCAACGAAACTCCGAGAACGCCAAACTCCCTTCGTGGCGCTGCTTCATTGAGTGTTTCTGGAACAGCAAATGTATAAGGTGGTCTTCCAAAGATTCGTTGGAATGCACTTTCGTCACTCACAATGTCAGAGGGAACAAGATTGTATAAATCAAAAAGTGCTTTTCGTGGTAAACCCAAAAGATAAATCAATCCACCTTTTTTAAATTTTAAATTTTGAGAAGACATTTTTTTATTTCCCAAAAAAAAAATTAAAAAAAAAATAAAAAAAAAAGAAAAAAAAAGAAATTATATTTCAAAGACAACTTCTTCTTTTCCTTTTTTTGAAAAAAAGAGATGGCTGCTTTTCCAAAGAGAGGCGGAAGTGGTAGAGGAAGTGGAGCTAGCCAATACAGTCCTCAAGTTCTCTCAAAGATCAAACATGATCATCAAAAAGTCCTTCAACAGAATGCGTTACGAGAGAAGAAAGCTGCTAATAAGAACCTTCAAGAGATAGGTGTTTATTTTTCCATGGCAGAAGAACACGATGGGATACCCATCGCGGGGCTCAAGTTCGTAACCGCATTACGATCACAACGCATCGAAGCTCAGCGACCTGACTGGAAAAAATACGATCACAAGAAATTTGGATTGGTTCCTCTATCGAGGTATCCTAGATCCGATGAAATCGATTTGATCAGATACAGGGATCTTCAAAAACTGGACAGCGACATCACAGACCATATCATGTCTCATATCAAAGAAAAAAAGAAAATCGAGTTGGGGAAAGAAACAGAGTGGATGTACGACTTCTGCAGGATCACAGATCCTGTGTTGTCCTTTATCACGTCTCCAGAGGAATTCACGATAGAGGGTTATGATTCTCTGATCTTCACTGCATTTCCTTTTGAGATCCCCCATGAAGATCGTGCAAAGCTTTACATCGTTCTGGTAAAGAGTGAAAAAATAGCTGGATGGCTCGTCATTGATTACTTTTTTTATTACTTTTGAACAACTCCTTCCTTTTTTATTGCACATAAAGGCCTTATATGGTACTCCTCTTTAACGTAAACTTCTGTCTTTTTTTCATCTTCAGTAGCGGAGTTCCGAGGAGTGTATATATACAGAGTGGATTCACCTTCTATTGAAGAATCGATCACATGAACTTTACGATTGTGTGGAGACGTGGCCAATAACATCTCCCAGTTGATAGAGAATTTAATATTATACATTTTGGCCAGGATGGATGCAGTGTTTGTTCTAGAGATAGATCCTCTTGATTTCTCCCAAGTGGCTAAGATTCGAAGCGCCATCATCTTGTCAGGGATGGGACCTAACATACAAACAAACCCAAAACGGTTCCGAAGACCTTCTTCGATCATCGAATTCGAAGTCTCGATTATGCTTCGTGACTTGGGTATTGCTTTCTCTGCAGCCGAAACAATATTATCGTCTTCTCCAGAATTCATGAGGAGTAAAACTTTTGTTGGCTGAGGGGAAGCCAACACGATTGTTCTCTTTACATCTGATTGTTTCTTTGGAACAGTGGACGATGCTCTCCCTGATCTTTTTCGAGGTGCAAAGTTTTCGTTTTCTTCTATCGCGTTGTTTTCTTTAACTTGTTTAGAAACACCCGCGATTAAACACACAAACCAATTTACTTCTTCACTTTCGGTCATCTTCCTAAATCATATTTAATAATACATGAATTTACTTATTTATTTCAAAATAATTTTTTTTCTTTGAAAAAAAATAAGTAAAAAAAATAAGTAAAAAAATAAAAAAAAGAGGAGAAAAAAACATTTTCAATTCTAAAGATTGAATATTATCTTAATTCATTTTTTTAACATTAAATATTTTTCTTTCTTTTTTTAACTTTTATAAGATGAAGAGAAAAAACTCCCTTGAATTTTGACTAAACAATAACTTTCTAACACTTGAATCGTGGGAGCACCTCCAACAACAGCATCCAAGACTGTATATAAATTTTTCAACGAAGGGATAATCTGTGATAGATTATTCGTTTTCCCTCCAGAAGACCCACGTTGTCGTGACGCGTAGATTGTCTTCCCGCCTATGGGACGTGTTGGATTCCCTGCTCTCTTCTTTTTGTCTTCGATGATGTCCTTCCTGACATGATCTGTTTCTTTCAAAATAAGATTGGGATGAGGCTCGATAAACGTGATTGTTCGTGCTATCGCCTTTCTCTGTTGGGCAATCGAAAGGTTTCCCCAAATCATGGGCTTTGGATCGTTACCCAGCAGATAGACCTCGATTTTCAATCCTCCACGCATCGAATTCAATAACGCTGCGCAACACGATTCAAAGGTGATCTGTTTTGTGAGAACGCCAGGCATCTCTTCAAACTTTTCCCACAGTTTGACCATGGAATCAATGATGTAATTACGCATACTTTTGTTGATTAGAGGAACGTCTCCTCCGTAAAATACACCTTCGTAGTGAACGAGGACGTCCAAGCGATAGATGTTCGTGATGTGGAGTTTGTCTGGTAACCTCCTTTCTTCTTTGCATTTTTGATAATAAGAAATCACGAACTTTCTCCAAATTTTGGTTGCTTTTCGAACTCTCTCTTCAATGATATCGAGGTGCGCTTGAGTGACAACGTAAACATCCCAAACAATGTTGGCTGACTTTCTCAGGTTACATCTGGAGATGAGTTTTTGTTTGATACTCTCCATGCTCGAAAAGGGAAACCTGGTTGTGATATCAAGAACGTCGCTCTCTCTTCCCCCTGAGATTTGTAACAATTCTTGGTACAAAGTCGAAGTTGTCTCCAACATGGAAACAGGAGTTAACGAGAATCGTTGACTGGAGGCTGTTGGTATTGTTTTGTCAATTGTCTTTTTGGCTTGCGATCGTTTTCTCCTGGTCTTGCTTTCCTTTTCTTCATCACATTCATCTTCAGGCACGAAATAAGACGTTGTATCGTTTTCAGGAACAACGCCTTGAAGAAAGTCTGGTTCTTGCTCTTCCAACTCTGCTAAAGAAACGTGTGTGGTTGAACTTGCTTTTGGGTTTGATTCTTGGGTTTTCCTTTTTTTCCCATTTTTCCCATCTTCTTCTTCCACTTGTTGTGTAAGAGAGGAAGGATCCGTTTCGAGAGTATGCAAAGCGTCCAATTCGGATAAATGAGAAAGAAATCTATGTGCATTTGATTCGTAAGCTTCTTGAATGGCATCCACTGTATTTTCTATCTTCTTGATACCCTGAGATTCGGTCACACCTTCACTCTTTCGAGACCATACATAAGATGTCACCAACTCGTTACCCACCGCATAGAGATCTTGATCTTTACGCGTTCGTGCGAGCGTTATTCCAACACCAAGATCCATCCCCGTGAGAGAACACACGATGTTAGAACAGTTCATCGATGTTTTTGAAAAAAGACAGTCATCAATGCCACAGACATGAATCTTTCCATAACTTGGACAAATAAAAACGAATCCTGTGGCAGTCCATTGTTTGGATTGATACATAAATTTCTGAGAAGGTTTTAAACTCTTGAATGGACCACATGATTGATTGCAAGTATGAAACCTTGCTACTTGAATAAGTCTTTGTTCTGAATTAATCAAATCGTTACTCTCAGATGTCTTTTTTTGTTTTTCCATCACCAGCATCTTACGCAAATAACCAGCTTCTGCATTTTGTATTTCATGTTTTGATTCAACATCTAAATCTGATCTTCTTATAGACGCAAAACTCATTTTTTTTCTTTTTTTACTTCTTTTTTTTTAATTTTTAAATAATTTTTTTTTTCAAAAAAAAAAGAATAAATAATTAATTAATAATAATAGATTTTTTTTAAAAGTAAACATATGACAATAATTTTTTTTATTTTTTTTTTAATTTAAAAATTTTTTTTCAAAAAAATAATAAAAATGGAAGGATCGTCACGGTTGATCGTGCCTTTGAATTCCACAAATGCAGCAATTATAGAATACACACAAGTTCCTTTTGTTGTGAACAAAGGTGATCTCTATTTTGCTTTCTTTCCTCCTTTGAAAGAGAAAGGATCCAATGAAAACATCCTTACTTCTTTTAAGATCTTGAATCTCCCTGAAGAATTAACTCATCTCTCCCACTCTGTGAGTTTAGTGCACGATGGTCACCTTCGTTTTGGACCCACTCACGAGAAATGGCGGCTCACTACACTCCATCAACTCGACGGCACTTCTCCTACGATCCTCAGAGGAGATGTCCGATTTTCAAAGAACAATACTGAGATCACGATCGTTGATTTTTCAGACGCCAAATCACCCGTCTGTTTACGGACAAAATGGCCTCAAAACTCTCTCGGATTGGTCTTCGAGAGCGACCCTAACGTCGTCTTTTTGGAAAGGAAACGAGCAATTATCGTTCGTTTCCACGATTCTGGTCATCTCTCGGATCAAGCCTTTGAGACACCCATGACGGTGATGTATCAAATGTCCGACATTTTGAAAACATCGGTCAGTTACCAACTCTCGTTGACCCGCGTGGTTGAAGAAGCGCCTCAGAGTCAAGATGACGTTTGTGTTTACAAACCCGATATCAATCGCATCTTTACTATTGCGAACAACAGCAACGATGTCGAATTCAGCGATGCACGTGAGATCATCGTCCTTGATAACACCATTCAGTCTTCTGCAGACGGTTACCCCACACGTGAATTGACGGAAGTTGCGCCTTATTACGCACCGAGAGCCACAATGGCTAGTCCATCTTCTTCATCATCTCCTTCCTATTACGTGAAAACGGAAGGTTATGAACCACCCACGCGTCCCACCTACGAACACTTTATCTCGGGTGATTTGGGATCGACAACGCTTCCTCCTTTTGTGATTCAACCAGACAGCAGCATTGTCTTGAGAAGTACGAACATTCATCCCACTGGGAACGCGTTCTTGGTCTACGAGTCCAATAACCTCAGCTTTGACACCGCGAATGACGTCGGCGTTAAAGTCATCATCTGGATGCGAAACGAAGACATCATTCAAAATGTGGTTTCTACAGCGCCAACAACAATCCATGTCTACCCTCCCGCTATCCTCGCTCCCGACGGTCGAAAGGAAATTCCCATTGACGACACGATTTACTCTCACATGATTTGGAACAGAGAATCAGAGAAAGGAACGCTCGATTCATGGACCAGGATCAACCTGCCAGAAACACAAAACAGTGGCGTGAACCAAGTTACCCTCATCGTTGATTCTGAAAACACGGACAGGAACACTGGCGTTACCACTGTGAGTTACAGGATTCGGACATTCCTCAAATCTCCTTTCGTTCTCTGCATCCCCATTGACACGCAAGTCAAAACAGAGATCACTCCTCAATTTGAAACTTTCCCACTCTCTTCTTTGATCTGGGAGAAGGATAGCAGGATCAAATACCACACGTTGACCGTTCCTTATGTTTCAGATCGTCCACTCATCTTCACGGTTACTTTCACACCACTGAAATAAATTTTCTTTTTTTTAAATAATTAGATAATCATCGAGAAAGAGGAGAAGGTTGTCTGATGATGGGTGATCTGGGAGCACCGGGTCCAATGAATTTCTCATCATTTAAGAAATCAAGAAGACCCAAATTCGTCCCAGTGAATCTTCTTCGAGGTCTTGGCTTACCTCCCCAGATATCAATCGGAAGATCGCTCATGCTAGGAGATTTCGCGGTCTCAAAACCTTCTTCAATCTGAGAATCAGCATCGAAAGGATCTTCTGGTATTGAAGAAGACGAGGATGCTGGTCGTTTGATGTTTATATCGAGATCTTGAGGTACTTTCCCCAAAAGATCATCAAAAACATCGACGACAGTCAAAGGCTTTTGTTGACGTTGATAGATTTCTTCTAATTTATCATCACTTTGAGAGCGAGTAGGTAAACTAATTTTTTCTTCTTTTGTGTTTTCTGTCATTTTAAAAGAAAGTCGACTATCAAAAAAAGTTCTTTTTTTACGTCTTTTGATAGAAACTTTTCGTTCTCTTTTAAAGTGATCACGAGTGGACATTTCAAAAAAAAAAAGAAAAAAAAAGAAAAAAAATTACCCAATCGGATTCTTGGATTCGGAGAAAGTTGAGAAAAAATATTAGTAAATCTTATAATTAGTATAACGATAACAAGATAAGATGTTCATCAATAAAATTATGAATAATTTATAAATGAAATAAAATCGCTGTGTCAGATTCGAAAAAAATCAAACGTTGTATTTATTATTTTTATCTTTTTTTTCTTTTTTTAGATAAAAAAATATTTAAACAAAAAAAGAAAAAAAGAAAAAAAGAGAAAAAAAGAAAAAAGAGAAAATAAGAAAAAAAATGAATCAAAATTCACTCGTGATTTTCTTTATGATGGTTTTAACCGTAACAATCATTCCTGCTTCTTCAGCATTGGATTGTAGTGTTATCACATCCTTTTCACCCAACGTTTGTCTCTTCTCAACTTCACAGCAATTGAATTTTATCGATCAATCCCCTTCAGCAACTTTGTGTCAAGCCACCAACACCAACCCCTTCAACAATGGCGCGATGACTTCCACTGGATTCGCGGACCGTGATCGTTGCAATACTGCCGTACGTGAAGACGGAAGTGCATGTATCGAACTCTACGCCAAGTTTCAATGCTCGAGTGTCTGCCCTCTTTGCTTGGAACAGCCTTGCAAGAGTTACTGCGATAACATCCATTCCGCTTGTCCTGGTGCCACTGCAGCTGGTTGTTTTACTCAGCTCCCTCCCTGTGCTTCTTCAAACACGGGATGCACCGACTGGAGCGTTGATAAATCAAAGCTTCCCAGTGCAATCTCCACCACAACCACCAAAGCCACTGGTTCAGTCACCACCGCTACTACCACGACTACTACCACTCACACGGGTACAACTTCAGGTGCATCTCCATTGATTGACACGTGTATGCTTTTCTTGTGCATTGGATTCATGATGGTTTTTGTGTTGGCAGCTCAATATTTGAATTGATGCTCTTTTTTTTTACTTCAATAATTTATGAATTTTTTTCCTTCCATTAAATCACCAATCAACATACATTTTGACCCCGTTCCAGTTGGTTGCTTGAGGCTGTTGGAGAGATCTTTCTGATGTTAAAATAGGAGAGGAAGGTGGTTTTTGATTCACGGGAACTAAAATAGAGGATGACCTTGACGATGATTTTCTAAATATACAAAAACAAAGAATGAGCATCAGGATGATGAAGACAACTGCAAGCATAGCCACAAAGAAGAAATAAGAAGAGAAGTCACAATCTTCTGGTCTAATGTAATGATGTCTATAGAAATGATGCAGGTAATCACTGTGTCGTGAGATGCTAGATCGTTCTTCTACATTTCTTTGTGTAGGTAACGCAAAATGACTGATGAGAGAACTAGACGGCTGTGACACTGCAGAAAAATCTGGAGTACACTTGCATCCATTTTTCATTGTTGGGGACGGGAGGTATGGTTTCGTAGTATAACCTGGTGGAGAAGACCAAGCAATCACATCACGAAGGAAGTCTTCATCAGCGATGATGATTGGTGCATAAGAAACCAATCCATGCTTTTCTGGAACGCAGATGAGATTCTTTGTACACACATCACAGTTATCTCCTTCGTAACCCTCCTGACAGATGCATTGATCTCCTGTCCAAATCTTATTGATGGATTGACAATCTTGATTCACTTGGCAACGATCACCGGCAAACATGAAATCACAAACGCATTGACCATTCATACAATGACCGTGGGAACCACAATCGACGTTTAGACATGGATCGATGATTTGGCATTGATTTCCACTGTATCGTTGAAGACATTTACACTTCTTTAAAGTTGAATCGTAAATACCTCCATTGAAGCAATCAACTTCTTTGCTCTGTTGTTGATTCAATATTGATTCAATCGTGATTGTGCAATTGGGTACACACATCAGGGTATTTTTGTCATAACAAATAATATTCCCAATTGGACAGCCTCCTTCGATATTAGTAGCACACAGATCGTTGATTTTCCTAAGGAGGATACGATCACCTCCACAATCGTTGAGGAACGATCCTGTTTCTATAAACTCAGAAACAACAGGATCATAATTTCCATTTATATAAAAAATTAAAACAAGTAAGAAAACAAAAAATCGATTGGTCATAATTTTTTACATAAAATTTTTTTCTCAAAAAAATTATTTTTTCAACTTTTTTTTTATTTAAAAAAAAGATAAAAGAAAAAATCTAAATCATTCAAATATTTCAATCATGATACAATAGAAAACTTTTTTTTTCTCTCTTTATTTCTTCAAACTTCTAAATATTTTTAAATCATTTTTTTTCTTGTATTTTTTTTTAAGAAAAAAAAAAGAAATTCAAAAAAAATGTTGACACGAGGAAGCCTCGATAGAGCTCAATCATCGGTTCGAGCGATGATGTTCCTCATCGTATTGATCATGGGGATTGCTGGTCTTGGTTACCTTGCAGG
>Ga0310811_10000135_pt1 | contig 108585 bp, 90 predicted proteins | sample YCmetagenome_FD_207642 | JGI IMG/M metagenome (GOLD analysis project Ga0310811, IMG submission 207642) | Soil microbial communities from experimental microcosm in Duke University, North Carolina, United States - YC | ecosystem: Engineered > Artificial ecosystem > Soil microcosm > Unclassified ... | reverse complement strand
CCAGGGTCAGGGTGCCGAACGCCATCATGCCGATCAGCAACGAAAGCGCCCGGCGTCTTCCATGCCGGTCGGCATAGGCGCCGAGCACGATGCCGCCGACCGGCCGCACCACGAAACCGATCGCGAAGGTGGCGAAGGTGAGCATGATGGACAGGAAGGAAGAGGTTGGGAAGAAGGCCCGCGAAATCATCGTGGCGAAATAGCCGTAGGAGACGAAATCGAACCATTCGAGGCCGTTGCCGATCACGGAAGCGATGACCACCTTCCGGAGGGCGGATTTCGCGACCGGGTTTTGCGAAGCTGTCGTTCTAGCAATGCGATCCAATTACGTCTCCAATTTCAGCCGCCCGGGTAGGGTAGGAAAGGGAGGATAAGGAAAAGGTTATTTTTTGTGAACAAAAAGTAGCAAAAAACTCTGTTTGTTCTGGTTTGTGCTGATTTCGTAGGCATGGGGTTAATTTAACGGCATGATTGCGTCGCTTCTGATTGAAATGGCGTCATTTTTCTTCCTTGCGGCCTGTGTGCCTACCCGGCGGCGCGGGCTCCGGGGGCATAAAAATTGCCGACCATCTCCCCGAACGGGCCATGATTGGCGGTGCCGGTGGGGGGCATGACGGAATGGCGGATCGGGAGTCTTGGAAAGACCAGTTCCGCGAAGCGGTAGGCCTCTTCCAGATGCGGATAGCCCGAGAGAATGAAATGGTCGATGCCGAGTTCCATATATTCGTGGATTCGCGCCGCCACCTGGTCCGGGTTGCCGACCAAAGCGGTGCCGGCGCCGCCCCGCACCAGCCCGACCCCGGCCCAGAGATTGGGTGAAACCTCCAGCCGCTCGCGGGAACCGCCATGGAGCGCCGCCATGCGCTGCTGCCCTACCGAATCCATGCCGGCAAAGCGCTGCTGCGCTTTGGCGATGGTTGCATCGTCGACATGGCGGATCAGATCCTCCGCCGCTTCCCAGGCCGCCTGCGTGGTTTCCCGCACGATCACATGCAGCCGGATGCCGAAATTCAGCCGGCGCCCGCGCGCCTCCGCCGCCTGCGCCACGCGGCGGAGCTTTTCCGCGACCAGGGCAGGGGGTTCGCCCCAGGTCAGATAGGTGTCGACCAATTCGGCCGCGACATCGATGCCGGACTCCGAGGAGCCGCCGAAAAACAGTTTCGGGTGCGGGCTCTGCACCGCGGGAAACAGGATTTTTCCGTTTTCGATGCGCAAATGTTCGCCGGTATAATCGACCGTCTCGCCGTTCAGGAGCGATTTCCAAATCTTCAGGAATTCCCGGGTGATTTCATAACGGGCATCGTGGCCGAGAAAGATGCCGTCGCCGGTATTCTCGGACGGGTCGCCGCCGGTGACGATGTTGATCAACAACCTGCCGCCGGAGATGCGGTCGAACGTTGCGGCCATTCGGGCGGCGAGCGACGGGTTGAGCAGGCCGGGCCTAAACGCGATGAGATAGCGGAGCGTGTCGGTCAGCGGCACCAGCGACGAGGCGACCACCCAGCTATCCTCGCAGCTGCGGCCGGTGGGGATCAGAACGCCATAATAGCCGAGCCTGTCCGCCGCGCGTGCGACCTGCGAAAGATACGCGTGATCCACGTCGCGGGCGCCGATCTGCGTGCCGAGATAACGGCCATCGCCATGCGTCGGCAAAAACCAAAGAATATTCGCATCATTTGCAGGTTGCAGGGACATTCATGTTCTCCTCAAGCGTTCCAGGCGGCGTTGGAAACATCGATTCGGTTGGGAATCAGGCCAAGCTTGAAAAACGCATCGGCGATTTTCTGTTGCCCGACGAAAATCTCAGGAGTGAGCCCGTACACGCCATATTTCTGGCGATCGAACCAGGTTTTCAGCACCGGGGCGGGCAGGCCGATTTGCGGCGCGATATCCGCCGCCGACTCGGCGATATGCTGCGCCTCCCAGGCTTCCACTTGGTTGATCACGTCGATCGCCGCCTTCAAGGCATCGGGATGGCGCGTGGCAAAATCCCGTGTCGAGGAATAGAAAGCGCGGTTCGGCATCAAGCCGGTGCCATCGGTGAGCACCTGCGCGCCGGCCGCCTGCGCTCCGGCATAATACGGGTCCCAGATCGACCAGGCATCGACATCGCCGCTGCTCAAGGCCGCGCGTGCATTGGGCGGCTGCAGAAATATTTTCGTGACCTGCTGATAAGGCACACCGGCCGTGGCGAGGGCGGCGGCGAGCAGATAATGCGCGCTCGAGCCCTTGGCGACGGCGACTTTTTTGCCGGCGAGGTCATGCACCGAGCGCAGCTGGCTTCCGGCCGGTTTCAAGATCGCGACGGCGCGCGGGCTCGGATTGGTCGCGGCCACATAGACGATTGGCGCGCCGGCCGCCTGGGCAAAAATCATGGGCGGCTCGCCGGTGAATCCGAAATTCACGGCGCCGGCATTGAGCGCTTCGAGGAGCGGCGGGCCGGAGGTGAATTCGGCCCAATCCACATCATAACCCAGCCTGTTCAGTTTTTGTTCGAAAACGCCCTTGTTGCGGGCCAGGACGAGGGTAACCGAGGCCTTCTGATAACCGATCCGCAACACGCCTCGTTGCGCTGCCGCGGCATAACGGCGCGTCATCAGCATCGGGGCGGCCAACGAGGCGGTGACAAGAAGAGAACGCTTACGCATGGCTTTGCTCCACACTACCAACAAAATCCAAATTGCATATAAAATCTATATATGCAATAGGATTTAATGGTAATGTGAGGGGTGCCGTGATGCCAATTCTATCCCAGACAATTTCCGCATCGCCGTCTGCCTGGCGTCCACCCGCCGGTTTGCGCCGCGCCGTGGCCCCAATGGCGTTGCTGGCCCTCTGGCAGGCGGTGGCCGCGCTCGGCTTCACCAGCCCGCAAACGATGCCGGCGCCATCGCTGATCCTCGCCAGCCTGTGGCAGTTGATCATGTCCGGCCAGCTCGGCCCGAACCTGCTGGCCTCGCTGTTTCGGGTGTCGGTAGGTCTGGCGGCGGGAATTGCCGCCGGCATCATGCTCGGCCTGGCGGCCGGCCTCAGCCGCTTGGGTGAGGATTTCATCGACCCGACGGTGCAGATGGCGCGCACTTTGCCGCACCTCGCTTTGCTGCCGCTGATGATCCTGTGGTTCGGCATCGGCGAGACGCCGAAAATCGTCATTATCGCCCTCGGCGCCAGTTTCCCCATCTATCTGAATTTGTTCGCGGCGATCCGCGGCACGGACCGCAAATTGTTGGAGGCGGCCGGCATGCTGGGCCTCTCCGCGTGGGAGGTGATCTGGCATGTCGTGCTGCCCTCGGCTCTGCCGAATTTCCTGGTGGGGTTGCGTCAGGCGCTCGGGCTGGCCTGGATCAGCCTGGTCGTGGCCGAGCAGATCAACGCCACCTCCGGCATCGGCTATCTCGTGATGAACGCGCAGGAATTTCTGCAGACCGACGTGATTTTCGACGGTTTGCTGGTTTACGCAGCACTCGGCCTCGCCACCGACCGTCTGGTCCGTAGCCTGGAACGAAGGCTGCTGGCTTGGCGCCCCGCCCTGCTTGCAAATTGAGGGAGAATTTCATGAACGCGATCACCGACGCGGCCGTCCGTGCCTCCAATCTCCCTGAAGCCAGCACTGACTATGCCGTCGAACTGCGCGGCCTGACACGCCGCTTCGGTACGAACGTCATCTTGCAGAATCTCGACCTCAAGATCCGCTCCGGCGCGTTCGTCGCTTTGCTCGGCCGCTCCGGCTCGGGCAAATCCACCTTGCTGCGCACGCTGGCCAGGCTCGACCCGGCGACGGCCGGTACGCTGCGGGCTCCGGCCGCCACGACCGCCGTGTTCCAGGAACCACGGCTGCTGCCATGGAAGCGCGTGTGGCGGAACGTGGCGCTCGGCCTGCGGGTGGCAGCCCCGCGCGAGCGTGCCGAGGCGGCGCTCGACGAGGTCGGGCTCTCGCATCGCCACCAGGCCTGGCCTCTCACTTTGTCAGGCGGCGAGGCGCAACGCGTCGCCTTGGCGCGCGCGCTGGTGCGCGAACCGGAGCTGCTGCTGCTCGACGAACCGTTCGCGGCGCTCGATGCTTTGACGCGGTTGCGCATGCAGCTTCTGGTCAGCGCCTTGTGGCAGGCGCATCGCCCCGCCGTGCTGCTGGTGACGCATGATGTCGACGAAGCCCTGCGCCTCGCCGACAGGGTTTTGCTCCTCGACCAAGGACGGATCGCACTGGATATCGACGTCGATGCGCCCCGGCCACGCCACCATGACGGCGCCGCATTCATGGCGCAACGCGCGATGTTGTTGGCGGCGCTTGGCGTTGTGGAGTGAAGGAAGAAAGCAGGCGCTTTTTGAAAAAAGCGCCGCAAAAACTTTTGTTATGCTGGGCCATGGGCTGTGTCGCCGAAAACGCCCATGGCCCAGAGTCATAAAGTTTTTTTGCTACTTTTTGTTCACAAAAAGTAGTTCTTATTTTCCTTGCCTTAATTGATTCGTGCCAGCCAATTCAAAACACCCCGATCCGGCCTGGCATTCATGGCATGCCGCAGATCGGCGGAGATGCCCTGAAAATCGGGATGTTTTGATAAATCGAGGTCGGAGATCGCGAAATCGGCATTGCCCTGTGGCGTAAACACGTAGATCAGCGACGAGTGAACGACGACGTATTTCTCGGGGTCCGGAGAGGGATGTACGGCGAACACGACGCGGTAGCGCCGCGCGAGGCGGTAGAGCTGGTCGGCGTTTCCGCGGAGCCCGATGAAGTGCGGATCAAAAAGCGCCAGGTATTGCTTGAGAAGAGGCAATGTATCCCGGTTCGGGTCGACCGTGACGAAGAGCAATACGACATTCTTCGTATCGGCTTTGAGCAGGTTGAAGATCGTTTTGACTTTGTAGAGCGTGTCGGGGCAGACATCCGGGCAGTTGGTATAGCCGAAATACAGCATCACGACTTTGCCGCGGAAATCCTGCTGCGTGGCGATCCCGCCGGTGGCGGTGTCGTGCATTGTGAATGCGAGCGGCGGCACCAAACCGCGGACGCTGATATCGCCGGGCGCGAGGCGTCCGCCGGGCGCCTGGCTGGCCGAAGCCGGAAAAGCCAAGGCCAGCAGGGCCATCAGGCACCATGGGCCGAGCCGGATGCCGCGCATGTTTTGCTCCTCCCCGTAGCCGGGCGCGCCATTGTGGCGCGTCCCGGCACGATCTGATGATGTTCAGCCTCTATTCGGCAAGCGAAGCATGCAGTACGTCAAGATGCGTGTCGGAAATTTCGTGCTGAACGACGAACATGTAGGACGCCGCCGAGACGAGCGAGATCACGGCACCGACCACGAGAGCGATGACGAAGGAGCCGCTATGCTGCACGATCAGCCCGGTCACGGTCGGTGCGAGCGCGCCGCCCAGATAGCCCCCGAAATTCATCATCGCGCCGACCGACGCGGTGAGGTTCGGCGGCACGGCCACCGAACTCAACGCCCAGGAACAGGTGCTGGTGACATAGAGCAGGAAGATCGCCGCCGAGATGCAGGCGATGGCGAGCATGTTGCTCTGCACATAGGCCGCCGCGATGGTAAAACAGGCGGTGCCGACCAACGCAAGCGCGGCGGGGATCTTGCGGCTGTTCAGCGCGGTTTGCCCGGCGCGGATCAGGCGGTCGGCGCTGTAGCCGCCGGCCATCGATCCGGCGATGCCCCACGCGAACGGAATCGCCGCGGCGATACCGGTATATTTCACGCTCATGTGGCGTTGGATCTCGAGATAGCCGGGCAGCCAGGCCATGTAGATCCACGTCATGTAAATGCAGCCGAAATAGCCGATGATCATGCCCCAGGTGGTGCGGAACCGGAACAGCATCTTCCATTCGCGGAACGTCACCGGGCTGCGCCGCGTCGCCGGGTCGCCTTCGGTGCAATAGGCGATTTCCTCGTCCGTAAGCGCGACCTGCGAGGGGTTGCGGTAGCGCACGAACCAGATTGCCGCGACGATAAGGCCCACCACGCCCATGATGATGAACATCCAGCGCCACCCGAAAGCGAGCATGAGGGCTGTGAGCAGCGGCACGCCGAGCGCGGTGCCGAGCGGCCCGGCGCTGTTCCAGATGCCGGACGCCAGCCCACGGTTTCGCGGATTGAACCAATCCCGTGTCACCCGCGTCGCGGTCGGGAATTGCGGCGCTTCGCCGGCGCCGAGGAAGAGGCGGGCGACATAGAAACCGCCGAAGCTTGAGACCAGACCGCTCGCGACCTGGGCGAGCGACCAAAGCGAAAGTCCGGCGGTGAGCAGCACGCGGGGGCGGAATCGGTCCACCAGCGCGCCGGAGGGCAGTTGGGCAAAGGCGTAGGCCCAGAGGAAGGCCGAAAGCAGATAGCCCATATCCGCGATCGACAGGCCCAGATCGTGGCGGATGAGCGGATTGCCGACCGCCAGGGTGGCGCGATCGATATAGTTGATCGCGCCGGCGATCAACAGCATGGTCAGCGCGCTGCGCTGAATTTTTTGCACCCTTTTGGGCGTTGGTGCTGGCTGTGACATTGTTTCCCCATTTTATTGTTGTTGGAACTTTCTTGACCGTCACGGCGGATCGCATTGTTTCCACCCCGGATTCGCCTGTCAGCGTATTATTCCTGGCGTACCCCCGCGTTTCATTGGCTCCCGGCGACTCCCGCGCAACGCGGAGGGCTTAAGGAGAGACCCCTCCTTAACATAATCTCGTTGGCGGGGAGCATTTTTTATGGCTTTGCACCAGGCATTGGTTGATGCGGCGCACAATGCATCGTGCGCCTATTGGGCGGCGTCGCCGTGGGATGAGGGCTCCAGGCCGACAATGTGCACGTTCTCGATGGCCTGCGGCAGGTTGCCGACAGCGTAACGCAACCGGGCGATCTGCCCGTCGCTCAGCTGGACGGTGGCGAGGCACGCACCATCGCCTGGCCCGAATGTCATGACAGACGTGACGGTGATGTTCGCCCGCTCGAGCGCTGGAATGGAATCGCTCGCCGCCCGAAGGACATCCAGCGCGAGAGGGGTGAGGAGGCAAATCACGGCGGTCCCCCTTTGGCACGATTTCACCGTTCAGGGAAAGATGCGCCAGCGGCGGCACACCGCCGCCTGGAGGCGAAGTTTGCACTGGTATCGCCTCATTTTGGCGTCAAAATCGTCTCTCGCGCCGGCCAGAAATAGCTGCTGCACCGCATAATTTAAAAATTGTGCAATAGAATCAGCCGGTATGAGATTGTATTGATGCCCCCCGAAGCCGAGCGGTTCGATCGCCGGTGTTTGGCATGCGGAGGCAGGGTAGGGTATGACTAACATGACGCCATGGCATCAGCCTGAGTTGTGCAAGCCCATTGCGCGTGCGGCGACCCGTTGCCTCTTTGAAGGCGGATATTCATGAAAAATATTCCGATCATTGGGAAAATTCTTGCGATACTCGTCGCTTTTGGCGTCTTTGTCATCGCGATTTCCTTCTATACGGCCAGCGGCATGCGGCTGATCGCCAACCGTTACACGCATCTGAACGATCACCAGGCGGGGGCCGCTCTTTACCTGGCGCGCAGCAGCGAAAGTCTCGCCACCATCCGCGCCAGCATCGCGGAGTTCATGATTTCGACGATGGATGCGAGCAACCAGCAGGATCTCGCCGCCATCAACGTGAATGAACAGAATTTCGGCAATGACATGGAGAAGGCCGCTGCGCTGGATCCGGCGGATGCCGCCGCGATTCGGGCGCTGAAGCGGCGCGACACGCAGAGCATCGACAATAGCTGCCTGAACGCCGTCAACCAGGGTTTGAACGCCATGGATGATCCCTCGATGCTGAGCGCGCAAACCGTATTCCTCAAGGAATGCTCGCCGATTTTCCCCGGCCTCACGCGCGGCATCGCGGTGGAGGCGAATCACATCGCCGCCGAGGTCACCGCCGATGAGACCGCGCTGCGGGGACAGACCGGAGGCACCATCAAGGCCACCTTCCTGGCGATTTTCGTCGGGCTCCTGCTGATCATGTTGTCAGCCACCTTCGCCGTGCGCGCCTGGGTCACCGCGCCGGTGAGGCGGTTGCAAACCGTGATGGGCAGATTGTCCGGTGGCGATCTGCAAGCCAAGGTCGACGGCGCCGAACGGAAGGATGAAATCGGCGGGATGGCCCGCGCGGTTCAGCTCTTCAAGGATGCGGGCCTTGAGAAGATCCGCCTGGAGGGGGAGGCGGAGGAGGAGCGTGCGCAGGCGGAAGCGGAACGTCGGCGCCACGAGGCGGAGCGCGGCGCAGCGGCGGCGCAGGTGGCCTTGGTGGTCGAGGCGCTGGCGGCGGGCCTGGAACGGCTTGCCGACGGCGATTTGCTGTTCCGTCTCGGGACCTCGTTCAGCCATGAATACGAGGTGTTGCGCACCGACTTCAACGCGGCGACAGACCAGCTGCGGGAAACGATGCGGGCGATTGCGGCCAACACTGCGGGCGTGCAAGCGGGCGCGGACGATATGAGTCAGGCCGTCGACGATTTGTCGCGGCGGACCGAGCAGCAGGCTGCGAGCCTGCAGGAGACCGCCGCCACGTTGGATCAGATCACCGCGACTGTGCGCAAGACGGCCGAAAACGCGCACGAGGCGCACATGGCGGTGGTGGCGGCCAAGGAAGATGCGGAACAATCCAATGGCGTGCTGCGCGAAACCGTGATGGCGATGACCGAGATCGAGGCGTCGGCGAAGCAGATCGGCACGGTCATCGGCGTGATCGACGACATCGCTTTCCAGACCAATCTTTTGGCCTTGAATGCGAGCGTGGAAGCCGCGCGGGCCGGCGATGCGGGGCGCGGCTTCGCCGTGGTCGCAAGCGAGGTGCGCGCGCTCGCCCAACGTTCCGCGACGGCGGCCAAAGAGATTAAGGCGTTGATCTCAGCCTCAGGCCGCGGCGTGGATGCGGGGGTGCGGCTGGTGAACCAGACCGGCATCGCCTTGGAGCGCATCGTCGCGCATGTCGGGCGGTTGAACGAGCTGGTGAACGATATTGCCGCGGCCACGCGAGAACAGGCAACCGGGCTCGGCCAGGTCAACGGCGCGGTCAGCCAGATCGACCAAGTGACGGGGCAGAATGCCGCGATGGTCGGAAAATCGACCGAAGCCAGCCTGGATCTGGCCGCCAAAGCCGCGGAACTGGCCAGCCTGGTCGAGCGGTTCCAGATCGGCAAGCGCGCGAAACGGGAAGTTGCGGTGCCCCGGAAAGCTGAGCTGTTGTCATTCGCTCCGAGCCCGGCGCCGTTCGGTGCCGAGTAGACGCCACGGGCCGTTCAAACGGCCTCTATGCGTTTAAGTGTCGGCAAGATCTTGGGAGTCGCACGACACGGCTTGCCGAAAGATCGGCCTCTTTTGTTCGATATACAAATTATTTGTCCTTGGAAAATTTACCTTATTCAAGGGGAAAACATCACGCATTATCTCTTTGGCGCATAGTATAAATGCGTGGTTTTTAATTGGGTTGTTTTCAAGTTTAAAGGCTGGAACTTGAATTTTTCATTGACGCATAGGCTTTCGTGGCTAAATAGGAGGCCGGCAAAAACGATCTGAAAGTTGTCATGAAAATTTTGGTTCGGGGCGTCGTGGGCCTCTTGGCGGTCGGCGTTTGCGGCGTCGCGGCTGCTCTCTTGTTCATTGATTCCGGCATTTACGATGTGACGGCAATGACGCCTCATACACGCCTGGTCGCCTGGGCTGTACATCAGACCTATCAACACGCGATGGAAAGAGATTCAGCGGGCATCACAGTGCCGGCCGATCTGGAAACCGCCGCCAACGTGCAAGCCGGCGCGCATCTTTACCTCGCGACGTGTGCGATGTGTCATGGTGCGCCGGGCATGCCGCCGGGCCCGCTGCGGCGGGGCATTAATCCGTCCGCCCCGTTCCTGCTCGCGGCCACCCGTAAGAACCAACCGAACCAGATGTTCTGGGTCATCAAGAATGGCGTCAAAATGACCGGCATGGCGGCTTTCGGGAAGAGCATGACGGATCAACAGATCTGGGACCTCGCGGCATTCCTGCAGAAAGGGCGCGGCATTTCGGCGGCGGATTATGCCAAGCTGAATTAAGCCACAATGTGGTGCCGCTTTGGCTTGAAAAAGCGGCGGCTCCTTGGCTAGCTGGCTATAAAATCGCTGACCCAGCCGATGATCGTCGGCGCGATCAGGCCGATGATCACCCCGGCAACCAAAGCCCCGGCGATATAGAGCCTCTGACGCATCAGGGGTGCCGGCCTGGCGACGATCTCGGCGAGCTTCTGTCGTTCTAAGCCCAGGAACTTTGCTGCCGAGAGGGCATCCGCAGCCGCCGAACTGAGCGTCGTTGTGCTGTAGCCCAGCCGCATCAACGCTTCGTTCTGTTTGTCGGTATGTTTGTCGACTTTGTCCTTCAGCTCCCGGAGCGCTGCGGCCAGATCGGTTTGATCGTGGGGCGCCAGTTCGCCGAAAGCTTCGATTCTCTGTTCTGTCATCGTGTCACCGGCCAATTCTCGCATTCACGCCGGAAAACCAGGCTTCACAAACGGCGACTCGGACCATCATGAAGCTCGGTCGGGCGCTACTATAAGTTGTAAACTTGTGCGGCAATGACACTTATTCGGTGCGTTATGTCAAGTAGCCTGCCCGATAATCGGTCGGCTTGCACCGCGATCAGGTGCCCGACGCAGGCGGTAATTGCCGGCCGCGCGGCAGGCATCTAAACGAAGGATCAGACACTTCGGCGAAGATCGATGGGTGGTGGAAATGGACGAACGGTTGCGGATCGATCGAGCGGCGTGCCGTGAGCTTTCGACCGGACCGTGGCTTTACCGGCGGCCGGCGGCACACGAAATTGTCGAACTGGCGATGGTTCGGGGGGCGGAGGTGGCGTTGCCGACGCACTTCCATGACGAGGATCAGATCACCTTCGTCCTGTCCGGCCGGCGGCGTTTTCGTGTCGATGACGAACTCATCGCGCTTTGCCCGGGGCAGGGACTCTTCATTACTGCCGGCACGCCGCACAGTTCCCTGCCGGAACCCGATGGCGTCGTTTGCTTCAATGCCTATCTGGGCGCGGGGGTGAGCGCGCTCTCCGGCCTGGTCGAGGACATGGCACGCCATTGGGCGCGGGATGGGCGCTTTTCTCTGGCGGCCCTCAAGGGGCTGGTTCGCGCGCACCGGCAAGGCGTGGCGGGTGGGGGCGGCCCACCCCGGATGGTTTTGCCCTTCGACGCGCATGGCACGATCCGGGAGGCGGCGGAACAGGCCCGTATGAGCCGCGAGGGATTTTCCCGCCGCTTTCGCCGCACCCGCGGCGTTACGCCAAGTCAGTTCCGGTCGCTCATGAAGCTCAATCAGGCGCGGCTTCTGCTGCGCGCCGGCCTGCCTCTCGCGGCGGCGGCCGCCGAGGCCGGCTTTGCCGATCAAAGCCATCTCGGCCGTTGTTTTCGGCGCGCCTTCGGGGTCACGCCAGGCGTTTATCGGGCGGGGTGGGAGCGATCACATCCGTTCCAGACAGGGAGTTGGTCCGGCTTTTAGAGTCAGGGGCGTTGTTTGGAGCCAACCATGCCATCTGCCCTTGATTTTACCCGCTATCTGCTCGTGATCGGCGCCGGGACGAGCCTTGCCCTGCAACAGGTGGTGAACGCGAAGCTGCGCACCACGCTCGGCTCTCCCTGGTGGGCCGGGTTCGCCAGCTATCTTGTCGGCATGCTGGTGATGCTGGCGCTCGCGTCGCTGGCGCCGGGGCCGCGCCTGTCGCTCGCCGCGGTGTCGCGCACCACCTTGCCGGTATGGAGCGGCGGCCTTTTCGGCGCGATCTTCATCATCACGGCCATCCTGAACGTCCCGCGTTTCGGCGCGGCGACCGTTCTCGCTCTTGTCGTCGTCGGGCAGATGATCGGTTCGCTGGCCTTCGACCAGTTCGGGTTGCTCGGGCTGCCGCAACAACCTGTGAGCCTGGCCCGCCTTGTCGGGGCCGGGTTGTTGATCGTTGGTGTCGTCATGGTCCGCAGCTAAGGCCCGTGCCGCTCGGGCGCCTCAGGCCCAGCGTAAACAAAAGTTTTTGCGGCGCTTTTTTCAAAAAGCGCCCGCTTTCTTGCTTGGAACGTCCACCCCCTAGCGTGCTATTATTCATGGCACATCGAGCCCATGCGGCGCGACAGACCGCATGGCTGGAGGATCCGTGCCATGCATATACGCAATCCCATCGAATGGGCCGTGGCGCAGCTTGAAACCCCTTCCATCCTTGGCAGCGCGCCGCCCGAGGCCTATTGGCCGGCGACGCGGCAGGAAGGCGCGCCGGAAGTGCAGCAAATCACCCTGGCGGATCTGCGGGAGTCGGTGCGGCGGGGCCTGCATGATTTCGCCGCCGGCCGTGCCGACTGGATGTTTCTCTGGCTGATCTACCCGATCCTTGGCTTGTTCATCGCCCTCACCGAGGCCCGAGGGGGCTGGTTGCCGCTGTTGTTCCCCACGGCCGCGGGCTTTGCGCTGATCGGGCCGTTTTGCGCGGTCGGCCTCTACGAGATGAGCCGGCAGCGTGAGATCACCGGCAAGCTCAACTGGCTCGACACGTTCAACGTGCTGCGCTCGCCCTCGATCGGCGCGATCGCCGGCTTGGGCCTGTGTCTCATCGCCGTGTTCCTGGCCTGGCTGCTGGTGGCGCAGGAGATTTACGACGTGACTCTGGGGCCGGCGCCGCCCGCCTCGGCGTGGCGGTTCATGCAAGATTTGTTCACGACGCCGGCGGGCTGGGCGATGATCGGCATGGGCTGGGTCGTGGGCGTGATCTTCGCGGTCGGCGCCCTGGCGATCAGCGTGGTGTCGTTTCCCTTGCTGCTGGACCGGCCGGTCGGGCTGGTGACCGCGATCGCGACGTCGGTGATGGCGGTGCGGCGCAACCCGGTCCCGCTCGGCTTATGGGGGGTGCTGGTGGTGGTCGCTCTGCTGCTCGGCGCGGTGCCGTGTTTCATCGGGCTGGTCGTGGTCCTGCCCGTCCTCGGTCACGCCACCTGGCATTTATACCGAAGGATCGTCCGGCCGCCGGCAATACAGGTTTAGCGCTCGCCGGAGCGGCGCCTCGAAGGGCGTCGCCGGCAGAGGCGTGCAAAGACGATGGCCACCAACATTGTAACGAATGATTTTAGAGTGCCCGTCTGGGGTGACAATTCTGTCCTATTTATGATAACGGTACGGAACGGTCAGAAAAGCTTGAGGGAATATCATGTCGGAAAACCTGAGCAGAAAATTCATAACAACTTGAAAATTAAGATAAATTTTTGTGATGCGCCGCGTCGATCATAGTTTGTAAATCTTTCTGTCAGGTTGAATTGACTATATTTCTTTACGCCACCAGTGAGTCGCGCAAGCCGTGCGGGAGCGCGAAGCTGTGACGTGGCTGGTCCGTATCGCCCTCTCGCGCCCTTACACTTTTATTGTTCTGGCGATCGTCATCCTGATCCTCGGACCGCTGGCAGCGATTAACACACCCACAGACATTTTTCCGAGCATCCGCGTCCCGGTGATCGGCGTCGCCTGGACCTACACCAACCTGTCGCCGGACCAGATGGCGGCGCGGATCATCACGCCCTATGAGCGCGTGATCTCCACGACGGTGAACAATGTCGAGCATGTCGAGAGCGAGTCGCTGCCCGGCATGGGCATCGTCAAAATCTATTTTCAGCCGAACGTCGATATTCGCACCGCCACCGCCCAGGTCACATCGATCTCGCAAACGATCCTGCGGCAGATGCCGCCGGGCACGACGCCGCCGCTGATTTTGAACTACGACGCCTCGACCGTGCCGGTGATTCAGGTGGTGACGTCGAGCAAGACGCTCAACGAGCAGCAGATCCTCGACCTCACGCAAAATTTCATGCGGCCCTCGCTCAGCACGATCGCGGGCACCGCCATTCCCTATGCCTATGGCGGCAAGGTGCGCCAGATCCAGGTCGATCTCAATCCGCAGGAGCTGCAGGCGCGGGGCTTGTCCGCCCAGGATGTGCAGAACGCCATCACCGATCAGAACCAGATTTTGCCCGCCGGCACGGTCAAGATCGGTTCGCTCCAATACACGGTGAATCTGAACGATGCGGCGCCGACCATCGCGGCGCTCAACAATCTGCCGATCAAGACGGTCAATGGCGCCACGATCTATGTGCGGGATGTGGCCAATGTGCGCGACGGCGCGCCGCCGCAGCAGAATATCGTGCATGTCGACGGCCAAAGGGCGGTCCTGACATCGATTTTGAAGACGGGATCAGGGTCCACCCTCGCCGTCGTCCAGGGCGTGAAGGATTTGTTGCCGTCCATCGAGGCGACAATGCCGCCCGGCTTCAACATCAGCACCATCAATGACCAGTCGCTCTTCGTGAAAGCCGCCGTGTCCGGCGTGATTCGCGAGGGTGTGATCGCCGCGGCCCTGACCAGCCTGATGATTCTGGTGTTTCTGGGCAGCTGGCGCTCGACGCTGATCATCGCCACGTCCATTCCTTTGTCGATTCTCTGTTCCGTGACGGCGCTTTCCGCGATCGGGCAGACCTTGAATATCATGACGCTGGGCGGCCTTGCCCTGGCGGTTGGCATTCTGGTGGACGACGGCACGGTCACCATCGAAAATATCAACTGGCACCTGGAGCAAGGCAAGGACGTCAGAACCGCGATTCTCGACGGCGCCCAGCAGATCGTCACGCCCGCCTTCGTGTCCCTGCTGTGCATCTGCATCGTGTTCGTGCCGATGTTCTTGCTGAAGGGCGTGGCGGGCTATCTGTTCGCCCCCATGGCGGAAGCCGTGGTGTTCGCGATGATCGCCTCGTTCTGTTTGTCGCGCACGCTCGTCCCCACGCTGGCGATGTATCTGCTCAAGCCGCATGACCTGGCGCATGCAGGCGCCGACGGACAAACCCACGGGGCTTTGAGTTTTTTCGCGTGGTTCCGGAAGGCATTCGAACAGCGTTTCGAGCGGCTTCGCGAGGGCTACCGCAACCTGCTGGCGATGGCGCTCGCGCATCGCAAAATCTTCGTTCCGGCTTTCATCGCGGTCGCGCTCGGCTCCTTGGCGCTGGTGCCGTTCCTGGGTGAGAATTTTTTCCCCTCCGTCGATTCCGGGGAGATCGCGTTGCATGTCCGTCCCCCGGTCGGCATGCGCATCGAAGATGCGTCGGCCGTGTTCGGCGAGGTCGAACAGCGGATCCGTCAGGTCGTTCCGCCGGCGGAGCTCGGTTCGATCGTCGACAATATCGGCCTGCCGACCAGCTCGATCAACACGATCTATAACAATTCGGGGCTGATCGGTTACCAGGACGGCGATATTTTCGTCAGCCTGAAAGCGGATCACCGGCCGACAGCCGGCTATGTGAGGCAGTTGCGCAAGATCCTGCCGGTGGCGTTTCCGGGCACGACCTTCTCTTTTCTGCCGCCCGATATCATCAGCCAGATCCTGAATTTCGGCTCCCCCGCGCCGTTGGATGTGCAAATTGTCGGGCAGCGTCTGGCGGCCAATCAGGCCTTCGCGGTCAAGCTGGTGCGGCAGATGAGCCGGATTCCCGGCATTGCGGATGTGCGGATCCAGCAATCGGCGGATAATCCGCAGCTCAATGTCAATGTTAGCCGCTCGCGGATCGACCAGTTCGGGCTGACCGAACTCAACGTGACCAACAGCGTCGCGACCGCCCTGGCCGGCACGGGGCAGACGGCGCCGGCCTATTGGCTGGACCAGACGAGCGGCGTGGAATACCCCATCGTCGTGCAGGCGCCCGAATACCGGGTCGACAGCCTGTCCGACCTTGAAAACCTGCCGATCACCGGTTCCGGGCAGCCGGGTGCTTTCCAGGTCCTGGGCGGTGTGGCGCATATCAGCCGCACGCAATCCGATGCCGTGGTGGACCATTACAATATCGCGCCGGTGATCGATATTTTCGCCACGACCCAGGGCCGTGACCTGGGCGGCGTCGCCGCGGATGTGCAGGCTGTGGTGAACCAGGCGAAAAAGGATCTGCCGCGCGGATCGCAGATCGTGATTCGGGGGCAGGTCGCCACCATGCACACCGCCTTTACCGGGCTGCTGCTGGGATTGCTCGGCGCGATCGTGATGATCTACCTGCTGATCGTCGTGAATTTCCAGTCCTGGCTCGATCCGTTCGTGATCATCACGGCATTGCCGGCGGCGTTGGCGGGCATCGTGTGGATGCTGTTTACCACCCATACCACGCTGTCCGTCCCCGCCCTGACCGGCGCGATCATGTGCATGGGCGTGGCTACGGCAAACTCGATCCTGGTGGTGAGTTTCGCCCGCGAGCGCCTGGCGGCCGGCAGCAGCGCCGCGGTGGCGGCGGTCGAAGCCGGCGTCACGCGTTTCCGTCCGGTGCTCATGACCGCACTGGCGATGATCATCGGCATGTCGCCGATGGCGCTGGGGCTGGGGGAGGGCGGCGAGCAGAACGCGCCGCTCGGCCGCGCCGTGATCGGCGGCCTGATTTTCGCCACCTGTGCGACCTTGATGTTCGTACCTGTGGTCTTCAGCATCGTGCATGGCCGTTCGGGCCACGCCGACACATCATCCAACAAGGGTCTTTCCCACAAGGAAGAGACCAGCGGAGGTGCTCATGCCTGAGCCGGATGCTCTGCGCTATACGATGCCGAAACGGCTGAAGCTGTTCGGCGCCGTGATTTTGCTGTTAGCCATCTGCATTGTCGCGATCGGTCTGCTGGACCGGTCGCACGCCAGCCAGCAGCTCGCGGCGGCCACTTCGGCGGAAGCCGTTCCAACCGTCAATATCGTTCAACCAAGCTCAAGCGGCCAACGCGTCCTGGTGCTCCCCGGCAATATACGCGCTTTTTACGAGGCGCCGATTTTTGCTCAGGTGAGCGGATATCTGCAGAGTTGGTCTGCCGATATCGGCACGCGGGTGAAAGCCGGGCAGCTCCTGGCGGACATCAGCACGCCGGATCTCGATCAGCAATTGCTGCAGGCCCGGGCCGATTTGCAGGTGGCGTCGGCCAATGAGCAGCTCGCTTCGGTGACCGCGAAGCGCTGGGATGCGCTGCTGGCGCGGGACGCGGTGTCGCAGCAGGATGCCGATGACCGCAACGGCGATCTGCAGGCCAAGATCGCCCAGGTTACGGCGGCCCAGGCGAATGTCCATCGCTTGGAGGCCATGGAGGCGTTCAAGCGAATCGTCGCGCCGTTCGATGGCGTCGTCACGAGCCGCGCGACCGATATCGGCCAGCTTATTTCCGTGGGAAGCCCCACGCAGCAGCCGTTATTCACGGTGGATGACGAGCGCCGGCTGCGCGTCTATGTGAGCGTGCCGCAATATTATACGGCGGATATAAAGCCCGGCATGCAGGCAAGCTTTACGGTTCCGCAATATCCACGCAAAATGTTTCACGCGACTTTGACATCGACGGCCGATGCCATCGCGACCGGCAGCGGCACATTGCTGGTCCAGTTTCAAATGGACAATACCGGCGGGCTGCTGCGGCCAGGCGACTATGCCCAGGTGCACATCGCCCTGTCCGACAATGATCCCGCGATCACGGTGCCGGCCAGCGCCCTGTTGTTCCGTGATTCCGGCATGGAGGTGGCGGTGTTGGGGCCGCACAATCATGTCGTGATCCGTCCGGTCTCGCTCGGGCGGGATTTTGGCGCCACGGTCGAGGTTGCCGACGGTTTGCACCCCGATGACTGGGTGATCGCCAATCCGCCGGATACGCTCGAGGCGGGCGACTTGGTTCAAGCCGTGAAGCTTAAATCTCAAGGCATGTCGGGCGGCAATGGCAGGTGACTTCAGATGGGGAGCGGTGGCTTTGCTGGTCACGCTCGCGGGTTGTTCACTGGCCCCGAACTACGTGCCGCCGTCGCTAACGACGCCGGTCGCTTACACCAACATGGGGCCATGGACGCCCGCCAGCCCGGCTGACACCAAATCACGTGGCGCGTGGTGGCTTATTTACGACGATGCCACTTTGTCGCGGCTTGAGACGGAGCTGGATGCCAGCAATCCGACGCTCGCGATCGCGCTGTCGCGCTACGATCAGGCGCAGCAGGCTGTGAACCAGGCAGAAGCGGCTGAGTATCCCCAGATCGACGTTTTCGCCAGCGGCACGCAGAACCGCCAGTCGGACCACCGGCCGCTTCGCGTCAATGGCCCTGATTATTACGAAAATGATTTGCTGCAGGGATCGTTTTCCTACGAGCTCGACCTGTGGGGCCGTGTGCGCAATACCGTGGCGGCCGGCAAGGATGAAGCCCAGGCCACCAAAGATGACGCCGCCTCGGTGCAGCTCAGCCTGGAGGCGACCCTTGCCGATGCCTACTTCAATTTGCGCGGGCTGGATGCGCAGGAGGCTCTGCTGACGAAAACCGTCGCGGCCTATGCGCGTGCTCTGCAACTGACGCAAGCGCAGCATGGCGGTGGCATCGTCTCCGGCCTCGATGTGGGCCAGGCCCAGACGCAATATGACACGGCGCAAGCACAATTGACGGACGTCATCGCGGCCCGGGCCTTGTTTCAGAACGCGATTGCCAGCCTCGTCGGGGTGCCGGCGCCGTCATTTTCGCTTCCCCCCAATTCCGCTTTGCCGTTGCCCCCTGCGATCCCGGTGGCGGCGCCCTCCGTTTTGCTGGAGCGGCGCCCGGATGTCGCCGCGGCGGAACGGCGCGCCGCGGAAGCGAACGCGCAAATCGGCGTCGCCCGGGCGGCGTTTTTCCCGACGGTGAGCATCGATGCGTCCGGCGGCTTTGAGAGTGACGGCGGCGGGGTGAATTTATTGAACCTCTCGAACAGCATGTGGTCGCTCGGCCCCTCGCTGGCGCTGACGGTCTTCGACGGCGGATTTCGCAAGGCGGCGGTGAAAATCGCGGTCGACCAGTTCAACCAGGCGAGCGAGGCGTATCGGGCGACCGCTTTGACGGCATTCCAGGAGGTCGAGAACGAACTGGCGCTCTGCAACGATCTGGCGGTGGAAGCCGCACAACAGAACGCCGCTGTCGCCGCGGCGGACCACACATTGAGCCTCTCGCTGGACTTATACACCGAAGGGGCCGTCACCTATCTCAACGTGGTGACGTCGCAAACCGCCGATCTCGACGCCCAGAGCGCGGCATTGGCGGTCGCCACCAGGCGCCTTGTCAGCAGCGTCGATCTGGTCAGGGCTTTGGGCGGCGGGTGGAAAGGGTAAAGGAAGTAAGGAAGCGCTACTTTTTGTGAACAAAAAGTAGTTTTTCGTCAGTTTGGCCCGTGCCGTTTCATCGCCACAGGCCCAGCGTAAACAAAAAGTTTTTTGCGCCGCTTTTTTTTCAAAAAAGCGGCTTCTTTCCTTCACTCTCCTAAGGTGAAACCGTAAATTTGAAGCTTCCCTGCGTATGGTGCGTATCCACGGCCACGGCGTGCCAGGTTACGCTGTAGGTGCCGGGCGCGGTGATGTGCAGTGGCACTGACATCTCGTTGCGGTGTCCGGGCACTGCCTGAGGCTTGCCGTTCACCACCGTGCCGGTCGCGCTCGTCACGGTCACAGCGCAGAACGGGACCTCCAGCCCCTCCGTATAAGTCATCAGCAACTGGGCGGGTGCGGTGGCGACGATGCTGCCGACGCCTGGATCCGCCTTCAGCAGGAAGGCGTGGGCGAAAGCGGGCGACAAGCCGGCCAGGCTCGCCAGCAGGACAGAGGCGGTGAAGAGTTTCATAGCGCTGTTCCGATCAGGGGTTTGCCGATGGAGTTGGGGAACATGTCGTCGAAATAGGATCATCGATGAGCAAGGTGTTCACGAAGACCCGGGCACCGGCCACCGCATGCGCATTGGCTTGGGAGCAGATCGCCGCTGTAAGAATCACAGCGGGGACAATGACGCGTACTTTAAACCACGGATCCAAACTTGTTTACTTCCCGGCCTCTTCCACGGAGGCTTACACCCAACATTCCCACATGGGAATGTTGGGTGTAAGTTTTTATGCAAAAAATATTGCGGTGCCGCACCTGGCTACTGATCTTTCGGAGCTATTGGCAGCGACGAAATAATCGGGCATGCATCGCGCGCGCAACGCAAGATTGTGCGGCGCTCTCGTCAACCGCAGGAGGATTTCACCATGTATCTTAAACGAATTGCGACGCTCGCCGGCATTGGCGCCCTCTTCTCTGCCGGTCTGGCGCTCGCCGCCACGCTGCCGGCCAATATTGAGACGATGCAAACCAAAATTGGCACGGTTTACGCCACCACCGGCGGCAAGACCGTTTATGAGTTCAAGAAGGACAGCCCGCATTCGCATTCGTCCGCCTGCTATGCCGGCTGCGCGGCCTTGTGGCCGCCGGTGGCCGCCCCGGCCGGTTTCGTGCCTGCTGCCCCCTGGGGCGTCGTGGCCCGCCATGACGGCACGCCGCGCCAGCTCACCTACAAGGGTTATCCGCTCTATACCTGGAGCAAGGATGCCAAACCGGGCGACGTCACCGGCCAAGGCGTGAAAGACTTCTGGCGCGCGGCCCGGCCCGGCGCCGCGGCGTCCTGGGCGCCCGCCAAGTAACGAAGGCCGGTACAGCCACGCGGGCCCGTGCTGCTTCGGCGCCACGGGCCCGTATGCGCACAAGTTTTGCGCCGCTCTTGGCCGAAACCGCGGCGCCGCTCTTGCGCCGTTAGGCGTGCTCCTGGCCGGCGCCTAACAGGCCGATACCGACGATCAGCAAGGCGAAAACCGGCCCGGCCAAGAACAGATCCTGGCGATGCAGGAGCGCGCCGAGCCCAAGGCAGGCCATTAACACCAGCACGCCCGCTTCGCTGGCGAGGGCCACCCAAAAACAAATACGATCCCGTGGACGCAGAGACATCAAGCTGTCCTTTCTTTGTGCAGTAAAAATCATACGCCCCCCGGCATCGCCGCAAAGAAGCCGTGACACATTGCAGGCATGTCAAATCCGCTGTCATAAAGCATGAAATATAGTTCAACGCGGTCTATCGGCGGCGCCACGGGATGAGGCCGGGCGCGCACACCGGGACCGGGCGCAACCTCCGGCTGGACACGATTTGAAAATTCCCGCATGTTTCGCGGGCAAATCGAAGAATGATACAAAAATGGTCAGAGGCGAAGCTGAGCAAACGGGTGGGGACGAGGCCGGGCTTGCCCGCCCCGGCGGCCGCGAGCCGCGGCCGGTCAAAACCATCGTGATCATCGACGATTCCGAATCTAACATCAAAGTCTTTTCGAAACTCTCGGAAGTTGCCTGCCCGGACGCCGTGGTCAAAGCCTTTTCCAATCCGCTGGCGGCGCTTGACTGGCTGGAAGAGCGGGAAGCGTCGCTCATCGTCGCCGACTATAAAATGCCGGGGATGACGGGCGCCGACCTGACGCGCGAGGTCCGGCTTCGGCCGCTTTGCGCGGAAACGCCCGTGATCATCGTGACCGCTTATCACGACAGGAATTTCCGCGTTGAAGCGCTGGAGGCCGGCGCGACCGATTTCCTGTTGAGCCCGATCGATTTCAGCGAATTCCAGGCGCGTGTCCGCAATCTGCTCAAGCTCGGCAGCCGGCAGATCGTCGCGCGTGAACGGGCGCGGGTTCTGGAGCAGGCGCTGCTGCAAAGCCGGTATTTGCGCGATCAGGCGCTTCGCGACAGCCATGCGCAGCTGTCCCAGGTGATCGACACCATTCCGGCGCTGATCAGCGCGGTCGACCGCGACGGCACGAGCATTTTCAGCAATGCCTATCAGGCGCAGCTGCTCGGGCCCTCATGGCGCCGCGCCATCGATGAGCGCGACCATCAGGTGCTCGACGCCGGCGAAGCGGTGGCCAGTTACGAGGAACAGATCACCGACCAGAGCGGGCAAGAGCGCACGTTCCTGACCACCAAATCCCCGTTGCGGTCGCAAGACGGGACGGTGATGGCCGTTCTGACCACATCGTTGGACATCAGCGACCGCAAGCGGGCGGAGCAGGAGCGGCTCTTTCTGGCCGAGCATGATCATTTGACGGCGTTGCCGAACCGTCATTATCTGAATCATTGGCTGACGCGGGAGATCGACGCCGCCGGCGCGACCCGGCGCCCCTTCGCGCTGTATCATATCGATCTCGACCGGTTTAAATATATCAATGACGGGCTGGGCCATCATTTCGGCGACCAGCTGTTGCAGGAGGTCGGCAAGCGGCTGCGGCAGACGGTGCGCAACGACGATGTCGTCATCCGGATCGGCGGGGACGAATTCGCGATACTTCAGCTCGGGGTGAAGACCCTGGAAGAGGCCATCCCCTTTGCCGAGCGCATCAAGCAGCTGCTCAAGGAACCCTTCGCCATTACGGGGCGGGAAATCGCGACGAGTGCGAGCGTCGGCGTGACGATCTATCCCTGGGACGGGAAGAGTGCCCAGGAATTGTTGCGCAATGCCGATCTGGCCATGTACCGCGTGAAGGCGAAGGCGCGGGGGCAGGAGGGAACGGAAAGTTTCACCCAATCCATGTTTTCCGAGGTGCGCAACGAGATTCGCCTGCGCGACCAGCTGCGTGGCGCCCTCGAGCGCGAAGAATTCGTCCTGCATTATCAGCCGCAACTCGATCTCAACACCGGCGCCATTGTCGGCGCCGAGGCGCTGATTCGCTGGGCGCCGGCGCAAAGTCCTCTGATCGGCCCGGGCGTGTTCATCCCGCTCGCCGAGGAATGCGACATGATGCGCGCGATCGATATCTGGGTGCTGCGGGAAGCCTGCCGTCAGGCGAAGCTCTGGCGCGCGGCGTGTTCACGGCCGATCAGAATAGCCATCAACCTGTCCACGCAGACATTCCGCGCGCCGAATTTCGGCGCGACGATCATGGCCGCCTTGGCGCAGGAAGAGCTTTCGCCCGCACTTCTGGAGCTGGAGCTGACCGAGGATGTGTGGCTCGGCGCCGGGCGGATCCACCAGGAAATCGAGGCGCTGCGCCGGCTTGGGGTTCGGCTGGCGATCGACGATTTCGGCACCGGTTATTCCTCCTTCGCGCGCCTGTCGAGCCTGCCGATCGACATGATCAAAATCGACCGCTCCTTCATCGCCCATTCCGCCGGCCGCAATAACGCTGAGATCATCAAGGCGGTGGTCAGCCTCGGCCGGGCCCTGGGCGTGGAGATCCTCGCGGAAGGCGCGGAGACGGAATCCCAGTTCGACCTGGTCAGGGAGGCCGGCTGCGACTTCGTGCAAGGGTTCCTGACCGGGCGCCCGATGGCGGCGGCACAGTTCGAGACCGCCATTGTCCAGAGCCAACCGATGCGACATACCGCGCGCGGAGCCATGTCGCACAAAGCGGTGGGCGACGAAGCAGGTGAACCGATCAATGCATGAGCTTCTGAAAGACATTCGCCCGCGCGGGCGGGGCCGCTCTGTTCGCGACGATTTGGCGCTGGTCGTTGTGACGGCCGTTTCGGTGTGCAAATGACACAAGAGGGCGCAAGACGCCTTTTCCTGGCGCCGCTGAACTGGCTCGCGGGGCGTTTGCGCGGGCGCCCCGACAGCGAGCACGAGATGAGTTTCAACAGGCTCGGTTTCGCTGCCATCATCGTTGCCATTCTTATTTCAGGGCAGAAAAACGGCGCGTTCGGCCCCGCCTTGCACAGCATGATCATCTTCATCGTGCTGGCGCTGACGATTCTGGGACACATCATCATATTTCCGAAAATCTGCCAGACGAGGCGGATTCTCGCGTTGCTGCTCGATTGTGGCTTTCTCTCCTGGCAGATCCACCTTGGCGGGCAGAAAGTCGCTTTGTTTTATCCCGTCTATCTCTGGGTAATTTTCGGAAATGGGTTTCGGTTCGGTCTTGCCTACCTCGCCGCAGCCGTGCCGGTGGCAGCAGTAAGCTTTGCCCTCGTCGTCGCCACCACGCCTTTCTGGCGAAATCAGTTGAATCTGTCCGTGGGGCTGCTGATCGGGCTGATCATCCTGCCGGCCTATGCCGGGACTTTGATTCGCAAACTCTCACTGGCGACACGAAGCGCCGAGGAGGCGAACAACGCCAAAAGCCTGTTTCTGGCCAGTGTTAGCCATGAGCTGCGCACGCCTTTGACCGCGATCGTTGGCATGAGCGGGCTGCTGCGCCGCGCCGCGCTGGACGAAGAGCAGCAGGAGATGGTCGAAACCATCAATCTTGCCTCCATATCCCTGCAAACCTTGATTAACGGGCTGTTGGACCTCTCGCGGATCGAAGCCGGGCGCATGCCGAATGTGCCGGAAGAGCTGGATCTGCTGAATTTGCTGGTCGATGTCCGCCGCATTGTCGAGAGTCAGGTCGTCGCCAAAAACCTCAGTTTCGACATCCATGTCACGCCACGGACGCCACCATTCTTATTGGCGAACCGTCAGCATCTGCTCGAGATCATTCTCAACTTGGCGGGCAACGCCGTGAAATTTACCGAGAATGGTGGGGTGGTGATTGCCGTGGACGGTCACCCGGCAGAAGGTTCCGGATCCGGCGTGAATTTAACGATCGACGTATCCGATACAGGCATCGGGATCGCGCCGTATGATCAGACGCGAATTTTCGAGGATTTCACCCAGGCGAACGACATGATCATGAATCGCTTCGGGGGCACGGGGCTCGGTCTGGCGCTCACGAAACGGCGGGTTGAGCTGTTTGGCGGAACGATCAATGTCGAAAGCACGCTCGGAAAAGGCAGCACATTTCACGTATCGATCATGACGCGGGCCGCGACGAATGCCACGGAAGCTTTGCCGGCCGACAAGGTCCATGTAACGCTTGTGGCGCGCAACCGGGAAATCGTAACGCAGGTCCGGAGCGGGCTCTCGGCACTCGGGGTGGCGGTTACAGTCGTCGAGCCCGGTCGCATCGCGCAGGATCCGGCCGCGGGACAAAAGGGCCCGATTATGCTCGTGCACGCGCCCGACTGGGACATTGTCAAACCGGCGATTTCCGCGACGGATGCCACGGTTGTGCTGATTGACGAGGCGGCCGCGCAAGCCTTGCCCAGCGTTTCGACCCAGAAGCGTTGTGTGACCGTTCTTTCGGATGTGTCTTCGGTGAAATCCCTGAACAGGGTGGTGGCAATCGCGCTTCGCCTGACGAACGAGTCCGTGCGCCAAAGATCTGAAGCGCTTGAGGTTGCGGCAAGCCCGCCGCTTACCGAGCCGGCTCGATGCCGGCGCGTGCTGCTGGTGGATGACAACCGGGTCAATCAGCGTGTCTTTACGCGCATCCTGGAGTCCGCGGGGCATGAGGTGCTCACCGCGGAAAACGGCGAAAAGGCCCTCGATGTGCTGGAACATGAGGAGAGCCGCCTCGACGTTGTGCTGATGGATTTCAATATGCCGGAACTGGACGGTATCGATGCGACGAAACTGTTCCGCCTGATGACCCTCGGGAGCGTGCGCCTGCCCATTATCGGACTGACGGCCGATGCGTCGGCCGAAGCCGATGCAAGGTGGCGCAACGCCGATATGGATGGTTGCTTGATAAAGCCGGTAGATCCGGCGGTCCTCTTGGATACGATTGACGCGATTGCCCGGAAGACGTCGGTGATGCGGACCAATACCGTTGCGATTCTTGAAGATCATCCCCGCTTCCGCAAACCGGGCGTTCCGGCCTTGGACGAAACGATCGTCGCAAATCTGCGCCGGCTCGGTGACAGCACATTCATCGACGAACTGTTTTCGGATTTCCTCATCGATGCGACCGACACGATCGAGTCGCTGTCCGCCGCCGCGGCCCAGGGCAATACCACGGTGTTCCGCAATCAAGCGCACGCATTGCAAAGCAGTGCCAGCAACGTTGGAGCCAGGGCTCTGGCGGAGTTGTGCGCCCCCTGGGTTGATCGCCGTGGGGCCGAATTAAGGGCGCGGGCAGTCGATTTCACCACCCGCGCACAGATTGAGCTAAGTCGGACCCGCGACGCCATCAAAGATCTCAACGCCGACCGCGGTATTAGATCGCTGACATGAATTCCCACGCCATGCTCCGTCTTACCCTCGGAGCATGGTCGGTACCGTCATTCCGCCGCCATCATGGTGGAGGCGGGCGCCTGCATCGCCATCAGGCGCCGATCCTGGGCGGCGCAGAGCCGGTCCATCTTGCGCAGATCGGATTCGGTCAGGTTCAAAGCGGCCTCGGCCCAGATGTCGACGACGTCCGTGAGCTCGTCGAGCGTCACCGGGTTCACGCGGCGGCGGGCACGGTAGGTCGCCTGATGCGCGTTAAATTTCCGATCATGACGCGCGATATATTCCTGCACCGCTTGCTGGCCTTCGCCATCTTCGGCCAGAACGTCCACAACCCCCATTTCATGGAGCTCCTCGGCGCTGTAGATGCGGCCGGACAGGATCATGGCCTCCGCGCGCGTGCGATCCATGCGCCGTGAGAGAAAGCTGTACGCCCCCATGCCCGGAAACATGTTGAACAGAATTTCCGGCAGGCCAAGTTTTGCGCTGCGTTCGGCGACAATCAGGTCGAAGGATAGAGCATGCTCGAACCCGCCGCCCAGGGCATCGCCCTGGACCAGCGCGATGGTGACGATGGGAGCGCCAAACGCGATGGTATTGCGGTGAATCGCTTCAACCGCGACATGCCCGTAATGACGAAGGGCCGCCAGGTCGCCCTGACGTATGCGCCGGGCGAAATGACCCAGATCGCCGCCGAGGTTGAAAATTCCCGGAATCGCCGATGCCATGACGAACCAGGAGAAGGGTTTGGGCGCGGACGAGGGCACCATCGTAAAGGCGTTGGCAATCGAATTCTGCATTCTGCCAATGTCATTCATCAACTCATGCGTGTAAGATGGCCTGCCTGTCGGTCGCATAAAGCACCAGAAAGTATCATTCAGCGTGTCGAGTTCTAACTCGAGGTTGCCGTATTGGCTTCTGTCCAGCCCGGGGAATTGTTCCGAAACGGGATCCAGGCCGGACCAGGAAGTTTCGCTGCTCAGCCGCTCGGAGGTCATTTTGCTGAACGCGGACGGATTGTTGGCGGCACTGACGAAGGTCATAGTGAGTCTCCTAAGTTGCCGGCGCACAGGTTTGAGTCCCTTTGGCTCGCTCCCGCACCAGTGGGAGTGAACTTAACAAGGGAATCGGTCTTTTTGTGAACTAAATTTTAAGGTTCGGCGAAACCCCAGGGCGGTGGTTGCATCCTGCAGCCGGGGCGCCGGAGACGGCGATAGAGGTTCTGCGCCTTCCGTTACAAATCCCGTGGCGGGCATGGTTCGAAACGCGGCTGAAATTCGCGGGATCTGCGATGCAGCCTGAAACGATGCCAAAGGCGCTCGTGCCGTCCAAGATGCATCGTTTCGTTATAAGGAGGGTAACAAGCGTCTCAAACTGCTTTGGAAAACCCGTTTTAGGTGCTTTTCCGGAACATGGCGCCGTGCGCAATGCGCATCGAATTTATGTAAGGATGATAGAAAAATTATATTAATCTTTAAAATTAATAACATTAATGAGAAAGCGAGATGTCGCAGCGGTCCTTGGCGGCATCGCCGCCGTGCGGGGGCGCTTGCACTGAATGCTGTTATTGCCGGGTGGTGAGTTTCGCACGCGTCTCCGGAACCTGTCGATTCCGGAGGCGCGCCATCGTGGTTGCCGGCTTGCCTTTATACCAGCACAACCGGCCTTAATGCGCGGCGCTTCGGCTTGAATCGCGCGACGCCAGCTGCGATACGCGTGTTAGCAGATTTTGCGGCCCGCGCGAGGCCAGGTCTGACAGCGATAAAATGCCGACCATCCGCTTCTGCCGGCTCAGAACCGGAATGTGATGGATCCGGTTGGCTTCGAGCTGGTCGATGGCGGCTTCAATGGTGTCATCCTCAAAGCAGTAGGTAACACCTTTGGTCATGACATCCGCCGCTTTCGTCGTCGCCAGATCGGCGCCACCGGCGACCGCGCGGCAGACGATATCACGGTCGGTCAGAATACCGACCAAGCGGTCATTCTCACCGACGGGCAGGCAGCCGATCTTGTGGTCGCGCAGCTTTCGCGCTGCCTCGGTGATCGAAAGCGTCGGCGCGATCCATTCCGCGTGCGACGTCATCACTTCCCGAACATGCATGGGTCTCTCCTTCATCAGATGGCGAAACCATGGGGCGACCAGCCGCCAGGATAACGAAACAAAAATGTCAGCCCGCTCCCCATGGACTCGGGGTCGATTGTCGAGCTTCAGGAAATTGCAGGCGCGCCGACGCACTCGCCAGCCAATAACCTCGGGGCAAATTCATATCACGATCAACGTGCCGAGGCCACAACGCTCTGCTCCGGCGCCTTCACATCGAAGAAAGCAGCCGCTTTTTGAAAAAAGCGGCGCAAAAACGTTTATTATGCTGGGCCATGGGCTTCGTCAGCGCCGACGCCCATGGCCCAGAGTTAACAAAGTTTTTTTGCTACTTTTTGTTCACAAAAAGTAGCCTGTCTTCAGCCGGCCAAGCGCGCCGCGTGCCAGCGCAAATGGTCCTCCATGAAGGTCTGGATGAAATAATAGGAATGGTCATAGCCGGGCTGGCGGCGCAAAACGAGTTCCTGGCCGGAGACCGAGGCTGCTTCCTCCAGGGCCTGGGGGTGAAGCTGCGCGTCCAGGAACTGATCTTTCTCGCCCTGGTCCACGAGGATGGCATAGGGCAAGGCGCGGCGGCGCAGCAGCACGCTGGCATCATACGCGTCCCACGCGCTCCGGTCCGGGCCCAGATAATTGGTGAACGCTTTCTGGCCCCAGGGAACGGCGACGGGGTTGGCGATCGGCGCGAAGGCCGAGACGGATTTGTAGCGGTGCGGGTGCTTGAGGGCGGTGACCAGCGCGCCATGGCCGCCCATGGAATGGCCGAAGATGCCGCGCCGGCCGGGATCGGTGGGGAAATGCGCTTCGATGAGCGCCGGCAACTCCGTCGCCACGTACTGGCCCATGCGATAATGCGCCGACCACGGGGCAACCGTGGCGTCGAGATAGAAGCCGGCGCCCACGCCGAAATCCCAGTTCTCAGCCTCGCCCGGCAGGTTCAGCCCGCGCGGGCTGGTGTCGCAGGTCACCAGCATCAGGCCGAGTTCCGCCGCCAGGCGCTGGGCACCGGCCTTGATGACGAACGTCTCCTCGGTGCAGGTCAGTCCGGCCAGATAATAGAGCGCCGGCACCGGCGCGGTCTTGGCCTGGGGCGGCACGAACACGGCAAAGCGCATCTCCGTGCCGGTCGCCGCCGAGGCATGGCTGTAGAAGCCCTGAACGCCGCCGAAGCAAAGCTGCTCGGATCTGGTCTCGATGGCCATGACGGGAAACTCCTCTCGATGTGAGCGCTGGGGCGCAGCAGCTTTAAACGTCCCCCTAACTATAATCGCGCTCCAGCCGTTTCCAAGCGAGGGCTGGATGCTCGACGGGCCGCGGCGAGGTTGATAAGCCCCTCCGCGCAAGGAGGCTGTGAGTCGGAATATGACGATCGCGATCGGGATGGGACACACAACGGCAGGCGCGCCGGCGACGCTCGACCTCGAGGAGCTGCTGGCCACCCGCCTGCTGGTCCAGGGCAATTCGGGCTCCGGCAAGTCTCACCTGCTGCGCCGGCTGCTGGAACAGAGCGCCCCCTGGGTGCAGCAGACGATCATCGACCCCGAAGGCGATTTCGTGACGCTGGCCGAGCGCTTCGGCCATCTGGTGATCGACGCCGAGGCGCATAGCGAGCAGGGCCTGCAATTGGCGGGTGAGCGGGCGCGCATCCATCGCGTCTCCGCCGTGCTCAATCTCGAAGGGCTCGACGCGGAAAACCAGATGCGCCGCGCCGCGGCCTTCCTCGGCGGCCTGTTCGAGGTCGACCGCGACCATTGGTACCCGATGCTGGTGGTGGTGGACGAGGCGCAGCTTTTCGCCCCGGCCGTCGGCGGGGAAGTGCCGGACGAGGCGCGCAAATTGTCCCTCGGCGCCATGACGAACCTGATGTGCCGCGGCCGCAAGCGCGGGCTGGCGGGGGTGATCGCGACCCAGCGCCTCGCCAAGCTCGCCAAGAATGTCGCGGCTGAGGCCTCCAACTTCCTCATGGGCCGAACCTTCCTCGACATCGACATGGCGCGCGCCGCCGATCTGCTGGGCATGGAGCGGCGCCAGGCGGAAGCGTTCCGGGATCTGGAGCGCGGGCATTTCATGGCGCTCGGCCCCGCTCTCTCCCGCCGGCCCTTGAGCGTGAGCATCGGCCCGACGGAAACCCTGCCGCCCAGCACGACGCCGCGGCTCATGCCGCTGCCGGAGGCGGTGTTGGAGGATGCACACGCCGTCATCCTGGCTGCGCCGCCCGAGACCGTGCGCCCCCAGCGCCGCCCGCTGCCGCCGCCGGCGCCCGACCTGCTCAGCCAGCTGATGGCCGCCGCGCCCGCCGCCGCCGATAATCGCGCCGAAGCCGTGGAGGCGCCGCCGAGCCCCGAACAACTCGCGGAACGGCGCGCCCGGCTGGAACGCATCTTGGGCGCCATCCTGGCTGATCCCGAAGCCGGGTTCCGCGCCATCGGCGTGCTCTATCAGGATTTCCTGGTCCGCTGCCGGATCGAGGGGCTGGGCGCCGGCGCGCCGGACCTCAACAGCTTCCGCCGCATGCTCACCCGCGCTCGCGCCGGCGTGAGCGCCGAGATGGCGGAGGACGCGGTCTGGCAGGATATCGCCGCCCGCGCCGCCATCCTGCCCGAGGACATGCAAGGCATTTTCATGATGCTCGCCCGCGCCGCCCAGGAGAAATGGCCCTGCCCGGGCGACCCGGCGATCGCCCGGGCCTACGGCACCCGCTCCCTGGGCCGCGCGCGGCGCGTGCTGACCTATATCGAGGAGCAGGGGCTGATCGTCTGCCAACAGGACGGCGCCAGCAGGCGGATCGTCACGCTGGTGGAGCTGGCCTGGGCGACGGCGCCGGGTGACCCCAACGCGGATGAGGCGTAAGAAAAAGTGAAGGAAGCAAGCGCTTCTTTTTTGGAAAAAAGAAGCAAAAAACTTTTTTCATCTTAGGCCCGTGCCGTTTCAGCGCCACAGGCCCGGCGTCGATAAAAGTTTTTGCGCCGCTTTTTTCAAAAAGCGGCCACTTTCTTCCCGCGCGCCAGCCCGGCCGAAGCCGGGCCGTTTGGATCTTTCAACGCAGATTTTAGTCGGCACGAAGCGCGAGCATTGCCGACCGTGGCGTCCAACTCCCCGCCCAGCGCGGCGAGCGCGCTTTGGTCGCTTTCGCGCACCACTTCATCTCAGGCGTAGGTGAATACCCCGGCGAATCCCTCATCCAAGTGATCCTGGTGGTGGCAATGGAGCATTGTAGGTCCCGGATCGTCGGCCACGAAATCGACTTCAGCCGTCGTGAAGCGTGGCATGCTGATCGTATCCTTCATCACCCCAGAGGTTACCGTGTCTCCGATCTTGGTGATCTCGAAGTTATGCCGGTGCAAATGGACAGGATGGGTGTCGCCGCTGTTGTTATTTAAAAGCAGCCGGTAGCGCTTACCCTGCTCGACGGTGAATAGCCGATTGGTCTCGGGCCAGGACTTTCCATTGATCGTCCAGCGGTTGAAACGGCCGCGGCCACCCGGGATTTTCTCGAATTTCAAGCTGATCGTCTCATCCGGCGTTGCGAGCGCAGCCGGCCGACCAAAGACCGTGTAATCCCAGGCCGCATTCGCCGGAGAGATCCATCGCGCCTCGCCTCCGTAATTCTCGTACTCGACGACGATGCCCATCCCCATGTTGCGATCCATCGGGTCGGTGGAGCCGAAGACCCAGACGCCGGGGTTGTTCATCTCAACGATGACATCGGCCCGCTCGGCGACATCGAGGGTCAGCGTATCCACGGTCGCCTGGGTGGGGACAGGGTTGCCGTCCAGCGCGATGACAGTGAAACGATGGCCAGGGAGCGCCAGCGAGACGGGCATGGTCGGGCTGGCGTTCAGCAGGCGGAACAGCACCTGCTCGCCTTGGCGCACGCGGACCGGCTCGCCGTGCCCGAGCATCCGCTCCCCAAAAGTGGCGGAGTGGTACATCACCTCCAGGCCATTATTGGCAGGCACCCGCTTGATGAAGTCCTGCATGCTGATCCAGGAGCCTTCCCAACGGCGGGCAGCCAGGAGCACCTCACGATCGTATCGCCCGGGGTCGTTCGCCGGCTCCACGATCACAAAGCCAAATTCCCCCGTGTAGGTGCTGCGATTGAGATTTGCCATCGCCATGGCGTGGCTATGATACCAGCGGGTGCCGTTCGGCTTGGGCGTAAAAGCATAGATCAACGACTGGCTGGCAGGAATGATCGGCGACCCCTCTTCCATCGCTCCATCCTGAACGGATGGAATGAAAAATCCGTGCCAGTGGACGATATTTGGATAGCCGGAGTCATTGATCACCTTGATGGCGACAGGTTTGCCTTCCTGTAGCCGCAAGGTCGGACCAGGAACCGTTCCATTGTATGCGGTGGTTTTGATGATCTTGTTCGGGGCGATTTCCAGCGAGATTGGGGCGATGCGTATCGTGTGATTGACCGCTGCTGTCCCCTCGGCTAGCACTTGGCCGGGCGAGCCAGCCAGAGCCGCCACTCCCATCATGCCTGCGCCCTGCAGCACGCTGCGTCGGCTCAACGGAGCTTCGAACGTCTTCTGATGGTCTTTGGAATCATCCATCACAGTCTCTTTTTAAGCCCAAAGAATTTGGCCGACGCCGAACCGGGCGACTTAGGTTCCTGTCACCTGTGGCTGTTCTCAAAAACGTCAACTTCAAATTTGCGTTGTAGTCGGTCTGTCTTTGCATGGGAATGTCATCGGGCAGCCCGGGTGTTGAACACACAATCATCCGGGAAACGTCGTATCCTATGCGGTAGGACGAAACCCAACGCGCAAGCCAAGAGCCTTGGCAACCTTCATCACGGTTGCGAGGGTTGGGTTGCCATCGCCGGACAGTGCCTTATTCAACCCTTCGAGGCTCATTCCAACGTCTCGCGCGAGTTGGCTCATGTTGAAGTCCCGCCCCACTTGAGCGGCGGCTCTCTTCCCACGAAGGGCGATCCGGAATTGACCAAGCTCAGTTGCAAACGAGTAGACAAAGCGTTCCTCAATGCGGACAGAGTTGTTTTTCGAAAAAAGTGTCCGGATAGGGATCGTCATTGAACCGGTCGATTTCGGTCCATCCCGTCCGCCGATAAAGTTGCTGCGCCTCAGGCAAGGCTCGATTCGTGTCGAGGCGGAGCTTTTCGATCGACAAGTCAAGGGCAATTTTCTCAACAGTCGTCATGAGACGCCGCGCCAGCCCAAGCCCACGCGCCGACGGCGCTACCCAGAGCCTCTTTACCTCCGCGATGTCACCCCCGCTACCCTTCAGGCCGACACACCCGATAGGCAAACCGTCCGATGCAGCTACGAGGAACGTACCGCGCGGGCGCATCATGTCTTTTGACGCTGGATCGCGCGAGCGCGACACCTCAAAGCCGCTCTCGAAGCGACGTGCTAGTTCGGCATAATATTCGCCCAGGCAATATCTCGCTTCACTACTCCTAGGATCAGTCTCCTTAATCGCGATGCGATCACGTCCGAACGCAGATGCAACAAGATCCATGGCGCGCAAAAGCTCTTCCGGCTGGGAGTGGCGCACGAGCAATGTCCGGGCTTGGTGGTTAGACAGAGCCTCATAAGCATCGAACTCGGATTGGCCGATTTCTGTCAGTCGAACGATACGACGGCGCGCGTCCTGCGGATGCGAAAATGTTTCGATCAGTCCCTCTTCCTCCAGGCCGCGCAACAGACGACTCATCAACCCTGAGTCGAGCCCGAGATAGTCGCGGATGGAGCTTACCTCCGTGTGCCCATGCCCGATCGCATTGAGCACGCGAGCGACGCCAAGAGGACGGCCACGGCCGAGAAAGGAATTATCGAGCGCCCCGACTTCCGAGGTGACGGCACGGTTGAACCGGCGGACGCGGGCAACAGGATCAAGCACGATAATATCAGACTATAGTCAGGTAAGTTGAGGTGTCAATCTACTCCGTCAGGCAATGAGTCGTAGTTTGCCGGCCAAGCTTAGCCCCGCAGCATGCCATAGACCACTTGATAGCTGGCAGTGCAGCCAGCCTGAAATTGGCTCAGAACCCGGCGGAACTGAGCCGGCGGGAGCGGTTTGTGGCCCGGCGCGGGCTGTCCGGCGCCGAGCTGCTTTAAAGATCGCGCAAAGGCCTGGCCATTGGTGTGGTGGTCCCGGATGGTCTCGACTTCGACGGTGCCGGCACAATGTTTTGGCCAGGGGAAGCGTTCCACCGGGGGGTAAGGGTGCAGCCCGTGCCGAAGGCCCACGGTCTCATGGGCTGCGCGCCACTCGGCAAAGCTCTCCGCGCCGAGGGTGGCGAAGGCAAGTCTGCCGCCAGGGACAAGTCGGTCAGCCAGCCGGGCGATGCCGCCGCGTAGATCGGTGAACCATTGTAGGGCGAGCGACGAGGCGATGAGGTCGAAATTGCCGAGCGCAGGGTCCGGGGCTTCGCCATCCATGCGCCGGTAGCTGGCGCGCGCGCCTAGGCGCAGGCTGGCGCGTTCCAGCATGACCGGAGAGATATCCGTGAGAACCAGCTCTGCCTGTGGATATAGCGCGGCGAGATGCGTGCTAAGCAGCCCGGTACCGCAGCCGATTTCCAATATGCGGTCTGGTGGGCAGGGCCGCGTGGCGGCGATGCGCATGGCAAGACGTTCAGCAACCTGCCGCTGCACGCCAGCCATCTGATCATAAGCCGCGGCGCCAGCGGAGAATGATGCGGCGACGCGCTCTTTCATGTTCGCGCTGACCAAGGTGTTGAGAGATTCAGGGAGATCGGCGTGGCTCATGGCCTGGGACATGAACGTTTCGTCCGGCGCGCACAAGGCCAAGCAGGTGGCACTTCTCACAGCAAACGCTGCGCTGAAAACTGCCGAAGTTCCCATTCGGAGAGTGCGGGGTTTTAACGGCTCATCACCCTTAACGTGGGCGCAAGGGCCTCGTCGGGGAACCGGCTGATTCGGGTGCCGTACCGCGAGCGGGATTTGGTCGGGCGGATGGCGCTGCGCTCACGTCCGTCGAGCAAGGTGGTGACGGAGTAGGGGCCCTAGCGGCGGGGCGTGTTCATCGTGAAATATAATTCTTTGGTTACTTTGCCGTCATATAGGGGCGGGCCCGGAACCAGAAAATGGCCGTATCCCCTTGTTATGACGTTCTCATAGGCATCACCTATTTGTCCCATCCAGTGTTTATATTTCGGCGGCCTTTGGAACCCGGATAGTGACTGCCCCGGCCCTTAAGCGAGGCGCGTGTCACGATCGTCGTGAGGGGCGCCGGTTTGAATGACATGGAGACAAACGGTGGCTGAAAATAAAGGCATGACCCATGCGACCGGCGCGCCGGTCGCGGACAATCTGAACACCATGACGGCCGGTCCGCGCGGCCCCGTCCTGCTTCAGGACATCTGGCTGCTCGAGAAGCTGGCGCATTTCGACCGTGAAGTGATCCCCGAGCGCCGCATGCACGCCAAAGGCTGGGGTGCGTACGGCACGTTCACCGTCACCAAGGACATCACCAAATACACGAAGGCGAAACTCTTCTCCGCCGTCGGCAAGAAAACCGACGTTTTCGTCCGTTTCTCGACCGTTGCCGGCGAGCGCGGCGCGGCTGACGCCGAGCGCGACATTCGCGGCACCGCGATCAAGTTCTACACCGAGGAAGGCAACTGGGACGTTGTCGGCAACAACACGCCGGTGTTCTTCTTCCGCGACCCGATGCGCTTCCCGGACCTCAACCACGTCGTCAAGCGCGACCCGCGCACCGGCCTGCGTTCCGCCGACAGCAACTGGGATTTCTGGTCGCTGCTGCCCGAGGCGCTGCACCAGGTGACGATCGTGATGTCCGAGCGCGGCCTGCCCAAGAGCTTCCGCAACATGAACATGTACGGCAGCCACACCTACTCGATGATCGACGCGGCCAACAAGCGCGTCTGGGTCAAGTTCCATTTCAAGACCCAGCAAGGCGTTCAGAATTGGACCGATGAAGAAGCCGTCGCGGCGGTCGGCAAGGATCGCGAAACCCATGGCCGCGATCTACTCGAGGCGATCGAGCGCAAGGAATTCCCGCGCTGGACCCTCAAGATTCAGGTGATGACCGAAGAACAGGCGCGCAGCCACAAACACAACCCGTTCGACCTCACCAAGGTCTGGCCGCAGGCCGAGTACCCGCTGATCGAAGCCGGCGTGCTGGAATTGAATCGCTGGCCGGAGAATTATTTCGCCGAGACCGAGCAGGCCGCCTTCTCCCCGGCGAACGTCGTCCCGGGCATCGGCTTCTCGCCTGACCGCATGCTGCAGGCCCGGCTCTTCTCCTATGGCGATGCGCAACGCTACCGTCTGGGCGTGAACTTCAACCACATCCCGGTGAACGCGCCGAAATGCCCGTTCCACAGCTATCACCGCGATGGCGCGATGCGCACCGATGGCAATCTCGGCGGCACCGTGAGCTATTGGCCGAACAGCAAGGGCGAGTGGGTCGACAACAACCCCCACGCGACGGAACCAGCACTGCCGCTCGAAGGTGATGCCGCGCATTGGGATCACCGCGTGGACGAAGACCATTTCGAGCAGCCCGGCAACCTGTTCCGGAAGATGAGCCCGGCGCAGCAGCAGGTGCTGTTCGAAAACACCGCGCGCGCCCTGGGCGATGCCCGCATCGAAGTGAAGCAGCGCCATATCGCCAACTGCACCAAAGCAAACCCCGCCTACGGCGCCGGCGTGGCCAAGGCGCTCGGCCTCTAACGCTCGAAACAGCAAAAGCCCGCCCGGTTTTTTCCGGGCGGGCTTTTTAGGAAGTAAGAAAGAGACCGCTTTTTGAAAAAAGCGGCGCAAAAACTTTTGGTTACGCTGGGCCTGGGGCGGTGAAACCGGCACGGGCCAAATGCGCGAAGAAGGGCAAGTCCTGTTCCTTTGTTCGATCCGAAAAGCGCCTGTTCCTTCGTCCCGACCTGCCATCGGCATGCTGCCGCGCGGAGATGTTGTCAGGGATGGCCTCGCTTGGAGGCCACCGCGAAGCGGCGTGCAGCGTCCTTGACAACATCGAGCACGGTAGCATGCTAGTGCGAGGTCGAGGCGTGCCAGCGGCGCATTCCCAAACGTGGTAAGACGGGCCGAAAGCGGTCTATCTGTTTGCGGCCCGCAATAGGCCAAAGCTGACATTGCTCTAGTTGCGAGTAGCCATGCCTGTCGAATCCGGATCGGCCATTGAATACGCAGGCCCTCAATTAGGGAACCAGACGTTCACTAGCAGAGTGAGGGATGAATGACTTCGCATCCGTTTAGTGTGAGTGCGGCTGGGTGACAAGTCGGTTTGTCGGTCTCCACCTATATTCCATCATCGACTGGTGGACCACCAGCGATAAGCTGCCAGTAAGTTCCGGCGTTTTTATAAAGCTGAGCTCTTCCCCAGCCAATCTTTGGTGACGACTTTAGAGCGCATATAATGCACAAACACCCCCATTGTAGTTGGTTTTTTTTGGAAGCGGGGCCATCAATCATGTAGGTTTCCTCAAACATCGGACGAGAGCAAACCTGACAGTTCTCAACGTATTCTGCAAATCGAATGTCTGGCCAAGAAGATTTTTCTTGGCTTTCTATTTTTGAAAAATGCTTGAAACTTTCTTCATAGTTCAACACAAAAATTCACCTTATGATCCCTAGAAAAAGCGGTGAGGCCGTCACCCGTCGGGATGTCGGGTCAATTGCATTGATATGCAATATCCCAGACACCGAAGTCATGTCACCTCTGAAGGTGCTAAACGAGCTACTGGTTGTGATCCATCGCGGGTCAATAAGGCAAACCATACGCCACTCATCAGCGTGGTCACGATAGAGTACGCTCTCGCCTCTTTCCCATTTCGACTCTATTCCATCAGAGTTGCAGACACCTTTTGCGTAAAACCCTTGTTTTAACACAAACCAATATGTTCCGATCTTAATATCGGCCCACTCTGTATTTCTATCGAGGGTGCGGGCATAAAGCTCTTGTTCACTCAGTACGTGCGCATACTGAGCCATCACTCTTCCAGCTTGGAAATTCAAATCGTAAAATGACTTTGCGCTCTCAAAATTAAAAACCGGAATGGGGATCGAATGAGCGGCTGCATACATGTCCACCCGAGGAACATTAATGTAAACTAGATAGTCATAAGTTGGTTTTATCGACAACGATGGCCCCAACCGTTCATCGACCCAGTTATAATGCGAATTACGAATTTCGCGAAGTAGAGAGTCGTGAACGGGCTGCTGATCCACCTCCGAGTGGCAGTTCTTACAGAGTAGGATTAGATTGTTAGCATTATTTCTCTCATTTTTGGATAAATTGCTGTTAGATCTGGGGCCGAAATCTGAACGGGAGTAGATATGGGCGTCATCCCCCAATCTTGCCCGCTCGCAAAATTCATTTTCTTTAAATAGAATTTTTTTGCACTTATTGCAACGACCAGCTGATTTTGCGATGATCCAACGGCGATTTCCATCACTTACGTGCACCTTGGACTCCCTCTCTTAGATCTGTAATCTGCCATCGACTCTCCCGTATTTCAACATTTCTATCGATAATAGCTTCGGATAAGTGACGAGCTTTGCCGCCCTCAGGTTGCTCATTACGGCATCATTAGTTTGTGCTCGTCGGTCATGAATGACGTAATAAACCTCGATTAGCTTCCTGAGCGCACTCGCGCCCGTCTAATTGGCGTCCGCTTTCGGTGGCCCGATCAATGGCCGGGAGTGGCCACAATGGGCGCACAGCTGACAGAGCCGGACGGCGCTGAACGTCCGTTTCAGAGATTACCTACCGGGCCAGCCCATGCCCGACTCGGGTCGAAAACCAAAATTGAACCTGAGACCCACCAATTTTTTCGCCTCTTCTGGTTCACAAAAACTAGCGCCTTCCTTTATCTGCTGGCAGCCCTGGCGCACATGCCGTGGCGAAGGAGGGTTCGATGCCGACATTGTTCATCACTGATCTCGCCGGGGTCGAGCATCGGCTTGAGGGGGCGGCCGATGACGATCTCATGCACATCGTTCGTGACGCAGGCCTGCCCTTGCGGGGCGAATGCAATGGCTCGCTGGCTTGCGCCACTTGCCACCTCATCATCGATCCCGTCTGGTTCGAAAAATTAACGCCGCCGGATGCGGATGAGCTGGATATTCTGGATTACCTGGCCACTGTCACGCCCACCTCCCGGCTCGGCTGCCAGGTCCATCTTACAGCGGAGCTGGACGGGCTGCGCGCCGCCGTCGCCGAGCCTGACTGACGGAAGGGGCGCTTGGCCCGAAGCGGCGAAACCGGCACGCCCCAAGTTTAAAAAAGTTTTTTGCTTCTTTTTTCAAAAAAGAAGCCCTTGCTTGCCTTGTCCTAGCTTGGTCATAAGGGCGCGTGGATCAGCAAAAATCTTCGCCTTATCGTGTCGCCGTCATCGGCGGCGGCCCTGCCGGGCTGATGGCCGCCGAAATAATGGCGCAAAATGGCCTGGCGGTGACTATGTTCGACCGCATGCCGAGCCTCGGGCGGAAGTTGCTCATGGCCGGGCGGGGCGGTCTCAACATCACCCATTCGGAACCGATGGCGCGTTTTCTGCCCCGTTACGGCGAGGAAGCGGACTGGGTCGCGCCCTGGCTTGCCGCCTTTCCGCCTGAAGCCGTGCGGGATTGGTGCGCAGGGCTGGGACAGCCCACCTTCGTCGGAAGCAGCGGCCGGGTGTTCCCCACTTCCATGAAGGCCAGCCCCCTTCTGCGCGCCTGGATCCGGCGTTTGGAAGGTCTGGGCGTGCGGATGGTGACCCGCGCGGAATGGACCGGCTGGGTGCCCGGCCAGGTGCGCTTCGCCGACGGCACCGTCCATGACGCCGATGCCGTGGTGCTGGCTCTGGGCGGCGCCTCCTGGCCCAGATTGGGAACGGATGGCGGCTGGACCGCGATTCTGCCCGATGTCGGCATCGCCCCGCTGCGCCCGGCCAATTGCGGCTTCAAGGTCGCGTGGTCGGCCCATTTCGCGGAACGCTTCGCGGGCACGCCGCTCAAGCGCATCGTCTTGTCCTGCGGCGACAGGTCGGTTCCAGGCGAAGTGATGATCACCAAAGACGGAGTCGAGGGCGGCGCCATCTATGCCCTGTCGGCACGTGCACGGGAGCTGATCGCGCGTGGCGGCGGCGCGGAATTGCACATCGATCTGCGCCCCGATCTGAGTGAAGACATGCTGACAGCCCGCTTGGCGGGCTCGGTCCGCGAATCCCTCTCCAACCATCTGCGCAAGCGCGCGGGCCTGTCCCCCGTCGCCATCGGGTTGGTGCGGGAAGCACGCCAGGCCGGCAGCACATCGTCCCTGGCAGCCCTCATCAAATCCCTGCCGCTCCGCCTCGTGGCGCCCGGCAGTCTGGCGCGCGCCATTTCCACCGCCGGCGGGATCAGGCGGGAAGAGCTGGACGAACATTTGATGCTGCGCGGCCACCCCGGCTTGTTCGCGGCGGGCGAAATGCTGGATTGGGAAGCGCCAACCGGCGGCTATCTGCTGCAAGCCTGCCTGGCCAGCGGCCGGGCGGCGGCGCAGGGGGTGCTGGCTTGGCAGGCGCAAAAGGAAGCAGCCGCTTTTTGAAAAAAGCGGCGCAAAAACTTTTTTTATGCTGGGCCATGGGCTGTGTCGGTGCCAACGCCCATGACCCAGCATAACAAAGTTTTTTTGCTACTTTTTGTTCACAAAAAGTAGGCCTTTCTTGCTTGCCTCACACCGCCGGGCGGCGGGGAGGGCCGAAACGCCGTTCCAGCGCCCGGCCGAGGGCGAGCATCGGCGCTTCGTCGAATAACCGTCCCCAGAGGCATAGCGCATGCGGCACCTCGCGCACCATCGCTTCGCCGGGCTGCTCGGCCGCGGGGAGGTAGCGCGACAGCCCGAGCGGGTCTCTGGGGGGTGAGGTGAAGAAGCCTGCCGGCAGGCAGAGGCAGGGATGGCCGGTGAAATTGGTGATCACGAGCATCGGCCCGGTCAGGCTCGGCCCGACCACCACGTCCACCTGGGCGAACACGGAATCCATCTCCATCATCGCCAGCCGGCGCAGCCGGTCGAGCTGCATATGGTCGACGGCGGAGAGAAAACGCGCCTTGCGGAAATCGTTCGGCCAGGCTTTCGCGTCCTGCCAGGTCAGCAGGTCGTCGCGGTCGCTCAGCGTCAGCTCCTCGAACGCGGCGGCGGCTTCGGCATGGAGCAGGCTGAGCAGCGAGCTATAAGGTAGCTCGCGGCGGGTGAGGGGGATCGGCTCCAGGCCCAGTGCGCGGATGTTGTCCAGCGCCTGGTTGTCCGGCTGCGGCGCATCCTTGCTGGAGAAATCTTCGGGGTAATAGCCGACCCGCAGCCCTGCGATTGGCATGTCGGACGCGTAGCCGAACGGCATGGGAATCTGGAACGCATCCTGCGGGTCGGGCTGGTTCAGCACGCTCAGCACGGTCGCCGTGTCCTCCACCGTGCGGCCGATCGGGCCGATCTTGTCGAGCGACCAGCAGAGCGGCATGGCGCCGCGGCGGGAGACGCGCCCGTAGGTCGGGCGCAGCCCCGTCGCGCCGCAGCGCGTGGCGGGCGAGACGATGGAGCCGAGCGTTTCGGTGCCGATGGCGAACCCGACCAGGCCGGCGGCGGCAGCAGAGGCGGAACCGGCGCTGGAGCCGCTGGAGCCTTCCTGCGGATTCCACGGGTTGCGCGTTCGCCCGCCGAACCAGAGATCGCCATAGGCCAGCGCGCCGACCGCAGTCTTGCCGAGCATGATCGCGCCGGCCTCATGCAGCAGGTCGGTGACGAAGGCGTTTTCCGCCGGCACGCGGCCCTGATAGGGTTCCGCGCCCCAGCTCGTCTCAATCCCTTCCGTGTCGATGATGTCCTTCATGCCATAGGGGATGCCGTGCAGCGGGCCGAGATTTTTCCCCTGCGCCGTCATCAAATCGAGTTCGGCGGCGCGGCGCCGCGCCGCTTCGGCGGTGACGACCGAAAAGCAGAACAAAACAGGGTTCAGCCGGGCGATGCGCGCGAGATAGATGTCGGTCAGCCGCGCGGCGGTCAGGTCGCCGCCGCGGATCCAGGCTTGCAGCGCGGCAAGCGGCGCGAAGGCGATGTCCTCGTCATGGTCCGGCAGCGGATCCGTGGCTGGGGTGATCTGGAACGGCCCGGCCGATGGCGCGCGAAACCCCGGCAGCCTGGGATCGAAGCGCGTGGCCGGGCCGAGGGCGGAGGGCAGGGCGACCGCGCGGCGCTGCTGCGCCCGGGCGATCTGCTCGGCAAGATTGTCCAGCATCAGCTGGCGCTCAGCCTCGGTGTAGCAGATGCCGAACAAAGGCTCGGCAGCGGCGAGGGCGGCGGCGGAAAACGGCAGGGGGTCAGACAAAAAAGACCTCAAGAAAGTGGCCGCTTTTTGAAAAAAGCGGCGCAAAAACTTTCATTATGCCGGGCCTTGGGCGTTGTCGCCAGCGTTGCCCATACCTCAAGTCCGAGCCTGCACCGCCGGCGGTGCGCTCTCTACGGGTGCGGAGCTGTCGAGGGGCAGCGGCATGCGCCTTGTCTTCGCCAGGGCCGCAAGCCGCCAGGTCAACGCCTGGGCGCAAGCCACCGCCAGCGCCGCCAGCAGGTAGACGGAGGGATAGCCGTAACGCCCGATCACGAGCCCGGCGAGCGGGCCGGTCGCACCGAGGGCGACGTCGAAAAACATGGTATAGATGGCGATCGCGGCGCCGCGGTTGGAGACCGTCACGGTCTTCAGCGCCTCCACCGCCAGGGCGGGGAAGATCAGGGACAGGCCGAATCCGGTCAGCATCGCTCCGATGATCGCCATCCAAGGCGCCGTTGCCAGCCAGATCAGGCACAGACCGCAAAATTCGACGGCGAAGGAGACGAGGCTGCAGCGATAACCGCCGAATTTGCGGATCGTGCCGGAGAAGAAAACCCGCACCAAGGCGAAGGCCACGCCAAACGCGCTGAGCGCATAGGCGGCGCCCTGCCAATGGTGGTTGGAGAAATAGAGGGTGATGAAGGCAACGATGGTGGCAAAGCCGAGCGAGCCCAGCGCCAGTCCGGTGCCGAAGGGCAGCATGCGGCTGAACACCGTGTGCAAGGCGATGCGCGTGCCGCGCACCACCGGCACGGGCCTTCTGAACACGCACAGAACCAGGGCGAGCAGCGGCAGAACAAAAGTAACCAGGCCAATCGCGGCCAGCCCGTGCATATGGCTGAGCAGGACGCCGATGGGCGCGCCGGTGGCGATGCCGCCATAGGAGGCGACGCCGTTCCAGGAGATCACTTCGGCGGTATAGGTGGCGCCGACCCGGCCGATGCCCCAGGTGACGCAGCCGGTGCTGATCCCGCTTTCCGCGCCGCCGAGGAACAGGCGGCTCAGGCACAACCAGACCAGGATGGAGGTGGCGCCGCTCTGGGTAGCGGCCTCGAGAATGCACAGCCCGCTCGCCACGCCGCTGGCCAGCCCGCCGAGCACCGCCCATTTGGGACCCAAGGTGTCGGTGATCCGCCCCACGGTCGAGCGCGTTGCGAAGGTCGCGACATATTGCAGGCTGATCAGGAAGCCGGCCAGGGTGGCGCTGAACCCGAGCTGGCCGTGAACGACGCCGGGAAACACCGCCAGCGGCAGGCCGATGAGGAAATAGCCGACCAGGTTGAACACCACCGTGGACAGGATCTGCCCGGTGACGTTCGACGATGACGCGGCGCGCGGGGCGGCGTTGCGAAGAGTATCCATGAAAGGCGGCAAATCCCGGTCTTTACAAACCGTCATTAGCGCTGGAACGGGCCGCGCTGCCAATGCAAACCAGACATATGTGCTGTCTGATTTAGTGTGGCGCGGCAGAGGGCGCGGCCCTTGCCGGCCGCGCCCCGAGCGGTTTCAGGCTTTCGGCATGTCGTCTTCGATATAGATCCGGACGATCTCGTCGAAGGATCGGTCGGCGACGAAGCCCAGTGCCTCGGCGCGGCGGGGCGCGAAAGCCTTGGCCCAGCCGCTGATGATGGTGGCGATGGTCTCGTTCGGCTGGCGGCGGATCAGGCTCACCGCCTTGTCGCCGGCGATGCGGCGCAGCGCCTCGATCTCCTCGGCGACCGTGACCGACAGGCCGGGCAGCATGATATTGCGGCGCGCGCCGAGCGGGGCGAGGTCGATCTTGGCCGCATGGCGCAGGAATCCCACCGCGGCGCGCGGGCTCGCGAACCAGTGGCGCACCGTATCGGCGACCGGCAACACCGCCTCCAGCCCGGCGAGCGGCTCACGGATGATGCCGGAGAAGAAGCCGGAGGCGGCGAGATTCGGCTTGCCCGGGCGCACGCAGATGGTCGGCAGGCGCAGGCCGATGCCGTCCATGATGCCCTTGCGGGAATAGTCGGCGAGCATCAATTCGCCCATCGCCTTCTGGGCGCCGTAACTGGTGAGCGGCGTTAACGCGAAGTCGTCATCGATGACATCCGGCAGCGGCGCGCCATACACCGCGATCGAGGAGGTGAAGACGACACGCGGACAATAGCCGGAACGTTCATGCTCCCGTCGCACCGCGTCGAACAGCAGGCGCGTGCCGTCGAGATTTACCGTGTAGCCCTTTTCCAGATTGGCTTCCGCATCGCCGGAGACGATCGCCGCGAGGTGGAAAATCACCTCCGGCCGCGCGGCGACGGCGCGTTCGGCGGTGGCGGGATCGGCGATGTTGGCGGCGAAGGCATCCACCTGGCCGGCAAAACCCTCCGGCCGCGCCGGGGCGATGACGTCGAGCAGCGTCAGCCGGTCGACCGGCCGGCCGTCGAGACCGCCATCCTTCACGATCGCCGCGGTCAGTTTGCGGCCAATCATGCCGGCAGCGCCAATGATCAGAACATGCATGGGAAAGGACCTTGGTTGGAGAGTTGGAGAAAGAGGCCGCTTTTTAAAAAAAAGCGGCGCAAAAATTTTTGTTGTGCTGGGTCAATGGCGGTGAAGCCAGCACGGCCTAAAGTCAAAAAAGTTTTTTTGCTACTTTTTGTTCACAAAAAGTAGCGCTTCCTTCCTACATCTTTCTTCACGTCATCATTTCGAGCGCGCGGCGGAAGAAATCCTGGCCGCCGAAATTGCCGGATTTCAGGGCGAGCAGCATGGCGGTGTCTTCACTGACGGTGCGCAGCACCGGCACGCCGGGGGCGATTTCCGGCCCCACGGAGAAGGCGCGGATGCCGAGGCGGTCGACGACCGCGCCCGAGGTCTCGCCGCCGGCGACGATCAGCCGGCGCACGTCGCGCGCGACCAGCCCGGCGCCGATTTCCGCCAGGCAGTGCTCGATCCGGCTGCCGGCCTGTTCGCGCCCATGCTGCTTCTGAAATTCCGCCACGGCGTGCGGCGGGGCGCTGCTGGCGATCAGCACCGGCCCGTCGGCCAACCGGGAATCGGCCCAGTCGAGGGCCTCCTGGGCCACCGGGGCACCCGCCAGGATCCGCCCGATATCCAGGCGCAACACCGGAATGTCGGCCTCGATGGCGGCGATCTGCGCGAGTGTCGCCTGCGAGCAACTGCCGGCCAGCATAGCGGCCTTGCCGCCCACGGAAGGCGCCGCTTCCTCCTCGTCCATCCGCGGTGCCAACTGGCGGCCCGCGATCAACGCGCGGGCCAGGCCGAGGCCGAGGCCGGAGGCGCCGACGGAAACCGGGTTCAGCAACGCCGCCTCGCCGATCGCCTGCAAATTCCGGCCCGCCACGGCATCGACGATGGCCGCCCTTTTGCCATCGGCGCGGAGCGCCTCCATCGCTTTATGAATCGCGTAACCGCCCTGCTCGACGATCGGGAAGGGGATGAGTCCGACCGGATGGCGACTTTGCCGCGCCAGCACACGAACGAGATTCGCATCATGCATCGGGTTCAGCGGATGGTCCTTGAGTGGGCTCTCATTCAGCGGCACCTCGCCGACGAACAGATGGCCCATGAACACAGTGCGCCCGGTGCCGGGGAATGCGGGCGTGACGAGCACCGAGGCGGCATGAAAATCCTCGCGCAACGCGTCCATCACCGGGCCGATATTGCCGGCATCGGTGGAATCGAAGGTCGAGCACACTTTGAACATCACGTGCCGCGCGCCCTGGTCGCGCAACCAGGCCGCGGCATGGCGCGAAAGCGCCACCGCCTCATCCGCGGCGATGGAGCGGCTTTTCAGCGCCACCACCACCGCGTCAATGTCGGTCAGGGGCAAACCGGCATCCGGCACGCCGATGGTCTGCACGGTGCGCAGACCGGCCTGGGCCAGCGTGTTGGCGAGATCGGACGCGCCGGTATAGTCGTCGGCGACGGCGCCGAGGACCAGGCTCACGCGCGTGTTCCGGCGTAGGGCTGGAACCAGGCGAGACCGTCCAGCGTCTTGCCGCGCGGCCGATATTCGCAGCCGATGAAGCCGGCATAGCCGAGCCGCTCCAATTCCGCGAACAGGAACGGGTAATTCAGTTCCTCATCGTCCGGCTCGTGGCGCGACGGCACGCTGGCGATCTGCACATGGCCGGTGATGCCGAGATATTTGCGCAGCCGCATCGTCACGTCGCCATGGATGATCTGGCAGTGATAAATATCGAATTGCAGCTTCAGGTTGGGCAGCCCGGCCTCGGCGATCAGGGCCGCGGCGACATCGACATTGTTGAGGAAATAGCCGGGAATGTCACGGTTATTGATGGGCTCGAGCACGAGATCGAGGTGCCGCGCCGCCAGCGCTTCGGCCACGCGGCGCACGGAATGACGGTAATGGCTCATGGCTGCCGGATCCTGCGCATCGGCCAGGCCGGCCATCAGATGCAGGCGCTTGACGCCGGTCGCTTCGGCGTAAGTGAGCGCCTGGGCGATCGAGGCGGTAAGGTCTTTCTCCCGCGCCGGCAGGGCGGCGAGGCCCCGATCGCCGCCGGCGAAATCGCCTGGATACAAATTGAACAGCGCCTGCGTCAGCCGGTTTTTCTGCAGCGCCGTCGCGATCGCATCCGGCGTGAATTCATAGGGGAAGAGATATTCGACCGAAGTGAAGCCGGCATCAGCTGCCGCGGCAAACCGGTCGAGGAAACTCCATTCATTGAACATGAAGGAAAGGTTGGCAGAAAATTGCAGCACGTAGACGTCTCCGTTGCAAAATTATAATCGGCGGCCGGTTTCCATGGCGCAAGCGGGATCACCAGCCGGAACCCTCGAGCGCGTTCCGGAAAACCAAGCCGATCGAACGCATTGTCATTGAAATTATATCAGGCCTATCATGCCGGCAAGGTGAGGGCATAACGGAAAGGATCATCCGTGGCGGATCTGCAGGAAGAGTTTGCGTTGCGTGAGAGCATCTGCCGCTATGGACGCTCGCTGTTCGAGCGTGGGCTGACGCCGGGTTCGTCGGGCAATATCAGCCTCAGGCTGGATGATGGCGGCTGGCTGGTGACGCCGACCAACGCCTCGCTCGGTTTTCTTGATCCTGCGCGGCTGTCGCGGCTCGACGCGGCGGGACGGCTGATCAGCGGTGACAAGCCGACCAAGGAGATCCCGCTGCACAGCGCGTTGTATGAAACACGTGGCGCCGCGCGGGCTGTGGTGCATCTGCATTCCACCCATTCGGTCGCGGTGTCGATGCTGCCGGACATCGACCCCGAAGCGGTGCTGCCGCCGCTCACCGCCTATTACCTGATGCGCGTCGGCAACGCCGCTTTGGTGCCGTATTATCGCCCGGGCGATCCTGCGGTCGCCGACGCGATCCGTGGTCTGGCCGGGCGCCATGCCGCGGTGCTGCTGGCCAATCACGGCCCGGTGGTCGCGGGCGACTCGCTGGAAGCCGCGGTGTTCGCGACCGAGGAACTGGAGGAAACGGCGAAACTGTATTTGTTGCTGCGCAACATGAATCCGCGTTTATTGTCACGCGCGCAGATTGCCGATCTGATAACGGCGTTCAAATTGCATGATCTAGCGCACCCCGATGCCGCCCACGATCACGGGCCTGGTTAGGTTCCGCCGGCTCCAGGCGGCGTGCGGAGGACTGTGGAATTATTCTGTCATTGAAATTAAATCTTGGTGTTTTTCGGGGCGGATGCACGTATGGTTCGGCTAACGAACGCCGGGAATTCAAATGGTTTTGATCAAATTTAACGGAAATGCGTTTGGCTTCACGAAGATCTGATACCCCAAAAACCATTTCGCCTTGCTTGTGGCAAAGCAAGGCGGCATGGTGGCCGGGATTTTCAATCAGCGGTAGCCATACGCGTTAGGCACGGAGAAATTCACGCCGCGTGAGAGGCGCGATTCCGTGGTGCGATGATCTGACGAGTTGTCTAAATTATTGTACAATCCTCCGAGGCGCGCGTAGCGATTCGGCAGACGTGCCGCTGAATCGGTGCCATGATTTTGAAAAGAAACCGTTCTGGAAAAAGAGCAGTGAACGTCGCGGTCATAGTGGCATCGGTCAATCGGGGTGAGGAGATCGGCCAACTCCTCGCGCAGTTGAATCGGCAAACTTTGCGGCCGGCCAAAATCATCCTGTCGGTCGAACGGCAGGAGGATTTGCCCGGCGCGGTGGACCCGCTTGTGCAGGTCATCATGGGGCGCAAAGGGCTGACGGCGCAGCGCAACCGGGGCTTGGATGCGCTTCAAGACGCCGCCGATGTGGTGATATTCTACGATGACGATTTTTTGCCGACCCCGACCGCGCTCGAAGGCGTGACCCGGCTGTTCGCCAAATACCCCGACATTGTCGGGGCGACGGGGCTGGTGTTGCAGGATGGCGTGAAGCAGGGCGGCATTCCTTACGATGCCGCGCTGGCGGTCGCGAACGCGCAGCGCGGGGCGGCCGGGGCGGTTTATTCCGTCAGGCCGGTGGATGAGCTCTACGGCTGCAACATGGCGTTTCGCACTTCAGCGGTGCGGGACCTGCGTTTCGACGAGAAATTGCCGCTCTATGCCTGGCAGGAGGATGTCGATTTCGCCGGGCAGTTGCTGCGCAAAGGCCGCGTGGTGAAGACCAACGCCTTTGCCGGCGTGCATCGCGGCGTGAGCAAGGGCCGCAGCCCCGGGCTCGCTTTGGGTTTCTCGCAAATGGTCAATCCCGCTTATCTCGTGCGCAAGGGGACGATGCGGCCGAAAAAGGCCGCGCTGCTGATGGCGCGGAACCTTGCCGCCAACCATGTTCGCGCCCTGAAGCCGGAACCTTTCATCGACCGGCTGGGGCGCGCGCGCGGCAACTGGCTCGGACTCTGGCATATTTTATCCGGCAAATCCGACCCGACGGCCATTTTGTCGCTGCGGTAAGGAAGACAAGGAAGGAAGGCTACTTTTTGTGAACAAAAAGTAGCAAAAAAACTTTGTTCATTTGGGCCGGTACCGTTTCAACGCCACGGGCCCAGTTTCGAAAAAGTTTTTGCGCCGCTTTTTTCAAAAAGCGGCTTCTTTCTTTCTACCTACTTGAAAGGCGGGCCGCGGTGATGGCTGGTGAGCGCGTCGCCGACCACCTGCTGCATCGCGTGCCGGAAGCGTTCTTCGGAGAAGCGCAACGCATTCTCCCGGCAGGCGGCCGGGGATATCCGGCTTTCGATGGCTTCGAAACGGGCGAGCGCCTCGATGATCGCCTCCGGCGTTTGGGCGTCGAACAGAATGCCGGTGGGCGGCTGTGCGTCGGGGCGAATGATATCCCGCGCGCCGCCGCGGCCAAAGGCGATCACCGGGGTGCCGCAGGCCTGCGCTTCGACGGTGGTGATGCCGAAATCCTCCTCGGCGGCGAACAGCATGGCGCGGGCTCCCTGCATTAGCCGGACCAGTTCATCCTGCGCCGCCGGCGGCCGCAGCGTGATGTTGGGGGCGTTCTGGGCGGTCTGCGCGATCAGCGCCTGCCCGGGGCCGGAGCCCAGCACGGTGAGCCGGTGCTGCGGCATACGGCGGAAGGCTTCGACGATCAGTTCCACCCGTTTATAGGGTGCGAAGCGCGAGGCCACGAGAAAGCCCTCACGTGGCTCATGGCCCTGGACAAAATTATGCACCGCCACCGGCGGCGCGACGACGAGCGCCTCGCGATGATAGGTCTTCCGGATGCGGCGGGCGATGTAGCGGGAATTGGCCACGAACAAATCCACACCATTGGCGGTACTCACGTCCCATATTCGCAGCTGGTGCAGCAGCCAGCGCACATACAGGCTTTTCATGCCGCGCTCGAGGTTGCTTTCACGCAGATACTGCATTTGCAGATCCCAGGCGTAGCGCATGGGCGAATGCACGTAGCTGAGATGCACCTGATCGGGCCCGGTGATCACGCCCTTCGCCACCGCATGGTGGCTGGACAGCACCAGATCGTAGCCGGCAAGGTCGAATTGTTCGACGGCCAGCGGCATCAACTGCAGGTAGTTACGAAACTTTGTACTCGCCCAGGGGAGTTTCTGGATGAAGCTGGTCGTCACCTTGCGCCCGTCGAGAAAGCCGCGCTCCTCGGCGGGGAGAAAATCCACCACGGCGAAAATGTCGGCTTCGGGATAGCATTGCAGAAGCTGCGCCAACACCCGTTCGGAGCCGGCATAATGCTCCAGCCATTCGTGAACAATGGCGACCCTCATGGGGTGGGATGCCGGTGGCGGGTGATGATGGCGATGAGCATCGCGGCGGCACGGTCCCAGGTCATGGTTTGCGTATGGGTGGAACCCGCCTGGCGGAGCCGGGCATGCAATGCCGGATCGTCGAGAACGTCCAGCACCCGGGCGGCGATCGTCTCAGGCCGGCCGGGGTCGGCATAGTGCGCCGCCGCCCCGCAGGTCTCACGTAGCGCCGGGATATCGGCCGCGACCACCGGACAGGCGCAGGCCATCGCTTCGACCGCGGGCAAGCCGAACCCCTCGTAGCGCGAGGGAAACACGAAGCACCCGGCATGCTCATACAGGGCTTTGAGCTCTTCATCCGTCACGCGGCCGATATAAGAGGCCGGTTGCGGCAAGCCGGCCGCGCCGCCGGCCTGAAACACGCTGCCCCCGAGGCTGCCGGCGATGACGAGGGGGATATTGCGCGCCGCCAGCCGCTGGGCCAGCACATCAAGCGCCGCGAGATTCTTGTGCGCCGAAAGCGTTCCGACCGCCAGAACGAAGTCGCCCTGCCGCAAACCGTGCTTTTGCAAGATGCCGGGGTCGGGCGCGATGCGCCGCACGTGATCGGCACCTTCGGTCATCACCGAGACTTGCGCCGGCGGCACATGCAGGTGGCGGATGATCTCCTGACGCGAAAATTCCGAAACGGCAACAATAGGAACCTTTCGCCGGACCAGCCACGCCTGCATGAATTTATACCAGGCGCGGAATTTCCAGGAATAGGCCTCGGGCGTGCTGAACACGCCCGCGTCATGGATCACGACCAGCTGCCGGCGGCCGAACAAAGGCGCGGTGTTGCCGAGATTGACGAGGAAACCGTCGCGCGCGGCACGAGGCAAGTCCCGCTGCTCCCAGGCCTGGCCTTGCCGATGTCCGGTCTCCCGGGCGCCGCGATGCAAAGCGGCGCCGCCTGCGGGCACCAGAAGCTGTGTGTTCGGGGTGATGCGCAGCAAGGAAGCGGTGATCTCCTGGGCGAACCGTTGGACGCCGGACAGGTTCTGAGTGGCGAAGCGGCCATTTATGTAGAGCGGTTCCAGGCTGGTCAACCTTTCCGGGCAGATGGCGCCGGCAGAGAAAGCGATGGGCGCCCTGGCGACATCGGTGGGGCGTGAAATAAGAAAATCTGTAAGCGCGGCCGCGACGAATGAAAACAAAAAAATCGGTATCAAAGGTCGTTTCGATCGCCTATCAGAGTTCTCGGACAGCAGCAATGTGATCAAAAAATCGTGTGCAGGTTGCGTATTTTTTCTTATTAATAAGATTTTCCATATGTCTATCAAGACCCAGCGCAGAAATGCGAAAGAACTTCTTTATTTAAACGGCAAAATCTGCGATACCACCAAAAAGAAATAACAGACCGAGGCAACATCATGGATCACATTCGTTCTGGGACGACGGACCTGGGGCCTTTGATACCGTTAATCAACCGGTACAAAAAACAACCATTGGTTGTTTTGCTCTGCATGGCGCTTTCCGCCTGCGCCGAAGGGCCGATGCAGTCGCACGATGTTCCGTCGGTGACGGCGACCGTCCCGAGCGCGGTCGTCTCGACCATGACGCAAACCATTCCGATGCCGCCGTCGCATAAGCCCGGTGAGTACAACACAAACCGGCCCTACGTGCTGGGGGCAAGCGATGTCATTTCGGTCTCGGTCTATCTGCATCCCGAACTCTCGGCGCCCTCTCTCGGCGCGCAGTCGGGCCTCGGCGGCGTGATGGTGACCAGCGATGGCACCGTGGGGCTGCCGCTGGTTGGCAACGTCAAAGTGGGCGGGCTGACCATCACCCAGGCGCAGCAACGCATCCAGAGCGTGTATGCGACCTACATCAACAATCCCAACGTCACGGTGCAGCTCGTTGCGCCGCAAAGCCTGCGTTACTATCTGTTGGGGGAATTCAGCTCTCCTGGCGTGAAGTATCCCGGCCATGCGCTGGACCTGCTGGACGCGCTCTCGCTCGGGGGCAGCGTGAATCTTGCGAATGCCGATTTGTATCAGGCCTATGTGGCGAAGGGGACACAAAAATTGCCGGTTGATCTGCACGCTTTGCTGGTCAACGGCGATCTCAGTCAGAATATCGTTCTGGATTCCGGCGATACCATCGTGATTCCGCCGTCTTCCACCGAGGATGCGTTCGTGTTCGGCTCGGTCGGCAAGCCGGGCGCGGTGCCGTTCCAGGCCGGTTCGTTGTCGTTGCTGCAGGCGCTCAGCGTCGCGGACATGGACCTGACAAATTATTCAGCGTCCAAGCTCGGGCAAGTCCATATCATCCGCTCGAACGGCAACACCGGGCATTTCATCATCGTCGACGCGGCCAAGATCGTGAAGGGCCAGGCGATGCCCTTCCAACTGGAGCCGGGAGACATCGTGTTCGTGCCGCCGAACGGGCTTGCGTCCTGGAACCAGATCATGAACCTGCTTTTACCGTCTCTTAATACGGTCAACAGTATTCTTAATCCGTTTGTCTCGGTTAAATATCTCGCCACGGGTAAACTCTACTGAGGAGATCGGTGATGGCGACCACGCTACCGGCGACCACATTCGCGCATGCGTCTGAAACGATCGACCTTGGCGACGTCAGCTCCCTGCTGCGTCGCCGGGCCGGCACCATTGGCATTTTCGTGGTGGGCGCGACGATTTTTGCCGTCATTCACGTGCTTCTGGCGACGCCGCAATTCACTGCGCATGGCGCGATGTATCTCGGCGACGCCGGCGCCGCGCAGCCGACCAGCAATGCCGATAATTTGAATTTCCTGACGGACTATGCCAGCCAGAGCGACGTCAACACGCAGATCGAGCTGATCACGGCCGGGGCGTTGGTGCAGCGTGTGGTGCTGGAAACCGGGATGAACGCGCGGGTCACGCCGGCCGATACGCCGCCGATGACGTATTGGCGCTGGCGCTTCCTGAATGGCGGCCGGACCGATGCTTTCGCGCCGGGGCCCGATACGGTGCAGGTGCTCTACGCGACGACGCCCGGCAATTACCGACTCGAGCTGGGCAAGGATGGCACCTACACCTTGTCGACGCGTGGCAATTGGTTCACCGCGTCCCGGTTTGTGCTGCATGGCGTGCTGGGCAAGCCGGCCTCGGGCAACGGGGTGCAAATGCTGGCCGAGGGCGCGTTGCCGAATTTCGCGCCCGTCCCGGGCAAGAAATATGATGTGAGCATCACATCGCCGGCGGCGCTGGCGGAGGATATATCGGGCGGCGCGCTCGCCGTGTCGGCGGGCGGTTCAGTGGAGCAGCCCACGAAAATCGCCTTCCTGCAGCTCCGCTGGTACAACCCGTATCAGGCGCAGGCCTTCGTCAATCAGATGATGCAGGACTACATCGCCACGCAGCTGTCCTGGAAAACCGAGTCCGCGTCGACGACGGAAAATTTCGTCTCGGGGCAACTCGCCAATGTCAGCGCGGCCCTGGCTTCGGCCGATCAGAAGCTCGCCAACTACCAGTCGAAAACCGGCATCGTCGACGTGCCGGAGAATGCCCAGTCGATGATCTCGCAGTTGGCGCAGTACGAGACCCAGCGCACCACCTTGCAGTTGCAGCGCGAAGCCTTGCAGCAGCTCAACAATGAGATCCAGAATTCACAAGGGCCGTTGAACCCGAACCCGTATCTGATCAGCCAGGTGAACGACACGGTGCTCGCGAACCTCACCAGCAATTTGTCGGATGCGGAGACCAAGCTGAACCAGCTGCGCGTGCAATACACGCCTTACGCGGTGGAAGTGAGAATGCAGAACGCGCAAGTTGAGCGGATGGAGGAATCGATCCGCTCCATCGTGCGTAACGACCTCACGGCCGCCAATAAAAACCTCGCCGGGCTGAACGGGATCATCGACCACCTGCAAAGCACGATCAAGGAAATGCCGGCGGAATCGCTGCGGGTGATCTCGCTGAAGCGTTCCACCGACGTGTTGGGCCAGCTCTATGTGCTGCTGATGGAAAAAGAGGAGCAGGCGCGGGTTTCCAAGGCGGCGACCATCATCAATACGCGGATCGTCACGCCGGCGATCACGCCGTTGTTCGTCACGTCGCCGAAGGCGGTGATCAATATCGTATTCGGCGCGTTGGCTGGCCTGGTGGTCGGCGCAGGCTTGGTGTTCGGCCAGCGGGCCATGTCGGGCCGTTACGAGACCGAGGAGCAGGTTCGCTCGGCGGTGCGTCTGCCGGTTTACGGCACCGTGCCCCGGCAGTTGAAATCCGAGCTCGGGACCAATGTGTTCGGGCAGGAACAACGCAACCCGTTCTCGGAATCGTTTCGGCTGTTGCGGCGGAGCATTTACCGCAACAGCACGGCCGGGAAGACGATGGTGATCCTCATCATCTCCGCCAGCAAGGATGACGGCAAGACGACCATCGCGGTCAATCTGGCGAAATCCCTGGCGGATGACGGCAAGAATGTCGTGATGATGGACGGCGATCTGCATTTGAGCCGCCTGCATGAGATGCTGAATTTGACGTCCACGGTCGGGCTGACCGACTGCCTGGAGACGAGCGCCGAATTGCCGATCCAGGATTGCCCGGACGAAAATTTCAAGGTTCTGGCCGCCGGATCGGCGCCTCTGCATGGCAAGCAGCATTTCAATGAAAAAACACTGGCGCCCGTGTTTGCCAATCTCTCTGGCAAGTTCGACTACGTCGTCGTCGATAGCCCGCCCTTGCCGACCGTGTCGGACGGCATGATTTTCGGCAGCTTTGCGGATCTCGTCCTCACTGTTGTCAGCGTGTCGCACACGCCGAAGAGAACGCTGAGCATCCATAACGAATTGATTGAAACTCTGGATCGGCCCCACGGCATCATCATCAACGAGGTTGAAGGCCAGGTGATGGGCGAGGGCGATGCCTATTTCATGACCGAGACCGGGCGCGGCGCGAAAATCGCCGGCTGGTTGAAGCGGTCTTGAGCGAAGGGACTTGAGCGAAGGGAAGAAAAGAAAGCGCTACTTTTTGTGAACAAAAAGTAACAAAAAAACTTTGTTGTGCTGGGGCATGGGCGTCGTCGCCGACACAACCCATGGCCCGGCATATAAAAGTTTTTGCGCCGCTTTTTTAAAAAGCGGCCCTTCCTTCCTTTCTCATCACTCTCCAGGAAGAGTGCGCCCGGCCAGCGCCTTGGGGCCGAGGGCGGCAAAGCGCGGCAGCCTTACCGTGGTGGTGCGGGCCTCCCAGCGCAGCCGGCCGGCCGCAGCAACCAGCAGCGCCAGAAGCAGATAGAAATCCGGCGAGGTGAGGCCGGGGGAGGACAGCGCCGCCGCGGAGAGCATGCCGATCAGACCGCCGGTGCAGCCATGAATGACCATTTTCAGCTCGGGGATGGCCACGTGGCGTTGAGCGGTCCGGACGTGGGAACGAATACGCGCCACGAACCAGAGCAGCCCGGCAATGCCCCAAAGGCCGACGCTGGCGGCAAGGCCGGGGATCAGGCTTGAGGAGCGATTGCTGCCCCAGCCGACGCCGAGCCCATAGCTCGTCTGCGCCGCCTTCAGGCTGTCGGCGTCGGTCGATGTCCGGTCCGTGTACGAGGAGGATTGCTGCTTGGTTAGTGTTGCGTTGACGACGCTGACGGCTTCGTGGGCCACGCCGGGCGCGACCGCTGGCACGGCGGCGACGCTGATCGCCACCACCACGCCGCCCACGGTCAGGCCCATGAGCACCCGCTTTTTCAAGGTCTGGGAGCCCACCACAAACGTATAGAGGGAGAGAAGAGCGGCCATGACGAGCAAGGCAGCGTATCCCGTGGTGGAGGTGCAGAGCAGAAGAACGCCCAAGCCCAGGACGAAGGCCATGCGCGTCAATGAGCGCCTGTCCCCGTTGAAGATCATCCAGCCCGAGGCGCCGATGATGCCGCATAAATAGCCGGCCAGGGCGGCGGGCTCGCTGAATGGGCCGGTGATGCGAATCACTGAGCCGATGTTCTCGTCCGAGAGCAGGGCCCAGCCGGGATTGGACAGGAAAAATGAGGTGGGAAACCAGATATGGATTGTATTCGCGGCGAATTGCCAAAGCGAGATGACCACGACCAGCAACCCGGCATAGAGATAGGTGTTGAACAAAGTCTGCATCTCCCGGCCGATCGTCACCAGATAGAAGGACGCGGCGACAGTCAGCCCGGCATTGATGATGAGATACATATCCTGGGTATAGTTGCCGGCATTGGGGCTGAGCGGGGTCAGAACGCCGAAGCCGCTCAATTTCTGCGGCCAGACGAAAATCTCGCCCTCGAAAAAGCGCGGCATGAGCAACGAGCTGATCAAAGCGCCGATGACCACAAGAATGAAGGGCATGAGCACGCGCAGAACGCCGTTCCCGGCCGGGTAGGAGGCGCCGAGGATAAGCCGCAGCAGGAAATAGCCGATGAACAGAATCGCCGGCAGCAAGCCCGGCGAGATGCCATAATTGCCGATCACAAGGACAGCGGCGGCGGCAAAGGCGGCGCCGATAAAAACGAGCTGCAACAGGCGCAGCGGCGTCCGCCAATAAAAGACGCAAAGCGGTAGAATAATGGCGCCAAGGCCTGTGATCATCTCGCTGATCCAAAAAATAATCGTCCCGAATCTATCAGAGAGCGAACGGGCGATCAATGTTACGTTGTCGTTAAGAGAGACATGATGAAGGAAGATAGGGAAGAAAGAGCTACTTTTTGTGAACAAAAAGTAGCGCAAAAAAACTTTATGACTCTGGGCCATGGGCGTTGTCCTCGACGAAGCCCGTGCCCAGCATAACAAAAGTTTTTGGTGCCGCTTTTTTCAAAAAGCGGCTTCTTTCTTCCGTCTTACTGACCTATCGCCTGATAGGCGCGGATATATTGCACCTCCATGCGCTGCGGGGAGGTCAGCTTGTCGTCGGGCCAGCCGCCGCCGATCGCGAGATCGACCAGGATGTAGAGCGGCTGCATGAATTCCGGCCGGGTGGGCGTCGACCAGACTTCGTTCCGATTGAGGTAATAGGTGGTTTTTTGGGGGCCGACCAGCACGCCGAATGTATTGTAACCGGCTGAAAGGCTTCCTGGCGGCACGTCGATCGCGACGGAGCGGCCGTATACGCTCTGGCCATGGTTCCAGACATGTTCGGTGATCCGGTATGAGGCGCGAAAGGCGCCGTAATATTCCATGACATCGATTTCCGGCGAGTTGGTTTTGCTCGCGCCGACCAGCCAGAAACCAGGCCACACGCCGGGACCGTCCGGCAATTTCGCCTTCATTTCAAAATAGCCGAAACGCTGGCTGAAGCCGCGCGGGCCGTCAGGGGTGGGGATCCAGGAGCACAGCAGGCCGGCATGCCAATGGCCATGGCTGTCCTTGTAAGCGGTAATCGTGAGGCCCTGAGGCGATGTCGTGAAGGGTCCGCCCGGCCCCGGATTGTCGAAAACATTATCGCCGAAATCGCCGTTCCAGGGCGTATGAGCGATCCACTGGCCGCCGGGACCATAGCTGCTGGCATTCAGGGTTTGAAATGTCGCGTTGAAGGTCATGCGGTAATGGCTGAGATCCAGGCTGTCCGCCTCGGCTTTGTTCGCCACGAGACCTGCGATCCATAAAGCAATCGTCAAGAGCCAGGCGGCCCAGGCGAGTTTAGGGCGCATGAGGGTCATGGAATTATCTCCAGATCATGTTAAGGCAGCGCAAAGCCGAAATCCGGGGTCCGGTGAACGACGATAACACTCGGCGATTATGTTCGTCACATCATTTTTGGTGAGAGGTGTCCTGACATGCCGGTCCGATGCGGCTGCAACTTTCATAACAGCGTCCCAAACATGCCGGCTCGCCCTGGCGGCGATCCGGGGGCGTACCAGCCGATCCTGCGATGATTGATCGGGCCGCGGCGGCAGGTTCGGCTCAAAAGGCGCCGATGTCCTGGCGCGTCTTCGGACGCACGGCTGTTGGCGCGGCATGGCCCAGCAATTGCCGCGAGAGTTCGACATGGCGCCGCGCATAGCCGGTCGAGGTCAGTCCGTCGTCATGCAGGCGTTGGCGGGCTTTGTGGATCAGCGCTTGCCGGCGCGCTCCATCACTGGCCAGACGCTGGATCGCCATGCGGAGTTGGGCAGGGTCCTCACCCTCCACGTAGAAAACCTCGTCGGCGCGGAAATAGGCTTCCAGCCCACCGGCGCGGGTGCAGATCACCGGCAATCCCAGTATGACGGCTTCCTCGATTACGGTGATGCCGGAGGCATGCAGGTTGGGTTTGAGCGCCACCACGACCAGGTCCGCCCAGTCGAACAGGGCGAAGAGCTCGCCATTGGTGTGGGGATGGACGATCGAGATATTGGAGGCGTTGGGCGGGTGCTTGAGGCTCGCGGTGGCAAGCTTGACCTCGATGCCCGGTTGGTTGCCGGCCGCGTGAATCAGTGTGTCCCAGTCGCGGTGGCGGTCGTTGCCGAGCGAAAGAATCCGGATCGGTCGCCCTTCGGGGCTGGCTTTCGTCAGCGGCTCGTAGTCGGCCTTGATGCCGAATTTCACGAATTCGACGCGCTGCGTCGGAAACAGCCGGGAGGCGGCATCCCGATTCAAAGGCGACAGTACGGAGAGAATGTCTGCGGTACGCAACAGCCTCCGGTAAAATATCCTTTTCAGGCCGTTGAGTCGGGGCCATTCATCGTAAAGCCACACGCCTTGCGCAATAATCTTCGGTTTTCTGGCGGGTTTGCTCAGGCGCATGACGCAGAGCATCGCGAGCGACTGAGATTCCGTATGGGTCCAGACAATGTCCGCGGCGTGGAGTTTCCGGCGGTTCCGCCAGGCATGAGCGAGGTCGAAGCCGCAGAGAAGCCGCAGCGCATAACGCAGGATTTTTTGCGGCGCATTTTCCTTATGGTCGGTGGAATAGACGATTCGTGCCCCGAACGCGGCCGCATGATGATAGCCATAGGGAAATTCTTCGTTCAGGCCGATCTTCGTACCCGTCTTCCAATCGTTCTGCCATTTTTGCGCATCGAATCCGTAAGCGAGATGCACGTAGGCGTTGATGTCAGGCGCAGAAAAATTTGTGGTGGGATCATAGGACATAAAATATCGGTCTCCAACATCTGCCGTCTTCCCCATTAGATGGGAAACCGGTATGGACGTTGATTCTTGCGAGTTAGGAACGATTTCTAACATAATGGCAAGAGGGGGCATAGAGCCCGCACGCCGATGGGGGCTTAAATTACGCCAACGATATCGTAGGATAGCATGAAGCTCAGCAATAAGGGTTGCTGGTATCCGACAGGGTCCGGCGCAATAGGCGCAATAGCTTATAGGCCGTCGTTGAGCGCTCGATGATGTAACGCGGCGTGGTCACACTGCCGAAACCTAGAAAAAGTTTCACGGCACCGTCACTCACGGCGCCGTCAAAATCAAAAATCAGACCGTTGGCGACGGCGAATTTGATGGCGGCCCAGAGCAAGGCGGGGATGGCGCCATAGCTGCTGTCGGGCGCCCGCGTGGACATCAGATAATAGCAGGAGTGGCGGTCCCAGACGATGAAGATGGCGGCTTTGTTGAGGCCGTTCTCGTCCCTGGCCAGGAGGAATCTGCCGTTGCGCTGCTCCAGGCAGCGCTGCGTCAGGCGGCGGGCGATCTCGAGATCGACATTTTCCGTCATGCCGGCGCTTTTGACATTCTTGCGGTAGAAATCGATAAAGCCGTCGGGATCGAGCGCGTCCGTGATCTGATGAAATTTCTCGCCGTTGCGGATCGCATTGCGCGTCTTGTCGCGCATGCCGGACCAGATCGTCTGTTCGTCAGCGGGCTGAATTTCATACGTAAATTGCACCAGGCTTTCAAATCCAGCCGCCTGGAAGGCGAGCACGTCGGTAACCCCGCGATGCATTTTTTGCCGGAACGCGGAGCCGCGCGGCAGTTTTTCGATGAGATCGGCGGTGATCGAGAGTGTCTTCAGATGCCGCGTCAGCGCGCTGCCGGGGCCGGGATCGATCGCCGGGCCGAGAAAATGGGTGAAAGGCGGCATGTTGCTGCTCACAATGCCGCTGCGTTTCATCGGCAGATAATACATGCGGCCGACGATTTTGTTGTGCTCACGGCTCTCGACCATTTCGATTCTTCCCCGTGTCGTCACGTCGAGCCACCAGGGCTCATGGAAGATGGTCGGTGCGGCGAAAGGCTCGGGCCGGGGAAGCTGTTCATCCAGGCACAAATTTGGGTTTTGCCGTAAGGCGTCCTTGCGGGTCATTTTTGTCACGCCGTGAGCCTCTCGCAAATTTTATGCGATTTATTATTGTAATACGTTTCTTAATTGCAACTTAAAAGACAGGTTATGCCATCTTAAAGTGTGAATCTTAGTTTTCGGCATCCGTGCCGTTGTGCTCGCGGGGAAAAGCGGGCGGCAGGACGGTGCGGCGTTGCTGCCAAAGCATCGTCACCACGGCCATCAAAGCGGGGCCGATGAACAGGCCGATCAGCCCCCAACTTTCAAGCCCACCGAGAATGCCGATCAGCACGAGGAGAAACGGTATTTTCGTTGCCCCGCCGATCAGTTTCGGGCGCACGAAATGGTCGGCAATGAAAATCACCGTACAACCGTAGGCTATAATGCAGAGCGCCGCGATCCGGCTATGTTCCAGGGCGATAAGCCCCGCGATCACGACCACGATGACGGCGCCAAAGGGCAGCATGGCAGCCACGGACGTGATGATGGTCAGCAAAGGGGCATAAGCCAGGTCGAAGATGACATACGCGATCCCGATGGCGATGCCTTCGCCCAGGCCGACCAGGACCAGGCCGGAAATTGTCCCGCGGATGGAATTGGTGATTTGCTCAAAAATCTTCTCGCCGGTGGGGCCGATCAGCTGCATGGACAATTCCTGGCCCCGCGCCGCCAGCTTGGTGCCGTCCTTCAGCAAAAAGAACAGGGTCACGATGGTGAAGAGGATGAGCGTCATCTGATGCGCGGCATGGAGCGCCAGCACCTGGCCGTGCTGCAAGGACGGGGTATGCCGCAGCGACGTGTAGGTCTGCTTGAGCGCACCGCCAGTGGCGAGATGGGTGTTCCACCAGGTGATCACCTCGTCCCGGCCGAATGGCAGGAGGCTCAGCCAGGCGGGCGCCGGCAGGCCGTTTTGGCTCGTATCGCTCACCCACTGCGCCAGCGGCCCGATATCGGCCGCCGCACGGATCGACACCAAGGTGATGGGCAGAATGAACAGCAGCGCGATGGATCCGGTCAGGACCAGTGCCGAGAGCTGGCCGCTGCATTTGAGCCGGCGTTGCAGGGCGAGATGGATCGGCCAAAGGCCGATGGCGAGCACGGCGGCCCAGGCCAGTGCCGGCAGGAAATCACGCACGGTGTAGACGGCGCCGGCGAGAATGGTGGCGATGACAAGGGTGCCGGCGATGGCGTGGAGACGTTTCGGCAATGGCGGCATGGCGGATCTCCGGAGGGGCATGAATGTCCGGGCGCGCGATCGTAAAGCTTTGACCAAGCACAATGCCACCCGGCGCGAAAGGGGGGCGCCGCGCTCATTGCGCCCTATTCTGGGCGCAATGGTCAGCCATTCCTGGCCCGGCAAGGCCGTTCCTGCTATAGCGCGGCCCCTTCTAAGATATGGATGGACTTATGACATTAAAACTTCTCTCCCTGGCTGTGGCAGCGGGGATCGGCCTGGCGGTTTTCGGCGCCGGCCAAGCTCGAGCGGTCGGCTGCGTCTCCGGTGGTGCGGCGGGCGCCGTGGCGGGGCATTATGCCGGCCATCATGCGGTGCTGGGGGCGATTGGCGGGTGCATCGCCGGGCATGAGATCGCCAAGCACCGCGCGGAGCGGGCGCGCGAGATGCAACAGACCCATGAGATGAAGGGAGAGCGCTCTCTCTGAGGGGGCGGGCGGCCGATGCGCCAGCGTCGCGCCGCTTTTTCCGCAGATCGCGCATAAACTGATGCTAGGTTCCCTGCCCAATATGACTCCGGATTTTTCGGCTCAATTTCGGCCGCGCTATGCGTGGAACGACGATATCATGCGCGCCGCCTGGTGGTGGGCGATGTGGTGGCCCTGGGTCAGCCTGGGAATGAAGTCGGGCTTTTCCGTGCCGCGGCCGCCCGGCATCGCCGGCCTTTTCGAAGACTCCGCCGGCGGCGCCTGAAGGCCGGAGGGGAGCCATGTCGAGCAGCGAAGAGTTCTGGATCGAGACAGAATCGGGTCTGGTCCTGGCGGTGAAGGCCCAGCCAGGCGCCCGGCGCGTAAGAATCGGGCCGGTCCTGGCGGCGGCCGCGTCTCCTGGCTGGCCGAATGCCCGGCTCAAAGTCTCCGTCGCGGCCGCGCCGGAAGATGGCAAGGCCAACGCCGCCATCATCCAGGCCTTGGCCGATTGGCTGGGCCTGAAACCGGCCGCGTTCATGCTGGAGGCTGGCGCGACCGCGCGGGATAAAAAATTTCTTGTCGCGGGCGCGCGGGCAACTTGTTTGGGCAGGCCATTTCCGGGCCGTGTTGGTTTCGCCGTCACCGGCCGAGCGTGAACAATGCCGCCCGCGGCCGCACTCTTGAGTTGGATGCAATCGAATAGCGATTTTGTGCTTCTGCGGCATTCGCCGCCGTATAGGATGCTCAGGGGCCGAGACAGCCGGATGCTTAAGTCATTGAAAAAAAAGGTGAATGGTGCCGTCCGCCGGAATCGAACCGGCGACCTATTGATTACGAATCAATTGCTCTACCAACTGAGCTAGGACGGCAACTTATTGATTTAGAACGGTTTTTATCCAAAAGCCATCCCAAAGCAAAGTATGCTACAAGCTGAACCGGCATACCACGCTCTAAATACGGCGGTGTAGTGTGCTGATCGGCTTGCCGGCGCCATATCGCATATTGGTTGGCTGAAATCTACCCCCTGTAGCCACATCCAACCGGTGCCAATTGGTCAAAATGTCTGACTTTATTGGTGAGCACGGTCTGCGGCAAAGCCGAACGAGTGCGGATCAGCAGGTGCTTACGGGACCAACACTCTACCGCGGCTGCAAACGCTAATTCCTTCCCGATGGGGGCAGGCGATACCAATGATAATTTCGATTACGTTTGCCTGCCCCGATGCGATCCCGGCCTCAACGGCGGCGGCGATGTCCTGTCCGGTGGTGAGATGTGACAGCAACTGGTTCCGCAATAGCAAAACGGCCCTAGGTTTCCCCAGGGCCGTTGAAAGGTCTGCTTAACGTGCGGACTTGGGTGCCCGGTCCTTGCCGATGCCGGGCCTCGCTGGAGGCCGCGGCGGCCGGTCATAATCGTTCTCGTCGAAAGCGGGCCGTCAGCCAGGTGGAACCGGATGTATCCTCCTTACTTGGAGAGCGTCGGCTCTGGCGCGTTGATGGCTTTGCGGACACCGGCGACGGTCGAGGCATCGATGGGAGCGCCCTGATTCCCCCAGCTTGAGCGGATGAACGTCACGATATCGGCGACCTCCTGGTCGGACAGGCGGTCAGCGAAGCCCGGCATGGTGAAGGAGGTCGGCGCGCCGGCCGTGGGCGGGGTCGATCCGCCGGTCAGCACGATATGGATCAGCGACACCGGGTTGGCGGCATTCACCACCGGATTGCCGGCCAGGGCCGGGAAGGTGTCGGTATAGCCCGCGCCCGAGCTCAGATGGCAGGAGGCGCAGTTGTTCAGGTAATCCTGAGCGCCTCGGGCGGACACGTCACCGCGTTGCAGCTCCAGAGCCACGGCGGGGTTGTAGACAAAGGCTTGTTCTTGGCCGGATCCCGGCAGCGATTTGATGAAGTGCGCGATCGCCTGCAGATCGGAGAGCTGCATGTGCGACGTGCTGTGTGTCACGACATCGGTCATGCCGCCGAAGGCCGCGGTCTTGCTGTTGTGGCCGGTCTGCAGGAACTCGACGATATCCTGCTCGCTCCAGCGGCCGAGCCCGGTAAGCGGGTCGCCGCGCAGGTCGCTGGCGCTGTAATTGTCGACCACTGCGCCCGCCAGATAGGCCGGCCCACCTTGCGGTGTGAGCGCCAATTCCTGCAAGCCAATGCCGCGATCGGTATGGCAGGTGCCGCAATGTTCGAGCCCTTCCACCAGATAGGCGCCGCGGGCCAGCTCCGCGTCTTGGGCACTACCCGGCGCGCTGGCCGGTTGCACGACCGGGGCGAAGAACCAGCGCCACCAGGTCAGCGGCCAGCGCATCGACAGCGGCCAGGGAATGTTGGCTGGCTTGTCCTGCTGCACCACCGGCTGCACGCCCTTCGAGAAGTAGGCGTACAGCGCCTCCATGTCGGCATCGTCGATGTGCGCGTAGGAGGGGAAGGGCATGGCCGGGTACATTGCCGTGCCGTCCGGGCGGACGCCGCGGCGCACCGCGCGCTCGAACTCCCCATAGCTCCATGAGCCGATGCCGGTTTGCTTGTCCGGGGTGATGTTAGAGGTGAAGACAGCGCCGATCGGCGTGTTGATCGGCAGGCCGCCGGCGAAGGCCTGGCCGCCCGGGTTGGTATGGCAGGCAGCGCAGTCGCCCTCGACCGCCACATAGGAGCCACGTTGGATCAGGGCAGGGGTGATGGGGACCGGAAGAGAGGCCGAAGGGTTGCCGCTGTCGCCGCCGAACGCGACCGGCGCGCCGACAGCGACGCCGAGACCCACAACGCCGAGGATGACCAGCCCTGCGACGACGCGCAGGGGCGTGATTTTTGATGCCATGGGATTTTCCCTTACGCCTGGACCAACGGCCCAGGGGATTTCAGATACTGCGTGCGAATCGCGTTCGCCGCGAAATAGGTGAGACCACCGATCAGACCGGTTGGGTTGTAGCCGATATTCTGCGGGAAGGCCGAGGCGCCGGTGACGAACAGATTCGGCACGTCCCAGCTCTGCAGATAGCGATTGACAGCGCTGCTGCTCGGATCGGCGCCGGTGATAATGCCGCCGGTGACGTGCGTGGTCTGGTACTGGCGTACGTTGAAATGATCGCCCGGCTTGCGCATCAGCGTGGAGTACGATTTCGGCTTCATTTGCTGGACGATTTCATGCACCCGGTCGGTGAGGAACTGCGTCATCTTGTATTCGTTATCGTGCCAGTCGAAGGTCATGCGCAGCAGCGGGTTGCCGAGCGTATCCCGATAGGTTGGATCGAGGTCGAGATACGCGTCTTGGTAGGATTGCACCGCGCCATGCGAGACGACCGAGGTGGCATGCAGGTAGTTGTCCTTCGCGGCGCGCTTCCACGCCTCGCCCCAGGCCGGGGTACCGGAGGGAACTGCAAGCTGCTGGATCGGCCGGCCGCCGGTCTGCCCGCCGATGATATAGCCGCCACCGACGAAGCCGTATTTGCTGTGATCAAAATGGTCGGAGTTGAATTCGTCGATGATGACGGACCCGCCGGAGCCGGCGCCGATGAACGGATTGATCGGCACGTCCTTGTCATAGAACACGGAGGTCGCGCTCATCATCTGATAGGCAAAGTTCTTGCCGATCACGCCTTTGCCGGTGCTCGGATCGTAGGGCGTACCGATGCCGGACATCAGCATCAGCCGTACGTTATTGAGCTGGAAGGACGAGAGGACCACCAGGTCTGCCGGCTGGAACACTTCCTCGCCGCCCGCATTGATGTACGTGACGCCGATGGCGCGCTTGCCGGTATTGTCCAGATTGATCCGGGTCACCCAGCTTTGCGTGCGCAGCTCGAAATTCGGCTTCTGGCGCAGGGCCGGCAGCACGGTGGTTTGCGGCGACCCCTTGGAGTACAGGAAGCAGCCGAAGCGTTCGCAGAAACCGCAAAGATTGCAGGGCCCGAGCCGCACGCCATAGAAGTTGGTATAAGGCTGTGAGCAGTTCGCGGAAGGTTGCGGGAACGGATGGTAGCCCATCTGGCGGGCCGCCTGGGCGAACAGTTCAGCGCCATAGATGTTGGGTACCGGCGGCGTCGGATAGGGCCGCGAACGGGCACCCTCGAACGGGTTGCCGCCATTGATCATGGTGCCATTGAGGTTGCCGGCCTGACCTGACGTGCCGCAGAGATATTCAAACTTGTCCAGGAACGGCTCCAGCTCCTCATAGGTAAGGTCGTAATCCTGGATTGTCATGTTCGCCGGCAGGAAGTTCGCACCGTAACGCTGCACGTTATGGCTGCGGAATTTCAGATCCTCAGGCGACGGCCGGTAATGCTGGCCGTTCCAGTGCATTCCGGCGCCGCCAAGATTGTCCGGCAGCAGGAAGGCGTTGTACTGGCGGTATGGTACGGCGCTGTCGCCTTCGTTGTGGCGGACAGTCACGCTCTCCTTAGACAGCTTGCGCAACATATCGCCGCGAATGCCGTATTTCAGCTCGTCTGCTGCCTTGGGATAGGTGAAGTCGGGGGAGGTGTCGCGATATTCGCCACGCTCCAGCCCGACCACGTTCAAACCTTCGAGTGCCAGCTCCATGCTGAGGATAGAGCCAGTCCAGCCCATGCCGATGACGACGGCGTCGACCGGTTTCATTTTGATAGTCATATGGTTAAGCCTTCTCACCTTCGATAGACACAGGGCCAAGCGGATAGACTTTGCCGTACTGCGTCACCCAGTCCTTGTAATCGGCCCGTGCGCCGGGGAAGCCGATCATCTTCCAACTGCCCATGTTCAGGTTGCCGCCATACATCGGGTCGGCGAAGTAGCCTTCCTTGGTGTTGGCCAAAAGCTGAATGAAGAACTCGATGGCTTTGATCCGCGGCAGGGTTACCTTGCCCTTTTCGAGCTGGCCGAGGACTTCATCCTGCGTGGCCGCATCGAGGTCGCAGAAATTCTTGCCGTGCAACTGCTGGCACAAAGCGTTGGTGTCGGCGATCGCCACCCGATACAGCGCGCGCGGTGCATAAGGCTGCTGGTAGCCGAGCGTGAAATCCGCATTCGGATTGAACGGGCCGCTCATATACCACAGCTCACCATGACCATAGGGAGTTTGCATCTGCCGGTCGATGAATTCCGGCACATGGAGGTCCAGCGCGCCGGGCCCCGCCTCGCTGGAGGGGATCAGCCGATCGACAGCTGCATTGATGAACGCCCATTCATCGACATTGAAGTAAGTGGGCTGGTAGGGAGCCGGTGCCGTCTGCGCCCGGGCCGCGGCAAGATCGGCGCCGTTGACAAGAAATGCCGCAGGGATCGTGCCGATGGCTTGGCGAAGAAAGCGTCTGCGCTCTTGTGAAATACCCTCGTCAGTCATTCAGCCTACTCCATTATCATGCAAGGCGCATACGCGACGTATGTAACGCAACGTGGCGTATGAGACGCCATACAGGCAGAAAATCAAGGGCGTTCCCTGCACTTTAACGCCGGATCCTCGTGTTTTGCGGGGCATGCCAGTTATGATGAAACAAGCTAAGCGCAATATCGGGTGCGCGGCGTTGGCTTCGCCGCCTTGGCGACCGATGCAGATGTGAAAAAGCGAGGGGCAAATGGCCGTGCGCTCCCTTGCCGGCAAATGTGAGTCTTGCAAAGTTTATTTATTTCGAGTCCGGATTTATCGTGTATGTCGTTCAATCTTCTATGGATGGGCGATATATAATGGAGGTGGGGTTGACAAAATTCGTAGCGACCCACGCCCCGTCTCTCGGGGCGTGAAGTCTCGCAGCACAGATTTCACGCTTCGAGTCTCAGATTAAATCGGTCTGATATAGGGGGCATCGCGATGTCCTCGCGAGATATAATCGAGAGTCGGCCAAGTTGAACTCATCAACTCGCAGAACTCATTTGTTGTCCATCCAGCATCTGCCGGCGTTAGCGCAACGATATGATAGTGGATATTTGTATTATTTGCTCCCCGGTCGATTAGGCAAATGCGATTTTACTTTCTGCTTTTGCAGACGTTGCCATAAACTTTTCGGTCGAGACCACTCCAAAAATGCGTGATATCGCTGTTGGCTAACCACTCAGTGGTATTGTCTTGAAACGGCACGGGGCCAGTTGAATTAAGTTTTGAGGCTGCTGTTTGTTCACAAAAAATAGCGCTTTTTGGGGAGGTGGCCGTTGCGGCTACCAGCGCAGATAGCGTTGGCCGAGCAACGCACCGAGGACGCAGACCACGGCGATTGACAGCCCGTACCAGGTGAAGACGAAGAGGGCGCCGTTATTCTCGCAGGCAATCGCATAGGCGGCCGCTCCCAGGGCTCCCGCCAGCAGGCCGGCGGCGGCGCCGGCCATGCCTGGCCGGGTAACCACCGCGCGGCGCATCACCCGAAGCAGGATGAGCAGTGCAGGAAGAGAGGCGCCGAGAATCGCGAAGAAACAGATGGGGACCGAGGCGGCATTCTGACCAAAAAGAGGATACCCGCTGCGATCGAAGATGGCGAGGAAAAGCAGCGCGACCGGTCCGGGCAGAGCGGCAATTGCTATCCGGAGGCTCGCCCCCGGAATGCCCTGCTGGCGAAGAATCAAAAAGGCGCCGGCCGCCAACAGCGCCATGGTGCCGATCTTGAAGTGAAAAGGGTAGGACCGGAGGACCGTTCCCGGGTCAAAGCTTCCCGCGAAGGCAAGGCAGACCAGCAGGAAGGCCAAGGCAAATGCGCCGACCGTTCCGGTAAGGAGCAACCGGTTGAAATCTCCAATTGTCTGACTGGCTCCGCCCTGCTGCCCAGCCTCACGCGCCAGGTGCTTAATCACGTCAATCGTATCGCTCATTTCCGACCTCTCGAATGTCCATTACCGGCGTTTTCAGCAAACGCCGCCAATCTCGCCAAAGCCCGATGCATTGTCATACGGATCGCCCCTTCGCTGACCCGGAGTTCCGTCGCTGTCTCCCGGACCGAGGTGCCGTCGATCGCGACAGCCTCAATAACGTGGCGTTGGCCTGCCGGAAGGGTGCTGAGCGCCCGCTCCAGTGCGGCTTTCGTCAGTGCGTCCTCAGTCTGTGCGGTCTCGTCCACGATGTCGCCCCATTCCTCCGCCGAGAGATCTGCCCGGACCCGCTTTTCGCGAGCACGCCGCCGCACGGAATCGGTGAGTTTGTAACGCAGAATGGCGTGCAGCCAGGGCAGGAAGGGCCGGCTCTCATCCCATCGCCGCCGCATTGCGTGCAGACCGATCAGCACCTCCTGCAGAATGTCCTCGACATCGTCCGGTGGCAGGCCAAGCTGCCGCACGCGGCCGCGGACGGACGGCCGCAGCCGGGCGCTGATATCGCCCAGCAGCCATTCGTAGGACGCGGCATCCCCTCTTCGCTCAGCGCGCATCGCGGCAGACCACGCTTCTTCCTTCAATGTCATGCCGCTTATTTCGCTTGGAAACGCCATTCGTCACAACTCGGTCAAAAAATATTTTGATGCTTTTCATAGATCACGTCGGCGTGAGCGCGATGCGTTTCGCCTCGTGGAAGCGAATGACCCTATGGAACCGGAATAGGGCCGCATGAGGCGGCTCGTTTTCGCGCCAGACGTGACGATAACCATGGGATGAATGATCATGATGAACAGACGTGATTTCGCCGCCGCCCTTGTGGCGGGCGCCGCCACCTCCGTGCTGGCGACACGCGTGAGCGCTGCCGGCACGGCGACGATGACGCCGATAACGACAGCGCCTCTCAAGGCACGCAATGTCGTGCTGGTGCATGGGCTTTTCGCAGATGGTTCCTGCTGGAGCGGGGTGATTCCGCAATTGCAGGCGGCCGGGCTCAATGTCACCTCGGTCCAGAATCCGCTGACCACGCTCCCCGATGCGGTGGCATCGGCCAAACGCGTGCTCGACCGGCAAGATGGCCCGACCGTTTTTGTAGGCCATTCCTTCTCGGGCATGATCGTGACGGAAGCCGGCGTGCACCCGAAGGTCTCAGCCCTCGTCTATGTCGCGGCGCGGGCCCCGGATGCGGGCGAGGATTATCCTGCGCTCGCCAAGCGTTATGCGACGCCCCCCGCCTCAGCCGGAATCGTCTTCGACGGTGATGAGGGGCGCCTGACCGAAGAAGCCTTTCTGCGTGATTTCGCGGGTGATGTGCCAACCGCCCAAGCTCGGGTCCTCTATGCGGTTCAGGAACCGTTTCACAGGGCGCTGCTGGCCGGCCGCACAACGAACGCCGCCTGGCGCTCCAAGCCGAGTTACTATGCAGTCTCCACTGAGGATCGCACGATCAATCCCGATCTCGAGCGCTTCATGGCGAAGCGCATGGGCGCCGATACCATTGAGATCAAGTCGAGCCATGTCTCGATGATCTCTCATCCGGACGTAATCGCCCGCCTCATCCTCAAGGCAGCCGGCCAGGAAGCCTGAGCGGGCCAGGGGCCGTTTTTTGCAAAAGCGGAGCAAAAACGTCTTCGAAATTGGGCCCGTACCGGCGAAACCAGCACGAGCCCAAATGAACAAAGTTTTTTTGCTTCTTTTTGTTTACAAAAAGAAGCGCTTCCTTCCTTCGTCCCTTACTGGCCGGAATCCTTCGCCGCCAGACCGGCGATCGCCGACCAGTCGAGCTTGTCCCCGCCATTGGCCATCAGCGTCAGAAACCGGTCGCGCAGCAGGCTGGCGAGCGGCATCGGCACGCTCAGCGCCTCCGCGGCGCTCAGGGCCAGGCGGATATCCTTCTGCCCCAGCGGCGCGGCGAAGCCGGCGGGGGAGAATTTCTGGTCGGCGATCAGCGCGCCATAGGTCTTGTAGACCGGGGCGGAAAACAGCGAGGAGGTCAGCAGGTCCAGATAGACGTGCCGGTCGATCCCGCCCTTGCTCACCAGGGCCATCGCTTCGCCGAGCGACTCGATCACCGACGCGAGCAGGAAATTGCCGCTGAGCTTCACCAGATTGGCGGCGGAAGGCTTGTCGCTGATCACATAGGTGCGCTGGCCGATCACGTCGAACAGCGGCGCGACGTCCTTCAGCGCCTGAGCCTCGCCGGCGGCGGCGACGAACAATTTCGCGGCTGCCGCGGCATCGGGGCGGCCGAAGACCGGGGCGGCGACATAACGCTGCCCGGCTTTGGCGTGCGCTTCCGTCAGCTTTTCGGACAGTTTCACGCTGATCGTGGTGCAGGAGACATGGATCGCGCCCGGCTTCAGCGCGCCCAGAATGCCGTTCTCGCCGAATATTGTGGTTTCCACCGCGGAATCGTCCGCCAGCATGGTGAACACCACATCGCCTTGGGCAGCGGCGGCGGGGGTCTTCGCCAGGGTCGCGCCCTGGGCGACCAGCGTCTCGGCCTTGCCGGCCGAACGGTTGTAGACGCTGAGTTCATGGCCGGCTTTCAAAAGATTGGCGGCGATCCCGCTGCCCATCTGGCCGAGGCCCACAAATCCAATTTTCATGGTGACTCCGAAGTTGTGACCCGGTGGAGATGGGGCGCAACCTGCGGATTGAAAGACGCGCATGTCCGGCGGCGCGCGACGCGCCCCGCCGGACATTGGCTTGTCAGCCCTGGCTGTGCTTCGTCAGGTCGATGCCGACGAACAGCGATTCACCCTGGCGGATGATGCGCAGGGCGATGGCTTTCGCGCCCGCCTTACGGGCTGCGTCGATCGCCGTCACCGCATCGTCCGGAGAGGTCACGGCCTTCGAGCCGACGCTGACGAGCAGATCGCCCGGTTGCAGCCCGGCCTGGTCAGCGAACGAGTTCGGGGCCACACTGACGATCACCGCGCCGGAGGCGTTGTTCGGCAGGTTGAGCTGGCTGCGGCTGTCGAACGTCAGCGGTGCCAGGGTCAGGCCCAGAGAGGCGTGGCTCGTTCCCGGCGCCGCATTGTTGCTGCCGCCGATCTGGAAGCCGGCATTCGGATCGGCCGGCATGGTCGTCACCACCACCGACAGATCGTGTGACTTGCCGTCCTGCGTATAGGTGATGGTGGCGTCGTGGTTGGGATCGATATTGGCGATATCGGCGGCGAGATCGCTCGGGCCGCTGACCTTCACGCCGTTCACGGCAGTGATGACGTCGCCCGGCTTCAGCCCGGCGCGCGCCGCGGGGCTGCCGCCGGAAACGGCGGCGACCAGCGCCCCGTCATTGGCCGGGTCCGCGGTCGGCAGGCCGATCGCCTGCGCCATTTCCGGCGAGATCTGCTGCGCCGCGACGCCGAGATAGCCGCGCGTCACCTTGCCGCTCGCGATCAGCTGCGAGACCACGCGCTGAACCATTTCCGAGGGGATGGCGAAGCCGATGCCGACCGAGCCGCCGGTCGGCGTCAGGATCGCGGTGTTGATGCCGATCACCTCGCCGCGCTGGTTGAACAGCGGGCCGCCGGAATTGCCTTCATTGATCGGCGCATCGATCTGGATGAAACGGTCATACGGCCCGTCGCCGATATTGCGGCCCAGCGCCGAGACGATGCCCGCGGTCACGGTGCCGCCCAGGCCGAACGGGTTGCCCATGGCCACCACCCATTCACCCGGCTCGACATCCTTGGACTGGCCAAGTTCGACATAAGGGAGGGGATGGCCGACCGTGATCTTCACCACCGCGAGGTCGGTTTTCGGATCGGTACCGACGACTTTCGCCGGATAGCTCGTGCCGTCGGACAGCGTCACGCTCACGCTCTGCGCGCCCTTCACCACATGGTTGTTGGTGACGATCGTGCCGTTTGAATTGATGATGAAGCCCGACCCTTTGGCCTCGACCGCTTGCGGCTGCTGGGGCGCCGGGCCGAAGGGGAAGCCGGGCGGGAAACCGGGCAATTGCGGGAAGCCCGGCGGCACGTTGTTGTTGCCGCCCGAATTGTTGCCATTGTCGCTGCTGTCATCCGCGGTCTGATCAAGTTTCAGATGCACAGTGATCGACACCACGGCCGGCGTGACGCGCTTGACGAGGTTGGTGAAGTCGCCGACCGGCTTGAAATCGCTTTCCACGGCGGCCGTCTCGTTCAAGGGCGGGTTATCAGCCCGCGCCGCGACGGCGCTCAGGCTGCCAACCACGGTTGCGCCGAGCAGCGCCAACGTGATCGCCGTGCTACGGTTGAATGTCTTGCGCATGTACACAGTGTCTCCAGCTCGCTTGGGTTAAATCGGCCTCGTGCCGTTACATAGCTCTAATTTCTATACGACGCTTCCGTGACAGCGTGAAACAATAGTTACCGAAATGCCACAGGCAACCGGAAATATGTATACGAAGTTCACGGTAAGTTGCATACGCAACGAGGGGTCACATCTCGTCGCGCACATCGACCAGAAGAATTTCCGCGGCGTGCATAGCTTCGATGTCGATATGCGGTTCGTCGCGCAGCGCCACACCGTCGCGTGCCGCGGCGGTCTGGCCGTTGATGTTGATCTCGCCGCTGGCCGCCACCAGGTAAGCCGCCCGCCCCGCCGGCAGGGCGTAGCTGGCACGCTCACCGGTGGCGAACTTGCCCACCAGCAGCGCGGCATCGGCATAAAGCGGCAAGGCGTCGGTGGCGCTGTCCGCGGGCCGGCCGCTCGCCAGCACCTGCAATCCTTCGCCCCAGGCGCGCGGAAATTCCCGCATCTGCCAGCCGGGCGCCACGCCGAGCTGGTCCGGCTCGATCCAGATCTGGAAAATCCGGGTCGGCTCGGCCTCCCGGTTCAGCTCGGCATGCATGATGCCGGTTCCGGCATGCATCACCTGTATGTCGCCAGCCTGGGTCCGGCCCTCACTGCCCGTATCGTCCTGGTGGGTGATGGCGCCCTGGCGGACGAAGGTGATGATCTCCATGTCCCGGTGCGGATGCGCGCCAAAGCCTGTGCCGGCGGCGATCTGGTCATCATTCCAGACCCGCAGGCGGCCAACGCCCATGCGGGCGGGATTGTAATAGTCGCCGAAGCTGAAATGATGCCGGGCGGTCAGCCAGCTATTGCTGAAGGCGCCGAGTGAAGAGAACGGGCGAATGTCTATCATCTCGTACTCCTGTGAAGATGCCGTTCACGTCGCCATGAGATGGCCGATGAGCTGTCCGGTCTGCCACGTTGTTACGTCGAACGCGCATTGTAGATAGAAGAAAGCTGCCGTTTTTTGCAAAAAGCGGCGCGAAAACTTTTGCTATTGCGGGCCGGCGGCGCGGCAACCAGCCCAGCCCGAGCGTTTTTTGGCCCGCCGCCTCTCGATAAATAAGTTAGAGGACGATTCAGACTTTAAGTCGAACCATGAAACGGTCCGACTTAAAGTCATCGCGCTCTAGCGGTTCATCAGCACCGGCAAGGCTGCGTGCTCCAGAACATGGCGGGTGGTGCCGCCGAGGATCAGTTGGCGCAGGCGCGAGGCCGAGCAATAGGCGCCCATCGACATCAGATCCGCGCCCCAGTCCATGGCCGCCGCCAGCAGGCCGGCGCCGACGACGCGGTCGACCGGCCGGAATTCGCCCACCTCCGCGGTCACGCCATGATGCGAAATATAGCCCACCACTTCGGCCGCGCTTGGCCCGCGCCGGAAATATTCCTCCGAGGTCAGCACCCGCACGGCCTCGGCCTGGCGCACGAACGGCATCACCGAAGCCAGCGCCGACGCGGCATAGGCGGTGCCGTTCCAGGCGATGGCGATGCGCTTGCCGATGCTCTGCGGCGGCTGCACCGGCGCCAGCAGCACCGGGCGGCCGGAATCGAACAGCACGGCATGCAGCGCGTCCGCGGCGGCCACATCCTCGCCGGCAAGGGGGTGCGGCACGATGGTGAGATCGGCCAACCGCGCCTGATGCGCGATGATTTCCTCCTCGCGGCCGGTCATGGTGGTGAAGCAGGCGCTGGGCTCGTTGCGGCCGCGCTGCGCGTCGCCCACCGGCACGGCCTCGGCCTCGGTGGCCAGGCCGAACATCTCGCGTAAATCGAACGCGCGCGCGCCGCTCTCTTTTTCAGTGGCGCTGATCATTTCCTCGATCATCGCGCCGGACAGGCCTTCACCGGCCAGGGGTGCGAGGTCGCGGGCATCGACGCGGATATGCAGCACCTGCAGATGCGCGTTCCACATTTTCGTCAGCATCAGCGCAGTGCGGAGGGCTGACTCTGCCGAGGCGGAGCTGCTGACCGGGAGCAGGAATTTTCGGACCGACATCAACCCTCCGAGTGAATCTATTCTATTGATTATACTAGGTCATTCCGGAGATAAAAATGCAACGTCCCTGCCGCGATGCAGGAGGTGCTCGCCGCCATCGACGGTGATGGTGGTGCCGGTGAGCGAGGGCGTCTGCATGATGAACACGGCGGCGGCGGCGATGTCCTCAGGGGCGGCCCCCCGGCGGAGCGGGTTGGCCCGCCAGGCCCGCGCGAAACGTTCCGGCGCCTGTTTGGGGCCGGGCAGGGTCAGGCCGGGGGCGATGCCGCACACGCGGATCGCAGGGGCGAACGCCTGGGCCATCATTTCCGTCGCCGCCGCCAGGGCCGCCTTGCTCAGCGTGTAGGCGAAGAAATCCGGGTTCAGGTTGCTCAGCTTCTGGTCGAGCATGTTGATGATCACGCCTTGCGCGGGCTTTTGCGCGGCGAAAGCCCGCGCCAGCAGAACCGGCGCCACCAGGTTGGGGCCGAAATGCGCGTGGAGCGATGCCGCATCCACCGAGCCCGGCGCGTCGAACGTGAAATGCGAGGCATTGTTGATCACCCCATGCAGCGCACCGCATTGGTCGATCAGCCGCGCCGGCACCGCCGGATCGGCGAGATCGCCCTGCACGATCCGGGCGCCGAGTTCGTCGGCCAAAGCCTGGGCCTCCGCCAGCGAGCGGTTGGCATGGATGATGACGGGATAGCCGGCTGCCGCGAGCGTGCGGGCCATCGCGGCGCCCAGGCGTTTGGCGCCGCCGGTGATCAGGATCGGATTCATGGCTTCCGATATATTGGCCGTTCCACCGCCTCGCCAGCCTCAAAAAGAAAGCGGCCGCTTTTTGAAAAAAGCGGCGCAAAAACTTTTTGTGACTCTGGGTCATGGGCGTTGTCGCCGACAACGCCCATGACCCAGAGTCATCAAAGTTTTTTTGCTTCTTTTTGTTCACAAAAAGAAGCGCTTCCTTTTTGTCTTAAAACATATCCCGCAGCCGGTAATAGGCGGTCGCCAGCAGCAGGGCCGGCACGCGAAAAGCCCGGCCGCCGGGAAAACGCGCGTGCGGGATGCGGGTAAAAGCGTCGAACCGTTCGGCCTGGCCGGCGATCGCCTCGGCGGCGAGCTTGCCGGCCAGCCCGGTCAGGGCCACGCCATGGCCGGAAAATCCGTGGCAGAACAGGATATTGTTGGTGAGGCGGCCGAAATGCGGCGCGCGGTTGCGGGTGATGTCCACATTCCCGCCCCAGACATGCTCCACCCGCGCATCGCGCAATTGCGGGAAGACGCGCACGGCCCGGGCCAGCATGGCCGATTTCAGCGCCGGCGGGGGCAGGGTGGAGTAGGAGACGCGCCCGCCGAACAGCAGCCGGTCATCGGGCGAACGGCGGAAATAATCGAGCACGAAATTCAGATCGGCCACCGCCTCGTTGCCGGGGATCAGCCGGGGCATATCGGCGCGAGATTCGGTGGCGATAATATAGGTGCTGACCGGCATGATATAGCCGGTGAGCGGCCGCATCAGCTCGCCCAGATAGGCGCCGCCGGCGGTCAGCAGGTACGAGGCCCGTATTTCATGCCCGCCGGCCCGGATTTTGATGCGCCGCCCTGGTGTGACCTCGGTCACCCTGGTCTGCGCGAACAATTTCGCGCCGGCGCGCTGCGCCGCGGCGGCGAGGCCGAGCGTGTAGTTGAGCGGATGGATATGCCCGGCCAGCTTGTCCTCGAGCGCGGCCAGATAGCGCGGGCTGGCCAGCCGCGCGCGCAATTCGTCGCCGCGCAAAATCCGCCCCACCGGCGCGCCGAGCTGTGCGTATTCCTCCTGGGTCTCCTCCAGTTCGCGCACCTGGCGGGCTTTCAGCGCCGCGTGCAGATAGCCCTGCATTGGATCGCATGGGATGTCGAAGCGCCGGATCTGCGCATGGAGCAGGTTCACGGCTTCGACCGACATGTCCCAGAGCCGCTGCGCCGGCTCGGCGCCGACGAGTTTTTTCAGCTTCACCTGGCCAACACCAAAGCCCGCCAGAACCTGGCCACCATTGCGCCCCGAGGCGCCCCAGCCGATGTCGTGCGCCTCGAGCAGCGCCACATCATAACCGCGCTCGGCCAGATGCAAGGCGGCGGAAACACCGGTGATGCCGCCACCGATAATGGCGACGTCGACGTTCAGATCCTGATCCAGCGCCGGCGCCGTCAGCGCGACCCGCTTTGTGGCCTGGTAGTAATTATCGGTGGTCATTTTGTTGTCGTGTCAAAATTCTGGGGCTGAAGCAAAAAAGCAAGAAGGAAGCGCTACTTTTTGTGAACAAAAAGTAGCAAAAAAACTTTGTTATGCTGGGTCATGGGCGTTGGCGCCGACAGTGCCCATGGCCGGCGTAAACAAAATTTTTGCGCCGCTTTTTTTAAAAAGCGGCTGCTTTCTTCCTAAACATTCAACAGCAAATGCTCCCGTTCCCAGGAGCTGATGACGCGCAGATAGGTTTCGTATTCCAGCCGCTTCACCGCCACCAGCACGTCGACGAGCTTCTCGCCCAGAATCTCGCGCATGGCGGTGGAACCGTCCATCACCTCCAGCGCCTGGGAGAGTTCCCGCGGCAGGGTATATTCCCCGGAATAGGCCGAGCCGATCTGTTCGGGCGTGGCTTCGAGTTGTTCGACCATGCCGAGATAGCCGCAGGCGAGCGTGGCGGCGAACGCGAGATAGGGGTTGGCGTCGGCCCCCGGCACGCGGTTTTCCACGCGCATCGCCGATGCGTCGCCGACCGGCACGCGCAGCCCGCAGGTGCGGTTGTCGTAGCCCCATTGCAAATTGATCGGGGCGTTGGAGAAACGCGCCAGCCGACGGTAGGAATTCACGTTGGGCGCGAAAATCGGCATCACCGCCGGGATGTATTTCTGCAGTCCGCCGATATAGGCGCGGAACAGCTTGCTTGCTTTGCCGTCGGCGCCGGCGAACAGGTTTGCGCCGGTTTGCGGGTCGACGATGCTCTGGTGCACATGCATGGCGCTGCCCGGCTCGTTGCCCATCGGCTTGGACATGAAGGTGGCGTAGATATCGTGCCGCAGGGCCACCTCGCGCACCGTGCGTTTGAACAGGAATACCTGGTCGGCGAGGTCGAGCGGGTTGCCATGCAGGAAATTGATCTCCACCTGCGCCGCGCCCTCTTCATGGATCAGCGTGTCGAGGTCGAGGTCCTGCATGTCGCAGAAATCGTACATTTCCTCGAAGAGCGGGTCGAACTCGTTGACCGCGTCGATTGAATAGGCTTGCCGGCCGGTTTCCTGCCGCCCGGAGCGCCCCACCGGTGGCGCCAGCGGATAGTCCGGGTCGGTATTGCGGCCGACCAGGTAGAATTCCAGTTCCGGCGCCAGCACCGGCTTCCAGCCTTTTTCCGCGTAGAGCGCCAGCACGCGCTGCAGCACCTGGCGCGGCGCCATCGGCACCGGCGTTCCGTCGGCATATTGGCAGTCATGAATGATCTGCGCGGTCGGCTCATGTGCCCAGGGCACCAGCCGTACGGTTTTGGCGTCCGGGACCAAACGGATATCGATGATTGCCGGGTTGGTCAGCGTGTCCTGCGGGTCTTCGGGATACTCGCCGGTCACCGACTGGATGAAAATCGCCTCGGGAAGACGCGGGGCGGTTCCTTGCAGGAATTTCTGCGCCGGCATGATCTTGCCGCGTGGGATGCCGGTGATGTCCGGCACCAGGCATTCGACTTCCGTGATCCGATGCTCGTCGAACCAGTCGACCAAGTTCGTCATGTGATCCCCCAAGAAAGCGGCGCAAAAAATTTTTGTTATGCTGGGCCCGTGGCGGCGGAACCAGCATGGCCTAAAGTTAACAAAGTTTTTTTGCTACTTTTTGTTCACAAAAAGTAGCCTACCTTTCTCTTTCTTAGAAATGGTCCTTCGCGGTGCGCAGCTTGCCGAAAGTCTCGGCATCCGGCGCGCGCAGGAACGGGTTGGTCGCGCGCTCCACCCCCAGCGTCACCGGCAGGGTCGGTTTGCCGGCGGCGCGCAGGGCCGCCACTTCGGCCGCGCGCTCCTGCAAAGCCCTGTTGTCCGGGTCCATCGCCAGCGCGAATTTCGCGTTCGAGGCGGTGTATTCATGCCCGGCGCAGACCAGGGTGCTGTCCGGCAAATCCTCGTATTTGGCCATGGAGTGGAACATGTCCTTGGCCGTGCCTTCGAACAGCCGGCCGCAGCCCAGGCTGAACAGCGTATCGCCGGGAAGCAGGATGCCGCCATCGGCGATATAGTAGGAGATGTGCCCGAGCGTGTGGCCGGGCGTGTCGATCACCCGCGCCTTGGTGGCGCCGAAATCCACCGTATCGCCTTCATGCACGGCGATGTCGAGGTTCGGCAGGCGGTGCGCGTCGGCGGCGTTGCCGACCACCACGGGATGGTATCTGGCGACGAGCGCCGGGACGCCGTCGACATGGTCGGCATGGTGATGCGTCAGCAGGATCATGTCGAGCTTGCCGCCGGCCGCTTCGATCGCCGCGATCGCCGGCGCGGCCTCGGCGGGATCGACGATGGCGACCTTGCCGGAGACTGACTCTCTCAACAACCATGAATAGTTGTCGCTGAGCATAGGGATAGGGGTGGCAGTTACGGTCACGTCTGTCGCTCCTGGGAATAGAGGGGTGTATATAAGGCAAATGGGGATCGACGCGCGAGATGCGGGAGAATTTTATGCGACAGCGCTGGGGCGCCTGACCGCTGCCCTGCTGCGCCAGAAGTTGCGGGAAATCTGGCCGGATTGCGCCGGCCTGTCGGTGCTGGGCCTGGGCTATACCGGCCCCTATTTGCAGCTTTGGCGCGAGCAGGCGGCGCGCTGCATTGCCGTGTCGCCGCAGCAGATGGGGCTGGCCCCATGGCCGCTCGGCCGCGCCAGCCTGTCCTGCCTGTCGGAGGAGGATGCGCTGCCCTTCCCCGATCTGCTGTTCGACCGCATTCTGCTGGTGCATGGTTTCGAGCAGGCCGACAACGCCAGGCGCCTGTTGCGGGAGGTCTGGCGGCTGCTGAAAGATGACGGGCGGCTGATCATCGTCGTGCCCAACCGGCAGGGGCTTTGGGCCTATGCCGAAAGCACGCCGTTCGGCCATGGCCAGCCTTATTCCGAGCGGCAGCTGGCGCGGGTGCTAAGCGGGCTGTTTTTCAAGGTCGAGACCAGAGAGCCGGCTTTGTTCGCGCCGCCGATGCCCTGGCCGCACTGGGCTTTCGACCTGTGGGAGCGCACCGGCGGCGCGATCGTCCCGCGCTTCTCGGGCGTCACCATCGCCGAGGCCAGCAAGGATATGCACGGCGTGATCCCGCTGCGCCGCAGTGTCTCGGGCCGGCGCGTCCTGGCCGATATTACCGGCTTTTGAGGGGCGATTTTTCGGGCACTGAAGGGGCCGCTTCGGCATGTGCCGGTTGGTCCGGCGCCGGCGCCAGATAGAGATAAGGCAATTCGATCCCTTCGGCTTCGAAACGCTGCTTGACCCGGGCATAAAATTCGCGCCGCACCGACCAGTGCTGGCCCGGCCCGGTACGGATCTGTCCGGTAATCGTCAGAGCCGAGGCGCCGAACTGGTCGAGGCCGAAAACCTGCAGATCGTCGCGCATCATCGTCCCCCAGACCGGGTCCGCGCGCATGCTGCGGCCAATGTCGGTCAGCACCGCGAAAACATGCGGCAGGTCTTCTTCATAGCCGACCCCGATGGAAATCTGCGCATAGCTGAAATCCCGCGTCATGTTGGTGACCGTGGTCACCGCGGAGAAGGGGATGATGTTGACCGAACCGTCGCCGCCGCGCAGGCGGATGGTGCGGATCGAGAGCCGCTCCACCGTGCCGCTCATGCCCGCGAGGGTGATAACGTCGCCGACCTGCATCGCATCCTCGAGCAGCAGGAACAGCCCGGTAATCACATCCTGCACCAGCTTCTGGCTGCCGAAGCCGATGGCAATGCCCAGCACGCCGGCACCGGCCAGCAGCGGCGCGGCATTGACGCCGATTTTCGACAGGCAGATCAATCCCGCGACCAGGCCAATGATGATGGCAAGCGTGGCGCGAATGATCGGCAACATCGTGCGCAGCCGCGTGGCATGCCGTGTATGGCCGGTGGCAGTCAGATGTTCGATCCGGCTGTTCAGGAAGACATTGGCGCATTCCCATAAGGCCAGCGCCGCGGCGATGGTAATGACGACGGCGATAAAGGCGTCGATCAGCGCGCGACTGATCGGGTCGTTTAGCAGCCAGCTGAAGGCGTGTATTCCCCAGCCTTGCAGGATGAGAAGGAAGACCAGAATGCCGATGACAGCGCGAATGAAGCCGCGCAGCACGGGGCGATAAGCGTAGATACGGGCAAAGAGCGCGTGTCGCTTCGCGATGGCGTCCGCAGAGGGAAGGAAGCGCTCCAGCGTATAGGCGCTGCCAAACCAGGCGAGCCGCCCTACGATCAGCGCGGCGACGACCACGAGTACGACCCGGAGGAGTACCCCGAATGCGTTGTGCACGCCGCCGGCCCAGGCGATCCATAATGCCAACACATAGAACAATGCCGGATAATGCCAGATCCGGCCGAGCCTTTGCCGGATCCCGGCGCTCAGGCTCGTGGCGTGCGGCGCCCCGCTGATCCAGCCGCCGACGATGCGCCGGCTCCTCCAGATGCCCCAGGCGATTTCCAGATGAACCACGAGCGTGATCAGCCGCAGCAGCACGGTGGCGCCGAAAGGGTCGAGGCCGAGCAACTCGCCAAGCGAGACCAGCGCAAAGCCGGCGAAACCGGTTAAGAGTGGCCGCCGCGCCCCGCGCAGCACCCGTTCGGCGGCGGCCGAGCCGAGCCGCACCAGCCGCAGGCTGGGGGTTTGCGGCGCGAGGACGAACCGTAGCAACTCCAGCGCCGCCCGGCACAGCAAATAGGCGTTGGCGACGTTGATGACCGCGAATTCCCCCGGTTCGCTGGCGATCAGCGAGGACGAGACCAGCACCTGGATGATGATGGCGAAGCCGATCAACGGCACCAGACGCAGGCCCAGATGCAGCAGGCCGAGGGCGAAGCGCCGCCCCCAGATCAGGATGCTGTGCTTGCGGTCCAGCCGCTTTTCCGTCTCGCCGGCCTCGGCATCGGCCAGCCCTTGGCCGTCTTCCTCGGACTCCTCGCTATTTTTGTCGTCATTTGACGGCCTTGCCATGTCGGTAGGCAGCGGGAGCCGGGTCTCGGCGCGCCTCACCAGCGCGGCGCGCGGGCGCGCCAGGGCGAAATGCAGCAGCCGCTCAGCCGCCAGGCCGGGCAGAATGGTGAGCAGCAACGCCTGGACGACCTCCAGGAGATGCGCGCGGCGGGCGGGCACGCTGGCAAAGCCGTGGATCCAGTTCAGCACCGGGCCGATCCGGGTGGATTGGTGCACGGCCATGATAAAATTGCCGAACAGGCGGGCCGATTGCTTGCTGATCGCCGCGGAGATCGACAGGGTGATCGCGCTGGTGCCCGGCGGGGCGGCCGTGCCGGACCGGGCAGGGGGCGCCGCCGCGCCGGTCAGCGCGGCAAGCGGGGAGCCGGGAATGATGGCGCTGGGCGTGGCATGGGCCGGTGCGGCCGGGTGGCTGGCCGGATGCGCGGCGGTGGTCGTCTGCGCCATGGCGGGGCCGCAACCGAGGTAGAGAACGAAAAGGCAGGCAAAAAGGGCAAAACGCATGGCCCATGCACAAAGGATGTTGCCGTGTTAGTCAACCCGCGCGGCGATAGGCAAGCTGTCCAGGGCCTGCTTATATGACCGCCATGAGAACGATCCTTTTCATCCTGCTGGCGCTCGACATGATCGCGGTGGTCGTGGTCATGCTGATCGGTGCCATCGGCATGGCCGATCTCAACCGCAGCCCACGGACCTCCAACCGGCTGATGCGCTTGCGCGTGATCCTGCAGGGCGTTGCCATCGCCCTGGTGGTGGTGCTGATGCTCTCCGGGCGTTAGGCGCAGCAAAAGGAAGAAAGCGCTTCTTTTTGTGAACAAAAAGAAGCAAAAAAACTTTGTTTACTTTGGGCCCGTGCAGCTTCAGCGCCTCAGGCCCAGCGTAAACAAAAGTTTTTTGCGCCGCTTTTTTTCAAAAAAGCGGCTACTTTCTTCCGCTTTCCGCTAACGGGCGAAATTCACGACAGCCGCGAACCCGGTTTCGGTGCCGATGGCCAGGCGGGCGCCCGCAGCGTCCCAGTCCAGGGCGGTGACGGCGCCGCGCCCCGGCCCGCAGACCGGCAAGACCTGTTCCTTCTGCACGTCGGCGATGATCACCAGCCCGGTATCGAACCCCGCGGCCACCACCTCATGCTCCGGATGCGCGGCAATGCGCTTGACGATGCCGTCTCCGGCGCCAAGCTCCATCGGCGCCTTGCCCATCGGCCCGCCGCCGAAGAACGGCCAGAGCACGATCGATTCCGCGCCCGCAGTGGCCAGCCAGCGGCCGGAGCGGGTGAAGCCGAGGGATTCGGTTTTGGCCGGATAGCCCGCCATGCGCATATGCTTGCCCTCGGGCAGGGTCCAGCCATGCAGCGCGTTCTCCTGCATCGCCGTCACCAGCGCCTCGCCGGCCGGGTGCAGCGCGACGCCGATATGGCTGCCCTTCCATTCCAGCTTGCGCGGTTCGGCGTTGGAACCGGTGAACCAGAGCGAGGCCCCGCCATAATGCGCGGCGGCAACCCGCTTGCCCTTGGTGTCGAAGGCGATGCCGGCGACCGTGGAGGGGTGCGCGAGCGTCTTCAAAACCTCGCCGGTGCCGCTCAGCAGATACAGGTTCTTCCCCGCCGCGGCGGCGATGAGCGGCGTCTTGCCGGCGAAGCCGGCGACATGCTCGACCCATTTCGAGCCGAATTTGGCGATTTCGCTGACCTGCCCCTCCGGCGTCACCGCCATCAGCCGCCCGTCATCGCCGCCTAAGCAAAATCCCGATGCGGCCGGATGCGGGGCCAGGCTCAGCACCGCGCCGTCATAAACCGCCACCTTGTTCCAGCCCTGGGAGTCGAACAGATGCAGGCTGCCATCGCCGAGCGCGAAGGCGGTATGCGTGCCGGCACGGTTGAAGCGGGCGGCGACGATATGGGCGCCAAGCTCCGCCACAATGCCACGGGATTTCAGGAGTTCATCGAGATCGGCCATGCCGCTTCTGTGCCGAACTCCGCCGGTTAGGGCAAGGCAGGGAGGAAGCAGCCGCTTTTTTGAAAAAAAGCGGCGCAAAAAACTTTTTTTGACGCTGGGCCGGTGGCGTTGAAAACAGCACGGCTTAGATTAATAAAGTTTTTTTGCTACTTTTTGTTCACAAAAAGTAGCCTTCCTTCGCTTGGGATCACCCATGAGACATGTCACCGTTGCCGCCACGCAAATGGAATGTGGCACCGACAAGAGCGCCAACATCGCCACAGCCGAGCGGCTGATCCGCCGGGCGGCGGGGCAGGGGGCGAACATCGTCCTGATCCAGGAATTGTTCGAGACGCCGTATTTCTGCCAGGACCAGATCCACGCGCATTTTCAACTGGCGGTGCCGCTGGAGCAGAATGAGGCGGTCGCCCGCTTCAGCGCGCTGGCGCGGGAACTCGGGGTGGTGTTGCCGGTCTCGGTGTTCGAGCGCGCCGGCCAGGGCTTTTTCAACACCGTGGTCATCATCGATGCCGACGGCAAAAATCTCGGCTTCTACCGCAAATCGCACATCCCGGACGGGCCGGGCTATTCGGAGAAATTCTATTTCACGCCGGGCGATACGGGCTTCAAGGTGTGGGACACCGCGTTCGGCCGCATCGGCGTGGGCATCTGCTGGGACCAGTGGTTTCCGGAATCCGCGCGCGCCATGGCGCTGATGGGCGCGGAATTGCTGTTCTACCCCACCGCCATCGGCTCCGAACCGCAGGACCCCACGCTCGATTCACGCGACCATTGGCAACGGGCGATGCAAGGCCATGCGGCCTCGAACGTGATGCCGCTGATCGCCTCCAACCGCATCGGCACCGAGGCCGGGGCGCGCGGCACGCCGCTTACCTTCTACGGTTCCTCCTTCATCGCCGACCAGACCGGCGCGAAGATCGCCGAGGCCGGGCGGGCCGGGGAGGCGGTGCTGACCGCCTGCTTCGACCTCGACGCCATCGCCCAACAGCGCGCCTCGTGGGGCCTGTTCCGCGACCGCCGCCCGGACCTTTACGGGCCGCTGCTCACCATCGACGGCCGGCACGGACGGACGAATTGACCATGTCCGATACGATCACGCCACGGGCGCAAAACTACGCGATGCCGGCGGAATGGGCGCCGCATGATGGGTGCTGGATGATCTGGCCGGAACGCCCGGATAATTGGCGGCTGGGTGCGAAGCCGGCGCAGGCCGCCTTTGCCGCGGTCGCCGGCGCCATCGCCCGGTTCGAGCCGGTCACCATGCTGGTGAGTGCAAGGCAATTCGCCAATGCCCGCGCCATGCTCCCGGCCGCCGTGCGTGTGGTCGAGGCGAGCAGCAACGATGCCTGGGCGCGCGACACCGGCGCCACCTTCCTGCTCAACCCGGCGGGAGACCTTGCCGGCGTGGATTGGATGTTCAATGCCTGGGGCGGGCTTGGGCACGGGCTGTATTTTCCGTGGGATTTGGACGACCAGATCGCCGCGAAAATGCTGGAAATCGAAAAGGCCAAACGCTTCCGCGCGCCGAAAGTGCTGGAAGGCGGGGCCATCCATGTCGACGGCGCGGGCACCGTGCTGGTCACGGAATCCTGCCTGCTGGATCAGAACCGCAATTCCGGCGCCACGCGCGCGGAGATGGAAACGCTGCTGCGCGACTATCTCGGTGTGGAGAAAATCGTCTGGCTGGGTGCGGGCGTGCCGCATGATGAAACCGGCGGCCATGTGGACAATCTCGCCTGCTTCGTGCGCCCCGGCCTCGTGCTCTTAAGCTGGTGCGACGACCCAAGCGACCCGCATTACCAGATCTCCCGCGACGCCGAATCCCGCCTGCGCGCGGCCGGCCTCGCCGTGGAACACATCCCTATGCCCACGCCGCTCTTCCTCACGGAAGCCGAAGCAGCCGGGATCGACCACAGCCCCACCGGCATGAACCGCGCCGCCGGCGAACGCCTCGCCGCCTCCTACGTGAATTTTTATGCCGCCAACGGTGCCATCATCGCCCCCTGCTTCGGCGTGCCGACCGACTCAGAGGCGCATTCCGTGCTGCAGCGGCTTTTCCCCGGCCGGCAAGTGGTCATGGTTCCAGCCCGCGAGATCCTGCTCGGCGGGGGGAATATTCATTGCATTACGCAGCAGCAGCCAAAGCGTAGAGTTTAAGGCCAGGGCTCTGCCCTGGACCCGCTGGGGCCGAAAGGCCCCAGACCCCGGAAATTGGTATCGCCGCCACCAGAGCGAAGCCGATGGCTGCCGGCCAGTCATTAGGCACAAAATTTCTCGGACTTCTCGCCGAATGAAGTTAAAGCGCGCGTCTCCGAAGGGCAACGCTGATCGTATCGCCTGCAATATCTGATAGCCGCGGGCAATTTGAATTTTTGCGAAGACGTGGCGCGATGATCAGTGACCTTTTAAAAGGTAGGAATGGGCTGAAAGGAGAATGGCAACTCTGGAGCAAGCAGGGCCAAGAGATGCCGTTCGTACCTTTGTCGCTGACTCTCTGCGGCGATGTTTCGTGGTAACAATCAAGTTGCGTTTGCTATGATATAGTCAGCCATTTTGTCGTACTCTTGATCCATTCTGTTCATCAGTTCAATCTGATTGGACGCCCATTTACCACTGCTGTAATTTTCTCGTGTTGGCTTTTTTTCTTTAAGATATTTGATTGGCACGTTTTGTACGATGCTATCCGGCGCCATGACGTTTAGATCTTCAATTTCAGCAATCGGGTCAACATCAATAAAGTTCGGGACAGCTTGGTAAGACGATATGTTTTTTTTCATGTTTGTTATAAGTCGTTCTTCTATAGACTTTTTGACCTCCCCAAATTGGGCTTGGTCTGCTCCTAATTTTGTCCTTACCTTTGCATTCTGTTTCTTTTTTGTATCGAATCCATTAAAGACCCAACCGCCAAAACGTGGCATGCCCTTTGTTTTGATAAAGTTATCGAATTCATTTGATTGAAGATATCGCTCCTTACCCTGTTCCCAATCTCTAATGAAAAGAGGAAGCATGTCGCCAATCAAACCGACGCAATAAGCAGAAAATAAATCCGCAGTACATGGAACAATGAAATAGTCAGAGGAATAAAGAGCGGCTCGCACCAAGGAATTGAAGGATGGCGGCAAATCTATCAAAACGTAATCGTAGACCGTATTTCCAGCCAGCAGCTTGTTTACTAGTCTTGCGGGTGTAAGGAAGCGATATAAGCCGGACCCGCCGATAACGTCAGTGCCTACGTTAAGAATGTCAGAAAAGCTGTTCAACCAGAAGTCACCTGGAACAACATCAATATTCCCGCGGTCTTCTTTCGGCTTTTTTGTATACAACTCTCCTTCTCTACTCTGCTGGACGTATGGCAACGCAAACGACTTAATGGTTTGGCCAAATGGGTATTCGCTTGAGCTTTCAAGGTAAGTGGAAAAATTTTCGGCCCCCAGGGCTGCGATAGACAAATTGCACTGAGGGTCAAAATCAATTAACAATACCTTCTTGTTTTTCGCAGCGAGAGAAACGGATAAGTTCCAGATGGTAGTTGTCTTTCCAACTCCACCTTTGTTGTTAAATAGTGAAATTGTAATGGGCAAATTATTGTTCCTTCTGTTGAGCCAATCCACGATTTGAATTTTATCGAAAGCAGGGCCGGATTGCATTTCGGCAACTGGTTTTGGGAAATTGGCGTGGCGACTTCGCCAATTGCTGATAGCAGCAGCACTCACGCCTGCGAGGGTCGCAATTTCACTCACGCCGATAAGTTCCATATCTAAGTGCATCCTGTGAATGACGTACACACTGTGAGTATCGTTCACGTATTTGTCAATGGACGGCATCCCGAGAATAGTCAGGCTGAAGTGCCTAAAGGCTTGGTCGCCCCTCCCGGGGTGTATCCGGCACCGGCTGGTTTACTCGCAAGCAGTCCGTCAGCTTGTCGCCATCGCAGTAGGCCTGCCGCTTGGTTGTCATGTCTGCTTCTGAGCCCTGTTCGTGCCCGGCAAACGACCGTATGGATGCTAAGCTACAACGCCGTCCGACTTATTAGCGAACAGCAGCTTATCTCAACAGCGCCCGTTCGCCCTCCGCAGGGAGAGGAGCGGCTTACCTAAAGCGCCTTTCTGAACGTCAAATTAATCCGTGCGCGTCCTGTTAGCGGATGTTCCCCCTCCTTCAGCGGCGCGATCCCGTGAAAATACAGCCGGGCCGAGCCGCCCCAGACCAGTACGTCGCCGTTTTCTAACAAGATGCGGCTGGTTTTGTCGGTGCGGGCGGGGCCGCCCCATAGGAACATGGCGGGCAGGCCGAGTGAGACGGAGACGATGGGGGCGGTGAAATCGCGTTCGTTGCGGTCCTGGTGCAGGCTCATCCGCGCGCCGGGGGCGTAGCGGTTGATCAGGCAGGCGGGTCGGTCGTGGGCGCTCCCCCATCGCACCCGCTCCACGCTTCGCCGGTCGTTCCCGCAAGGGCCATCCACGGTGTCTCCGGGAGCCCCGCCGCGGCGGACACCGGTCAGGATTTCTTGGTACAGGCGCGCCACGCATCGACGAAGGCCAGGGCGTTCGCGCTCACCTCACCGGCGCTCATGCCCGGCCGGTAAAGCGCCGAGCCGAGGCCGAAACCGGCCGCCCCCGCCGCCACATAACCCGCCAGACTTTCCGGCTTGATGCCACCCACCGGTAAAAATTTTGTCTCTTTCGGGAACACGCTGCGCAGCGCGGAGAGGGTTGTCGGGCCCATCGCTTCCGCCGGAAACAGTTTCAGCGCATCGGCGCCGGCCTGCAGGGCGGCGAATCCCTCGGTCGGGGTGGAAATGCCGGGGACGCAGGCCAAACCTGCCGCCTTGGCAGCTTTGATCACCGCCACATCCGCATGCGGCATCACGATGATCCGGCCGCCGACCGCCGCGATATCCGGCACCCATGCCGGATTCGTCACCGTGCCGGCGCCGACCAGATAGTCGTCCCCCAGTGCGGCGCTCATTCGCCCGATACTGACCAGGGGCTCTGGCGAGTTCATGGGGATCTCGATGATGGAAAATCCGATCGCCGCCAGGGCGCGGCCCACCGGCACCGCCTCATCCGGGGGGATGCCGCGCAGGATGGCGACCAAAGGCAGCCTTTGCAGGAACGTTTCGAACATCGGCGTGTCTCCTTCAGTGTGCCAGCTCATGCCAGCCCGGCCATCGTCGCGATCCGCCATAATCCGGTGGCGCACGGATTTTCGATCAAACGAGGGGCGGGCAGGCCGAACAGGGAGGCGGCCCGTTGGTAGCGGGCGCATAGCGCCGGATCGCCGATCACAGTGAGGGGCCGTTGCGTCTCGGGACGAGCAACCCGAAACTCCTCCCCGATGAGCAGGCCGGACAGGTAATCCAGGCTGTGTGCGGGTTCCATCAGTCCGGCCAGGACCAGGGTGCGGGTGGAAAATAGCAGCGCGGAGAGACCCTCGGCGCTGTCGCGAACCGTGCTTGCGCCACGCTCGAAGGCAGGCCAGTCGATCTCCGAAGCTCCGGCCTCCCTTTGCGCCGCTTTCGCCGGCCTGCCCAGAATTGAATGGTCCCGCAGAACGGCGAACAGCTCCCCGGTCATGTAAGTCGCGAAATCCATGATGCGCGACTCATGCACGGAAACCCATTTGCTATGGGTCCCGGGCAAGATCACCATGCTGTCCTTCTCGAGGTCGGGCGCCAGGGACAGCGCGCCGAGAATTTGGGTTTCTTCGCCGCGCATCACATTTGGAATCTTGCCCCCGCGCCGCACGCCCGGCACGAGATATAACGGGCCATTCCCGGTCCCCACCGTCACAAGCGCGGCGGCCAGTTCGGCTGCGCCGGCCGGTGCCTCACAATAGGGGGCCTCCCGCCAGCCTTGCGCGCTGCCGATCATGCCGCTGGCGATTGCCTTCATGTCAGGAAAGCGATCCCGCCATGGACCAGTCAGCATGGTAAACGCCGCAGCGAAATCTCCCCCAGGCGTGTGCATGATGCCCCAAGGTTCGGCGCGCGTGTCCATGATCGCTCCGTCGGTCCCCAGGAGATACGCTCGGACCGAGGACGTGCCCCAATCGAGCGCCAGCAGAGGCGGTCTTCCGGTCATTGCGTTCCCCCAGAGGCTCGGTGGCCTGTTGGGGAGCACCCTAACGCGGTAACCGGCCTCTCGGCCAGAGCGGGACGGCGCGCTGCCTCTGCGCTCCCATGGCTCCAACATCGCCGCCTCCGGCATTCCCGGCTCGATCTGCTCGAGCACTAGGCAAACGCGGACCGCGCCCGGCTAACACGTGAATGAACAATGGGTTGGGTGGAGCGGATTCCGCTGGTGGGCCAGCAGTCCTTCCCTACGTGACACACAATGTGTGCGCCGCGTGCATCAAACCGCGTCGGCAAGAGAGGAGGACCTGATGAGCGAGAATAAGCAGGAAGCCACTCTACCTGACAGCGCTCTGGCTGACGCGCCGTTGGTGGAACACGAAGTGATCGCAACGCGCGGCAATATCCATCGCTGGATCGAGCCCTGGTACGGCGCCTATGCCATTCTTGGCGCGCTGGCCTCGGGCCTCGCGGTCATCTCCATCCCGCTGGTCATCACCGCCGGCGGCGGCAGTGCCACGGGAATCGGCTGCACCATCGCCGCGCAAAACATCGGCGCGCTCTTCGCGCCTTTCTGGGGCGCGGTCGCCGACCGGACACGCGCCTATCGCATGGTGTTTTTCCTCGGCTTTATCCTGATAGCGCTCGGCTTTGCCGGCTTGTCCAGCCTGCGCGGCCTGGACGCCTGGACCGGCTGCGCCTTCCTCATCGGCTTTGGCACCGGCGCTTCCAACACCGTTGCCAGCCTGTTCGTCGTCGAATTTGCGCCCAAGGCGGAATGGGGGCAGCGGATCAGCTGGATGCAGACATTCAACGCGCTCGGCTCCGTGCTGGGCATGGCAGTGGCGGGACTGCTGGCGCCGCATTTCGGCACGCTGCTTGCTGCTTTGCTGGTAATCCCGGCGCTCATCCTCGGTAACCGCGGCTTGCCGGTGCCGAGCAGCCGATTCCACGTTGCGCGGCCGCATCTACGTCCGGCGGAGTGGATGCATTTGATGCATCGGGGAGGGCCGAACGCCGCCTCGGTGGTTGCACATCTGCACCGCCTGCGCCTGAGCGACCTAGCGGCGTTGCGCGGTGCCGTCAGCTCCCGATTTGGCATGTTCCTGCTCAGCTGGTTCCTGTTCTCCTTGGCGGTATCCTCCTTCAGCTCGCTCTATCCGGTGCTGATGCAAAAAAACTTTTCCGTCTCCGTGGCGCAATCCGCACTGCTGATGTCAATCGCCACGGCGCTCAGCATTCCGCTCTATAACGTGGCCGGACGGCTGATCGGGCGCCGCGGTCCAACCGCCGTGCTGGGCCTCGGCATTGCCGGCCGTGTGGTCGGCTTGGCGGGGCTGGGAGCGGTCGGCTTCCTGCATCTGCCGGGGGCAATCGTGCCGGTGTTCATCCTGTTCGGCCTCTATCAGGGGATCTGGCCGCTATTGAGCGTCGCCTCTAACGACCTGGCGGCCGAGTTGGCGCCGTTTGGCGAGGGCGCGGCGATGGGCCTGTTCAACGCCGTGGCTGCCATCGCTTCCGCGGCCGGCGCCATCGCCGGCGGTGTGGTCGCGGATCGGTTCGGCTATCCCGCGGTCAGCCTCTTCGCCGCCATTGGCGTTGGCGCGGCGTTTGCCTGCGTGGTGGCGCTTGGCCGCCGCAGCAACCGTGTCGCCGCGTCCGCGTAGGTCACAGCGGCATCGGCTGGCACCATCAGGGCCGGCTTCGCAACGCCACGCGAAATCCCGCTCGGCGGGGGGTATATTCATTGCATCACGCAGCAGCCAAGGAAGGCAAAGGTATGAAGGCAAGGCTGTACTCTAACGCTATAATTAACGTTTGGAACGGTTATTACGTTTGTTTTTGGAACCGGTGTATCCTTTGTTGGTTTGAGGACGATCTTCAGAAGGACGTTCACGAAATAAGCGTCTCGCTTCATTTAACGAGGAGTATGATCGAGAGGAGGGAATGACGAGACGCGCCGCATCCATCTTAAGCAGATAGCGAATGAAAATATCACGGATCTCTATGAATTTTTGAGCGTTTGGATGAACAACAAGTCTCTTAATTTCATCTCGCACCTGCACCTCAGATAATCCAGTCACTAAGGCCATCTGCTCAAGATAAACGGTCGACGAAATAATCAGATCCAGATGAGCATTTCCACTTTCTTTTATAGCTATCCGATCAGAAGGCCCTACATCCTCGGCATTTGGGTCTAGAGTTTCGATCAAACCTCTTTTATATAATCGGCGCAGTGTGCGCAGCGTAATATCGTCAGGCACACCACATTGATCGAAGTAAGCGCACAGATCCTCTGTGCCAATGGCGATCATCGGACGCCCCGATTTTAGCGGCATTCAATTTTTGCCTTAACATCCACAGGCAGTAGTATGCAAGTAATGGTGATCCTGGCTTGCTTTGATCAGTAACAAAGATATTGGTTATGAAGTCATTCTCTGCTTCACTCAATCGATCGTACTCTCCTTTTATAAGAGCTCGATGCGTTCGGAGTCGATCAGATGTGACGTTTGGACCCCCAAATCGAGATTTGATAATATCGTCTACCTTGAGCTCGGGCGAGACGAAGATACGTTCTGCTAGCTTAAGCATGCGTCGAATATCAAAATTTCCAAGCCTACCTATAAGGCCGGTTACGTAGTCGTTTTCTATAAAGACTTTTTCCACGGCATCTGCCATTACCCTGATGTCGTTTATCCGAACGCGAAATCCGCGCCTTGAAAAATAAGCCTCTGAACTAGACTTTTCAGTATCAAGCTTTTTTTTAATGAATGACACTCTTCTAGAGATAATCTCTTTAGCATCCGGTACGGGGAGATAAAAGCTTCGAGATGTGTAGCTTTGCAAAGCTCCGGCCTTCGACATTCTCCAAATTGATCGATCTGTGATCGGTACAATATTAAAAATGGGCGCGGCACTCTCTAGCGAATGTGCAAGTTGATATACCTTGTCCTGAATTTCTAGCGGGAATTGGTCTGTGTTATCGAATACGAGGCATGGCAGTAATCCGTGGTCGCTGGCGGCCCGGGCAAGCAACAAACGGACATATTCATCTGGTTTTGTCTCGCGTCGGTTTTCAATATGTTGGCCGAATTCGACTTTAAAGCGTAATTTATCTGACTCATACAAATGCTTGAACGGACCTTGCGACATGCGTTGATATTCACCGAAGAATATCCCTTGTAATTCCTCATAGCTGGGAACTGGTCCAGCACAGATCCCTCGTTCAAGTACGTTTCTCAGTTGGACTATGCACCAATCGACCGCGCTGACTGTGGAGCCTGTACTTTCCGCGAGATCGACTCTGGCGAGGAGGCATTTTTTTCGAATGGCTGTCGGGAGGATATGCTCGAAGAAGCGATCTATAAATGTACTCTTTCCAGATCCTTTGTTTCCAATGAGAAGGACCGTTTCAGAGCGTTGGGAAACCATGGCTCGTTCGAGCTGATCTTGAAGAGCTCCACCACGATCCGTGGAGATGGGAGATACATTATTTAGAACGTTTTAAATGATTTTTTCGAGTTCGAGGTCGGCTTTTTGACTTTCCGCGGTCTCCACAAAGCAATCGCGAAGCATTTCTTTGTCCTGGTCGTTCGATAAACGCGAAAAAAACTGTGCGAAAAGCTCGGCAGCGTCGCTTGCCATTGCATCTCGCGGACGCATTTTTGCTTCAGCTTGCGGGTAAACCGTGTACTGTTGTTCTGCCTCAGAGACGGTATAGCCTTCTGCGTCGTTGAGATGAGCAATATTACGTTTATCTAGAACTGCATTTGGCGCTAGTAACTCGGCAAAGGCCACAAAGTAATCCGAAACCGCTTTCCAATTCGGGAATAGAATAGCTTTTCCCTTTAGGGGAGGACGACCGTCGGTGCGGGACGCCCTAAAGAAAAGCCACGTAAGGCCATCAGTTAAAACTGCCACCGGTACACCTTGCTCAGTGGCATAGTTTAGCGCTTGTTTAATTCCGGGCAACATTGGTTTTGCAATCGGACCATCTAGGCTAATCGTCATCTTGTGTTCTGCCTTGGTCTCCGGTGAAAGTAAGCCCGCTCTCTTGGCTTCGATGACAAAAAGGTTTCGGAGAGAGGATGACTTTACTAAATAATCAATATAGCCAGACTCTGTTATTGGTTCATTGAATATTGCTTCACGGTTCCAGCCGATAACTTCGACTAATATTCGATCAATGATCTTAAATCGCGTATCGGCCTCGTTGGCATGTGTCGTTAAAGCAGCTTTAATTTCTGCCTCGATGCTCTGAAGACGCGAATACGCTTCGTCTGCTACGTTTATCAATTCGGCCCTCATTGTGAATCGGCACTCGATTTTGTGGATAGTTTACGCATTGTTACGGTTTAGGTAAATAATGCCCGCAGATGGCTTGGCTGAGACGGGCGCTAAGCCGTGGCGAATCGGCGGATATGTCTCGCTCTTGTCGGAAACCTAAATTCAAATTGACCAATTAACGCACCTTCGGTTTTTCGGCTCCGAGCTAACTCCCCTCTCAAATTATGGGGTCAGGGGCCTTCCGGCCCCTGCGGGGTCAAGGGGCGGAGCCCCTTGCCTTGCCTAGCCTACATCGCCCTCCGAAACGTCAAATTGATCCGCGCGCGTCCTGTTAGCGGATGCTCCCCTTCCTTCAGCGGCGCAATTCCGTGAAAATACAGCCGGGCCGAGCCACCCCAGACCAGCACGTCGCCGTTTTCTAACAGGATGCGGTTGGTTTTGTCGGTGCGGGCGGGGCCGCCCCATAGAAACATGGCGGGCAGGCCGAGCGAGACGGAAACGATGGGGGCGGTGAAATCGCGTTCGTTGCGGTCCTGGTGCAGGCTCATTCGCGCGCCGGGGGCGTAGCGGTTGATCAGGCAGGCGTCGGGCGTGAAGTTTGTGAAGCCGCCGCGCGCCGCTGCGTTTTGGGCGAGGTCCAGGAAGATTTTTGGCATGGGCGGCCAGGGCTGGCCGGTTTCCGGGTCGGTTTCGGTGTAGCGGTAGCCGCTGAGGTCGGTGACCCAGCCGGCGGCGCCGCAATTGGTCATGCCGACGGACATTGGCTTGCCCCAGGGCGTCACCATCTGCCGGAACGGCGCGGCGGCGGCGATGGTCTGCACGGCTTCCCATAATTGCCCGGCGGTGCCGGCGGCGAGGCCGGGCAGGCGGGTCAGGCCCTCGAATTGTTCCGGGAAAAGATCCGGCGTCACATCACCACGTCGCCGGTGATGCAGGTCACGCAATCCCCGCCCACCCAGATATCGACGCCCTCCTGCTCGAGATAGATGCGCCCGGCGCGGCCCATGGCGGTGCCTTGGGCGGCGGTGTAGCGCGCCGGGGCGCGGCCGGTGCCGATCAGCCACCGCGCCAGGCCGGCATTCAGGCTGCCGGTCACCGGGTCTTCGCCGAGGCGGGGCACGAAGCCGCGCACCTCGAAATCGGCTTCACCCTGGGCCGGCCCCACCGCGCCGATTTTCATCTCGCCCATGGCGGCAAAATCGGGCTGGAGCGCCAAAACGTCTTCGCGGCTCGCGAACAGAGCGGCGATCCAGGCGGGCTTTTGGGACACGTGCTGGGCGGCGAGAATGGCGGCCGGGTCGACGCGCAGGCTGGTGGCGACCCGTGCAAGGGCCGCCGCGTCGACCTCAACCAGCGTGGCCGGCGGCGCGGCGAACGCCAGGCGGCCCCCTTTACGGCGGACGCGGATCAGCCCGATTTCGCATTGCTGCACGATCTCCGCGCCTTTCGGCCGGCCGCCGGCGGCGAGCCAGGCATGGCAGGCGCCGAGCGTCGGGTGCCCGGCGAAGGGCAGCTCGTCGGTGGGCGTGAAAATCCGCACCCGGTAGTCGGCCTTGCCATCGGTCGGCTGGAGCAGAAACGCGGTTTCGCTGAGATTGGTCCAGTTCGCGAACGCCGCCATCTGCGCGTCGCTCAGCGCATCCGCGCCATGCACCACGGCGAGCGGATTGCCCTTGTACGGGACCGCGGTGAACACATCGACCTGGGAGAATTTATATTGCATGGGCGGCAGTTTAGCGCAGCGTGCCGCCAAGGGAAGAAAGGGGCCGCTTTTTTGAAAAAAAGCGGCGCAAAAAACTTTTATTGACGCTAGGCCATGGGCTGTGTCGGCGACAACGCCCATGGCCCGGAATAACAAAAGTTTTTTGCTTCTTTTTTTCAAAAAAGAAGCGCTTCCTTGCCTTACGGCAGCATCAGCTCCGCCACGCGCCCGCCTTCCTTCAGATGTTTTTCCAGCACCTCGTCCACGGCGGCGAAGGAATCCAGCCGGTACCACACGCCTTCGGGGTAGAACACGGCGCAGGGGCCCAGTTCGCAGCGGTCCAGGCAGCCGGCCTGGTTCACGCGCACGTTTTTAATGCCAAGCTCCTTCACCCGCGCTTTCATATAGTCGCGGATTTTTTCCGACCCTTTGGAGGCGCAGCAGCCGCGCTCATGCCCTTCCGGGCGGCGGTTGCAGCACATGAAGATGTGGGTGGAAAAATACGGCGCCGGGTCCGTCTGTCGTCTTTCGCCCAAAGCTGTTACTCCCAGAACTCGGTCTTATCTAAGGTCGATCATCATCAGCGGGAAGCCAGAGATGCCGAACATGTTGAGCGAGGCGTCCTCGCCTTATTTGCTGCAGCACAAGGACAACCCGGTGCATTGGCAGGTCTGGGGGCCTGAGGCCCTGGCCGAGGCGAAGGCGCGCAACGTGCCGATTCTGCTCTCCATCGGCTATGCCGCCTGCCATTGGTGCCATGTGATGGCGCATGAGAGCTTCGAGGACGGCCAAGTCGCTGCGCTGATGAACGCGCATTACGTGAGCATTAAGGTCGACCGCGAGGAGCGGCCGGACATCGACCAGATCTACATGACGGCGCTGCATGCGATGGGCGAGCAGGGCGGCTGGCCGCTCACGATGTTTTTGACCCCGGACGGCGCGCCGTTCTGGGGCGGCACCTATTTTCCGCCCGCGCCCCGTTTCGGCCGGCCGAGCTTCACGCAGGTACTGCAGGCGCTGGCCAAGGCGTGGGAGATCGACCGGGCGCGGATCGACGAGACGGTGGTGGAGATGACCCGGGCGCTGGCCGCCAGCGCGGCGGCCCGGCCGGGCGACGCGCCGGGGCCGCAGGTGCTGGACGAGGTTCGCGGGCGGCTGCTGCATGGCGTGGACTGGACGCGCGGCGGGCTGAACGGCGCGCCGAAATTCCCCAACGCGCCGATTTTCCGCTTCCTGTGGCAGGAGGCGTTCCGCACCGGTGACGCCAAGGCGGCCGACGCGGTGGATCTGCTGCTGACCGCGATGAGCCAGGGCGGCATTCATGACCATCTCGGCGGCGGCTATGCGCGTTACGCGACCGATGAGAACTGGCTGATCCCGCATTTCGAGAAGATGCTCTACGACAATGCGTTGATCCTCGATTTGCTGGCCCTGGTCTATGCAAGGACCAAAAACCCGCTTTACGCCGCGCGGGCGCGGGAGATGGTGGGCTGGCTTGAGCGCGACATGCGCGAGGAAGGCGCCTTCGCCGCCTCGGAGGATGCCGACAGCGAGGGCGTGGAGGGCAAGTTCTATGTCTGGGAAGCCGGCGAAATCGCCGGCATTCTCGGGCTGGAGGAAACGGCGTTCTTTGGCCGCCATTACGACCTCCCGGCGCATGGCAATTGGGAAGAGCGCATCATTCTGGAGCGCAAGACCCCCTTTTCCGATCCCGCCACCGAGGCACGGCTGGCGGCGGCGCGGCACAGGCTTTTGCAGCGGCGCAGCACGCGCATCCGGCCGGCGCGCGACGATAAAATTCTCGCCGACTGGAACGCCCTGACCATCGCCGCTCTGGCGCGGGCCGCTGCGGTGTTCGAGGAGCCCGCCTGGCTCGAATTGGCGGCGCAAAATTTTGATTTTCTACGCGACCGGCTGGGCCAGGCGGATGGCCGCATCGCCCATGCCTACCGCGCCGGGAAAATCTCCGCGGCGGGGCTGCTGGACGACCAGGCTTCGATGATCCGCGCCGGGCTGGCGCTTTATGAGCAGAGCGGCGACGAGTCCTGCCTGCGGCAGGCGCTGCACATCCTGCACGCCGCCGAGGCGCATTTTGCTGATGGCGCGGGCGCGTTCTTCATGGTGGCGGACGATGCGGCGGATGTTCCGGGCCCAAAGGCGCGGCATGTCACGGATGGCCCGACCCCGTCCGGCATCGGGCTGATGGCGGAGAATTATGCGCGCCTGTACCACCTCACCGGCGATGCTTCCTACCGCGCCAGGGCGGAAGCGCTGCTGGCCGCGTTCGGCGGCCGGACGGCCATGCTGGGGGCCTCGCCGGTGCTGCTCGCGGCGGCGGACATGCTGGAAAACGCTGTCTGCGTGGTGGTGACCGGCGGCGACAAAGCTCTGGCCCAGGCCGCGCTCGCCGCGCCCGACCCGGCAATGGTGGTGCTGCAAGCCGCCGGCGGCGCGCTGCCGCCCTTCCATCCGGCGGCAGAAAAAGCCACGGACCGGGCGGCGGCTTATGTCTGCCAGGGCGGCGTGTGCGCTTTGCCGGTGACCACGGTGGAGGCGCTACGCGGTTTGTTGCGCAAAGGCTAAGGGAAGGAAGCGCTACTTTTTGTGAACAAAAAGTAGCAAAAAAACTTTGTTATGCTGGGCCTGAGGCTGTGTCAGGGCCAACGCCCATGGCCCAGCGTAAACAAAAGTTTTTGCGCCGCTTTTTTCAAAAAGCGGCTTCTTTCTTGGCTGCCGGGCATGCCATTAGCAGCGGGGGAGATCAAATCGCATCGTTTTTTCCGAAGACCAAGCGTTTGCTCCCCTCTGCGGTTCGGAAGACCGCCGAGGCCACACAGGCTGACAATAACGGCCCCATGGCCAATGCCAGCAGCCCGAGGCTGAAATCACCCGTCGACTGTTTGATCCAGCCGACGATAAGCGGGCCGACATAGCCACTCAACGCCCCGACCGAGTTGATGATCGCCAGCCCGGGCGCCGCCCCGGGGCCGGCCAGCAGGGTCGGCGCCCAGCCCCAGAAGGTTGCGATCAGCGCGTAGATGCCAACGCTCGCGAAACACAGCGCCGCCATCGTCACGACCGGATTGTGTAGAACGACGCAGACCGCTAGGCCGGCGGCGGCACAAAAAGCCGCGACCACAATGTGGCCGACTCGTTTGCCGGTTCGGTCGGCACTTCGGGTCCAAAGAATCATACTGGCAGATGCGAAGATAGACGGAATCGCCGCAATGAACCCGGTTTCCAGATTGCTGACACCGAACGCTTTGACGATCTGCGGTAGCCACAGGGTCAGGCCATAATTGGCGATATTGGCGCCAAAGCAAATAGCGCTGAGCGCCCATATTTGTGGTTTGGCGAAGGCCCGCCCGATCGAAAGGAAGTCTTTTTTCTCCCCAGCGCGCCGCTCGTCTTCCATCCGGGCGCCAAGCCACTCCCGCTCCGGGGGAGGCAGCCATGCCGCATCTTTGGGGCGATCTGTTAGATAGCGGAGCACGACGAAACCGAGCATGACGGCCGGGGCCGCCTCGATGATGAACAGCCATTGCCAGCCCTGCAGCCCGAGGCCACCATTGAGACCGAGGAGCAAACCGGACAATGGCGTGCCAATGATCCCCGCGATCGGCATCGCCGCCATGAACATGCCGGTGATGCGCGCGCGATAGGCGGCCGGAAACCACCAGGACAGATACAGAACCAAGCCGGGGAAAAATCCGGCTTCGGCGGCGCCAAGAAGAAACCGCACGACCAGAAACGAGTGCGGGCCAATGACGAACGCCGTGGCGCCTGAAACCAAACCCCAGCTTATCATGATACGCGCGATCCACACGCGCGCACCAAGCTTTTGCATCATCAGATTGCTCGGAACCTCGAACAGGAAGTAACCGAGAAAGTAGATGCTGGCGCCCGCTCCGTAAGCGATAGGCGAAAGACCTATGCTCTTGTTCATCGCGATCGCCGCCATGCCGACATTGATGCGGTCTAGATACGAAACAAAGTAGCAGAGAATCAAAAAGGGAATGATCCGACGCATGACCTTAGCCATCGTCGATTGCTCAGTATGTCTTACTTCTGGAGTATTATTATCTCCATGTACATCGATCACGTTCACACGTCTCTCCTATAGAATCAAAGGTTAGGATTGAGAAAATCATTTTTTTAAATTTTTTGTGGCGTGTGCCGTGTGCTGGATAGAAGGCTTTGGAATTAGCGAAGGTTAGCGAAGGTTTTAGAAAATGGCAGATTTATTTGAAAAGAGAAGTTATTTGACCACGATTGACCTCAATGCACTGATCACCTCTGCATGCTGTTCGACCGACAGGCGGTCCACGCTGAGCTGAGGCTTGCCAGGGCGATCAGGCCGGCTGTCGTCCACTGCCTGCCCAATCAGAACGGCAGCTTCAAGAAACTGGCGATCCATCTCTGGCGTGAAATACTGAAGCAGATCAGCGGCACGTTTCGGGCAAAGCGCAGCCATTGCGGCCAGCAATCCATAGGCACCCCAGTTCGAAACGCCTGCGACGATGAGGTGATCGGTGCGCGTTTTCGCCGCGATCAATCCTCCATTCGGAATATCGTTGGCGACGATCTCTGGCGGCAACCCGCCCATGCCGATTTCGTTACCTCCATCGCCGATCCCGATGGTCGTCCATGGAGAGGTCCACCCTTCGTCGTCAAAGAGCAGATCAAGGGGGGCGGTTTCGGCCGTCATGTCCCATCCGTGCTCTCTATGGGGCTTACCATCGACGCCCGGTGCCACACGTTCAATGGCAATGAGATGAGTCATTGGCCGCGCCGCCTGAGAGAGCCTATTTCGCAGCTGATATACGGCATCTCTCGTCGTGGACACGATCTCCAGCTCAACCGCACCAGGTACCGCGGTACTCATTGCCCAGACCGCTTTAGCACAGGGCGCATCCGAAATCAGGGTTGTCGGAATACCAGCATTCAATAGTCCAGCTGCTAAATGTGCAGCGCCCCCAAGGCCATCGGTTTCCGGAGAGGGCGGTTCAGCGTGGCGAATAAAGAATCCCGTGACGATGCCGACATGCGGTTTGGACGCGCCGGTTATCGACCGTGCGGCGCGCTCGACGCCGCCTCTGGCAAAGGCCACCATGCGGCCGATATCCCGGCCAACATTTCGTCCGATAACATCTTCGATTTGCTCTATAACAAGAGAGGTCGTACCGTCATTCATTCGTATTTTTCCACTCCTCGTTGCTTGCCGTTTCGGACGCAGGTTGCGCCGTCGGACGTTATCTTCTGCTGGCAAGTTGGGAACGGCGCTCCCACTTGCCGTCAACCGTCAAAACCAGCGCCTCGTCATAGAGGTAGGCCGTCGTGCAAGCATGCCGGGGCATCAGGAGCACCCGGTCTCCCACGGCAAGCGTCCGGGATTCGACGACGGTATGTTCCTCATTCATCAGGAGGATCCTGCCATCCCAACGAAATCGCTCGGCAACTGGCTTGTCGGGCGCGATGGCCTTGGCCCCGGCATCAAGGGTCGCCGTGCCATTCCTGGTGGAAACCACCGTCGCGAGGACGAACGCGCTTGGCGCCCAGCCGGCGGAGCGGAGCTCTCGATCGTGCTGATCGCTGGAATAGGTCCAACTGCCCGACGAAACATAGGCCGCTGCGTCCTCGGACCAGAACTCAAACGTGTAGCTGGTACCCGCGACAACGTCGGAGGGGATTCCTTCGGCTTTCAGCTGGCGCCGCAAAACGTTGATGGCCTCGACAAGAACGTCGACCTGCCGTTGCCGGACGTTACGATCGAGGTCCTTGACGTTGCCGTCGTAGACGTGCCAGCCAGCGAAACAACCTTCGTGATGCAGGCGACGAGCGAGATCCAGGGCCATGCTTCCGATCGGCACGCCCGTTCGCCCCATGCCGGGATCGAGATCGACACGAAAAGCCAGATTCGCCGGTCGGTCGTGCTGCAATGCCGCCGCCCAAGCTTCTACGCCCGCCGCGGAATCAACGAGTCCCACAAGCCGGGCACCAGGATATCGACGTGCATCGGCGATGAAGCGCGCTATATTGGCGGGGTTGACGGTCGGATAGGCCCACAGGACCATCCGCATCCCGGCGGCGAGCGCAAGCTCAGCTTCCGCAGGCGTGGCGACCTTGCAGCCTGTCACACCTTCGGCGACCAGCCATTCCGTGAGCCAGGGCGCCCGGTGGGTTTTCAAATGCGGCAGAAACCGCGCCGCGGACCCACTCGCCGCAATCGCCGCCGCAAGGTTGCGGCGAACAACTTCCTCTATGACCAGGAAGGCCGGGGTCGGTGTATCACGCGGCACCGAGGCTTCGAGTCCGCCTGTGGGCACGCGGTCGGATGCCGGCATCATGCCTCCCGCTCGGTCCGTGATGTTGCGGTACCGACGAAGGCGATGACGTCGATTTCGACCAGCACACCGTTCAGCACACTCCCCACGGTCGTTCTGACGGGCGGATTATCAGGGAAATATCCGGCATAAGTGGCGTCAAACCGCGGCGCATCGCTCAGATTGGCCAAATGGACCGTCGCTTTGACCACTTGGGAGAGCGTCGCCCCGGCCTCCTCCAGCACCACCCTGAGATTTTCGATGGTCGCCGCGGTCTGCTCCTCGATCGTTGCGCCGACAACCCGGCGCTCAGCATCACGTGGGGTCTGCCCGGCGACGAAGACAAAGTCGCCGGCTCGGATGCTCGGAGAATAATGGCCACCGGTTGACCGCTTTCGGACGGCCGTGTCGACATCAGCCTGCATGATCTGCCCCCCAACATATTGTACTGACAAAAGTGTCAGAAATTTTGTAAAATTCGGTACAAAGCAAAGACGCAATGAATTATGTACGCATACATTGTAACAGGCAAGACGAAATTATTTGAATGACTCGAAAAAATGCGTCCGCCGTTTCCAACGATCGCCGCGATCCCCAGGGCAAGCCAGGCGATCAATCGATCGTCCGCCCTCAGCGTGATCCCTATTGTAATGGTTCATTGTATCTTGTGAACACGAATCCGTGACGGTACGGTACAGTTGGCGCACGGCGACGAGAAAATGAGGATGACACGGTGACTTGGGAACCGAACCTGGAGGGGGCGACTGGTCCGATATACGAGCGCATCGCCAATGCGATGGTCGCTGACATCCATAACGGCACGCTACAGCCTGGCGACCGGCTTCCGGGGCATCGTGAGCTGGCCGCAAAACTCGGCATCACGGTCAGTACGGTCTCCCGCGCTTTTCGCGAGGTGATCCAGCAGAACCTGATCGATGCGGGCACCCGCCGCGGGACGCATGTGCGCGCCGATATCGGCGTGGCGACGTCGAACAAGCCTGGTGGGCTGCGCGAAGGGGCCTCGGATGAGGGCCGGCCGGTCGATCTGCGCGGCCACCGGGCGCCGCTGGCGACGTGGGCCGCGGCACTACGATGCGCAATGAGCGATTGCGCGCAGGACGAAGAGTTTGGCGCGTCCCTCGACTACGTCTATGGCGGCGGCCACCTGCGTCACCGCGAGGCAGGCGCCGCATGGTTCGGCATCACGTCCGGTAGCGCGCCGGAACCCGACCGGGTGTTCATTTGCAACGGGGCTCAGCATGCCCTGTTTTGCGCCCTGCTCGCGTTATGCGATCACGGTGATGCTGTTGCCACCGAACGGCTGACCTATACGAGCTTCAAGGCGGCGACCCCCCTGCTCGGACTGCGCCTGGCGCCGATCGACATTGACGAGCATGGGTTGCTTCCGGACTCTTTTGAAGCAGCGTGTACGGCGCAGCGGATCAAGGCGCTGGTATGCGTACCCAATCTGCAGAACCCGACCACTGCAACGCTGCCTGAGGAGCGCCGCCACGCAATTGTGGAAATTGCACGCCGCCACAATGTCTCTATCATCGAAGACGATGTTTACAGGGGTCTCATCGATACCAAGCTTCCGCCGCTGGTGAGCCTGGCGCCGGAGCGCGTGATCCGATTGACCGGCCTATCGAAAACCTTAGGCCCGGGACTCCGCATCGGCTATCTCGACGTGCCGGCTTCAATGACCGGCAAGATCGCTGCGGCACTGCACGGCACGAGCTGGATGGCATCGTCGCTGCCGGCAGATGTCGCAACCAAGATGATCTGCAACGGCACGGCGGGGCGGATCCTTCACGAGAACCGCGCTGAACTCGCGCAGCGCAATGCGATCCTCGGGCAAATCTTGGGCCGCCAAAAGATCCATACGGCGCCGTATGCCCCGCACGCGTGGCTCGAACTGCCCGAACCATGGACAAAGGACGAATTTACCCGATGGAGCCGCGGCAACGGCATCCTTGTCCTGCCCTCTGATGCCTTCGCGGTCGGGCGAGAGAATGCCGATCACGCTGTGCGCCTGAGCGTTGCTGCCGCGGTCGACCAAGACGCGCTCGCGAATGCGGCGCGGAAGATCGCCAACGCGCTGATCGATCATACGCCGTTCGTGGAAATCATGGCGTAGGTGTTGGAGCCCCAAACAGGAGAGGTAGCCAGCCGCCCCGTGTCTTGAGGGGCGAATTTGCAGATCGTCGTCCGTTCCTTTCGCTTATCGAACTTCAGTCGGGCGAGAGGGGGCCAGGCGCTGGGCGACCTGTTCGGTAACAGCGCGCCGGGATGCGATAAACGGCGCGATCTTGGTGCTCACCTGTTCAAGGATCGCGTGAGGGGCTGTGCGCGGCGACCCGGCATGAAACGGAGGCTGCGGATCATATTCAAGCTGAAGCTGGATCTCTTGAGCCGTTTCAGGGCCGGCAAGCTCGGCAGCCACCGCCAGGGCAAAATCAATGCCCGAGGTTACGCCCGCACCCGTTAGCCGGTTGCGGTCACGCACAACCCGATCGTTAACAGGTATCGCCCCGAGTAAACTCAATTGATCGATGGAGGACCAATGGCAGGTTGCGCGGTATCCCGACAGAAGCCCCGCTGCAGCCAACACCAATGAGCCGGTACAGACCGAAGTGACGAACCGACAGGTCGGCGCGATCCGACGGAGGAAGTCCAATGTCTCATCATCCGTCATAAGTTCAATTTGACCAGGACCACCAGGAACGCAGATTACATCGAGTGTCGGGCACTCGCTGAAGGCTGTCGTGGGCAGGATCGATAACCCTCTATCGGATGTCACCGGTTCCAATGTCTTCCACAGAAGCTGGAGGTTGGCCCCTGGAATCCTGGCAAAAACTTCGGCCGGCCCCGTTAGGTCCAGTTGCGTGAGTCTAGGAAAAAGGACGAGCCCAATATTGATGGTGGAAGCGCTCAATGTTACCTCCAATGTCTTGACGATGGTGATATCCCAGGCAGTCCGAAATCAATTGCCAGCCGGCCTCTTGCGCATCGCTCAGGAAGGCCGGCAGCAATAGCGGATCGGTGCCTTTTGCGCGGCGAGCATTTTGTGGACGGCATCCACGGTCACCGGCAATTCCGCTTCCGCGCGCCAATGTTTGAACAAGTGAGGCACATCGGCGTGCGCCGTCGTAAGACGCCATTAAGACTGAAAAAATGCAAAGCTCTCCTTCCTGGGGGGTGGCAGACGTCAAAGGCGACCACGGCTTTCGATTCGGTATACGCGTGGCAGTGAGATAGATTTCGCTGAAAAAACGGGCGTCAAGCGTATTCCGATGGGATGGCGTGAGATGAAATGACAAATTATCATCAAAAAAAGATCAATTTTTGTCTAAGCCGATAAAACTAACGCCAAACATAGCTCTGAAAGGAAATTTTTTACTCACACGTATCTTGCGCTCATTGTGGACGATGTCAGGTTAGGGACTGATAAAGCTTCGCGATCTCTCGGCACCCGTAACGATGAAGGTCAAACCGAACTTGAAGAGTCCTCGCAAAATGGACGCCGATGAGCACGCTTTGGCATTCGAGCTCGCAAGTCATTTTGCTCCTGCGGGAGGCACCCGTGCGAGGTACCGGCCGCACCAAGGATGTTAGAAATACAGGCAACGAGCCGTCCGTTTGACGCAATGTTTTCTGGATAATGTTTGATACGAAGAAAAGGCGGCAGATCAATGAAATCCGACTCCTTCTCGTCTAACCATCGCTGGCTGCGTACGCTCTTGCTGTTATCGGCGGCGGTGTCTGCGGCCGATGTCTCAGTTGCCCATGCCCAAGGCGTGCTGAAAATCGGCATGACCGCTTCTGACCTGCCGATCACCACGGGTAATCCCGACCAGGGTTTTGAGGGATACCGTTTCGTAGGTTACAATCTCTACGACTCGCTTGTCGAATGGGATCTTTCGAGCGCGACCAAGCCCTCTGTCCTTGTTCCTGGCCTTGCAACATCCTGGCATGTCGATCCCAACGACAACAAACGCTGGATCTTTAATCTCCGTCAGGGGGTCAAGTGGGATGACGGGTGCCCGTTCGTCGCCAGTGATGTGGTGTGGAATCTGGCGCATCTAACCGACCCAAAATCAGCGCAATATTATGCGGCGGAGGCCGCGCAAGCATCGTCCTATCTCACGAATTATGCTTCGTCGGAGGCGATCGACGATCACACGGTGGCGATTACGACGAAGCGCGTCGATTCCCTGTTCCCGTACGAAATCAGCTACATTCTGCTCGTCAGCCCCTGCCGTGCAAAGGCCCTGAATTATAACTGGCAAGATTTTGCAAATCATCCGTCGGGCACAGGACCCTACCTTTTCTCGAGAGAAATTCCGCATCAGGAAATGGATCTCGTTCCGAACAAGAATTATTGGAACAAGGCCCGCATTCCCAAGCAGGATAAGGTCGAGCTGTTCCCGATGCCAGACCCCGCGACCCGCACCGCCGCGCTCCTGAGCGGCCAGGTGAACTGGATCGAAGCGCCGGATCCGGATTCCGCAAGGCGCCTCAAGGCTGCCGGCATGCAGATCATCACCAATACCTATCCCCATAACTGGGATTACCAGCTCAACTTCGTGAAGAGCCCGTTCACGGATATCCGTGTGCGACAAGCCGCGAACTATGCCATCAATCGCGCTGACATGAAGGCCCTGCTGGACGGTATGATGATCGAAGGCTATTCGACCGTCCCTCCGAGCACGCCGTATTACGGGCACCCTGTCGAATATAAATTCGACCCGGCCAAGGCGACGGCATTGCTGAAGCAGGCGGGATGCTATCCTTGCAATGTGGTCTTTGGCATCTCCAGTTCCGGCTCGGGGCAGATGCAATCTCTCTCCATGAATGAACTCGTGAAAGAGCAGCTCGATGCCGTCGGCTTCAATGTGAAGCTCGACACCATGGATTGGAATCAGTTGCTCGCCGTGGGGCGCAACGGTGTGGACAAATATCCCAACTTGAGCGCGATCAATATCAGCCACCAGAGTCAGGATCCGTTTGATGCGTTAATCCGCCTTGTCTCCACATCTCAATGGGCGCCGCATGGCAGCAATTGGGGCCACTATTCGAACAAGGATGCCGACGCGTTGATAACCCAGATCTATGGCGAATTCGACGCGCAGAAACGCACGGCGCTCCTGGCCAAACTCAATGAGTTGATGAACGTCCAGGCCATGCAGATTTTTGTGGCCTATGACGTGAACCCCCGTGCATTGTCGCCGAACGTCCATGGGTTTGTGCAGGCGCAGAGTTGGTTTCAAGACATCACATCTGTGACGATCAGCCCGTAATCGGTTATGCTTGGAATTTTCAGGCGCTTGGCGCTGGCTTTTCCGATTGCCGTTGGCGTTAGCGTCGTCTGCTTTGCTTTGGTCTATATTGCGCCGGGCGATCCTCTGGAGACCGTGGTTCCCTCCGACGCAACGGCCGCCACGATCGCCGTCATCAAACACGCTTACGGCTTCGATAAGCCGCTCGCAATACAGTATCTGATCTGGCTCGGTCGCGTGCTGCATGGCAATCTCGGGATTTCGATCGCGACCAATCGTCCGGTTTCTCTGGAGGTCGGCGAGGCGCTCGTGAACACGTTGCGGCTTGTCGCGCTTGCCATGCCGGCCGCGCTCATCATCGGTTATGCGATGGGGGTCGCGGCCGCCCGCTATCCGGGCCGCATGCTTGATCGGATCGTGTCCGGATTGGCCATGTTCGGCATCAGCCTGCCGAATTACTGGGTCGGGGTGGTGC
>Ga0310811_10000134_pt1 | contig 108890 bp, 99 predicted proteins | sample YCmetagenome_FD_207642 | JGI IMG/M metagenome (GOLD analysis project Ga0310811, IMG submission 207642) | Soil microbial communities from experimental microcosm in Duke University, North Carolina, United States - YC | ecosystem: Engineered > Artificial ecosystem > Soil microcosm > Unclassified ... | reverse complement strand
AGCCGAGCGTGAACACGAGCGATGCGACCATCGCCGCGAGCATGCGCAGCGTCGTGCGCATCGCGTACTCGGGCAGATGCGACGGATCGAGCGAGATCGCTTCGGTGGTCAGCGTCGACATCGGTGCAAGCGTTTCGTGAAAGCCGATCGACGCCATCGCGATCAGGCAGATGATCAGCGGAAACGCAACGAAGTCCCACCGGTTCGGCAGCACGCGCCACGCGGACGCGTTGGCCGTGCGATTGAGGTTGAAACCGAATTCCATCAGGCGCGCTCTCCGTGGACGGATGGACACACGCGCGCCGGCCGGCGTGCGGCAGCGGTCCCGGACAGACCCTCCGGGATGCAACGTTCAGACTGGGCAAGACGCATGGAACAGAAACTCATTGGCGTTGAAAACGCGCGGACGTCGCCGTCGCGACGTCCGCCTCGCGGACTCCCACCCCCGGCCGGGCGACCTCTTTCGCCTCCCGGCCGCATGGCGGCTACGTTTCTCGGGCTTGCCTTTTTTTGATCCGGCACGACACTACTACAACCTCTGTGACAGGCACAACCGCGGGGTTAAAATCGCCCGGCGCGACGCCGAATGCGCTCTATGCGCTCTTTGCGCCCCACCCCCACTCGACACGAACCCCAAGCCCGATGAACAGGAGACTCTGGCGCCAGACAGCGGGATCCGTCGGGATTCTCGCGGTCGGGCTCGCATGCTGGGTCGTCGCCGGCCTCGCGGCCGACCGGCTCGCCCGCAAGGAGATGGAGTCCGCGCTCGCCGCGCAGCGGCAGATGGCGCGCGCGATCGTCGGCAACATGGCCGAGGTGATCGCGAGCGATCTGTCGATGTCGCGTGCGATCCCCGCGACGATGGCCGAAACCGCCGTCGTCCAGCAGGCGCTCGCGCAAGCCGCGAATTATGCCGTGAACGGCCATGCGACGGAACAGGCGCGCCGCGCGGCGTTGCTGAAGGCGCCGGAACTCGTCGACGCGAACTCGCTGCTGCACGACGCGCAGGGTTTCTCGGGGCTCGACGCGATCTGGCTCGTGAACACGCACGGCGTCTGCATTGCGTCGAGCAACGCACGCGATTCGCTCTCGTACGTCGGCATCGACATGCGCACGCGACCGTATCTGGCCGACACGCTGCTCGGCGGATTCGCGCAGATGTACGGCGTCGGCCAGGCGACCGGCGACCCGGGCATCTTCGTCGCCGCGCCCGTGTACCGCGACGGCCTGCTGGTCGGCGCGATCGCCGCGCGGGTCGGCATCGCGCGGCTGCGGCACTGGGTGGCGCATCCGGGCACGTTCGTCACGGACGGCAACGGCGTGATCATCATGGCGCACGACAGCGCGCTCGAAGGCCACACGCTGCCCGACTCGCCCATCCGGCAGATGACGCCGGCCGCCCGCCTCGGCAGCTATCTGCGCGACCGGTTCCCCGAAATCCCGCTGGAGCCGGCGGCCGCATCGGTTCGACGGCAGGCGCCGTGGTTTCCGCGCGCCGAAGCCGCCTCGCTGCTGACGCTGCCCGACGAGCCGGCGCCGGCGCTGCACGAATCGCAGGGCGGGCTCAACTCGGGGCTGTCCGCGCACCTGATCGACCCGCTCAGCGCGTGGTCCGACCTGCTCGCGAACCAGCGCCGCAACCGGCTGTTGATCTTCGTGACGCTCGCCGGGTCGGCGACGCTGGCGGGGGTCATCACGCTGTCGTGGGTCCGCGAGCGGCGGCTGCACCGCGCGACGCGCGGGCTCGCCGACCAGCTGCAGGCCGCGAACGCGCTGCTGTCGGCCGAAGCGCGCGACGATGCGCTGACCGGCGCGCTGTCGCGGCGCTACTTCATCGACCTGTTGCGCCACGAAATCGACCGCGCGTACGAAACCGGCACGCCGCTTTGCCTCGCGATCGCGGACCTCGACCACTTCAAGCAGATCAACGACCGCTTCGGGCACCCCGCCGGCGACCTGGCGCTCCAGCATTTCGTCGATATCTGCCGCGCGGAACTGCGCACCGACGATGCGGTGGGCCGGCTCGGCGGCGAGGAGTTCGGCATCCTGCTGCCGGCGACGCCGCTCGCAACGGGGCTTACCGTCGCCGAGCGGCTCTGCGCCGAGGTCCGCTCGTACCGCTCGGCCGAACTGCCGGCGGACGTGCGGCTGACCGTCAGCGTCGGCATCAGCGAACTGGCGGCAAATCACGACCAGCTGGAGCGACTGATGAGCCGCGCCGACTTCGGGCTCTACACCGCGAAGTCGGCCGGGCGGGACCGCTGCGCGGCAGTGTCGCCGGACGACCCGGTGCCGCCTTACATGCCCGAGCGCACGTGGTAAGCGGCGCCCCGGCGCGGCGCATCGCGCCTGGCCACGCACGGTTGTGACATCAAGCGCCGTCAGACGACGCGGTATGATTCATCGGGCGCCCCGCGCGATTTCATCCGACGCGCGCACGGGAATGCAGCGTGCGCGATCCGCCGAACCTGCTCAATTCGCAGAATCTGGAGGCATGCATGAAGGGAAATCTGGTCATCGTCTGCCGCGATCAGGATGTTGATGCGTTCGACGAGTTGATGGTCGAATACGGCGCATTCCAGACCCGCCTGTCATCGACCACCTGGTACCTGAAGCTCGACGTCGCGCCCGAGCTGATTCAGGAAGAAATACTTGCCCGCGTCGGCAAATACACGACGCATTACATCTTCGAAGCCGACTCCGTCACGTACAACACCGTCGACAGCGAGGCCGCTTCCGCGCTCGACGCGCTGTTCTCCGCGTAGCCGGCCGAGCCGGCGAGCCACCCTACCCGCTGCCAGCGACGCGCTACCAGGCGTTCGCCGCCTCGGCCGTCATCGGCGGCACGGCGCCGAGCGGGAACGTCATTCGCACCGACAACCCGCCGCCGGGGCTGTTGCCGATCTCGGAAGCGCCGCCCGCGCGCCGCACGATCCGCTCGACGATCGCAAGACCGAGGCCGCTATGGCCGTTCCCGCCGCGCGCCGGATCGAGCCGCACGAACGGCCGGCTCGCGTTGATCAGGTCCTGCGCCGCAATCCCGCTGCCATGATCGCGCACCGTCAGCGTGTAGCCGTCGGGCGACCGCGCGGTCTCGACGACGATCGGCGGCGCGCCGTACGCGAGCGCGTTGTCGAGCAGGTTCGACAACACGCGTTCGAGCGTGGCGGCCGGCAGCCGGAAGCCGGCGCCGGCCTCGAGCCGCGTCTGCAGCACGGCGGCATCGCCGACGACCGCCCGGAAGCTGCGCACGACGCGCTCGCACTGCTGGTCGACTTCGACCGGCTCGCTGCTGTCCGCGCCGTCGTGCGCGAACACGAGGAACTGGTCGACGATATGCGCCATCGAGTCGACGTCGCGCACGACGCCGTCGCGGGTCTTCGCGTCGTCCATCATTTCGGCGCGCAGGCGCAGCCGCGCAAGCGGCGTTTTCAGGTCGTGCGCGACGCCGGCGAGCATCACCGCACGGTCGTTCCCGGTGCGCTCGATGTCCCGCACCATCTGGTTGAAGCCGTGCGTGAGCGTGCGCAGCTCGCGCGGGCCGCGCTCAGGCACCGGCGGCACCGGCTGCCCGCGACCGAAGCGCGTGACCGCCTGCGCGAGCGAACGCAGCGGCTGCTGCAGCTGCCACGCGGCGACGAGCGCCGCGATCAGCGCCGCCGAGAAGATGATGATGAACCACGGCACGAGCCGGTCGAGCGTGCGCATCAGGCGCAGCGGCTGCACCGGCACGACGATCCAGCGGCTGTCGGCCGGACTGCGCACCCAGAGCGTCGGCGGATGGTTCGGCGGCCCGACGCGCACGTCGGTGCCGGGCGGCATCCGGTCGCGCACGTCGTCGGCGAAACGGCGCAGCGGCGACGGCGTCCCTTCGTTGTTGACCGGCACGTCCGGGCTCGCCGGGTCGACGAGCTGCACGCGCGACGGCAGCGGCTGGTCCGGCGTGCGCGCGACGTGCTGGCGCACCGCGTCGACAAGGAACGTGGCCTCCTCGACCGCGTAGCGCGTCTGCATCTGGCTGCGTTCGAGCCGCATCAGCGCGAACCACGCGACGTGCGAAAGCAGCAGCACGCCGACGAACAGCAGCGCGAGGCGCCCGAACAGCGAATCAACCGGCCGGCGCATGGGCGTTCTGCTCGCCGTCCGGCACGAACACGTAGCCGCGGCCGCGCACGGTCTGGATGAAGCGCGGCGTCGACGGATCGGATTCGAGGATGCGGCGCAGGCGCCACACCTGCACGTCGATGCCGCGGTCGGTGCCGTCGTATTCCGGCCCGTGCAGCAGTTCGAGCAGGCGCTCGCGCGTGAGCGTGCGCATCGGATGATTGACGAAGATCTTCAGCAGCGCGAATTCGCTGCCCGACAACATGATCGGCTTGCCTTCCTGCTGCAGCGTGCGCGACTGGAAGTCGAGCGTGAAGCGGCCGAACGAGAACGGCTCGCGCTGCTCCGGCGCCGCCGCCGACGGCAACGTCCGCCGGCGCCGCAGCACCGCCTGCACGCGGGCGAGCAGCTCGCGCGGATTGAACGGCTTGCCGAGGTAGTCGTCCGCGCCCAGTTCGAGGCCGACGATGCGATCGACGTCGTCCGCCCTCGCGGTGAGCATGATGACCGGGATGTCGTCGCCGGACGCGCGCAGCTTGCGCAGCGCGGTGAGCCCGTCGACGCCCGGCATCATCAGGTCGAGCACGATCAGGTCCGGGCGCTCGCGCTCGAGCCGGCGCTCGAGCGAGCCCGCATCGTGCAGCACCGACACTTCGATACCCTGCCGCGCCAGATAGTCGCGCAGCAGGTCCCGCAGTTCGACGTCGTCGTCGACGACCAGTATTTGAGTAGCCATGGTGCGAAGTTTAACGCGCAGGCCAAGGCGCCCTTCCTGACAGGAACCTGCACGTGGTTACGAGGTGTTACCGCGAAAGCGCGGCGTAATGTTATGTAATGGCGCCCCTTACCTTCGTAACACGCAGCGCACGCCGTGTCTTTACGCTACCGACACCGGATGCGCGAGTGACGCCTGCGGCGAAGCGCATCGACGGATAGTCGGTCATCACGAAATCTAGCCAGGAGTTGCACCATGTACAAAAAGACCTCGCGCTTTCTTGCCATTGCCGCCACGTCGCTCGCGCTGTCGATCGGCGCCGCGCACGCCCAGACGCCGCCGATGCATGGCCCCGGCGGCCACGGCGGCTGGCACGGCCAGTTCCGGAAGGAAATGGAGCAGTTGCATGCGAAGCTGAACCTGAACGCGGACCAGGAAAAGCAGTGGCAGGCGGCGCTCACCACGATGAAGCAAAACCGTGAAGCCGCGCGCGCGAATCACAAGCAGTTGAAGGAGCAGTTCGATTCGCTGAAGAACCAGCCGATTCTCGACCTGAACGCGCTGCACGCGACGCACCAGCGCATCGAGCAGCAGGACGCGCAGCTGCGCGAGCAGACCGCGAGTGCGTGGCTCGCGTTCTACAACGGCCTGAACGACCAGCAGAAGACCACGGTCAGCACTGCGCTGAAGGCCCGCTTCGCGAAGATGGAACAGCGCCGCGAAACGATGCGCGAACATTGGGAGCATCGTCACGGCGCGGCGTCCGCGCCCGCCGCGCCGCAGCAGTAAAGCAGCAGTCGGCGTCCCGCCGCACAGCGGCGGCCGCGGGCCGGGCGCAACGCCCGGCCCTCCCGCTCCACTCGGTGCGGCCGCCGCCCTCCAGAACACTCCCGCCCCCCGCGGCCCGCGCCAGGGCCGCCTTTCGAACCGCCGTGTTTCGCCGGCAGACCGGGGCCCTTTACGATCGGGTAAAATACCGCGCTTTTCGGCCCCAAGGCGGCCGGCCGCGCGTCCTTGCGTGCGCATCCGGCGGGCAATCCGAACGACTATCCCGTTCCGACGCGTCCTGTTGCGTCGTCGCGCATATTGTCCGTCCACAATCGGTCGGCAACTCCTTGCGCCAACGACGCCTTCCTCGTCAAGGACCACTATGTTTCTTCAAGGCTACGGCCCGCTGATCCTCGCCGGCACCTGGCAGACCGTGAAGCTCGCGGTGCTGTCGCTCGCGCTGTCGTTCGCGCTCGGGCTCGTCGGCGCGGCGGGCAAGCTGTCCAGAAACCGGTTCAGCCAGGGCGCGGCCACCGTCTACACGACGCTGATCCGCGGCGTGCCCGACCTCGTGCTGATGCTGCTGCTGTTCTACAGCATCCAGATCTGGCTGAACAACCTGACCGACCTGCTCGGCTGGGACCAGATCGACATCGACCCGTTCGTCGCCGGCGTGATCGTGCTCGGCTTCATCTATGGCGCGTACTTCACCGAGACGTTTCGCGGCGCGTTCCTCGCGGTGCCGCGCGGCCAGCTCGAAGCGGGTCACGCGTACGGGATGACGAACTGGCAGGTGTTCAGGCGGATCATGTTCCCGCAGATGATGCGTTTCGCGCTGCCCGGCATCGGCAACAACTGGCAGGTGCTCGTGAAGTCGACCGCGCTCGTGTCGATCATCGGCCTCGCCGACGTCGTGAAGGCGACGCAGGACGCGAGCAAGAGTACGCTGCGGTTCTTTTTCTTCACGCTGCTCGCCGGCGCGATCTATCTGGTCATCACGACGCTGTCGAACTTCGTGCTGATGTACCTCGAAAAACGCTATTCGACCGGCGTGCGCCACGCGGATCTCTAAGAGGCCATTCATGCAAGACCTGATCCAGCTGGTGCAGCAGTACTGGCGCAGTTACCTGTTCACCGACGGCTATCACTTCACCGGCGTCGCGATCACGCTGTGGCTGCTCGTCGTGTCGATCGGCCTCGGCTTTTGCCTGTCGATTCCGCTCGCGGTCGCGCGGGTGGCGAAGAAGAAGTGGCTCTCCGGGCTCGTGTGGCTCTACACGTACCTGTTTCGCGGCACGCCGCTTTACGTGCAGTTGCTGCTGATGTACACCGGCCTCTACAGTCTCGACATCATCCGCAACAACGAACTGACGAGCGCGTTCTTTCGCAGCGGGATGAACTGCACGCTGCTCGCGTTCACGCTGAACACGTGCGCGTATACGACCGAAATCTTCGCCGGCGCGATCAAGGCGACGCCGTACGGCGAGATCGAGGCCGCCCGCGCGTACGGGATGTCGTCGTTCACGCTGTATCGGCGCGTGATCCTGCCGTCCGCGCTGCGCCGCGCGTTGCCGTACTACAGCAACGAGGTGATCCTGATGCTGCACGCGACCACCGTCGCGTTCACCGCGACCGTGCCCGACATCCTGAAGATCGCCCGCGACGTGAACTCGGCGACTTACCAGTCGTTCGGCGCGTTCGGCATCGCCGCCATTCTTTATCTGATCGTTTCTTTCACGCTCGTGTGGCTGTTCCGCCGGGCGGAGCGCCGCTGGCTCGCGTATCTGCGGCCGCTCGGCAAATAAGCGCCCGAGGACACCCATTTCATGAATTCCCCAAGGCAAAAGCTCTTCGTCGACTCCCTTCACAAGCAGTACGGCGACCACGAAGTCCTGAAGGGCGTGTCGCTGCGCGCGAACGCCGGCGACGTGATCAGCGTGATCGGCTCGTCCGGCTCCGGCAAGAGCACGATGCTGCGTTGCATTAATTTCCTCGAGCAGCCGAACGCCGGACGGATCTTCGTCGACGAAGAAGAAGTGCGCACGATGCCCGACAAGCGCTCGGGCGCGCTGCGCGTCGCCGATCCGAAGCAGTTGCAGCGCGTGCGCACGAAGCTCGCGATGGTGTTTCAGCACTTCAACCTGTGGTCGCACATGAGCGTGCTCGACAACGTGATCGAGGCGCCGGTGCACGTGCTCGGCATCACGCGGCGCGAAGCCGAGGACCGCGCGCGCACGTATCTGGAGAAGGTCGGCCTGCCACCGCGCGTCGAGAAGCAGTATCCGTCGCATCTGTCGGGAGGCCAGCAGCAGCGCGTCGCGATCGCGCGCGCGCTCGCGATGCATCCGGACGTGATGCTGTTCGACGAACCGACGTCCGCGCTCGACCCCGAACTCGTCGGCGAAGTGCTGAAAGTGATGCAGACGCTCGCCGAAGAAGGCCGCACGATGATCGTCGTCACGCACGAAATGGCGTTCGCGCGCAACGTGTCGAACCACGTGATGTTCCTGCATCAAGGGCGCGTCGAGGAAGAAGGCGAGCCCGCCGACGTGTTCGGCAATCCGAAAAGCGAGCGGCTGCGCCAGTTCCTGTCCGGCAGCCTCAAGTAATCGCGCTCGCGCCTTCACTGCTCCATCACCCGCCTTCAGCCGTGCGGCCGGCGCTTTCGCCGGTCGCTCGCGCGCTCCCCGCAGCGACGTAGTCGACGCCTGTAGTCGATGTAGTTTAGCAACAGAATCCGCCGCTTTTCCCGCCTGTCGACCGCCTCGCGCGATGCGCAAACGTATCGCCAAAACGGCGCAAATCGCGCTACTCCGTCCGATTTTCGGCGTCAATAGTGGCAATCCTGAACGCAGTCGTTGCCGAACCCCTTATTCCTTATGGATCAAGGTACTTGGCGATTTCGCGAGGGTACGCCAGCCCACGTTCCAGGACGCCATATTGCAATTTTGAGACACAGCCGGGGCCTGGAAGCATTTTCTTCTTCCCCTTTTGGGCGCTTTTGATAAATTGGTAACCAAAGTAGCAAAAGTAGGATCATTAAAAGTAGTTTTACTCAAATAACAACGAAAGAGGAGAGTCGAGTCGCACAGGGGAAGGACGGCGTCGCCACGTTGTCTAGCGGCTTCTCGCATCACCTGTCACTCGGTTTCGATCCGGTTGTCGTTCGGACCAGGCTTATCGCGGACGAACGTCGTTTGTAGTCCCAGGTACGACTTTTTTGACAGGGTCATGGAGGAGAAAATGAAGAAAGCATTGCTCGCCGCCGCTTTGATGTCGGCTGGCGTCGTTGCCCATGCACAGAGCAGCGTCACGCTTTACGGCCGCCTCGATGCGGGCCTCGAGTACATCAACGGCCTGCCCACCGGCCCCGCCGGTCAACCGGCAACGGGCAGCTCGCACCGCTTCGCTGTAGAGAGCGGCGACTGGGGTACGAGCCTGTGGGGGATGAAGGGCGCTGAAGACCTGGGTGGCGGCACCAAGGCGGTCTTCCAGCTGGAAGGCAGTTTCAGCACGGTGACGGGACAAGGCCCGGGCGGCGGCGGTCTCTTCAATCGCTGGGCGACGGTCGGTCTCGCGAACAACGACTTCGGTACGCTGCTCCTCGGCCGCGAACTGTTCATCGCGAACGGCGTGTGGGACTTCGATCCGTTCGGTCAGTCGAACTGGTCGTCGGCGTCGCTGGTGCGCGGCCGCAACTGGTCGCAGTCGAGCAACAACATTTCGTATCAGTCGCCGAAGTTGTACGGGTTCGACGTGTACGGCCAGTACTCGTTCTCGAATGCAACGGCGTGGAACGGCAACGGCACGACGACTCAAGGCCGTCAGGGCGGTCTGCAACTGACGTACACGAACCCGCTGTTCCAGATCCGCGGTATCTATGACGAGATCCGCAATCCGTCGAACGGCATGCTCGGCGGCGTGTACGCGAGCGCGGCCACCGGCTTCGACGGCGGCAACCCGACGGGCGGCAATGCGAACGGCAACGGCGCGTACGCGTATTCGCGCGAATACTCGGCGATGTTCAACGTGTTCCTCGGACCGGTCAAAGTCCAGGGCGCGTATCAGGCGATCCGCACGTCGGGGATGACGGGCCAGCTGGTCGGCGAGCCGACGTCGCTCGACCACTTCTGGGGCGGTGTCACGTATCAGGTGACGCCGGCGGCGGCAGCGATCGCCGCGGTGTATCACGTGAACGGCAACAACGGTGCGGGCAATGCGACGATCTACACGGTCGGCGGCTCGTACAACCTGTCGAAGCGCACGCTGTTCGACCTGCAGATCGCGACGGTTCGCAACAGCTCGACGGCGAACTACGGTCTGAACGCGAACAACTTCGGCACGGCCGCATCGACGGGCAACCCGGGATTCGGCCACAGCCAGAGCGGCGTCTACGCCGGCATCCAGCACATGTTCTAAGTACTTTGGCGTGTGCGCAGCACACGCCGCCCACCTTTTTCACGCTGCTGCGAGAGGCGCGTACAGGTGCGATGCCGCAAGGTATCGCACCTTTTTTTATCGCTTTCGCGCGGGCGAATCAGACCGCTGCTTCGTTCTCTTCGCCGGTGCGGATGCGGATCACGCGCTCGACGTCCGTCACGAAGATCTTGCCGTCGCCGATCTTGCCGGTGCGCGCCGCGCCGATGATCGCGTCGATCACCTGGTCGGCCTGCGCGTTCGCGACCACGACCTCGATCTTCACCTTCGGCAGGAAGTCCACCACGTATTCGGCGCCCCGATACAGTTCCGTATGGCCCTTCTGGCGGCCGAAGCCCTTCACCTCGGTGACCGTCAAACCGGTCAGGCCGACTTCTGCGAGCGCCTCGCGCACTTCGTCCAGCTTGAACGGTTTGATCACGGCAGTAATGCGTTTCATGGCGTTCCTCGTTTCGTAAAACAATCAGACAGTCAAAAATAGCGGCTTTTTTATAGGGTTCTCGCCGGGAATTCTACGCTTTACGCGCCGACGTCCGGGCCGCCTTGCCATGCGCGGTCACGCGTCGGGCACGTCGTCGAGCGCCGCGAGCCACACCGTCGACTCCGAATCGCTCGGCGCACGCCAGTCGCCGCGCGGCGACAGCGACCCGCCCGAGCCGACCTTCGGCGCGTTCGGAATGCACGAGCGCTTGAACTGGCTTTGCCGGAAGAAGCGGTCGAGGAAAATCGCGAGATTGCGCTTGATCGCGGCAAGGTCGTACTGATTGCGCACGACCTTCGCGTTCTCCGGCCATGCGCCGGCTTCGCGGTCGCCCCACGCGGTGAGCGCGAGGAACGCGACCTTCGAAGGCGAGAAGCCGAAGCGCAGCGTGTAGTACAGGTTGAAGTCCTGCAGTTCGTACGGCCCGATCACGCTTTCGGTGCGCTGCTCGGGCGCGCCGTTAGCCTTGCCGGGAATCAGCTCCGGGCTGATGTCGGTGTCGAGAATCGCTTCGAGCACGTCCGTGCCGGTCGTGCCGATCTGTCCCGTCTCCGCGACCCAGCGCACGAGGTGCGTGATCAGCGTCTTCGGCACGCTCGCGTTCACGTTGTAGTGGGACATGTGATCGCCGACGCCGTACGTGCACCAGCCGAGCGCGAGTTCGCTCAGGTCGCCCGTGCCGATCACGATCGCGCGATTGAAGTTCGCGAGACGGAACAGGTGATTCGTGCGCTCGCCCGCCTGCACGTTTTCGAACGTGATGTCGTAGACCTCCTGGCCGCCGTGATACGGATGGCCGAGGTCCTTCAGCATCTGCAGGCAGCTCGGACGGATGTCGATCTCCTGCGCGGTGCAGCCGACCACTTCCATCAGCTGCCGCGCCTGGCGCAGCGTGCGCTCGCTCGTTGCGAAGCCGGGCATCGTGTACGCGAGGATGTTCGCGCGCGGCAGGCCGAGCCGGTCCATCGCCTTCGCGCAGACGAGCAGCGCGTGCGTCGAATCGAGCCCGCCCGACACGCCGATCACGACCTTGCTGATGTTGCTCGACGACAGCCGCTGCACGAGCGCCTGCACCTGGATGTGGTAGACCTCGTTGCAGCGCTCGTCGCGACGCTTCGGATCGGCCGGCACATACGGGAAGCGCTCGACGCGCCGCGCGAGCGGCAGCCGCTCGGCGCGCGGCGGTTCGACTTCGCAACGCAGCACGCGAAACTTCGCAACCTCGTCCGCATGGCAGCGGATCGAATCGGCGAACGTGGTGAGGCGGATGCGCTCCTGCGACAGCCGTTCCAGATCGACGTCGGCGAAGATGAGGTGCGAATCGTCGAGGAAGCGCTCCGACTGCGCGAGCAGCTCGCCGTTCTCGTAGACGAGCGCCTGGCCGTCCCACGCGAGATCGGTCGACGACTCGCCCTTGCCCGCCGACGTGTACAGATACGCGGCGAGGCAACGCGCGGACTGCTGCGCGACGAGCTGATGCCGATAGCCCGCCTTGCCGACGACGACATTCGACGCGGACAGATTCACGAGCACCGACGCGCCCGCGAGCGCCGCGAACGACGACGGCGGCACCGGCACCCACACGTCCTCGCAGATCTCGACGTGAAAGCGCAGCGACTCGATCGCCGGCAGGTCGAACAGGAGCGATGCGCCGAACGGCACGTCTTCGCCGCCGATCCGCACCGACTCGGCCGATGCGCTCGCGGCCGGGCTAAACTGGCGTGCCTCGTAGAACTCGCCGTAGTTCGGCAGATAGCTCTTCGGCACGACGCCGACCACGCGTCCGCCGGCGACGACGGCCGCGCAGTTGAACAGCGTGTGGCCGACGCGCATCGGCAAGCCGACGATCATCGCGAGCGGCAGCGTGGCCGACGCAGCGGCGATCGCCTCGAGCGCGCGCGCGCACGCATCGAGCAGCGCGTTCTGATGGAACAGGTCATCGCACGTGTACGCGGCGAGGCCGAGCTCCGGGAACGCGACGAGCACGGCGCCGTTGTCGGCGGCCTCGCGCGCGAGCGCGAGCGTCTCGCTCGCATTGAACGCCGGATCGGCGATACGGCAGCGCGGCACGCCGACGGCCACGCGCGCAAAGCCGTGCGTATAAAGATTGAAGAAGCGCTCTTTCATGTCATTAACCTTGGGGCGCGGGCGAAAAGCGGCGGCGCCGCGTGGCGGGCCGCACGGGCGCGCGGCGTTTGCATTACCATGACGCGGCCGGCCGACGTACGATCTGACCGGCACCTTCAACCGGACCACGCAGATTGAATCAGGAACGTTTCGATTATCGCACGGGCATTCTCGGCTCACCGGCCGAGGTCGACGCCGCGGAATGGAACGCGCTGCTCGCGCGCCAGGCGCAGCCGACGCCGTTTTTGCGGCACGAATTCCTGTCGGCGCTGCACGCGACGCGGTGCGCGACGCCCGACGCCGGCTGGGCCCCGCAGTTCGTCACGCTGACCGACGCGCGCACGGGCCGGCTCGCGGCGGCCGCGCCGGTGTACCTGAAGGGGCACTCGTACGGCGAATACGTGTTCGACTGGGCATGGGCCGACGCATACAAGCGCAACGGCCTCGACTATTACCCGAAGCTGCTGTGCGCGGTGCCGTTCACGCCGGTGCAAGGCACGCGCCTGCTCGCCGTCGACGAACACGCGCGCCGTCATCTCGCGGCGACGCTCGTCGCGTTCGCGGAGCAGGCCGACGTGTCGTCGCTGCACGTGCTGTTCCCCACCGCCGACGACGCCGCCGCGTTGACCGATCTCGGCATGATGCAGCGCGAAGGCGTGCAGTTCCACTGGATCAACGAAGGCTACCGGCACTTCGACGACTTCCTGTCGACGCTCGAACAGAAAAAGCGCAAGAACATCCGCGCCGAACGGCGCAAGGTGCGCGACGCCGGCGTCACGCTGCGCCGCGTGCGCGGCGAGGACATCCGCGACGAGGACTGGCGCTTCTTCAGCCGCTGCTATCGGCAGACGTATCGCGAGCACTTTTCGAGTCCGTATCTGAATCTCGAGTTCTTCCGCACGATCGGCGCCGCGATGCCGGAGAACCTGCTGCTCGTGATCGCCGAGTACGAAGGCAAGCCGATCGCGAGTTCGCTCGTCGTGTACCAGCGCGACGCGAACGGCGGCGGCACGCTGTACGGGCGCTACTGGGGCGCGGTCGAGCACGTGCCGTGTCTGCACTTCGAGACCGCGTACTATCAGCCGCTCGAATTCTGCATCGAGCAACAGCTGACCGTGTTCGAAGGCGGCGCGCAGGGCGAGCACAAGATGGCGCGCGGCTTCATGCCGACCGCGACGCGTTCGACGCACTGGCTCGCCCATCCTGCGTTCTCGGACGCCGTCGCGCGGTTTCTCGAAGGCGAATCGAACCACATCCACGCGTACATGCACGAGCTGAACGAACACAATCCGTTTCGTCATCCAATGAACGGCCACCCGGATTCCCGCTGATGGCGTGGCATCTGTACCTGCTCGAATGCGCGGACGGCAGCATCTATACCGGCATCGCAACCGATGTCGCCGCGCGCTTCGCGCAGCACGCGAACGGCACCGGCGCGCGCTATACGCGCTCGCGCAAGCCGGTGCAGGTGCTCGCGTCGTTCGAACTCGCGGATCGCGCGAGCGCGTCGCGCGCCGAATATCGCGTCAAGCAGCTCGCGCCGCGCGACAAGCGGGCGCTCGCGGCAGGGTCGATCACGCTCGATTCGGTTTTGCCTGCGACCGATGCGCAATGCGCTGAAGAATGAACCGCTGAGGATGACCTGGCAATTCGCACAGCGTGCGCAGGCAGCCGGATTCGATCATCTTCCGTCGTGGTGCGTAACGATTTGTTCCTACACTGGGAAGCTGGTCTCGCGGTTGTTCTGACCGCGTTCTTGTCACCCCGCCTTCCGAGTGAGGAGCCGCCATCGTGGATAAACTCGCCGATCCGATCCTGCAGGTGCTGTCCGACTACAAGGCCGCCGTCTACGCACGAGACGTCGACGCATTCGTGTCGCTGTACGACCCGAACCTCGTCGTCTACGACATGTGGCGGGTATGGAAATACGACGGCATCGCGTCGTGGCGGCAGATGACAGAGGGCTGGTTCGGCGCGCTCGGCGAGGATCGCGTCGTCGTCGATTTCAGCGACGTGCATACGGTCGTCGGCGACGACGTGGCCGTGGTTCACGCGTTCGTGAATTTCAGGGCCGTCAGCGGCGACGGCGTCGATCTGCGCGCGTTCGACAATCGGCTGAGCGCCGCGCTCAAGCGCACCGGCGAGAGCTGGAAGATCGTTCACCAGCACACGTCCGGCCCGATCGACCCTGCGAACGCGACGGTGATTTTCAACCGCGAGTAGCCTGTAGAAAGCGTGCGCAAAACAAAAGCGCCCCACAGGGGGCGCTCTTGTTCGGCTCGAACGGCTTCGTTACTTCTTGAAGTTCGCGACGCCTTCGCTGATTTCCTTATGCGCGGCATCGATGCCCGCCCAGCCTTCGACCTTCACCCACTTGCCCTTTTCGAGCGACTTGTAGTTCTCGAAGAAGTGCTTGATCTGATCCTTCAGATATTCGGGCACGTCGTCGATCGACTTGAGGTTGGCCGTCATCGGGCAGACCTTGTCGTGCGGCACCGCGAGCAGCTTCGCGTCGACGCCCGACTCGTCGGTCATCTGCAGCATGCCGAGCGCGCGGGCGCGCACGACCGAGCCCGCGAGCAGCGGGAACGGCGTGATCACGAGCACGTCGACCGGGTCGCCGTCGCCGGACAGCGTCTGCGGAATGAAGCCGTAGTTCACCGGGTAGCGCATGCCCGTGCCGACGAAGCGGTCGACGACGAGGAGACCCAGCTCCTTGTCGGCTTCGTATTTCACCGGATCGCTTTGCGCCGGAATCTCGATGATCACATTGAAGTCTTGCGGCAGATCCTTGCCGGCGGGGACGTTGCTGAAGCTCATGAGCGCTCTCTGGTCGGAAAGAAGCCGGCCACCCGCGCCTGATGGCACCTGCGCACACATCGGGCGGCGCAACACGGCAGACCGTGCGCGCCGAAGCGGATTCCGGACGATTGAGGATGCGTCATTATAGCCAATCGGTCCCATCGGCCCGTCATCCGGCGGGATGCCGATGCGCGGGCGGCTCGCAACCCGCGTGCGCGGTCCGCGTTGTTCCGCATCCCGTGCGCGCGGCGACGGCGCGATAATCGCTTACTTGACGCGGCGACGTTGGCCCGGTTTTTGCCCTTTTCCTGACTGCGTTTTCTGTTTCACTCCCCAAGAGAGGTGAAAGAGCATGCAAGAAGCGAAGCATTTCATCGGCGGCGAGTGGTGTGCGCCGGCGAGCGGCGGGACGATCGCCGTGATCGATCCGTCCGACGGCCAGCCGTTTGCGCACCTCGCACGCGGCAATGCGGCCGACATCGATGCCGCGGTGCACGCCGCGCGCCGCGCGTTCGACGGCGCGTGGGGCGCCACAAGCGCCGCCGAGCGAGGTCGCGTGCTGCACCGGCTGGCCGCGCTCGTCGCGCAGCATCACGACGAACTCGCGCGACTCGAAGCGCGCGACACCGGCAAGCCGCTCGCGCAGGCCCGCGCCGATGCAACCGCGCTCGCCCGCTATTTCGAGTTCTACGCGGGCGCCGCCGACAAGCTGCACGGCGAGACCCTGCCGTATCAAAGCGGCTTCACCGTGTTGACGCTGCGCGAGCCGCATGGCGTGACCGGCCACATCGTCCCGTGGAACTATCCGATGCAGATCTTCGGCCGCAGCGTCGGCGCGGCGCTCGCGACCGGCAACGCGTGCGTCGTGAAGCCGGCCGAGGATGCGTGCCTGTCCGTGCTGCGCGTGGCCGCGCTCGCGCGCGAGGCGGGCCTGCCGGCCGGCGCGCTCAACGTCGTCACCGGCTACGGGCACGAAGCGGGCGCCGCGCTCGCGTCGCACGCGGGCATCGATCACATGTCGTTCACCGGCTCGCCGCAGACCGGCGCGTCGGTCGCGCAGGCGGCGGCCGTCCACCATCGGCCGGTCACGCTCGAACTCGGCGGAAAGTCGCCGCAACTCGTGTTCGCCGACGCCGACTTCGATGCCGCGCTGCCGGTGCTCGTCGGCGCGATCGTGCAGAACGCCGGGCAGACGTGCTCGGCGGGCAGCCGCGTGCTGATCGAACGGCGCGCGTACGAGCCGCTGCTCGACCGGCTCGCGTCAGCGTTCGACGCGCTGCGCGTGGGGCCGTCTTTCGCGGATCTCGACTGCGGACCGCTGATCAGCGAGCGGCAGCGCCACCGCGTGCGCGAGTTCCTCGATGGCGCGCAACGCGACGGTATCGCGACGGCCGCGCGCGGGACCATCGTCGCCGATGCGCCGTCCGAAGGCTTCTACGAAGCGCCCGTGCTGCTGCGCGACGTGCCGCCGGGGAGCCGGCTCGCGCAGGAAGAGGTGTTCGGGCCGGTGCTCGCCGCCATGCCGTTCGACGACGAAGACGAGGCGATCGCGCTCGCGAACGGCACGCCGTACGGACTCGTCGCCGGCCTGTGGACGCGTGACGGCGGCCGCCAGATGCGCGTTGCGCGCCGACTGCGCGCGGGCCAGGTGTTCGTCAACAACTACGGCGCGGGCGGCGGCGTGGAATTGCCGTTCGGCGGCAGCGGCCGCTCGGGACACGGACGCGAGAAAGGCTTCGAAGCGCTGTATGGATTCACGACGCTGAAGACGATCGCGTTGCGGCACGGGTGAGCGTGGTCCGGCTGCGCTTACCAACGGCCTCGATGCGTATGACGCGCCGGGGCATCAGGTCGGGCGAGCGGCCCGGGAAGGGCGGGCCACATGCGACATTCGATGCGGGGACGCGACGCCGGATCGCTATAGGTAAGTCGACCACCGCGTCGAGCGCCACATTGCTGCGACTGATCGATAGAGGGGATGCACCCTCAAACCACCTTCATCGACAACGCGCTCTCGCGATAGTGCTCGGCCGCCTTCGCGCTGTCGCCGAGTTGCTCGTGCAGCCGCGCGAGCGCGCGATGCGTGCGGATCTTCAGCGGCTCGTTGTCGGCGATCTCCGGCGACTTCAGCGCGCTTTCGAGGAACGATTGCGCCTTGCCCCACAACTGCTGCTTCAGGCACAGCCGGCCGAGCGCGAACAGCAGGTCGGGATCGTCCGGCCGTTCCTTGTGCCACGCTTCGGCCTTCTGGATCAGCGGCAGCGCGTCGTCGCCGGCGGTGTCGGGATAGCGGCGCAACAGACGCGCATCCCAGTTCTGCGCAAGCGCTTCCTCGACGATCCTGCGCGCGTCCTGCGGCCGCTCCAGCGCGACGAGCAGTTCCGCCGCGAGATCCGCGAGACGCGGCGAATGACGCTCGACCGGCGTCAGCGACTGCCACAGTTCGAGCAGCGCATCGGCGTTGTGCCGCCGGTCGCGCAACAGGTTTTCCGCCGCGAGCTGGCGCAGCCGCACCGCGACCGCCGGATGCAGCGCCTCGCGCTTCTCCAGCGTCTTCACGAGCTTCAGCACCTCGCCCCAGTTCTTCAGCTGCTGCTGCGCGCGCAGCGCGATCTGCTGCGCGTGGATGCGGCGGCCGCCCTGCGTGCGCATCTCGGTGAGCGCGGTGAGCGCGCCGTCCGCGTCGCGGCCGTCCGCGCGCATGTCGGCGGTCGCCATCAGACGCGCCTCCTGCCAGTCCGCATCGTCGATCTGGCTTAGCCAGTCGTCGCGGCGCGCGAACTCGTGCATCCGGTGCGCGGCGTTCGCGGCGATCAGCCCGGCCGCCGCCGTGTTGCGCGCATCGGCGAGCGAATCGCGCGCGGCCTTCTCCGCGCGCGAAAAGCGCCCCGCATACAGGTTGCCGATCGCCTCGCGCAGCGCGCCGTGTGCCTTCTCGGCGCGCGTGCGCACGCGATAGGCGGCGACCCGGCGCGGCATCGTGACGACGTTGCGCACGAAACGCAGCAGCGCGTAGAAAAGGATGAACGCGACCACCACGCCGACGATGAACAGGTTCAGCGACACGTCCACCCGATACGGCGGATAGACGAGCAACACCTGCCCCGCGTCGAAGCGGCCGAGCGTCGCGAGCACGACCGCGATCACGAACAGGATCGCGAGCCACAGCAGTCCACGAATCGCCATGTCTTACCCCCGGCTCCGGAACTGCGCGATCGCCTGCAGGCTCGTGTCGAGATTCGGCAACGCGACCGCCGCCGAGCCCGTGCTCACCTCCTTGATCAGGTCGCGCACGGCCTCAGTGTCCTTCGAGTTGTTGTCGAAGTAGCGCGCGAGCGCGTCGTCGGCGGCCGCGAGGTCCGACTTCAGCGTCGCGTCGTTGCGCGACAGCAGCGACAGCCGCGCGGACAACAGCCGCAGCTTCACGTTCTGGCGCACGAAGACGCCCTGCTCGGGCGCGATCAGCATCGCATCCGCGTTGTCGATGCGGCGCACCTGCACGAGGCTCGCGAGCTGCTGGCCGATGCCCGCGGTGAACTGTTCGAGCCACGCGCGCCAGCGCGGGATGTGATTCGCGGCGGCGGTCTGCGCGACGTCGGCCGGCGTGGCCGCCTGCGGCGTCGTGCGCGCGACCTGCGCCTCGCCGGCGAGCGGCAGCGTGTCGATCTTGCCGATCGCGGTGTCGAGCTTGATCGCGAGCCCGGTCAGGTCGGTCGACGGCGCGGACTTCAGCTTCGCGATGTCCTCGGCGATCGCCTTGCGCACGACGAGCGCCTGCGGATTCGTGGACGCCGCGAGCCGGTCGTCCGCGCTCTGCAGCGCGAACAGCGCGAGCCGCGTGTTGCCGGTGAGCTGCAACTGCTCGCTCGCGCTCGACAGCATCTGGCCGACTTCGGCGAGGGTCCAGTCGTCGCGCGTCTTCGACAGATCCGCATACTGCTGCGCGAGCGCCTGCTGCGACGTCTGCGCGTCGGTCAGGCGGCCTTCGAGTTGCGAGAGGTGCGATTCGGTCGCCTGCACGCTCGCGACCGTCTGTTCGGTGCGCGCGCGCAACTGCGCGGTCTGCGCGGCGGCGGCCTGCTGGCCCGCGACCAGTTGCTGGCCGGCCTGATCGATCTTCCGGTTCAGCAGGTAGCCCCCGGCGCCCGAGGCCGCCGCGACGATCACCAGCAGCGCCCACAACAGCGGCGTGGATGCGCTGCGCCGTGCGCGCTCGTTGCCCGTCGCATACGGCACGCCGGGCGGCGGCGTCAGCGGCGGCGCGCTGTCGCGCCGGGCGGCGGAACGGGTGGTGGTGGACGAAGTCGACGAAGCGCCCGACGGTGCGGCGGATTGCGCGGCTGACGGCGCGGCTGACTGCGGTGAAGCGTTGCTGGAATTGTTCGAATCAGTCATGCGAGAGTGTGCCGACGTCACCGTCGGAGGGTTCTGAACCGGTTGAACAGCCAGGGAGGCAAGGCCCGACAGCGTCTCGACGATGCGCTCGTCGCCCGCGCCGGACACCGTAATCCTATCAAAACCCAATCCCCGGGCCGTCTCGGCAATCCGCGGATGGGGCGCGACGAGCGGCGCATGCTTGAGTTGCACGATCTCGCCCGCGGTCAGATGCTCGTGCGCGAGCGCTTCGAGATTGCGCACGCCTTCGGAACTCGTGACGAGCCACGCATGCGGCGCGCCCGCCAGCAGCGCGTGCACCTGCTCCCATGCGGCGATCGACGGCTCCGGCACGACGCGGCGATACGCGGCCACCGCCTCGACCTCGGCGCCCGCCTCGCGCAGACGGTCCGCGAGCCATTCGCGGCCGCCGTCGCCGCGCACGATCAGCACGCGCTTGCCGTCGAAGCCGTTCGGGCCGAACGCGGCTTCGAGCGCGGCGAAAAGCGCCTCCGAATCGAACCGCGCGGGTTCCTCGTCGGCCCCGACGGGCGGGCTGATCACGCGATGATCGGGCGCGGCGACGCCGTGCCGGCCGAGCGCCGCGACGCTCGCCGGCCCGACGACCGCAACCGGCAGCGCGTGCGGCCAGATCGACGACACCGTCGCGTAGCATGCGAACGCGCGATCGACCGCGTTCGGCGACACGAACACGACGAGCGCGTAACGCTCGAGCGTGCTGAACGCGTCGCGCAGCGGCGCGTCGTCGTGGGCCGGCGCGATCCCGATCAGCGGGAAGTCGAGCGTGCGGATGCGTCGCCCGGCGAGCGCCGCGGCGAGGGCTTCGGACTGGCCTGCGGGGCGGGTCAGGACGGCGGTGAACCGGGCGTCGCCGGGGGAAGGCGAGGATGCGGCCGGGGGCGTGGTCGGGGCTGCGGATGTGCTTGCGGACGCGCCAGCGGTTGTGCCCGCGGTTGTGTCCGCGGTTGTGCCCGCGGTTGTGCCCGCGGTTGTGTCCGCGGTTGTGCCAGCGGTTGTGCCAGCGGTTGTGCCAGCGCTTGTGCCCGCGGACGTGCCAGCGCTTGTGCCCGCGGACGTGCCAGCGCTTGTGCCCGCGGACGTGCCAGCGCTTGTGCCCGCGGACGTGCCGGCGCTTGTGCCCGCAGATGCGCCCGCGGCTATATCCACGCGCGACCCAACAGCCGGCCCCGAACCCTCACCTGACCCCGCCCCGTCGCCGTGGCGGCCCGTCTGCCCGTTCCCGTTCGGCGCGCCGGTCATCATCGTGTGCCCGGCGGATGGTTCGGCGCGGTGTCCGACGCCCCGCCCGCTTCCGACAGCGCGCGCACGATGTCGAGCGCGCCGCTGTCGATCAGCGTCTGCGCGACCTGGCGGCCCAGTTCGACCGCGCCTGCCGTGTCGGCCGCGCCGGCCGAGCCGTCCGCGCGCAGCACGCGGCTTGCATCCGGCGTCGCGATGCTCGCGCGCAGATTGAGCGCGCCGTCACGCCACTGCGCATACGCGGCGAGCGGCACCGAGCACGAGCCGCCGAGCGCGCGCGACACCATTCGCTCGGCCTCCACCGCGGCGGCCGTGCGCGGATCGTGCAACGGCGCAAGCCACGCGGCGACATCGGCGCGATCCGCGCGAATCTCGATGCCGAGCGCGCCCTGGCCCGCTGCCGGCAGGCTGTCTTCCGGCTCGATCAGCGCGCGGATGCGTGCGCTCAAGCCAAGCCGCTTCAAGCCGGCCGCCGCGAGGATGATCGCCGCGTAGTCGCCGCGATCGAGCTTCGCGAGGCGCGTGTCGAGGTTGCCGCGCAGCGGCCGCACGTCGAGCTGCGGATGACGCGCGCGGATCATCGCCTCGCGCCGCAGGCTCGACGTCCCGACGACGCTGCCCGGCGGCAGCGCCGCGAGGGAGTCGTAATCGTTCGACACGAACGCGTCGCGCGGGTCTTCGCGCTCCATGATCGCGGCGAGCGCGAAGCCCTGCGGCAGATCCATCGGCACGTCTTTCAGCGAGTGGACCGCGAGGTCCGCGCTGCCGTCGGCGAGTGCGTTTTCCAGCTCCTTCACGAACAGGCCCTTGCCGCCGACCTTCGACAGCGTGCGGTCGAGAATCTGGTCGCCGCGGGTCGTCATTCCGACGATTTTCACGACGCAGGATGGATATAATTTGTGCAGCGCAGCTTGCACATGCTCTGCCTGCCACATCGCGAGCCGGCTTTCGCGCGACGCGATCACGAGGGTACGGGGCAGGGGCACAGATAACGTCTCGGGGTTCATCGCAAGAGCCCGCCTCGTGCGGGATCAAAAAAACAGTATCGGATAACCGGCAATGGTAGCACGCAGCCTTGCGCCGCCCAGCGCCGGTTGCCCGCCGCACGGGCCTCCGCGGCCCGCCCGGTCGGGCGCGGCAGACACAGCGAAACCGGTAGCAAAACCCGCAGCAGCACAGCAATCGGCAGTACTTTCTTTCGATTTACGGATCCCCACTCCGGCTTGTCTGAGGAAACCATCGTGAAGTCTTCCGGATCGGCGCGCTCCGAGCGCCGCAACCCTGCATCGAAGAATGCCTCCGTGACCGTCGTTGACGCGCCGGCACCCGCACAGGCCGAGCCACCCGCGAAAGCGGCAAAGGTCGCGAAGGACAAGAAAGACACGAAAAGGCTGAAAACGCCTGAAACCGGCCCGTCCCCCGATCTCGCCGCGCAACGCAACGGCCGCACGCGCGACGACAAGGATCTGCCGCTCTCGGAAGACATCCGCTTCCTCGGACGCCTGCTCGGCGAGGTGTTGCGCGAGCAGGAAGGCGATGCGGTGTTCGACGTCGTCGAGTCGATCCGGCAGACCGCGGTGCGCTTTCGCCGCGAAGACGACCGCGCCGACGCGCTCGCGCTCGAAAAGCAGTTGCGCACGCTGTCGCCAGCCGAGACGGTCAGCGTCGTGCGCGCGTTCAGCTACTTCTCGCATCTCGCGAACATCGCGGAGGACCGGCATCGCAACCGCCGTCACCGGATTCACGATCTCGCCGGTTCCGCGCCGCAGCCGGGCACCGTCGCGCATTCGCTCGACCGGCTCGTCGCCGCCGGCGCCGCCGCCACGCCGCTGTTGCAGCAGTTCTTCAATCACGCGCTGATCGTGCCGGTGCTGACCGCGCACCCGACCGAGGTGCAGAGAAAGAGCATCCTCGATCTGCAGCACGACATCGCGCGCCTCCTCGCCGAGCGCGACCAGCCGCTCACGCAGCGCGAACGCGAGCACAACGAATCGCTGCTGCGCGCGCGCGTCACGTCGCTGTGGCAGACGCGGATGCTGCGCGAGTCGCGCCTCACCGTCGCCGACGAAATCGAGAACGCGCTGTCGTACTACCACGCGACGTTCCTCACCGAGATCCCCGCGCTGTACGGCGAAATCGAAACGGCGCTGAAGGAGCACGGGCTGTCCGCGCGGCTGCCGGCGTTCTTCCAGATGGGCAGTTGGATCGGCGGCGACCGCGACGGCAATCCGAACGTCACCGCGTCGACGCTCGAACAGGCGAGCGAGCGCCAGGCCACCGTGATCTTCGAGCACTACCTCGAAGAGGTGCATCATCTCGGCGCGGAGCTGTCGGTGTCGAATCTGCTCGCCGGCGCGAGCGACGAGGTGAAGGCGCTCGCGGCCGCGTCGCCGGACCAGTCGCCGCATCGCGCCGACGAGCCGTATCGGCGCGCGCTGATCGGCATCTACACGCGGCTCGCCGCGAGCGCGCGGGTGCGGCTCGGCGAAGGCGTCGTGCGGCTGCGCAGCGCCGGGCGCGGCGCGCAGCCGGTCCGCGCGAAGCCGTACGCGGACGCGGCCGAATTCGCGCGCGACCTGCACGTGCTGATGGATTCGCTCGCCGCGCGTCACGGCGCGTCGCTCGCGACGCCGCGGCTCGAACCGCTGATGCGCGCGGTCGACGTGTTCGGCTTCCATCTCGCGAGCATCGACCTGCGCCAAAGCTCGGACATCCACGAGGCGGTGATCGCCGAACTGCTCGCGCGCGCGGGCGTCGAGCCCGACTACGCGGCGCTGTCCGAAGAGGACAAGCTCGCCGTGCTGCTCGCGCAGCTTGCCGAGCCGCGCCTGTTGCGCTCGCCATACGTCGACTACCCGGATCTCGTGAAGAGCGAACTCGGCGTGCTGGAGATGGCGCGCACGATGCGCGAGAAGTTCGGCGCGCGCGCGGTGCGCAACACCATCATTTCGCACACCGAGACGGTGTCCGATCTGCTCGAAGTGATGCTGCTGCAAAAGGAAACGGGGCTGCTGACGGGCCGCCTCGGCCACGCGGACGACCCGGCGAAGGCCGCGCTGATGGTGATTCCGCTCTTCGAGACGATCCCCGACCTGCGCAACGCGCCGCACATCATGCGCGACTTCCTCGCGCTCGCGGGCATCGACGCGCTGGTCGAACATCAGGGCAACGAGCAGGAAGTGATGCTCGGCTACTCGGACAGCAACAAGGACGGCGGCTTCCTCACGTCGAACTGGGAGCTGTACCGCGCGGAACTCGCGCTGATGTCGCTCTTCAGCGACCGCGGCATCACGATGCGCCTGTTCCACGGGCGCGGCGGCACCGTCGGGCGCGGCGGCGGCCCGACCTATCAGGCGATCCTGTCGCAGCCGCCGGGCACCGTCGAAGGGCAGATCCGGCTCACCGAACAGGGCGAAGTGATCGCGAGCAAGTTCGGCAACCCGGAGATCGGCCGGCGCAACCTCGAAACGGTGATCGCCGCGACGCTCGAAGCGTCGCTGCTGCCGATGGGCGGCACGGCGGGCGCGGCACCCGACCAGTTGCCGGCGTTCGAGGAGACGATGCAGCGGCTCTCCGATGCGGCGATGGACGCGTACCGGTCGCTCGTCTACGAGACGCCGGGCTTCGTCGAATACTTCTTCAGTGCGACGCCGATCACCGAGATCGCGGAGCTGAACATCGGCAGCCGGCCCGCGTCGCGCAAGCTGCAGGACCCGAAGCACCGCAAGATCGAGGACCTGCGCGCGATTCCGTGGGGCTTCTCGTGGGGGCAATGCCGGCTGCTGCTGACGGGCTGGTACGGGTTCGGCACGGCCGTCGGCGCGTATCTCGACGAAGCGGCGAGCGACGCCGAGCGCACGCGCCGCGTCGCGCTGCTGAAGAAGATGCACAAGACCTGGCCGTTCTTCTCGACCCTGCTGTCGAACATGGACATGACGCTCGCGAAGGCGGACCTCGCGGTCGCGTCGCGCTACGCGCAGCTCGTCGCGGACAAGAAGCTGCGCAAGCAGGTGTTCGAGCGGATCGTCGCCGAATGGGACCGCACGACGCGCGTGCTCGGCGAGATCACCGGCGCGGGCGGCCGGCTCGCCGACAACCCGATGCTCGCGCGCTCGATCAAGAACCGCTTCCCGTACATCGATCCGCTGAATCACCTGCAGGTCGAGCTGATCAAGCGGCATCGCGCGGGCGACACGAACGCGCGCGTGCGGCGCGGGCTGCATCTGACGATCAACGGGATTGCGGCGGGGCTGCGCAATACGGGGTGACGCGGCCGATGCGCTTCTTTCGATGCGTGACGTGACGTCATGAAAAACGCGCCGTTTTCGCGGCGCGTTTTTTTGCGTTCGTCGCGAAAGCCGCGGCTTTCGCGTCAGTCGCGCCGCGTCGCGAAAATCTGCAACGCGTCGAGCTTGAACGACCCGTCCGCCTGAACGTCGAAGTAGCGCCTCACTTCGTCCGGCGCGCGCTCCCACAGCGAGCGGATCGCCACGACGCGGTCCTCCGGCGTGCGCATGCGCGCGACCCACGACGCGAACTCGATGTCGATGCGCCAGCGCTCGTCGACGCGCGCGTCGAAACCCGCGTCGGACAGCATCGCGAGCCACTCGTCGGCGCGGTAGTCGCGCACGTGCGAGCCGTCGCGCAGCACTTCGACCGCCTGGATGTACGTGTCGAAGAGCGGATCGTCGATGCCCGCGATGTCGATGAACATCAGCCGGCCGCCCGGCTTCAGCACGCGCCGCACCTCGGCGAGCGCGCGGCCCACGTCGCGCCAGTGATGCGCGCTCATCCGGCTGATCGCCCAGTCGAACGACGCGTCGGCGAACGGCAGCGCCTCCGCCGCGCCCTGCTGCGTGCGGATCGACGCGAGACCGCGCTCGCGCGCGGACGCGGCGACCGTCGCGAGCATCGGCGGCGCGAGATCGTACGCGACCACCTCGCGCACGTGCGGCGCGACCGCGAAGCTCGCGTGGCCGGCGCCGCAGCCCATGTCCAGCACCGTCGCGTTTCCACAGGTGGCGGAGAACGTCGCCGCGAGCCGCTGCAGATCGGCCCCGGTCGCATGCACCTGGCTCGTCAAATACGCGGCGGCGGTCGAGCCGAACGCGTCGGCAACCTGATCGTGATGCTTCATCGAATGCTCCTTTGTCGTGGTCGAACCGCGGGACAGTACTCGCAGCGTCGAACTGTGCGGTCCGCGGCATTGCATTGAGGGACCCTGGGCGGCTGACGCGGCGGCCCGGACGCCGCATCAGTCGCTACAATAGAGGCCGCTTTGTACCGGTACAAGACAAGCAATCATTCTGGTATGAGCACCACCCGTCACGACCCGCCGCACCGCCATGACCACTCCGTTCGACGCCCATCACCCTCAAGACGCTGCCGGAACCTCCAGCCCCGCGCACACGCTCGATGCCACGCCGGCCCGCGCGCTCGGCGAGTTCATCCGCGCGCATCGCGAACGGCTGTCGCCGCAGGCGGTCGGGCTGCCGCCCGGCCCGCGCCGCCGCACGCCGGGTCTGCGCCGCGAGGAAGTCGCGCAGCTGTGCGGCGTGAGCCCGACCTGGTACACGTGGATCGAGCAGGGGCGTCCGGTGTCGGCGTCGGCGGATGCGCTCGCGCGGATCGCCGTCGCGCTGCAGCTGTCGCGCGCCGAGCGTGCGTACCTGTTCGAGCTGGCCGCGCAACGCGACCCGGCCGAGCCGGACCCGGCCGCCGCCGACGCGCCCGCGACGCTGCTGCACGCCGTGCAGCTCGTCGATGCGCCCGCGTACGTGCTCGACCGCCAGTGGGACGCGCTCGCGTGGAACGCGCCGGCAGCCGACCTGTTCACCGGCTGGCTCGACGGCGCGCACGACCGCAACCTGCTGCGCTTCACATTCACCGAGCCGCTCGCGCGCGCGCTGATCGTCGACTGGGAGGCGCGCGCGCGGCGCCTGTGCGCGGAGTTTCGCGCCGACTCGATCCGCCACCTGAACGACGCGCCCACGCGCGCGCTCGTCGATTCGCTGATCGCCGCGAGCGACGATTTCGCGCGCTTCTGGGCCTCGCAGGACGTCGGCGAGCGCGAAGGCGGCCGGCGCGAATTCAATCATCCGCGCCACGGCGCGCTCGCGTACGACCAGATCACGTTCAAGCCCGCGCATCGCGAGGATCTGAAGCTCGTCGTGCTGGTGCGGCTCTGAGCGCGGCGTCGCTGCCCGCATGCCCGCCTCGGCGCCCGGCCGCCGCAGGCGCGGATGGTAAAATCGCCGTCTGTTCCGCCGCCCGCGCTGCCCACGCAGCCGCCAAGCCAGCCTCGGGCCGCGGCCGCCCAGTCACCGCTCACCGCAGGTCCCCTGCCCCCACACCATGACGTCCCAACTGCACAAAAAAGGCGAAGCCTGGTCGGCTCGCTTCTCCGAGCCGATGTCGGAGCTGGTCAAGCGCTACACGTCGTCCGTCTTCTTCGACAAGCGCCTCGCGCTCGTCGACATCGAAGGCTCGCTCGCGCACGCGTCGATGCTCGGCGCGCAGAAGATCATCTCCGCCGACGACGTCGCCGCGATCCAGCGCGGGATGGCGCAGATCAAGGGCGAAATCGAGCGCGGCGAATTCGAATGGCAGCTCGACCTCGAAGACGTGCACCTGAACATCGAAGCGCGCCTCACCGCGCTGATCGGCGACGCGGGCAAGCGCCTGCACACCGGCCGCTCGCGCAACGACCAGGTCGCGACCGACATCCGGCTGTGGCTGCGCGGCGAGATCGACCGCATCGGGGCGCTGCTCGGCGACCTGCGCGGCGCGCTGCTCGACCTCGCGGATCAACACGCGGCGACGATCATGCCCGGCTTCACGCACCTGCAGGTCGCGCAGCCGGTCACGTTCGGCCACCATCTGCTCGCGTACGTCGAGATGTTCTCGCGCGACGCCGAGCGCCTCGCCGACTGCCGCAAGCGCGTGAACCGTCTGCCGCTCGGCGCGGCCGCGCTCGCGGGCACGAGCTATCCGATCGATCGCTTCGCGGTCGCGAAGACGCTCGGCTTCGACGGCATCTGCGCGAACTCGCTCGACGCGGTGTCCGACCGCGACTTCGCGATCGAATTCACCGCGGCGGCCGCGCTCGTGATGACGCACGTGTCGCGCTTCTCCGAAGAACTGGTGCTGTGGATGAGCCCGCGCGTCGGCTTCATCGACCTGGCTGACCGTTTCTGCACCGGCAGCTCGATCATGCCGCAGAAGAAGAACCCGGACGTGCCCGAACTCGCGCGCGGCAAGACCGGCCGCGTGAACGGCCATCTGATGGCGCTGCTCACGCTGATGAAGGGCCAGCCGCTCGCGTACAACAAGGACAACCAGGAAGACAAGGAGCCGCTGTTCGACACCGTCGACACGGTCGCGGACACGCTGCGGATCTTCGCGGAGATGGTCGCCGGCATCACGGTCAAGGCGGACGCGATGCGCGCGGCCGCGCTGCAGGGCTTCTCGACCGCCACCGACCTCGCCGACTACCTCGTGAAGCGCGGGCTGCCGTTTCGCGACGCGCACGAAGCGGTGGCGCTCGCGGTGCGGATCTGCGTCGATCGCCGCTGCGACCTGTCGGACCTCACGCTCGACGAGATGCGCCGCGAGCTGCCGACCGTCGCGCATCTGCTCGGCGACGACGTGTTCGCCGTGCTGACGCTCGACGGCTCGGTGGCGAGCCGCAACCATCCGGGCGGCACCGCGCCCGAGCAGGTGCGTGCGGCGATCGCCGCTGCGCGCGCGGCACGCAAGTAAGCGCGTGGCACAAGCGGCGCGCGTGCCACGCCGCTTGTGCGCCGCTTCTTCGCCGCTCGCGCGCCCACGTCCTTCGCATAACGAACCGGCCGGCCGGCGTTGTTTCGCCGGCAGCCGGATGCCCAGTCACTAACCGCCGACTCGTGATCCGATGATCGTCCGCCCCCGCCTTCACTGGTTCTGGATGCTGCTTGCGTGGCGCGGCTCCGTGCTGCCGCAGCTGCTGCCGCGACTCTTCATGGTGCTGTGCGTGTCGTTCGTCGCAGTCGCGGCGCACGACCATATCCTGCGGATCACCGTGAATCTGTCGACGGTGCCGTTCTCGCTGATCGGCATTGCGCTCGCCGTGTTCCTCGGCTTTCGCAACAACGCGAGCTACGACCGCTACTGGGAAGGCCGCAAGCTGTGGGGCCAGTTGACGAACGACACGCGCTCGCTCGTGCGCGAGGCGCTGACGCTCACGCCCGACGGCGGGCTCACGCCGCGCGTGCGCGAACTCGTCGACCTGCTGTGCGCGCTGCCGCATGCGCTGCGGCATCAGTTGCGCAATACCGATCCGCGCGACGACCTCGCGAAACAGCTCCCTCCGGCGGTGCTCGAACGCGTGATGGCGTCGCGCTTCAGGCCGGCGACGCTGATGCTGTGCGTGTCCGAATGGGTGCACCGCGAGGCGCGCGAAGGGCGGCTCGACCGGTGGGCGGTGCTCGCGATCGACCGCAACCTGAACGGTCTGTCCGATGTGATCGGCGGCTGCGAACGAATCGTGTCGACGCCGCTGCCGTTCGCTTACACGGTGATGATTCACCGCACCGTCTACTTCTTCTGCGCGCTGCTGCCGTTCGGGCTCGTCGACAGCGTCGGCTCGCTCACGCCGGTCTTCGCGGTATTCGTCGCGTATGCGTTCATGGCGCACGAGACCATCGCCGCGCAGATCGAAGATCCGTTCGGCACCGAGGACAACGACCTCGCGCTGGAAACGATGTGCAACGGCATCGAGGCCGCGCTGCACGACCTGATCGGCGATCCGGTGAAAGTCAGTTTGCCGTCGCCGGACGAGAATCTATTGCTGCTGTGAGCGCGAACGCGCCGCCGCCGTTTGCCGCGACGGCACCTGCGCTCAATGATTCCCCACCGTCTCCGATAGACGCTTGAGCGTCGCGAGCCGCGCGCCCAGCAGATCGAGCCGCGCGTGCTCGTCGATCAGCGGCGTCGTCGCGTCGCTGTACGCGCGCCACGCGCGTTGCGCGCGCTGGAGAGTAGGCCGCGCATGCGCGGGGATGCGCGCATAGAGCCGCCGGTAGTAGCGGTTCAGGTCGTAAGTCGCGTGCTCGCAGCGCGCGTCGGCCGAGCATGCGCGCGAACGCGGCGCGCGCTTGTCCGCGGCCGTCTGCGCGAGCTGCGCGCGCAGCGCGAGCGCGCGGTCGCGCACCGGCTGCAGACGCATGTCCGCCTCGTAGATCACATACATCGAGCCGCTCGTCGTCGCGAACACCGCGCCGATCAGCGGGTCTTCGGCGTCGCGCCACGCGTCCCAGCGCGCTTCGCTCGTGCGCCAGCGACGCTGGTCGGCGGGCCGCAGCTTCGTGAGCAGTTGCGCGAGCGCCTGATCGGCCGCGGTGTGCCACGCGGCGCGCGCCTCGTCCATGCACTGCACCTGGCCTGCGGTCGACGACCGGTCCGCGCGCGCGAGACACGCACGCATCGCGGTATCGATCGGATCGGCGGCGGCGACCTCCGCATGCGCGGCGCCGGCGCCGAACAGGAGCCCCGCCGCGGCCGCCGCGACGGCCGCCGCCAGCGCGAACCGGCGGCGAGCCCGCGCGAGCGGCGCAAGCGGCGCGTTGATCCGGTGTTTCATCGCGGTCAATCGCGCACGCAGTCCACGAAGTACTCGATGCGGCCGTTGATCATCTCGCCGACGAGTCCGTGGATGTCCGTGTGGAAGCCCGGGAAGCGCTCGTTGAACTCGCGCGCGAAGCGCAGGTAGTTCACGATCGTCCGGTTGAAGCGCTCGCCCGGAATCAGCAGCGGAATACCCGGCGGATACGGCGTGAGCAGGATCGACGTCACGCGGCCTTCCAGCTCGTCGATCGGCACGCGGTCGATCTCGCGGTGCGCGAGCTTCGCGAACGCGTCGGACGGCTTCATCGCGGGCTCCATGTTCGACAGGTACATCTCGGTCGTCAGGCGCGCGATATCGTTCGCGCGATACACGCTGTGGATCTGCTCGCACAGGTCGCGCAGGCCGATGCGCTCGTACGCCGGATGCTGCGCGACGAATTCGGGCAGCACGCGCCACAGCGGCTGGTTGTTGTCGTAGTCGTCCTTGAACTGCTGCAGCTCGGTCACCATCGAGTTCCAGCGGCCCTTCGTGATGCCGATCGTGAACATGATGAAGAACGAGTAGAGCCCGGTCTTCTCGACGATGATCCCGTGCTCGGCCAGATACTTCGTGACGATCGCGGCCGGAATGCCGGTCTCGCCGAATTCGCCGTCGACGTCGAGGCCCGGCGTCACGATCGTCGCCTTGATCGGGTCGAGCATGTTGAAGCCCTCGGCGAGCGCGCCGAAGCCGTGCCAGCGATCGTTCGGGCGCAGCATCCAGTCGTCGCGCGAACCGATGCCTTCCTCGGCGAGTTCCTCGGGACCCCATACCTTGAAGAACCACTCGTCGCCGTATTCGGCGTCGACCTTGCGCATCGCGCGGCGGAAGTCGAGCGCCTCGGCGATCGACTCCTCGACGAGCGCGGTGCCGCCCGGCGGCTCCATCATCGCGGCCGCGACGTCGCACGACGCGATGATCGCGTACTGCGGGCTCGTCGACGTGTGCATCAGATACGCCTCGTTGAAGCGGTGACGGTCGAACGTGCTGTTCTCCGAGTCCTGCACGACGATCTGCGACGCCTGCGAGATGCCGGCGAGCAGCTTGTGCGTCGAGTGCGTCGCGAACACCAGCGCGCCGGTGCGCGGACGCCCCGCGCCGATCGCGTGCATGTCCTGATAGAACGAATGGAACTCCGCGTGCGGCAGCCACGCTTCGTCGAAGTGCAGCGTGTCGAGCATGTCGCCGAGCAGGTCCTTGATCATCTCGACGTTGTAGACGACGCCGTCGTACGTGCTCTGCGTGATCGTCAGGATGCGCGGCTTCAGGTTCGGGTTCTTCGCGAGCGCCTCGCGCGCGAACGGATTCGCCTCGATCTTGCGGCGGATGTTCTCCGGCTTGAACTCGTCGCGCGGAATCGGGCCGATGATGCCGAAGTTGTTGCGCGTCGGCGTGAGGAACACCGGAATCGCGCCCGTCATCGTGATCGCGTGCAGGATCGACTTGTGGCAGTTGCGGTCGACGAGCACGATGTCGCCCGGCGCGACCGTCGCGTGCCAGACGATCTTGTTCGACGTCGACGTGCCGTTGGTCACGAAGAACACGTGGTCCGCACTGAAGATGCGCGCCGCGTTGCGCTCCGACGCGGCGACCGGACCCGTGTGATCGAGCAGCTGGCCGAGTTCGTCGACCGCGTTGCACACGTCGGCGCGCAGCATGTTCTCGCCGAAGAACTGGTGGAACATCTGGCCGAGCGGGCTCTTCAGGAACGCGACGCCGCCCGAGTGCCCCGGACAGTGCCACGAGTACGAGCCTTCGTCCGCGTACTGCACGAGCTCCTTGAAGAACGGCGGCGCGAGCGCGTCCAGATACACCTTCGCCTCGCGGATGATGTGGCGCGCGACGAACTCCGGCGTGTCCTCGAACATGTGGATGAAGCCGTGCAGCTCGCGCAGGATGTCGTTCGGCAGGTGCCGCGACGTGCGCGTTTCGCCGTACAGGAAGATCGGGATGTCCGCGTTGCGGCGGCGCACCGCTTCGACGAACGCGCGCAGCGCGACGATCGCGGGCGCGTCGTCCGGCGCGACGGCGTCGGCCGCGTCGACGTACGGCAGCAGCTCGTCGTCGTCGATCGACAGGATGAAGCACGACGCGCGGCTCGACTGCTGCGCGAACGACGTCAGGTCGCCATAGCTCGTCAACCCGAGGACTTCCGCGCCCTCCTTTTCGATCGCTTCCGCGAGCGCCCGGATGCCGGACCCCGAGATGTTCTCGGAGCGGAAATCTTCGTCGATGATGACGACGGGAAAACGAAACTTCATGGGCGATTCTCCAAAAAGAACGACCGCTGCATATCACGCGCAGCGGTCACCCGACAGGCTGGTGAGTCAATGCGCTTCGCGCGTTACGTCTTCGGCAGCGTGACGCCGTGCTGCCCCTGGTACTTGCCGCCGCGATCCGCGTACGACACCTCGCAAACCTCGTCGCTCTCGAAGAACAGCACCTGCGCGACGCCCTCGTTCGCGTAGATCTTCGCAGGCAACGGTGTCGTATTCGAGAATTCGAGCGTCACGTAGCCTTCCCACTCCGGCTCGAACGGCGTCACGTTGACGATGATCCCGCAGCGCGCGTACGTGGACTTGCCGAGGCAGACGGTCAGCACGTTGCGCGGAATCCGGAAGTACTCGACGGTGCGCGCGAGCGCGAACGAATTCGGCGGAATGATGCAGACGTCGCCCTTGAAGTCGACAAACGACTTCTCGTCGAAGTTCTTCGGATCGACGATCGTCGAGTTGATGTTCGTGAAAATCTTGAACTCGTCCGCGCAGCGAATATCGTAGCCGTAGCTCGACGTGCCGTAGCTGACGATCTTGCGGCCGTCCTCGGACGCGCGGACCTGATCGCGCACGAACGGCTCGATCATGTTGTGCCCTTCGGCCATGCGCCGGATCCACTTGTCGGATTTGATTGCCATGTTGGTCGCTGCTCGATAGGTCCAAAGCGGGATGGAGGGCGGCCGCGCCGGCTCCCGCACGCAACTTTCGCCGCGTTTGCGGCGGATTCGGCGGCCGGGGCCGGCGGCGCCTGCCGCAGGAAAGGCGCCATTTTACGCGATATGGAAGGCGATGCCGGCAATGCGGCACTCGCTCGCGCCGGCGACGAGGCTCGTCGCCGGCGCTGCGTCACTGCTGACGAATGACGCCGCAGGCAAGCGCCGTGCCGGTGCCGCGCTGCGCGTAAGCGTACGGGTCGATCGCGTCGTGGTGGACGAGCACCGCGCGCTGCAGCACCGAGCGGATGCCGTCGAGCGACACGTCCGGCGCGACGAGAAAACCGGTTGCGACGCCGGTCGAATCCGCGTGAATGTTGCCGAGGTCGCCCTCGACGCGCGCGCCGGGCCGCAGCCGGTCGGCGGCCGGTGCGAACACCGCGCCGGCGCTCGACGCGTCGACCGCGTTGCAGTCGCCGCGCTCGTGAATCTGCAGCGCGTGATCGGTGTTGGGCGGCAGGCCGATCAGGCTGTAGCTGACCTGCACGCCGTCCGAGCGCTCGATGAACGTGACGGTGCCGCGCACCTGGTTGCCGACAGTGGGCAGCAGTTGCGCGTCGGCGCGCTTCTCCTGCGGCCGCAGAAAGACGCCGCATCCGCCGAGCGCCGCACACGCGGCCACTGCGACGACGAATGCAAGCACCCTCTGCCTGTCGATACCCTTTCCCATGCAATCCTCTTGCCGGCTCGGCCGCGACGCGCGCGGCCGACGATCTGTCCCGATGAAGTCGACATGATACCGCGCGCGCCCGCGTTGCAGCGGCCGAAGCCGGTGCTCACGCGAGCGCGCGACGCTCACGTGTTCTGCACGACGATGCTCGGGAACTTCGACGTCATGTCGCGCGCGCGCTCGGCGATCACCACCGCGACGCGCCGCGCGATCGCGCGATAGGTCTCGGCGATCCGCCCTTGCGGATCGGCGACGACGCTCGGATGCCCCGAGTCCGCCTGCTCGCGGATGCCGATGTCGAGCGGCAGGCTGCCGAGCACTTCGACGCCGTACTCGCGGCTCATCCGCCCGGCGCCGCCGGAACCGAAGATGTGCTCTTCGTGACCGCAGTTCGAGCAGATGTGCACCGCCATGTTCTCGACGATGCCGAGAATCGGAATGCCCACCTTCTCGAACATCTTGAGGCCCTTCTTCGCGTCGAGCAGCGCGATGTCCTGCGGCGTCGTGACGATCACCGCGCCCGTCACCGGCACGCGCTGCGCGAGCGTCAGCTGGATGTCGCCGGTGCCCGGCGGCATGTCGACGATCAGATAGTCGAGGTCGCGCCAGTTGGTCTGACGCAGCAGCTGTTCGAGCGCCGACGTCGCCATCGGGCCGCGCCACACCATCGGGTTGTCCTGATCGATCAGGAAACCGATCGAATTGGCCTGCACGCCGTGGCCCGTCAGCGGGTTCATCGATTTGTCATCCGGCGACTCGGGGCGGCCCTCGATGCCGAGCATCATCGGCAGCGACGGACCGTAGATGTCCGCGTCGAGCACGCCGACCGACGCGCCTTCGGCCGCGAGCGCGAGCGCGAGATTCACCGCGGTCGTGCTCTTGCCGACGCCGCCCTTGCCCGATGCGACCGCAACGATGTTCTTCACGTTCGGCATCAGCTTCACGCCGCGCTGCACCGTGTGGGCGGCGATCTCATGGCGCACCGCGATGCGGCTGCCGGTGACGCCCGGCACCGCCGCGAGCGCCGCCTCGACCTGCTGGCGGACCGCGTCGAACTGGCTCTTCGCCGGATAGCCGAGCACGATCTCCGCGCTGACGACGCCGCCGTCGACGGCCACGTTGCGTACGCCCTTGGCGAAAGCGTACGGACGGCCGGTGTTGGGATCCGTCAATGCCGACAGCGCGGCATCGACCAGGGACCGATCTAAGCTCATTGAGACTCCGTGGGAAACGAGAGGCGGCGCGACGACGGCCGGCTGGTCGTCCTCGCGCCGTGAAACGATAGAAATTGTTAATCTGATTGCGTCAAATCAATCGGCAAGGCACGCTTCCTGCGGCAACTTCCACCCGCTCCGCCGATCGCGCAAGCTCCGTGCCGCGCGCCTCATCCCGTCATTGTAGAGGCTGGCGGCGCGCGGCGCCCGAAGACCCTCGGCGTAGTCGGGACGGCGGGCGGCGGCTCCCGGCCGTCCATCGCGGGGTTGTCAGTCCTGTTCAATCAAAGAAAGAGACCAGAACCATGACCCGACTGTCCGTGTTCGCCGTCGCCGGTGCGCTCGTCGCCGGTTGCGCGACGCAGCAGGGGACCAACACCGCAGTCGGCACCGGTGTGGGCGCCGGCACGGGCGCGGCGCTCGGGGCGATTTTCGGCGGCGGCAAGGGCGCGGCGATCGGCGCGGGCGCCGGCGCGCTGGTCGGCGGCATCACGGGCTACAACTGGCAGGCGATCCGCAACCGCCTGTCCGGCGCGACGGCGGGCACCGGCACGCAGATCACCGAGCAGCCGGACGGCTCGCTCAAGCTGAACATCCCGAGCAACGTCACGTTCGACACGAGCAGCTATGCGATCAGGCCGTCGTTCATGCCGGTGCTCGACCAGGTCGCGCAGACGCTGCAGCAGAACCCCGAAGTCGTCGCGCAGGTCGTCGGCCATACCGACAGCACCGGCTCGCTCGAGTACAACAACACGCTGTCGGTGAACCGCGCGCAGAGCGTCGTCAACTACCTGATGCAACGCGGAATCCAGCCGCAGCGCCTGTCGGCGGAAGGCCGCGGGCCGAGCCAGCCGATCGCGGACAACAATACCGAGGCCGGCCGCGCCGCGAATCGCCGCGTGGAGATCTTCCTGCGCGCGACCGCACAGCATCAGGGCGGACAACCGCAATAACGGCCGAAGGAAGGATCGCGAGCCCGCCGCGACGGCTCGAATGCCCGTCTGGCGGGGCGGCGAAGGCGCCGCGAAGCATTTCGCAGGGCAATCGAAAAATTTTTCGAACTCTCGTCGAAATCCGCTGTCTTTCGTTACGGTACGTGGCTGGCGAAGCCGCCGCGTCACCATTCTCCTCTTGTCGTTGTTGCTCCGGGGCTCGTGCCCCGGTTTTTTTTGCCTGCGTTTTCCGGCCGTTCTTGCTCCCGCTTTTGTGCCGCTTTTTCGCCGCTATCCGCACCCGTCCGCGGCGGCGTTTAACCGGATCGCGGGGCGTCGGCGGCTCGCCTCGCACCCGCTCGGCGCAGGCCGCGGCCACCGCGCGAATCCACCGCCGTGCACGAAGGATCGCGGCCGCCAGTCGCCGCAAGCCGCCCTGCTAGAATCGCAGTTTCGTCCTCCCGCATCACCGGAACTCCCCAAAGATATGTCAGCCCCCGCCACCGACCTCAGTGCCGCCGGCGCGCCGCCGAGCCGCCGCCAGATTCTCGTCACGTCTGCCCTGCCCTATGCGAACGGGCAGATCCATATCGGCCACCTGGTCGAATATATCCAGACGGACATCTGGGTCCGCACGTTGCGCATGCACGGGCACGAGGTCTACTACGTGGGCGCCGACGACACCCACGGCACGCCGGTCATGCTGCGCGCCGAGAAGGAAGGCATCACGCCGCAGCAGCTGATCGCCCGCGTATGGCAGGAGCACAAGCGCGACTTCGACAGCTTCGGCGTTTCCTTCGACAACTACTATTCGACGGACTCCGAAGAGAACCGCGTGCTGTCCGAGTCGGTGTACACGGCGCTGAAAGACGCCGGCTTCATCGACACGCGCGACATCGAGCAGGCATACGACCCCGTCAAGAACATGTTCCTGCCGGACCGCTTCATCAAGGGCGAATGCCCGAAGTGCGGTGCGAAGGACCAGTACGGCGACAGCTGCGAAGTGTGCGGCTCGACCTACCAGCCGACCGATCTCGTGAACCCGTACTCGGTCGTGTCGGGCGCGACGCCGGTGAAGAAGACGTCGACGCACTACTTCTTCCGGCTGTCCGATCCGCGCTGCGAGAACTTCCTGCGCGGCTGGGTCGGCGGCCTCGCGCAGCCCGAAGCGACGAACAAGATGCGCGAATGGCTCGGCGACGCGGGCGAAGCGAAACTCGCGGACTGGGACATCTCGCGCGACGCGCCGTACTTCGGCTTCGAGATTCCGGGCGCGCCGGGCAAGTATTTCTACGTGTGGCTCGACGCGCCGGTCGGCTACTACGCGAGCTTCAGGAACCTGTGCGAGCGGCTCGGCCTCGATTTCGACGCGTGGGTGAAGCCGGACTCGACGACCGAGCAGTATCACTTCATCGGCAAGGACATCCTGTATTTCCATACGCTGTTCTGGCCCGCGATGCTCGAATTCTCCGGCCATCGCACGCCGACCAACGTGTTCGCGCACGGCTTCCTGACGGTGGACGGCGCGAAGATGTCGAAGTCGCGCGGCACGTTCATCACCGCGCAGAGCTACGTCGACACCGGTCTGAATCCGGAGTGGCTGCGCTACTACTTCGCGGCGAAGCTGAACAGCACGATGGAAGACCTCGACCTGAACCTCGAAGACTTCCAGGCGCGCGTGAACAGCGACCTCGTCGGCAAGTACATCAACATCGCGAGCCGCGCGGCGGGCTTCCTGATCAAGCGCTTCGACGGCCGCGTGCAGGACAGCGCGATGCATCATCCGCTGCTCGTCGCGCTGCGCGACGCGATCCCGCAGATCGCCGCGCACTACGAGGCGCGCGAGTACAGCCGCGCGCTGCGCCAGACGATGGAACTCGCGGACGCGGTGAACGCCTACGTCGACACCGCGAAGCCGTGGGAACAGGCGAAGGATCCGGCGAACGCCGTCGCGCTGCACGAAACCTGCAGCGTGAGCCTCGAAGCGTTCCGTCTGCTGTCGCTCGCGCTGAAGCCGGTGCTGCCGACGCTCGCGCTCGGCGTCGAGGCGTTCCTCGCGATCGAGCCGCTCGCGTGGTCGCACGCGAACACGCCGCTCACGTCGCAGCAGCCGATCAACGCGTACAAGCATCTGATGACGCGCGTCGACCCGAAGCAGATCGACGCGCTCCTCGCCGCGAACCGCGACTCGCTGCAGGCGACGGACGCACCGGCCGCCGCGAGCGCGTCGTCGAAGACGCAGGCGAAGGCCGCCGCGAAGGAAGCGAACAAGCCGGCGAGCGACGCGACGCCGGAGTCGATCTCGATCGACGACTTCATGAAGGTGGATCTGCGCGTCGCGCTGATCGTGGACTGCAACGTCGTCGAGGGCTCGGACAAACTGCTGCAACTGACGCTCGACCTGGGCGAAGGCCGCACGCGCAACGTGTTCTCGGGCATCCGCTCCGCGTACCGGCCTGAAGACCTGAAGGGCCGTCTCACGGTGGTGGTCGCGAACCTCGCGCCGCGCAAGATGAAGTTCGGCGTGTCCGAGGGGATGGTGCTGTCCGCGTCGGACGACACCGGCGGCGAGCCGGGGCTGTACATCATCCAGCCGGAAAGCGGCGCGAAGCCGGGGATGCGGATTCGCTGAGCGCTTTAGGCGACCGACTCGCGGCTTCCTAGCCCTGCATCGAAAAAAGCACGCGTTCGGGCGTGCTTTTTCGTTTGCGCCGGCAGCCTGCGCCGCACTCCGGCACGCCTACTGCCTTCGCCCGCCGAAGCGGTCGAACCGCCGCGTATACAGCAGATCGAGCCCGGAGAACGTCCCGCCGTACACCGACACCGACCAGAAGCGCGTCAGGTTCAACGTCGCCTTCACCGCGTTCTGCGCCGACTGCAAGCCCTGCTCGTAGCCGATCACGAGCCGCTCGTTGATCGCCTTCGCGATCATCACGACCTGCGGATCGGTCAGGCCCACCTCGCTGCGTCCGACCGAAAACTCGTCGAGCCCGATCGTCTGCGCGATCCGCTTGCCGCTTGCGCTGCCGAGCAGCGCGAGCGCGGTCGTCATCGCGCTCTGCTGGCCGAGGTTGTTGCCCTGGTCGGTGCCGTGGCCGAACAGCAGCCACGACAGCTTTTCGTTGTCCGGCACGTTCGGCTCGGACACGAGCCGCGCGACCGGCGACTGCACGGTGCCGGTCACCTGCACGCCGGCCTCGACCTGCTGGTTGCGCCGCATCGCGAGGATGTTGATACCCGGATTCGCGACCGGCCCGTTGAACGTGAAGAACCCGTTTTCGATGCCGAGCTTGCGGCCGAACGCGGTGTACGTCGAGCCCTCCGTCACGCGCACGTTGCCGACGGCGCGCAGCGGCACGCCCGGCGCGCTCAGCACCGAGATCGTGCCGACGAGCCCAAGGTCCGCGCCCTGCCCGCGAAAGCGGAAGTTGTTGCCGAGGTCGATGTCGATGCTCGCGCGCGGCGCGAAGCGGCCGACCGGCCGGTTCGCCGCCTCCGTCTCGGGCGGCAGGCCGCCGCGCGTCGTGCCGTCCGGCATCACGACGACGACGTCGTCGCCGAGCGACGGCGCCGGCTGGTCCGGCATGTCGAACAACGCATGGTCGACGCCGAACTTGCCGTCGATCTCGAGGCCGCCCGCGCTGCCGCCGTTCGCGATCGTCGCGCTGCCCGACAGCGACAGCTTGCGGTCCGGCGACGCGAAGAGTTCGAGCTTGTCGGCGACGATGTTCGCGGTCAGGTCGGGCTGGTCGTTGTCGAGCCGCACCTTGCCGGTCGCGCGCAGCGTGCCGCTCGCGCCGTGGAACTCGACCTGCTGGAAGTCCACGAGGTTGTGCGTCAGCGCGACGTGGATCACGCCGTCGTGCAACTGGATGCCCTGGTCGACCATCGTCGCGGACAGGCCGTCGCCCGTCAGCGTGCCGGACACGTCCGGACGGGCGCGCGTGCCGGCAAGCGTCAGTTGCAGCGCGATATGGCCGGCGAGCAGGTAGCTCGGCCCGAAGAGGCCGCCGGTCGTCGCGAGCGACGGCACGTCGGCGCGGATCGTCCCGCCGATCGGCGCTTCGTCCGAAAACGTGAGCACGCCGTCCTCGGGCGCGAGCGACGTATACGCGTTGACGTCGACCACGCCGACGCGCGTCGCCTGCGCGTGCGCGGTCAGATCGAGCCGGTTGCCGGCGCCGAACTGCGCGCGGGCAACGACGTCGGTGATCCCGAGCGACGCCATGCCGCGGCCGATCTGCGTCGTGATGTCGCCCGAGCGGCGCTTCAGTTGCACGTAGCCGGTCGCCGTCTGCCCGATCGAGAAGTCCCAGTCGCCGTCGAACACGAGGTCGGTGCGCATCGTCGACGGCACGCCGGTGATCTGCTGGCGCAGTTGCAGAAGGCGCGCGACCGATACGTCCGTCAGCGAGCCCGACGAGCGGATGCGGCCGTGGTCGAGATCGAAGCCGCGCAGATCGAGCGTCGCGCCGACGAGCGCGATGCGCGTCGCGCCGAGCGTCACGCGCCCGGCGCCCGCGCTGACGGTGAGCGGCTGCTGCATCGTGATCTCCTGCGTGCCGCGGTTCTGCAGCTGCGTGAGCACGCCGTCCCAGCGCGTACCTTCGCGCGTGTCGGACAGCTTGCCGTTCGCGGCGACCGACACGTCGAGCGCCTGCCCCTGCAGCTTGCCGGTCGCGGTCGCGACCAGCGTGTGATGCGCGCGGGTGCCGTTCAGATGCGCGGACAGCGTCGCGACGTCGACGCCGTCGACGCGCGCGTCGCGTGCATCGGTCGTGAACACGAGCGCACCGTTCGCGCCGTCGCGCAGTTCGGCGTGGCCTTGTGCGTGACCGAGCCGGTTCGCGCCGAACACGACGTTCTCCGCGCGATAGTCGAGCGCGACGTCCGGATGCGCGATCGTGCCGGTCAGGTCGCCGCTCGCCGCGACCTGGCCTGCGAGACCGAAGCCGAGCCGGTCGAGCTGCGGCGCATCGATCCGAAACCGCAGCCGGTCGCCGCTCGCGCCGAAGCTGCCTTGCAGGTCGACTTCGTTGCCGGCGACGGACAGGTTCGCGCGGCTCGGCAAGAGCCGCATTCCGGCAAGCCGGACCGTGCCCGAACCGGTCATCGGCAGGTCGTTGTAGACGCTCGGGCCGAGGTGGAAATCGGCTTTCGTCGTGAAGGTCGGCGCGAGCGTGCCCGTCGCGGCGAGCGTGCCGTTCACGCGGGCTTCGATGGGGCGTTCGTTCGTACGGTTGCTGGCTGCGGCGGCGGCCGGCCGGCGGTTGCCACGCGCTGCTGCGGGCGCGGCCGGCGCGCCTTGTCGCGCGGGCAGTGGCGAAGTCAGCGCGAGCGGATCGAAATCGGTCAGCGTCGCCTTCAGGTCGTACGTGGAGTTCGCGTCGCGCTTGAGCGTGCCGGACAGGTCGATGCGTCCGTCGCCCGAGGTCAGCCGCACGCCGGAAAACGTGGTGCGCGCCGGATCGAGCGTCACCTTGCCCTGCGCGCGCAGACGGGCTTTCGCGTCGGCGAGGTCGAGCGTCACGGTCTGCACGTCGCCCGCGAGACGAACGCCGACGGGACCGGACAGTTGGGTCGGACGCACGCTCGACTGGATCGCGTTCAGGTCGAGCGACGCGACTTTCAGATCGAACTGGCCGTTGCGGCCGCTGATCACGCCGTCGCCCGTCACGGTCGCGTTTTTCACGACGTGCACGTTGAGGTTCGCGATTCGCTGCGTTTTCGCGTCGAGCGTGACGTCCGCGCGGGCGTCGATCAGCGGCAGCAGTTGCGCGTCGAGCGCGCCGGGCTTCGCGTTCACGATCGACACGAAGCCGGCGACGGTGAGGTTCGCGATGCCGTGCGCGGGGAGCGGCTGCGGGGTGGGCGTTGCGGCCGTCGCGGCGGGAGAAGCCGCAGCGGTTGGAGAAGCGGCAAGCGCGGCGGTCGCGGGCGCGCTCGCGGGCGGCGAGGCCGTCTTTGCGGGTGAAGCGGTTGCGGCTGGGGAAGCCACAACGGCAGGAGACGCCACCGCCGCACGTGAAGCGGCTCCTTGTGGCGCAACCTTCGCCGCAGGCGACGCCCCCGGAACAGGCGACGCGGCAACCGCTGCCGAAGCCGTCACAGCAGGCGAAGCGGCAACCGCCGCCGAAGCCCCCCCGCCCGCCACCGCCTCAGCCCGCACCTCCGCCGTCACGGGCGCGAGATCCGCCCGCACCGCCAGATCCGCGAACGGCGCGCCGGGCGCGAACGCCTGCGGATTCACGTGATCGAACGCGAGCGTCGCGCGCTGCAGCGGCACCGGATCGAACGGCGTCGCCTCGACGTGCGCGCGGCCCGCGAGCTTCATCCCGGTCGCGTCGAGATCGATGCCGAGCACTGCCAGCGACCCGCCCATGCGGGCGTTCACCTGCACGTCCTCGCCGCTCACCTTGCCCGAATAGCCGACGTTGCCCGACAGCAGGAACGGCCGCACGCCGTCGAGTTTCGCGTCGGCGCTGATCGCGCCGAACGGCGTGTCGAGCCGCTCGATCGCCGCCTCGTGGTGGCGTCCGTCGCTGCGCGCATGGAACACGAGCCGCGCGTACTCGCTCGTCGACGCGCCCTGATGCAGCGTCAGCTTCGCCACCCGCAGATCGCGGATCTGGACCGCGAGCGGCAGCCGCAGATCGGTCGGCATCGTCATCGGCGTCGACGGTTCGTTCGACGGCACCGTGCGCAGATCCACATCGCCGACATGCAGGTACGCGACCACGAAACGCCACGGCCGACGACCGAGCGTCCACTGTCCGGAGATCCGGTCGACCTTGAGCGCCGTGCCGTCGGCGCCGTGCCACGCGACGTCGCGCAGACGCAGCCCCGACGCGATCGTGCCGCCGTCGAGCGTGCCCGCGAGGCGGCCGTCGAACAGCGTCACGGCCGCGCGCCACGCGTAGGCGGTGCCGCGCTCGGTCGTCAGCGCGCCGTACAGCAGACCCACGACGAGCGCGACCAGCAGCACCGGCACGACGATCGCCCATGCCAGCGCCTTCCACAGCCGGCGGCGGCGCGGCGGCGGCGGCGTGTCGGCGGGCGGTTCTCCGCCTGCGCCACCGCCTGCGCCGCCCGCCCCACCCGCACCGTCCATCGGCAAATCGGGCGGCAACGCGCCGCCGGTCTCGTCGGCGGGCGCGGAAGGCGAAGCGGTCGATCCGGACGGACGCGTCGTCATGCTCTGGCCGGCGCACAACGCGCCGCGCGGAAATAAACGTTACGGGACATCGAAAGCATCGTCATCAGAAAGCGATCCCGAGCGTCAGGTAAGGACGGACGCTGCGGTCGCGAAAGCCATACGCGACATCGAGATTCACCGGGCCGACCGGGCTGCGCCAGCGCGCGCCGAGTCCCGCGCCGGGGAAGAAGGTCTTTTCGCCCCAGGTGTCGGTCGCGGTGCCGATGTCGAAGAACGCCGCCGCGCCCCAGTCGTGACTGAACCAGTGCTGATACTCGGTGGACGCGGTCACGAGGTACTTGGTCGGCAGGATCGAGCCGGCGACGTTGTTACCGATGCTGTCGAACGAGTAGCCGCGCACCGAGTTCGAGCCGCCCGCGCGGAACAGCAGCGACGCGGGTATCCCGCTCGAACTGCCGCTCGTGAACACGCCGCCCAGCTCCGCGCGCAACAGCATGATGTCGCTTCGGGCGATCGGCAGATACTGCTCGCCGCGCATATAGCCGCGGATGAACGTCTGATCGGCGAGCAGCCCCTTCACCGCGAAGCCCGTCTCGACGCGCAGCAGGTTGCCCGAGCGCGGGAACAGCGGATCGTCGACGTTGCGCCGCGTCCACGACCACGACGGCACGAGCGCGCGGCTCGTCGTCGGCGGGCCGACGTTCTGCGTGAGCCGGTCCTGGTAGAACAGCAGCTGGTACGCGTAGTCGATGTACTGCGACGTGCGCGTGCGCTGCACGCCGATCCGCGCGCTGTAGATGTTCGTGTTGGACACGTTCGTCGACGAATACGACGCGAGCGCGCTGTTCGTCCACGCGCGCGGCCCGGGCGGCATCGACAGCTGGACCTGGCCGAACTGCTGGATCTGGTCGAGGCGTCCCTGGATCTGGAACGGCCACGCGGCGCCGAACGTGTTCAGGTACGTGTACGAGCCCTGCACGTGCGGGCCGGTGTCGGTCGAATAGCCGAAGCCGCCGCGAAAGCTGTTGTACGGAAACTCGGAGAGCTTCGCGTGCACCGGCGTCAAGAGCGGCTTGTCCGGGTTGTTGTCCACGTCGATCGCGACGCTCGCGTAGTACGGCGTGTTCTGCAGCTGGCGCTGCAATTCGGTCACGCGCTGGATGTCGTAGATCTCGCCGGGCGAGATCGGATTCACGTTCGACACGATGCTCTCCGGATAGCGCCGCGCGCCGGTCACGTCGAGCGCGCCCATCGTGAACGTCGGGCCGCTGTCGTAGGTGACCGACAGCGTCGCCACGCGCTTTTGCGGATCGACGCGCGCCTCCGAGTGCGCGATCTTCGCGGCGAGGTAGCGCTTCGCCTGCAGCGCCTTCAGCGACGCGTTCTTTGCATCGTCCCAGCCGGACTGCGAGAACGCATCGCCGTTGTGCAGCGAGAACGCGGCGCGGGTGGCGCTTTCCTGCGACGGGTCCTCGGTCAGCACCGGACCGCGAAACGTCAGCGTGACCGACGAGATTGTCGTCTGCGGCCCCGGATCGACCGCCACGTGCACCTGCCGCTTGCCGTCGACGGTGCGCACGTCGGTGCGCACGACGGGCGAGAAATAGCCGGCCGTCGCCGCCAGGTCGCGCACCTGCTGCGGCGTCGCGGTCACGAGGAATTCGAACTGGTCGTCGGTGACGTCGTCGCGCTTCGCGAAGCGGGAGATGTCGAGATGCTGCTCCAGCAGGCGGCGCAGCGCGCGCGGCGACGCGTCGATGTTGACCCGGTACGACGCGGCCGCGTCGAGCGGCGCGAGGACCACCGACAGCACGGCGAAGAGCGCCGCCAACGCGACCCGCGAGCGCGGTGCGCGCCGCGCGCGTGCGGCCGCGAGGCCGGCAGCGCGCGCACGGCTGCCGGCCGCGGGGCGCGGCCGCCTGCGCAAGGATTCGATCGTCCATCCCGCCAAGCAGGACCTCCAGCCGTACGAGTACAGATTGGGTTCGATGGGCGCCGCGTGGCAGGCGCAAGACGCGTTATTTCACCACAACGGCGGCCGTGACCCCATATGATCGCGAGCGTCGCGCCGGCCGGCTTGCGATAGAATGACACCCGTTTCTTCCCCAGCGGCGGGAGACGCTACCGGAACCCGCCTTCGTCGACACGGACCCGTTGCCATGTATCAGTCGGATATCACCCAGTTCCTGAACCAGCTCAAGCAGCAAAAGCCGTCACTCGAAGAAGAGCAGCGCCGCGGCCGCTCGCTGCTGTGGGACAAGCAGCCGATCGACCTCGAAGAACGCGAGCGCCAGCAGGCCTCGCGTGTGAAGCAGACGCCGTACGTCTACTACCAGAACTTCTGATGACCGCACCCGCCGGGTCAGGGGCCGACGGCGACGCGCTCGCCGCGCCCGCGACCGACTCGACGCCGGACACCGTCGACGGCGTCGCGTTCGCGCGCCTGTACGGCGAACCGCTGTTCAAGCTGCCGCAGGACCTGTACATCCCGCCGGATGCGCTCGAAGTCTTTCTCGAAACTTTCGAGGGCCCGCTCGACCTGCTGCTGTACCTGATCCGCAAGCAGAACTTCAACGTGCTCGACATCCCGATGGCGGATGTCACCGCGCAGTACCTCGGCTACGTCGAGCAACTGCGCCGCACGAACCTCGAACTCGCGGCCGAGTACCTGCTGATGGCCGCGATGCTCATCGAAATCAAGTCGCGGATGCTGCTGCCGGTCAGGAAGGCGGACACCGGCGAGGAAGCGGAAGACCCGCGCGCCGAACTGGTGCGGCGCCTGCTGGAATACGAGCAGATGAAGCTCGCCGCGCAGCGCCTCGACCAGTTGCCGCAGCTCGGCCGCGACTTCCTGCGCGCCGAGGTGTATATCGAGCAAAGCCTCACGCCGCGCTTCCCGGACGTGAGCAGCGACGACCTGCGCGCCGCGTGGGCCGACGTCGTGAAGCGCGCGAAACTCGTGCAGCATCACAAGATCTCGCGCGAGGAACTGTCGGTGCGCGAACACATGAGCGTCATCCTGCGCAAGCTGCAGAACGCGCGCTTCATGGAGTTCTCGGACCTGTTCGACGTGTCGCGCGGCGTGCCGGTCGTCATCGTGAACTTCATCGCGATGCTGGAGCTGTCGCGCGAGTCGCTGATCGAAATCACCCAGGCAGAGCCGTTCGCGCCGATCTACGTGCGCCTCGCGTATCTGCCCGCTTGACGGAAAACTTCAGGCAAACAGACAGAGGATTCGCGCGGGGCAATACGTGTCGGGAGCGTCCCTGCCGCCGCTGCGCGGCACGCGCAAATCCCTTACAATCCGCCCGCGCGCCCATGCCGCGAACGGCCGGGCACGCGCCCCGCGCAAGCGGCCCGCCGGCTCGAACCGGCATGCCGGTTGCGGCAAACCCGTCCCGCTTCGCGCGTGGCCAAAGCGTGGCTTAAGGCATCCGACCACCACCCGATCATGAAAGTCATCAGCTCGATCCAGGAACTGCGCGACCAGTTGCGCGGCCAGAACCGCACGGCGTTCGTGCCGACGATGGGCAACCTGCACGAAGGCCATCTGTCGCTGATGCGCCTTGCGCGCCAGCACGGCGACCCGGTCGTCGCGAGCATCTTCGTCAACCGGCTGCAGTTCGGCCCGAACGAGGACTTCGACAAGTACCCGCGCACGCTCGAAGCCGACATCGAGAAGCTGCAGAAGGAAAACGTGTACGTGCTGTTCGCGCCGACCGAGCACGACCTGTATCCGCAGCCGCAGGAATATCGCGTGCGTCCGCCGCACGATCTCGGCGACATCCTCGAAGGCGAGTTCCGTCCGGGCTTCTTCGAGGGCGTGTGCACGGTCGTGATGAAGCTGATGTCGTGCGTGCAGCCGCGCGTCGCCGTGTTCGGCAAGAAGGATTACCAGCAGCTGATGATCGTCCGCGCGATGTGCCAGCAGTTCGCGCTGCCGACCGACATCGTCGCGGCCGAAACCGTGCGCGACACCGACGGCCTCGCGCTCAGCTCGCGCAACCGCTATCTGTCGGAAGCCGAGCGCGCGGAGGCGCCGGAACTGGCCGCGACGCTGCGTGCGGTGCGCGAAGCGGTGCTGTCGGGCCGCACCGACTACGCGCAACTCGAACTCGACGCGATGGCGAAGCTCGCCCACCGCGGCTGGAAGCCCGATTACATCGCGATCCGCAAGCGCGCGAACCTGCTGCCGCCGCTGCCGCAGGAGACCGGCGCGCCGCTCGTGGTGCTCGCCGCCGCGAAGCTCGGCGCGACGCGCCTGATCGACAACCTCGAAATCTGATTCCCGGATTCGGAATTACCGCCAGGCGCCGGCGGACCGCAAAGTCCGCCCGTCTGAGGAGATGCACCATGCAACGCCACATGCTGAAGTCGAAGATCCACCGCGCGGTCGTCACGCACTGCGAACTGCATTACGAGGGTTCGTGCGCGATCGACGAGGATCTGCTCGAAGCCGCGAACATCGTCGAAAACGAGCGCATCGACATCTGGAACATCAACAACGGCGAGCGCTTCTCGACGTATGCGATCAAGGGCGAGCGCGGCAGCGGAATGATCTCGCTGAACGGCTCGGCCGCGCGCCGCGCGCAGCTCGGCGATCTCGTGATCATCGCCGCGTTCGCGAACGTCGACGAAACCGAGCTGAAAGCCGGCTGGAAGCCCGACCTCGTGTTCGTCGACGAGCACAACAAGATCAAGGGCAGCCGCGACCACGTGCCGACGCAGAGCTGGACCTGACGCGGGAGGGCGCCGCTTCGCCCCGGCGGCCGGTTGTTTGCCGGCGGGGCCGCCCCCGCGCCGGCATACGTCCCCTACTTGCCGTCGACCCACGCCAGAATCGGCTGCCACTGCTCGACGTCGCGGTCCACGCGGCTTTTCGCGACGTCCCACAGCGTGAGGCCGTGCGCGGCGAGCTGCACGTAGTTCTGCGTGTCGCGCAGATAGCCGAGCACCGGCAACTTGAGCCCCTCGACGAATCGCTGCAGCTGCTCGGCCGAGCGCGTGCGCGCATCGACGCGCATCCCGACCACGCCGACCTCGATCGTCCCCTTGCGCACCGCCTTCTCCTTCGCGAGCCGGTCGAGAAAGTCCTGCGTCGCGAGGATGTCGAACATCGACGGCTGCAGCGGCACGATCACCTTGTCCGCGAGTTCGAGGATCGTGCCGAGCCGGTTGCCGTGCAGGCCGGCCGGCGTGTCGACGACCGCGTGCTCGAGTCCCTTTGGCGGCTTCGTCGGGGCGTCGAGATCGACGCTCCACGTCTCGATCGGCGGCAGCGTCGCCGGCCGCAGGTCGAGCCATGCGTGCGCGGACTGCTGCCGGTCGAGGTCCGCGAGCGCGACCCACTCGCCCTGCGCCGCGAAGTAGCCGGCCAGATTGGTGGACAGCGTGCTCTTGCCGACGCCGCCCTTGGGATTCGCCACCACGATCACCGTCATGAATGCTCCCGTCAGGAAGGCTGGCAGCGCGCCAGCCGGATTGCCGATTCGGGGGATTCGCGATGCGCGCAAGCTCGCGAGCCAAACGCGCGCACCGGCCCAGCCGTTGATAATATCGGCAAATTCCGCCACGCCGAAACCCCCGACGCGCGAGTGGGTCCTCGCCATCACGGGCGGCGGCGCGTTTTTACCCATTCGACCAGGACTTCCGGAGACTCCCACCGATGAGCAAGCTGCGTCCCGACGTGACGATCGACCGGCTCCACGAGCGCCAGCGCGGCCGGCTGCCCGACCTGCTCGGTCTTCGCGTGACCGCCGTCGACGAAGGGCGGCTGCGCGCGCAACTGGACGTGCGCAGCGACCTGCTCGCGCCGAACGGCTTCCTGCACGCGGCCACGGTGATCGGCCTCGCGGATACCGCCTGCGGCTACGCGTGCTTCGCGCATCTGCCGGAGTCCGCGAAGAACTTCACGACCGTCGAGCTGAAGAGCAATTTTCTCGGCACCGCGCGCGAGGGCACGCTGACGGCGGTCGCGACCGGCGTCCATCTCGGCCGCAGCACGCAGGTATGGGACGCGACCGTCAGCGGGCCGGACGGCAAGACGATCGCGCTCTTCCGCTGCACGCAGATGGTGCTGTACTGAGCGCCCCCGGCCCGGCTCGCGTCCCCTTGTTCGCTGCAGTGCGATATTTCCGTTGCCCCATACGCCGATGACCGATCGCGACCTCACCTTCGTCGTCGGCGGCGCGCGCTCGGGCAAGAGCGCGCACGCCGAGCGACTCGCCGCTGCCAGCGGCCTGCCGGTCACGTACGTGGCGACCGCGCGCATCGGCGATGCCGAGTTCGCGGAGCGCGTCGCGCATCACCGCGCGCGGCGGCCCGCGCACTGGCAACTGGTCGAGGCGCCGCTCGACCTCGCCGGCGCGCTCGACGCCGCCGCCGCGCCCGGACGCTGCGTGCTGATCGACTGCCTGACGCTGTGGCTCGCGAACCTGCTGTGCCCGCCCGACGGCGCCGCCGCGCCCGACGACTGGCGCGCGCACGTCGACGCGTTCGCCGCCGCGTGCGAGCGCGCGCGCGGCACGGTGATCGTCGTCAGCAACGAGATCGGCTTTGGCGTCGTGCCGCTCGGCGCGGCGACGCGGCAGTACGTCGACGAACTCGGCCGGCTCAACCAGCGGATCGCCGCGCTCGCGGACCGCGCGACGCTGATCGTCGCCGGGCTGCCGCTCGCGCTGAAGGAGCGTTGATGCGGGCCGCACGATCCACAGCGCTCCTGATCGCCGCGCTGGCGGCGCCGGTCGGCGCGCAGGCGTCGATCTCGGTGACCGACGACAGCGGCGCGACCGTGACGCTCGCCGCGCCCGCGTCGCGCGTGATCACGCTATCGCCTCACGCGACGGAACTCGTCTACGCGGCGGGCGGCGGCGCGAAACTCGTCGGCACCGTCGCGTACAGCGACTACCCGCCGCCCGCGAAAGACCTGCCGCGCGTCGGCGACAACCGCTCGCTCGACCTCGAGCGGATCGCGGCGCTGCGGCCCGATTTGATCGTCGTCTGGTGGCACGGCAATGCCGAGCAGCAGATCGACCGGCTGCGCGACTTGCACATCCCGCTCTTCTTCAGCGAACCGCACCGGCTCGACGACGTCGCGACCAACCTGACGCGCCTCGGCCAGCTGATCGGCACGCCGTCCGCCGCGCAGGCGGCCGCCGATGCGTACCGCCGCGACATCGCGCAACTGCGCGCGCGGTATTCGGCGCGGCCGACGGTCAGCGTGTTCTACCAGGTGTGGGATCAGCCGCTGATGACGATCAACGGCTCGCAGATGATCAGCGACGTGATCGCGCTGTGCGGCGGCCGCAATGTGTTCGCCGCGTTGAAGCCGCTCGTGCCGACGGTGTCGACCGAGGCGGTGCTGGCCGCCGATCCGGAGGCGATCGTGACGGTGCTGCCGGGGAAAAGCGCGCCGGGCGGATCGCTGCCGACGCTCGACCGCTGGCGCGCATGGCCGGCGCTGACGGCGGTCGCCCGCGGCAATCTGTTCGCGGTCGACGACGATCTGCTGAGCCGGCCGGGGCCGCGGCTCGCGCAGGGCGCGGCGATGATGTGCCGGGAGCTGGATATCGCGCGGTCGCGCCGGCCCGGTGGTGGGGCGCGTTGAGGGCGCGGCGGCGCGTTGACGGCGAGCGCAGCGGCATTCGGGCGGCATTCGGGCGGCATTCAGGCGGCATTCGGGCGGCGGACGCGGCGGCACCCTGACGGCGAGCGCAGCGGCGAGTCGGCACCCGCCGCCGCGCTGCGTTCACGGTGATTGCAGCGGTACGTTGACGACGAGCGCACTGGCGCATCGACACCCCGCAGCGGCCCCCCGACGACAAGCGTGGCGACCGCTCCACGCCGGCCGCACCAGCCCGCCCCACCTCACTCAAACATTCCACCGCACAAGCCGCCACTCATCCCACGCGCCGCCCGGCGCATCGCGACGCAACCAGACGATCGCGGCCATCTCCAGCGGCCAGCGCAGGCAGCGCTCGAGCGGCACCCCCAGCGAGCGCGCCGCGATCGCGCGGATCACGCCCGAATGCGTGACCACCCACGTCGCGCTCTCCGCATCGGCGTCGCCGGTCAGCGCGTCGAAGCCGGCCTGCACCCGCGCGTCGAACTGCGCGACGCTCTCTCCGCCGTGTTCGCGCGCGTGCAGCAGATCGGCAGCCCACGCGTCGATCTGCTCGCGTGCGATCGCATCCCACGCGGTGAGCTCCCACGCGCCGAAGTCCATCTCCGCGAGACGCGCGTCCGGCCGCGCGTCGAGACCGTGCGCCGACGCGAGCGCGTCGGCCACCCGCGCACAGCGTCCGAGCGGGCTCGTGACGATGCGCTGCGGCGGCGGCGCGCGAAGCGCAGCGAGCCGTGCACCGATATCCCCAGAGGCGGCGGCGGGAGCATCGGCCAGCGGCACGTCGCTGCTGCCATAGCAGACCCCGGGCGCGACGGCCACCGCCGGATGCCGGATCAGAACGACATCCATGCGAGCCCCACCAGATAGATCGCCAGTTCGAACACCTGCTGCGCGAAGCCGAGACAGTCGCCGGTATAGCCGCCGATACGCCGCACGAAGTAGCGGCCGAGCGCGAAGCGCAGCACGGCGAGCACCGCGAGCGTCCCGACGCCCGCGCGCCAGTCCGGCCACGCGGGCCAGAAGAGCCACGGCAGCCCGAACGCACACGCGAAGAGCCACGCGCCGACGCTCATCCGTTGCGCGACCGGCTTTGCCTTGCCCTGCGCACGCACGTAGTCGAGCGTCGTCAGATAGCTGATCGCGCACGCGCGGCTCGCCGCGTGCGCGGCGATCATCGACGTCGCCGCGCGCAGCGGCGGCATCGCGGCGAGCGTCTGCCACTTCAGCGCCAGTGCAACAACGAGCGCGATCGCGCCGAATGCGCCGATCTGCGAGTCGTGCATGATGCGCAGCACGTCGTCGCGTCGGTAGCCGCCGCCGAACGCATCGCAGCAGTCGGCGAGACCGTCCTCGTGGAACGCGCCGGTCGCGACGAGCGTCGCCGCCATCGACAGCAACACCGCGACGCCCGCCGGCAACACGCGCAGCGCGGCCAGGTAGACAAGCGCGCCCCACGCGCCGACGAACCCGCCGACGAGCGGAAAGTAGCGCGCCGCCCGGTTCAGCCACTGCGGCTCGAAGCCGACCCGGCGCGGCACCGGCACGCGCGTGAAGTAGCCGAGCGCGGTGAAGAAATAGCGCAGTTCGGCGAGCGGATTCATCGCGCGGATCCGGTCAGCGGGACCACGGTGCACCACGCCGCCGCGCGAACCGGATGACCGCGCCGCTCACGCATCGCGATCGTCACGATCCGACACTCCGGCCGACTCGAAGCTCGCCATCTCGTTCACGAACGCCGCGGCCGCGCGCAAGAGCGGCACCGCGAGCGCCGCGCCGGTCCCCTCGCCGAGACGCAGGTCGAGCGACAGCAATTCGCGCGCGCCGAAATAGTCGAGCATGCGCCGGTGCCCGGCCTCGTTCGACGCGTGCGCGAACACGCAGTAGTCGCGCACGTTGCGCGCGAGCGCATCGGCGACGACGAGCGCCGAGCTCGCGATGAACCCGTCGACGACGATCGCCATCCGCGCCTTCGCCGCCGCGAGGAACGCGCCGGTCATCATCGCGATCTCGAAGCCGCCGAACGTCGCGAGCACGTCGAGCGGTTCGCGCGCGTCCGGATGCCGTTCGAGCGCCGCCGCGAGCACGTCGCGTTTTCGCGCGACGCCCGCGTCGTCGAGACCGGTGCCGCGCCCGACGCATTCGTCGATCGGCACGCCGCAGAGCCGGCTCATCAGACACGCGGCCGACGACGTGTTCGCGATCCCCATCTCGCCGAAACCGATCACGTTCGTGCCGAGCGCCGCGTGATGACGCACGCGCGCCGCGCCGGCTTCGAGCGCCTGCACGGCCTCGTCGCGCGTCATCGCGCGTTCGTGCGCGAAGTTGCGCGTGCCGCGCGCGACGTGCGCGTCGATCAGCTTCGGCGACGCGGGCAGCGGCGTCGCCATCCCCGCATCGACGATCTCCAGTTCGAGCCCCGCGACGCCGCTGAACGCGTTGATCGCCGCGCCACCCGCGAGGAAATTCGCGACCATCTGCACGGTCACCGCCTGCGGATACGGGCTCACGCCTTCGTGCGCGATGCCGTGGTCGCCGGCGAACACGATCATCGCGGGCCGCTCGATGCGCGGATGGCGCGTGCGCTGGATCATCCCGAGCTGCAGCGCGAGCGATTCGAGGCGGCCGAGGCTGCCTGGCGGTTTCGTCTTCGTGTCGATCACGCGTTGCAGCGCGTCGCGCAGCGACGTGTCGAGCGGCTCGATGTCGAGCAGGTCATGGAGGGACGATGAGGTCATCTGGGAGTTCGGCTCGTTGAAGGCTAAATGAATGACAAGGGGCACGCCGGCGCGGCGCGAGGCGTCCGCTCGCGCCGTCATCCACCGGCATGCAGCGCGGGCACGAGCGCCTCGTGATCGCCGTCGCGAATCAGCACGAGCGGATGGCCGAATGCGGCGCTCGCGCGCGCGGGCGTCAGCACGTCGCGCACCGGGCCCGCGTGGACGCCGCCGCGTCCGTCGAGCAGCAGCGCATGCGTCGCGAAGCGCCGCGCGAGATTCAGATCGTGGCACGAAAAGACGATCGAGCGGCGCTCCGCCTCGACCCAGCGCGTCAACACTTCGAGGCACGCGATCTGATGATGCAGGTCCAGATGCGCCAGCGGCTCGTCGAGCAGCAACAGCGGCGCGCCCTGGCACAGCGCCGCGGCGAGCGCGACGCGCTGTCGTTCGCCGCCGGACAGCGACAGCACATCGCGCGCGGCGAACGTTTCGAGACCTAGCGCGGCGAGCGCCGCGTGCGCGGCCGCGCGATCCTCCGCGCGCTCCCACCCCCAGCCCGACAGATACGGGAAACGGTTCAGCAACACGACGTCGAGCACGCTGGCGGCAAACGAATCGCGAACGGTCTGCGGCATCAATGCACGCCGCTGCGCGAGCAACGCGGGCTGCCAGTGCGCGAGCGCGACGCCGTCCACTTCGACGTGGCCCGCAGCAGGCTTCGCGAGGCCGGCGAGCGCCGAGATCAGCGTCGTCTTGCCCGCGCCGTTCGGCCCGGCGATGCACCATAGCTCGCCCGCGCGAAACGTCTGTGTCAATGCGTCGACGAGCGTGCGCGCGCCGACTCGCAGCGTGAGCGAGCGCGCGGCGGCGAGCGGATCCGCAAGCGAAGGGGCGTGCATGTCGGCCTTCATCGCTCGCGCCTCTTCAGCAGCATCCACAGAAACACCGGCACGCCCGCGAGCGCGGTGACGACGCCGACCGGCAACTGCGTCGGCGCGACGACCGTGCGCGCGACGAGGTCCGCGCCCATCACCGCGACGCCGCCCGCGAGCGCGGCGGCCGGCAGCAGCATCCGCTGGTCGTTGCCGAACGCGAGCCGCAGCATGTGCGGCACGACGAGCCCGACGAAACCGATCGTGCCGCCGGTGGTCACCGCGGCCGCCGCCGCGACCGACGCCGCCACATACACGCCGAGCCTCACGCGCGCGACCGGCACGCCGAGCGTCTGCGCGACCGCGTCGCCGCGCAGCAGCACGTTCAGTTGCGGCGCGAGCGGCACCATCCCGGCGAGCACGGCCGCGAGCGCCGCGAACGCGGGCCACGGTTCGCCGACGCCGTTCAGATCGCCGGTCAGCCAGAACAGCATCCCGCGCAGACGCGCATCGGGCGCGAGCGTCAGCAGCAGCGTGAGCGTCGCGCCCCAGCCGGCCGCGATCACGGCACCCGTCAGCAACAGACGCGGCGAGCCGTCTTGCGGATCGCTGCGCCACAACTCGCGCCGCGCGAGACCGAGCACCAGCACGATCGACACGAACGCGCCCGCGCACGCGCTCGCCTGCACCGCCCACCACGCGAGCCCCGCGATCATCGCGACGAGCGCGAATGCGGCGGCGCCTCCGGACACGCCGAGCACGTAAGGTTCAGCAAGCGGATTGCGCAGCAGCACCTGAAGCAGCGCGCCCGCGAGCGCGAGCAACGCGCCGCACGCGAAGCCGGCGAGCGCGCGCGGCAGGCGCAGCGTCCGCACGATTTGCGCGGACAGATCGGCGTGACCGTGACGGGCGGGAATCAATGCATCGAGGGCCTGTTCGGGCGTGACCGGCACGCTGCCCGCCACGAGCGACGCCGCGAACACCGCGAGCGCGACGAACGCGAGCACGACCCAGATCGCGACCGCACGGCGTGCGTTCATCACGGGCAGCGTGCGCGCGGCGAGACGGTTCATCGGCGTGACGTCGCGCGAACCGGCTCGCGGCCGCGGCGGATTTCGACGCGGCATGCGGCAACGCCAGGCACATGCGCCGCGACGCAGCGTGTTTGGGGCAGAAAGACATTCATGGTCGTTGTCGAACCGGTCGGGACTCGCGCAGTGACGTTCGATGACTTCGTGATGTTATATCGCGCGGACAGACCCGAACGCCGTCGCTCGCGGCGCTTCGTGCAACGCGCGCGTGGCGACGCGAAGCGCGTTGCCGGGCATCGCGTTTTACGCGTGCGATCGTGTACCGTTCGCAAGCCGCGCGGATCGACGCAGCGCTCAAGCGCGCCGATTTGGCGCCGATATCAGTGGCGGCAACCCGGTGGCGGCAAGTGTAGGGGCCGCCCCTGGCACCGTCAAGAAACGTCAGACCTCGTGGAAAGCGTCGCGCGAGCGGCAAGATGCGTTCCCGCTTCGCGCGCTACCGGCTGTTGACTGCACGAAGCGAGGTTGTTACGTCTGGAAACGACGCAATTATCGGAATGCGCATTAATCCGCGCTAGAATGCCTGTCTTTAGAGGACGCAGCACATGCTCAACGAACTCGAAACACTCTCCAGGAACATAGGGCGGCTGATCGAAATTAATCAGCGCCATCACGAGGCGCGCGTCGCACTCGAAGAGCAGCTCGCGCAAATGCGCGCGCAATGTGATGCAACGCGTGCGGAACTCGACCAGGTTCGCGAAGAGCGCAACGCGTTGCAGGCGGAGCGCGATGCGTTGTCGGCGAAGATCGACGACGCGCAAGTGCGCCTGAATGCGATCCTCGAAAAGCTGCCGCGCACGCGCGGGCAATGCGAACCGGACAACCAGCTCGACCTGCTCGACACGTCGCCACCCACTCAGAGCGGCGCGGAACACGGCGACGACAATCACGCGGCCCGCCACGGAGAAAATGCATGACGACCAAGCAGATCGAAGCGACCATTCTTGGCCAGAGCTATCGCCTTGTGTGCTCGCCGGAAACCGAGGCGGCACTGCTCGAAGCGGTCGCGCGCGTCGACGCGGAAATGTCGAAGATCCGCTCGCAAAGCAACGTGCGCGGCACCGACCGGATCGCAGTGATGGCAGCGCTCTCGCTCGCATCGGAACTGCTGCGACTTCAGGCGAGCGTGCGTCATGGCGAAGCATTCCCCGCCGACGAAATCCGTCGTACAATGCGACAAATGAATGAGCAGCTCGGCACCGTGATCCAGCAACACGGAATGCAGTAGCGGGATGCAGTAAGCCGAACGCTTGCAGGTTCACAAAAACAGGTTTCAAAAGGTTTAACCGCGGGTTTTAAAGCAAAGTTTTACTCTCAGCTTCCCTGCCTGGTTCGCCAAGGTCATACATTCCTTGAACCAATGCCATGTGCACGGTTGCGGAAATTTGTAGCACGGGTGTGCGCGTCACTCAGTCTGATGTACCCGAAGTGCTGCTAACTGCGACCAATTCTGAACCTCAGGTTCAGGATGCCGGCCTAGCGGCTAAGGCGGGGACCTTTTCCAACGGCATCGGACTTTCGTCCGATGCCGTTTCTCTTTGTAGTCGCTGGTAAGTTCGCGTTGCGGTGCGCACGCCGCGCGCAGTGTCCCGTTTTTCTTTTTCGACGTGACTTTCGACTCATGCGCTACTGGCTGATGAAGTCCGAACCGGACGAAGCAAGCATCGACGATCTGTCGCTCGCGCCGCATCGCACGTTGCCGTGGACCGGCGTGCGCAACTATCAGGCGCGCAACTTCATGCGCGATTCGATGCAGGTCGGCGACGGCGTGCTGTTCTATCACTCGAGCTGTCCGGAGCCCGGCATCGCGGGGCTCGCGAAAGTGTCGTCGAGCGCGTATCCGGACCCGACGCAGTTCGATCCGAAGAGCCCGTACTTCGATCCGAAATCGACCGAAGAGAATCCGCGCTGGTTGCTCGTCGACGTCGTGTTCGTGAAGAAAACCGCGTTGATCCCGCTCGCGACATTGCGCGAGCATCACGAACTCGCCGACATGCGCGTGCTCGCGAAGGGCAATCGTCTGTCGATCACGCCGGTCACCGCCGACGAATGGCACTTCATCACGAAGCGGCTGATGTAATTGCGCACCGCGAGCCGCGATTCGCCGGCTCGTCAACGATGGCTCTGTCCGTCGCTGCCCTGTCCCTGTGAAGCGAAAGGAGCGAAACGATGAACCGCAAGATCACGATCACCGTTGCGACTGCCATGGCGATCGCCGTGCCGCTCGGGCTTTCATTCGCGCCGTGTGCGGCTCTCGCGCAGAGCGATGCGCCGCCGCAACCGGCCGGCGTCCTGTCGCTGTCCGCGCAGGCGAGCACCGACGTCGCGCAGGACGTCGTCACGATCACGCTGTTTTACGAGCAGGAAGCGAGCGATCCGTCATCGCTGACCAACACGCTGAACCAGCGCTCGGACGCCGCGCTGCAACGCGCGAGGGGCGTGAACGGCGTGACGGCTCGCTCGGGCCAGTTCTCGGTGTTCCCGTCGACGGACCGTGACGGCCGCATCTCCGCATGGCGCGGCAGGACGGAGGTCGTGCTCGAATCGCATGACTTCGCAGCCGCGTCGAAACTCGCGGGCGATCTGTCGACGGTGATGCAGGTCGGCAACGTGCAGTTCTCGCTGTCGCCGCAGGCGCAGCGCAGCGCCGAACAGAAGCTGACACGCGAAGCGATCGCGTCGTTTCGCGACGAGGCCGAGGCCGGTGCGCGCGCGTTCGGCTACAGCAGCTATACGATTCGCGAGGTCAACATCGGACACTCGGGCGTGCCGCCTCGTCCGATCATGATGATGAGCGCCCGCGCGATGTCGGCGGACACGAAGATGGCCGCGCCGTTGTCGCTCGAAGGCGGCACGTCGACGGTGACCGTCAACGTGTCCGGCTCGGTGCAGATGAGGTAACGACGCGTTGGCTTTGGTTGGCCGCTTTGGTTGGCCGCCTCGGTTGGCCACATTAGTCGGCCGCTTTAGCCGGCCGCATTAGCTGCCCGCGCCGAGCGCCTGCGTGCCGTCGCGGCGCGCGCGGCGATACGACCACACGAGCACGCCCACGCCGGCGACGATCATCGGCAGCGACAGCCACTGCCCCATCGACAGACCCAAGGCCAGCAGCCCGAGAAAATCGTCCGGCTCGCGCGCGAACTCGACGATGAAACGCGCGAGGCCATAGCCGATCAGGAACACCGCCGACACCGCGCCGAGCGGCCGCGGCTTGCGCGAAAAGAGGATCAGCACGATGAAGAGCGCAATGCCTTCGAGCGCGATTTCATACAGTTCGGACGGATGGCGCGGCAGCATGTGGTACTGCGCGAAGACGTCCGCGAGATGCCATTGCGCGGCCTGTTGCGGATGCGCGGCAAGCCACGCGGCGTCGTCGTTCGACGCCCCCGGAAACAGCATCGCCCACGGCGCGGACGGATCGGTCACGCGTCCCCACAGCTCGCCGTTGATGAAGTTGCCGAGGCGCCCCGCCGCGAGACCGGTCGGCACCATCGGCGCGATGAAGTCGGTCACCTGCAGCCACGAGCGCTTGCGCTGCCACGCGAACAGCACCATCGCGAACGTCACGCCGAGAAAGCCGCCGTGAAACGACATCCCGCCTTCCCACACCTTGAAGATGTCGAGCGGATGCGCGAAATACCAGCTCGCCTTGTAGAACAGCACATAGCCGAGCCGCCCGCCGAGCACCGTGCCGAGCACGCCGTAGAACAGCATGTCGTCGATGTCCTTCGCGCTCCAGCCTTGCGCGGCGACGTGCGGCAGACGCAGCCTGAGCCGCCCGATGACGATGGCGAGCACGAAGCCGACGAGATACATCAGGCCGTACCAGCGTACGGCGAGCGGCCCAAGGTGAATGGCAACGGGATCGAAATTCGGATGAATGAGCATCGTGGAGTGAGTTGACCGTTTGTTGGTTATCGGCGAGAGGACGGCGCCCGCGCGACGCCGGCTTGCGCCGCGTGCGCGCGCACGATGTCGATGAAGCCCGCGAGCACCGGGCTCGGCTCGCCCTTGCGCCATACGAGCCCCGTCTCGATCGTCGTCGCGCCCTCCGTCAGCGGCCGGTAGACGACGCCCGTGCGCCGCAGGTTACGCAACGATTGCGGCACCAGTGCGACGCCCATGCCCGCGGACACGAGGCTCACGATCGTCTGCATCTGGATCGCTTCCTGGCCCACGCGCGGCGCGAGCCCCGCGGCGCCGTAGCAATCCATAATGATGTCATAAAAGCCTGGCGCGAGACGTCTTGGGAAAACGACGAGCGGCGCATCCGCGAGATCGCGCAGGCTCATCGGCGTGTCGGACCAGTCGACGCCGGACACCGCGCCCGCGCGCGCGGCCATCTCGGCCGGCATCGCGATCACGAGCGGCTCGCGCGACACCGGCAGGTACGACAACTGCGCCGCGTGGCGCGGCGGCAGCGGCCCGATCACGAGGCCCGCGTCGATGCGGCCGGCGACGAGCTCCTCGATCTGCACATCGCTCGTCGCTTCGGTGAGCTGCAGCCGCACGCGCGGATGGCGCAGTCCGAAGTCGTGCAGCAGGAGCGGCAGCAGCCCGTAATCGGCGGTGGACACGAACGCGAGCGACAGCACGCCCGCCTCGCCGCGCGCGAGGCTCTGCGCGAGCGGACGCAGCGCCTCGGCGGCCGCGAGCAGCCGTCGCACCTCGGGCAGCAGGTCCGCGCCGACCGGCGTCAGCTCGACGGTGCGGCGCGTGCGCGCGAAGAGTTGCACGCCGAGCGTGTCTTCGAGCGCGCGGATCGCCTGGGACAGCGGCGGCTGCGTCATCGACAGCCGCGCGGCCGCGCGACCGAAATGCTGCTCCTCGGCAACCGCGACGAAGTAGCGAAGCTGGCGCAAATCCGGAATCGTGGCATTCATCGTGTAATAGTTTTTCCGACTCAATCCAGCCAGAATAATATATTGGACGTTGTGCCCGCAAAAACCGCATCGCCTGGAGACAGTGACCCACGGAGGCTCCCATGTCGTACAACCGTCGTTCGAAAAACATCACGCAAGGTATCGCGCGCTCGCCGAACCGTTCGATGTACTACGCACTCGGCTATCAGCAGAGCGACTTCGACAAGCCGATGATCGGCATCGCCAACGGCCACTCGACGATCACGCCGTGCAACGCCGGCCTGCAGCGTCTCGCCGATGCGGCCGTCGACGCGGTGAAGGCCGCCGGCGCGAATCCGCAAACCTTCGGCACGCCGACGATTTCCGACGGCATGTCGATGGGCACCGAGGGCATGAAGTACTCGCTCGTGTCGCGCGAGGTGATCGCCGACTGCATCGAGACCTGCGTGCAGGGGCAATGGATGGACGGCGTCGTCGTGATCGGCGGCTGCGACAAGAACATGCCGGGCGGCATGATCGCGCTCGCGCGCATCAACGTGCCGGGCATCTACGTGTATGGCGGCACCATCAAGCCGGGTCACTGGAAAGGCAAGGATCTGACGATCGTGTCGTCGTTCGAGGCGGTCGGCGAATTCACGGCGGGCCGCATGACCCAGGAGGACTTCGAAGGCGTCGAGAAGAACGCGTGCCCGACCACCGGTTCGTGCGGCGGCATGTACACGGCGAACACGATGAGTTCGTCGTTCGAAGCGCTCGGCATGTCGCTTCTGTACTCGTCGACGATGGCGAATCCGGACGACGAGAAAGTCGGTTCGGCGGCGGCCTCGGCGCGCGTGCTGGTCGAAGCGGTGAAGCAGGACCTGAAGCCGCGCGACATCATCACGAAGCGGTCGATCGAGAACGCGGTGTCGCTGATCATGGCGACCGGCGGCTCGACGAACGCGGTGCTGCACTACCTCGCGATCGCGCACGCGGCCGAAGTCGACTGGACGATCGACGACTTCGAGCGCATCCGCCAGCGCGTGCCGGTGATCTGCGACCTGAAGCCGTCGGGCCAGTACGTCGCGACCGATCTGCATCGCGCGGGCGGCATTCCGCAGGTGCTGAAGATCCTGCTCGACGCGGGCCTGCTGCACGGCGACTGCATCACGATCACCGGCAAGACGCTCGCCGAGGAACTGAAGGACGTGCCCGCCGTGCCGCGCGCGGATCAGCAGGTGATCTACCCGATCGATCGCGCGCTGTATCGCGAGGGCCATCTCGCGATCCTGAAGGGCAACCTCGCGACCGAAGGCGCGGTCGCGAAGATCACCGGCCTGAAGAACCCGGTGATCACCGGCCCGGCGCGCGTGTTCGACGACGAACAGAGCGCGATGGACGCGATCCTCGCCGATCGCATCCGTGCCGGCGACGTGCTCGTGCTGCGCTATCTCGGGCCGAAGGGCGGGCCCGGCATGCCGGAGATGCTCGCGCCGACGTCGGCGATCATCGGCAAGGGGCTCGGCGAGTCGGTCGGCCTGATCACCGACGGCCGCTTCTCGGGCGGCACGTGGGGAATGGTGGTCGGCCACGTCGCGCCGGAGGCGTTCGCAGGCGGCACGATCGCGCTCGTGCACGAAGGCGACTCGATCACGATCGACGCGCACCGGTTGCTGCTGCAACTGAACGTCGACGACGTCGAACTCGAACGCCGCCGCGCCGCGTGGAAGCAACCGGCGCCGCGCTATACGCGCGGGGTGCTCGCGAAGTATGCGGCGCTCGCGTTGCCGGCGAACCGCGGGGCGGTGACCGGCTGACCGGGCGGCGGAATCCGCGTGACCCGCTCGCGGGATCCTCGCCGGATCACGCCCGCTTGCAACGCTCGCCGGTCGCGGACCGTTTCGCGCCGTCGCGGAATCGCGCGGCGGGGGCGTGCGCGAATGCGTGGACACCCAGCGGGAATGACGCGGATCTGAATCGATGTGGCGCCATCTGCCGGCGGCGACACGACAAAGGCCGCACGGCCGGACCGCGCGCCCTTTCCTCTTATAATGCGACGACACCACAGCCGGCACCCGCGCCGGCGGAGACCAGCATGAACCTCGGGTCGCATACAAGAATTACGCTTGCCGCGCTAGGTGCGCTCGTCGCGCTTGGCGGCGCCGGGACGGCGAACGCGCAGACGCCCGCCTCGCAGGAGGGCCTCGCGCTCGCGCGGCAGAAGAACTGCATGAGTTGCCACGCGGAGAACCGCGCGCTGCTCGGGCCGGCGATGCGCGACATCGGCGCGAAGTATGCATCGCGGCCCGATGCGCAGAGCTATCTCGCGCGCAAGATCGTCGACGGCAGCAGCGGCGTGTGGGGGCAGGTGCCGATGCCCGCGAACACGCAGGTCAGCGCGCCACAGGCGGCCGCGCTCGCGGCCTGGATCCTGTCGCTGAAGTAACGGGCGAAGCGCACCGGCTCACGCGCCGCGTGACGGTGCGCCTTTGAAACGCGATGCGGCTTCGTCGCGCATTGCGTCCCGCACCCATCCCGCGAGTTCGGTTTCGAGCGCGAGACCGACTTCGCGCGTGATCTGGCCGACGAGCCAGTTCGAATGTTCCTGCAACGCGGCGCGGCAGCGCGCTTCGACGACCGAGCGCCCTTCGTCGGCGAGCCACGTCATGCAGCGGCCGCGCAGGCGCTCGACCAGGGCGTCGGCGTCCCGCTCGCCGGCTCCGCCGAATGCGGACGCAGCAGCAGCGCCCGTCGACGGCTCGCCGAGCGACAGCGAGTTCGGCGGCGCGTTGCGCGCGCGCGCCGGATCTCCCGCTACGACGATATCGGTCAAGACCGGAATCGAGCGGTCATAGATGTCGCGAGGTTCCTGTGCGTCGGACATGGCCAGCCTCCGTCCATTGACCCGGCGAGCGATGCCGCGCGTGCGCGCCGCAGGACGGCACGCGCAGCCGGCGCTTACGCGCCCTGCCGGTAGTTGTTGAGCGTATAACCGCGATCGCGATAGAACCGGAAGCGCTCGCGGCCCGCCGCGAGTTCGTCCGGCGCGTCGCCGACCACTTCGAGCAGCCGCTCGAAGCGAGCGAACTGCGGCGGCACGTCGGCGCCGAGATTGACCAGCACGCTGTGATGCGGCGCGCGCTCGAGGTCCGTCGCCAGCACGACCGGCGTCTCGCCCGCGTTCGGGCTGTCGGCCTGGCAGTGCGGCACGAAGTCGAGCTCGGAGAACGTCCACAGCATCTCGTCGAACGCGCGCAGTCGTGCCGCATCCGCGAGCACCACCGCCTGCGCGCCCGCCTGATACGCCTTGCGCACGAGCCGGCACGCGTACAGCAGCGAATCGCCGACGTTCGTATGGAAGTCGATTCGCGTCATCGGCCGAAGTTCCTCGCGCGCTCGCCGAGACGTTCGCTCATTGGCCCGCGCGGTCGATCAGGAACTGCGACAGGAGCGGCACCGGACGGCCCGTTGCGCCCTTCGCCGCGCCGCTCTTCCACGCGGTGCCCGCGATGTCGAGGTGCGCCCACGAATACTTTTCGGCGAAGCGCGACAGGAAGCACGCGGCGGTCACGCTGCCCGCCGGCCGGCCGCCGATGTTCGCGAGATCCGCGAAATTCGACTTCAGCTGCTCGTGATACTCGTCGTCGAGCGGCAGACGCCATGCCGGGTCGCCGGCCTCGCGCGACGCGTCGAGCAGTTCGCCCGCGAGCGCGTCGTCCTTCGAGAACAGGCCGCTGTTGTGATGACCGAGCGCGATGATGCACGCGCCCGTCAGCGTCGCGATATCGACGACCGCCGCCGGCTTGAAGCGCTCCGCGTAGGTGAGCGCGTCGCACAGGATCAGGCGGCCTTCGGCGTCGGTGTTCAGCACTTCGACGGTGAGGCCCGCCATGCTCGTCACGATGTCGCCCGGCTTCGTCGCGTTGCCCGACGGCATGTTCTCGCAGGTCGGGATGATGCCGACGACGTTCAGCTTCAGCCCCATCTCGGCGACCGCGCGCATCGTGCCGAGCACCGAGCCCGCGCCGCACATGTCGTACTTCATCTCGTCCATGCCCTCGCCGGGCTTCAGCGAGATGCCGCCGGTGTCGAACGTGATGCCCTTGCCGACCAGCACGATCGGCGCGGCCTTCGCGGCGGCGCCCTGATACTGCAGCACGATGAACTGCGGCGGCTCGACCGACCCCTTCGTGACCGCGAGGAACGCGCCCATTTTCAGCGTCTCGATCTGGCGCTCGCCGAGCACCTCGACTTTCAGCTTCCAGTCTTTCGCGAGCTTCTTCGCGGTGTTCGCGAGGTACGTGGGCGTGCACACGTTGCCCGGCAGGTTGCCGAGGTCGCGCGTGAGATCCATCCCGTTCGCGATCGCGGCGCCCTGCTTCGCGGCGAGCTTCGTTGCCTTCCCGTCGCCCGCGTCGACGCTGAACACGATGCGGCGCAGCGCGCGCAATGCCGGCTCCGGCTTGCTCTTCATCTGCGTGAAGCGGTACGTCTCGCCGCGCAGCGCGAGGATCGCGGTGCGCACCGCCCAGTCGGCCGAGCGCTCCTTGACCGGCAGTTGCGCGAGCGTGAACGTGACCTGCGCGATCTTCGTCGCGAGAATCGCGCGCCATGCGGCCTTCGCGGCCTCGCCGTACGCCTTCTGGCCGAACGCATCCTGGCGCCCGAGACCGACGAGCAGCACGCGCGACGCACCGATGCCCGACACCTCCGGCAGGAACAAGGTGGAGCCCGCCTTGCCGTCCATGTCGCCGGCCTTGACGACGCGCGACAGCAGACCGCCTGTCGCGGCGTCGATAGCAAAGGCCGCGCCCGAGAGCGTCTGAGCTTCGAACACGCCGACCACGACACAATCGGACTTACCGGTCAGGAACGGGCCTTCCCCGCCTTTGGTCCAATCACAGGCTTTTATGCTAAAGTCCATCGCGCTTGTCCTCGGATAAAATCTGGGCTTAGGATGAAAGCCGCAATTATCCGCTATTTTTCCCGCGGCGGCTCCCCGGCGCTCGCGCGCATCGGACAACCCACGCAGCGCCGAACGCGCGCCGCGCGAGGCGCGACGACGGCAGCCGCCCGCCCTGCCCACCGTAAATGATCTTTGAACGCTCCCTGCAGCGCGAACTCGCGTACACGGCCGGCGCCGTGTTCATGGTTCTGCTGACGATCATGCTGACGACGATGATGATTCGCATCGTCGGCTTCGCCGCGGCCGGTCAGATCGACCCGCACGACGTGCTGCTGATGATCGGCCTGACGGTGATCGGCTATATGGCCGTGATGCTGATCGTCACGATGTTCGTGTCGATCCTGTTCGTGCTCACGCGCTGGTACAAGGACTCGGAGATGGTCGTGTGGTTCGCGTCCGGCGTGAGCCTCACGCGGCTCATCAAGCCGGTCGCGGTATTCGCGACGCCGATCCTGATCCTCATTGTGTTCTTCGCGTTCATCGGCTGGCCGTGGTCGAACGCGCAGAGCAAGCTGATCCGCCAGCGCTTTGCGCAGCGCGACGAAGTCTCGCTGCTCGCGCCCGGCCAGTTCCGCGAGTCGCCGACCACGCACCGCGTGTTCTTCATCGAGAGCATGACGCCCGACCAGTCGCGCGTGCAGAACGTGTTCGTCACGAGCACCGAAGGCGGCAAGGTCAGCGTGATCGTGTCGAAGACGGGCCACACCGAAACGCACGAAAACGGCGACCGCTTCGTCGTGCTCGAAAACGGCCGCCGCTACGACGGCGAGCCGGGCCACCCCGACTTCCGCATCATGGAGTTCGAGCGTTACGGCGTGAAGATCCAGAGCCAGCCGGTCGTGCCGGTGCCGACCGCGAGCAGCACGCCGACACCCGGCCTGCTGCGCGATCCTTCCAACGACAACCTCGCCGAATTCGCGTGGCGCACCGGCCTGCCGCTCATCGCGATCAACCTGATGCTGCTCGCGATCCCGCTCGCGTACCAGAACCCGCGGCGCAGCCGCACGATCAACCTCGTGATGGCGGTGCTCATCTATCTGACCTATTCGAACCTGCTGAACGTCGTGCAGTCGTGGATCGAGCAGGGCAAGATGTCGTTCGGCGTCGGGCTCGTCGGCCTGCACGTCGTCGTGTTCGCGCTCGTCGTGTTCGTCTTCTGGATGCGCATGCGCAACCGGCCGCTGATCACGCGCGCGATGTTCTCGCGCGCGTCGCAACGGAGCTGACGGATGCGCATCTACGAACGCTATTTCGCGCGCCAGGTTTATCTGACGTTCATCTTCATCCTGTTCGCGTTCTCGGGTCTCTTCTTCTTCTTCGACCTGATCAACGAGCTGAATTCGGTCGGCCACGGCAACTACAAGTTCACGTATGCGGTGCTGCGGGTCGCGCTGCAGACGCCGTCGCGCTTCTACGAGATCATTCCGGTCGCCGCGCTGATCAGCGCGATCTACGTGTTCGCGCAGATGGCCGCGAACTCCGAATACACGATCTTTCGCGTGTCCGGTCTCGCGACCGGCCAGGCGCTGCGCTCGCTGCTGAAAATCGGCATCCCGCTCGTGCTGATCACCTACCTGATCGGCGAAGTGGTCGGGCCGTACACGGACCAGCTTTCGGAGCGCGTGCGTCTCGAAGCGCTTGGCTCGGCCGTGTCGTCCGACTTCCAGTCGGGCGTGTGGGTCAAGGACACGCTCACCACGCGCACCGACGGCGAGCAGGTCACGCGCTTCGTGAACGTCGGCACGCTGCAGCCGAACGCGACGATCAGCGACGTGCGGATCTACGAGTTCGACTCGCACTTCCGGCTGTCGAACGTGCGGATCGCAAAGAGCGGCGTCTATCAGCCGCCCGGCCACTGGCTGCTGCGCGACGTCACCGAAACGAAGCTGATCGACGTCGCCGCGCCGCAAGGCCAGCCCGACGATGCGCTCAATCCCGTCTATCGCGCGCAGCAGACGACGCTGCCCGAATACGCGCTGCGCTCGGAGCTGACGCCGCAGATCCTGTCGGTGCTGCTCGTGTCGCCGGACCGGATGTCGATGTTCAACCTGTTCCGCTACATCCAGCACCTGACCGAGAACCACCAGGACTCGCAGCGCTACGAAATCGCGCTGTGGCGCAAGCTGCTGTACCCGTTCGCGGTATTCGTGATGCTGGTGCTGTCGCTGCCGTTCGCTTATCTGCACACGCGCGCGGGCGTGGTCGGGCTGAAGGTGTTCGGCGGGATCATGCTCGGCATGAGCTTCCAGCTCGTGAATACGCTGTTCTCGCACATGGGTACACTCAACACGTGGCCCGCGCCGCTCACCGCGGCGACGCCGGGCCTCATCTATCTGGTGCTCGGGCTCGCCGGCCTGAAATGGGTCGACCGGCATTGACAGCGCGGGCGTGACAGCGCATGCGCCGGTCCGGGGCATGCGGCACGCAATGAGCGAGGTGGCAATCACGATGGGCACGCACGGCATGATCCTGTTCGCCCACGGCGCGCGCGACGCGCGCTGGGCCGAGCCGTTCGAGCGGCTCGCCGCGAAGCTCGCGGCGGCGCGCGGCGACGCCGGGCCGGTCGGGCTCGCGTTTCTCGAACTGATGACGCCGGATTTGCCCGCCGCAATCGCGTCGCAGGTCGCAAGCGGCTGCGACACGGTCACCGTGATTCCGGTTTTCTTCGGCCAGGGCGGCCACGTGCGGCGCGATCTTCCGCAGATCGTCGCGCAGTGCGAAGCGGCGCATCCGGGCGTGCGGATTCGATGCGCGCTCGCCGTCGGCGAGAACGACGCCGTGCTCGATGCGATCGTCGGGTACTGTCTGGAATCGGGCTCCTGGTGACTGGCTTGCGGGCCCGCTGCGTCTCGAAGTGCTTTTATGTGGGACGAGCGGTGGCCATGCACCGCTGCTCCCACGCCTGCTAAGCCGCCGCCCGGCGGCCCTCTTCTTCCTGTTCCCACCCCGGCTGTTGCGCGCCCGCGCGTTCGGCGAACGCGTCGCCGATCATCAGCAAGCTGGGTTGCGCCGGATCGAGCCACGCGTGCGCGTCGCCTGCCGCGAGACCCGCGAGCGTCAGTGTCAGCGTCCGCTCGCGCGGCGTGCTGCACGCCTCGACGATCGCGACCGGCGTTTCGCCTGCGCGGCCCGCGTCGATCAGTTGCTGCGCGATGGCGGGCGCGCTGTCGCGGCCCATGTAGAACACGAGCGAATCCGCGTTGACCTGCTCGCGGATGTCGTCGCTGTCGGCCGCCCGCGAGTAAGTGGCGAGCGCGACGCTGCGCGCGACGCCGCGCAACGTCAGCGACCGGCGCATGGTCGCCGCGCTCGCGAGCGCCGCCGTGATGCCCGGCACCACTTCGTACTCGATGCCGGCCGCCTCCAGCGCGCGCATTTCCTCGTCCGCGCGGCCGAACAGCATCGGATCGCCGCCCTTCAGGCGCACGACCACGTCGTGTTCGCGCGCCGCATCGACGAGCTGCTTGTTGATGAAATGCTGCGCGGTCGAGCGCTGCCCGCAGCGCTTGCCGACCGCGATGAACTTCGCGTGCGCGCCCGCATGGTCGAGCATGGCCGGCTCGACGAGCGCGTCGTGCAGCACCACGTCGGCCGCGCCGAGCAGACGCGCGCCGCGCACCGTGATCAGGTCCGCGGCGCCCGGTCCCGCGCCGATCAGATACACCTTGCCCATTTCCTTGCTTGCTCCGTTCAGGCCGACACTGCGCGGATCATGCCGGCCGCGACCGTGTGATGCGTCGCCTCGTCGATCAGCACGAACGCGCCGGTGCCCTGATGCACGTCGTACGCGTCGCAGACGAGCGGCTTTTGCAGCGTCAGCGCAACACGGCCGATGTCGTTCATCGCGAGTTCGTGACGGTCGATCGCGTGCGACAGCGTGTGCACGTCGAGCACTTCCTTGATCGCGCCGACGCGCGCGAACACCGTGTTCGTCGTCTGCTTCAGCAGATACTTGCGCGCGGTCGACAGCGGCTCTTCGTCGAACCAGCACAGGTCCGCTTCGAGCTTCTTCGCCGGTTGCAGCGCATCGGCGGCCGGCACGAACGTATCGCCGCGCGACACGTCGACGTCTTCCGCGAGGCGGATCGTCACCGTCTGGCCCGCGAACGCGCGGTCCACCTGCGCGGTGCCGCCCGGCACCGGCGCGATGATCCCGGCGATCGTCGCGCTGCGGCCCGCCGGCAGCACGGTGATCGCGTCGCCGACTTTCACTTCGCCCGCTTCGACGCGGCCCATGTAGCCGCGGAAGTCGTCCGCGCTCGCGCCGTCCTGGCGCGCGACCCACTGCACCGGAAAGCGCAGCGCGTCGCCGCTCGCCTGCTCGACTTGCAGCGCCTCCAGCACGTCGAGCAGCGGCTCGCCCGCGTACCACGGCATCTTCTCGCTCGCGCTCACGATGTTGTCGCCCTTCAGCGCCGACACCGGCACGAAGCGCACGTTCGCGATGCCGAGCTGGCGCGCGAGCGTCACATACGCGTCGCGGATCTCGTTGAAGCGCGCTTCGCTGTAGTCGACGAGATCCATCTTGTTGATCGCGACGATCACGTGCGGCAGGCCGAGCAGCTTCACGATCGCGCTGTGACGCTTCGTCTGCGGCAGCAGTTGCGCGACGCCCTTGTCGAGCGTGATGCGCGTCGCGTCGATCAGGATGATCGCCGCGTGCGCGGTCGACGCGCCCGTCACCATGTTGCGCGTGTACTGCTCGTGGCCCGGCGTGTCGGCAATGATGAACTTGCGCTTCGCGGTCGCGAAGTAGCGGTACGCGACGTCGATCGTGATGCCCTGCTCGCGCTCGGCTTCGAGGCCGTCGGTGAGCAGCGACAGGTCGATCTCGTCGCCGACCGTGCGCTTGTTCTTCGCGCGCGACAGCGCGGACAGCTGGTCGGACAGCACGGCCTTGCTGTCGTACAGCAGGCGGCCGATCAGCGTGCTCTTGCCGTCGTCGACGCTGCCCGCGGTGATGAAGCGAAGCACGCCGAGGTCTTCAGGCTGATGCGCAGGTTGTTCAATGCGGCTCATGTGAATCGTTCCTCGTGTGCATGCTTCAGAAATAACCTTGCTTCTTGCGCTGTTCCATCGCCGCTTCGGACGTCTGGTCGTCCATCCGCGTCGCGCCGCGCTCCGTGATTTCCGTCACGGCCGTTTCCGCGATGATCTTCTCGACCGTGTCCGCGTCGCTTTCGACCGGGCACGTGCAGCTGATGTCGCCGACCGTGCGAAAACGCACGAGCGCCGTTTCGCTCGACTCGCCGTCGCGCATCGGCGTGAGCGGCGTGACCGGCACGAGCAGGCCGTTGCGGCGCACGATCTCGCGCTGGTGCGCGTAGTAGATCGACGGCAGTTCGAGCTTCTCGCGCTCGATGTATTGCCACACGTCGAGTTCGGTCCAGTTCGAGATCGGGAACACGCGCAGGTGCTCGCCGTTGTGCAGACGCGCGTTGTAGAGGCTCCACAGTTCGGGGCGCTGCGCCTTCGGGTCCCACTGGCCGAATTCGTCGCGAAACGAGAAGATGCGCTCTTTCGCGCGCGCCTTCTCTTCGTCGCGGCGCGCGCCGCCGATCATCGCGGTGTAGCCGTGCTGCTCGATCGTCTCGAGCAGCGTGACGGCCTGCGCCGCGTTGCGCGAATCGGTCTCGCGACGCAGACGCACGGTGCCGCGCCTGATCGAATCCTCGACGTGGCCGACCACGAGTTGCGCGCCGATTTCAGCCGCGCGGCGATCGCGGAAGTCGATCACTTCCTCGTAGTTGTGACCGGTGTCGATGTGCACGAGCGGGAACGGCAGCGACGTCCTGCGGTTCGCGCCGAGGCCGAACGCCTTCAGCGCGAGCGCCAGCACGACGACCGAATCCTTGCCGCCCGAGAACAGCAGCGCGGGCTTGCTGCACTCGGCAACGAGTTCGCGCAGGATGTGAATCGACTCGGCTTCGAGCCAGTCCAGGTGGTCCATCTGGTTCGCGCTCACGTGAAGCGGCACATTTTCAACGGATTCGAGCGTCGAGCTCATGTTCGGGTCCTTCGTCTGAATCTGTGCCGCGGATTGAGCGGAACAGAATACTGGCTTTCGAAGATGCGCGCGAAACGCGCGCGCATCGATTGCGGATTCAGTTTGCCGGCTGGGCGGTGTCGGCTTCGGCATCGGCGCCGCCGGTCTCGACCACGACCGGAATCGCCGAAATCGCCGTGATGTGCAGCCCGCATTCCTTCGTATCGCGGGACTCCCACCACCAGCGTCCGGCGCGGCTGTCCTCGCCGGGGCGCACCGCGCGCGTACACGGCTCGCAGCCGATGCTCGGATAGCCGCGCGCATGCAGCGGATTCACCGGCACGTCGAACGCACGCAGATACGCCCACACGTCGGCCTCGGTCCAGTCCGCGAGCGGATTGAACTTCGCGATGTCGCGCGCGCCGTCGCGCTCTTCCTCGTGCAGTTCCGCGCGCGTCACCGACTGCTCGCGGCGCTGGCCGGTCACCCACGCGCTCACGTCGGCGAGCGCGCGGTTCAACGGCTCGACCTTGCGGATCTCGCAGCAGCGCTTGCGCAGATCGATGCTCTCGTAGAACGCGTTCAGCCCGTGCGTGCCCACGTATTCGTCGACGGCGGCCGCCTGAGGATGAAACTGCTCGATCTCGTAGCCATAGCGCTCGCGCACGCGGTCGAGCATGCCGAGCGTTTCCGCGTGCAGCCGGCCGGTGTTCAGCGAGAAAATGCCGATCTTCACACCGCGCGACAGGATCGCATGCGTGAGCACCATGTCCTCGGCCGCGAGGCTGCTCGCGAGCTTCACGTTCGAATGGCGCGCGGCGATCGAATCGAGCAGCGCATCGAGACGCTCGATCTTCGCCGCGAATCCGGGCGTCAACGGCTGCGTGCTGCTCATGCTGCAACCCGGCGGCGGAACAGCGGATCCGGTTCGTCGAACGCACCCTGGTACTGCACGGTGAACTCGGTGAACGCCTTCAGCGCGTCGTGGATGTCCTTGTCCGCGCGCACCGCGTACGCGTCGAAGCCGCAGCGTCCGTAAAAGCGCAACTGATCGCGCAGCACGTCGCCGATCGCGCGCAATTCGCCGTGGTAGCCGTAGCGCTCGCGCAGCAGCCGCGCGATCGAATAGCCGCGGCCGTCGCGAAACACCGGGAAGTCCACCGCGATCAGCGCGATGCGTTCGAAGTCGTTCGCGAGGTCGGCCGGCTCGCTGTCCGGCGCGAGCCACACGCCGATCGCGTCGCGCCCCTTCGCGGCGACGAGCGCGTCGCGCGAAGCCTGCCACAGCGCGAGCGGCACGATCACGTTGCCCGCGGGCAGCGCGGCGACATCCGGCAGCGCGCCGTCTTCGGCGGGCCGCACGACGGTCCACGAATCTTCGACGACAGCGCGGTTTTTGATAATCAACGTCATGTTCCAGAATCCTCGTTGTCGTGCTTTACGCGTGGGCCGGCTGGCGCGACGCGTACACGCGCTCCTTGAACGGCGCGAGGCCGATGCGGTCGTACGTGTCGATGAAGCGCTCGCCGTCGATGCGGTGCTCGACGAACGTGTCGATCACCTTCTGCACGACGTCCGGCATTTCATCCGCGGAGAACGACGGTCCGATCACGCGGCCAAGACGCGCGCCGTTGGCGCCCGTGCCCTGCTCGCCGCCGAGCGACACCTGGTACCACTCCGAGCCGTCCTTGTCGACGCCGAGCACGCCGATGTTGCCGACGTGATGGTGACCGCACGAGTTCATGCAGCCCGAGATGTTCAGCGACACGTCGCCGAGGTCGTACACGTAGTCGAGGTTGTCGAAGCGCTCCTGGATTGCCTGCGCGATCGGGATCGACTTCGCATTCGCGAGCGAGCAGAAGTCGCCGCCCGGGCACGCGATGATGTCGGTCAGCAAGCCGATGTTCGCGGTGCCGAAGCCTTGGGCCTTCGCCGCTTCCCACAGCTCGTACAGGTCGCGCTTTTTCACGTCGGCGAGAATCAGGTTCTGCTCGTGCGACACGCGGATCTGGCCGAACGAATAGCGGTCCGCCCAGTCGGCGACGGCTTCCATCTGCTGGTCGGTCGCGTCGCCGGGCGCGACGCCGTTCGGCTTCAGCGACAGCGTGACCGACGCATAGCCCGCGACGCGGTGCGGGCGCACGTTGCGCTCGACCCAGCGCGCGAACGCGCGGTTTTCGAGCAGATGCTTTTCGTACGACGCGTCGGTGTCCGGCAGCCTGTCGTAAGCGGGCGGCGCGAAGCACTGCGTCACGCGGTCGACTTCGGCTTGCGTGAGCGTCGACGGACCGTCCTTCAGGTGCTGCCATTCCTCTTCGACCTGCTGCGCGAACTTCTCCGGCGACAGCGCCTTCACGAGAATCTTGATCCGCGCCTTGTACAGGTTGTCGCGACGGCCGTAGCGGTTGTACACGCGCAGCACGGCCTCGCAGTAGGTGAGCAGGTGCTGCCACGGCAGATCGCGCTTGATGATCGCGCCGATCAGCGGCGTGCGGCCGAGACCGCCGCCCGCGAGGATCGACGCAACCACTTCGCCGCGCTCGTTGCGATCGAGATACACGCCGAGGTCGTGGATCTGCACGGCCGCGCGGTCCTGCTTCGAGCCGGACACGGCGATCTTGAACTTGCGCGGCAGCCACGCGAATTCGGGGTGGAACGTCGACCACTGACGCAGGATCTCGGCCCACGGACGCGGATCGACGATCTCGTCGGGCGCGACGCCCGCGAACTGGTCGGCGGTGATGTTGCGGATGCAGTTGCCCGACGTCTGGATGCCGTGCATCTGCACCGACGCGAGCTTCGCGAGGAGCTCGGGCGTCTCTTCGAGCTTGATCCAGTTGTACTGGATGTTCGAGCGCGTCGAGAAGTGGCCGTAGCCGCGATCGTGCTCGCGCGCGATGCGGCCGAGCATCCGCAGCTGGTCGCTGCGCAGGTTGCCGTACGGAATCGCGATGCGGTGCATGTACGCGTGACGCTGCATGTACAAGCCGTTCTGCAGGCGCAGCGGGCGGAACTCTTCTTCGCTCAATTCGCCCGACAGCCGGCGGCGGACCTGGTCGCGGTATTGCGCGACGCGTTCGTCGACGATGGTCTGGTCGTACTGATCGTATTGGTACATTCGGGGACCCCAGGTTGTATCACTTGCGACGTTCCGGCTGCGCCGCGCTCCGAGCGGATTTGCCACCGCGCATCGCCGGCTGGGCAGCTTTCGCCCGGCCGTCATTTGCTAATGACAAATACAGATATCCATATTGGAAAAGTTGGGGGAATCGTAATAAACTCCCCTTAGATCTCAAACGACTAAAAAATTCTTTTAATATGCAAATGGGTTATAAATGAACCTCCACCAGTTTCGGTTCGTGCGCGAGGCCGTCCGGCAGAACTTCAATCTGACAGAAGCGGCCAAGGCGCTGTATACCAGTCAGCCGGGCGTTTCGAAAGCGATCATCGAGCTGGAAGACGAGCTTGGGGTCGAAATCTTTACCCGCCACGGCAAGCGCGTGCGCTCGCTGACGGAGCCCGGCCGCCTCATTCTGTCATCGGTCGAGCGGATCCTGCAGGAAGTCGAGAGCCTGAAGCGCGTCGGCAAGGACTACGCCGCCCAGGACCAGGGCAACCTGACGATCGCCGCCACGCACACGCAGGCGCGGTACTCGCTGCCGGGCGCCATCGCGGAATTCAAGCGGCGTTTCCCGAAAGTGCATCTTTCGATCCTGCAGGGCAGCCCGACCCAGGTCGCCGAGATGGTGCTGCACGATCAGGCGGACCTCGCGATCGCGACCGAGGCGATCTCTACGTACAAGGAACTGGTGTCGCTGCCGTGCTTCACCTGGCACCATGTCGCGGTGACGCCGGCCGACCACCCGCTCGCCGAGCGCAAGCCGCTGTCGCTCGACGATCTCGCGCAGTATCCGCTGATCACCTATGACAACGCGTTCGCGGGCCGCACGAAGATCAACGAGGCGTTCCGGCTGCGCGGCCTGTCGCCGGACATCGTGCTCGAAGCGATCGACGCCGACGTGATCAAGACCTACGTCGAACTCGGGATGGGCGTGGGGCTGCTCGCCGACATCGCATTCAACGCCGAGCGCGATCGCCATCTGCGCGCGGTGCCGGTCGGCCATCTGTTCGGCAGCAACGTGACGCGCGTCGCGCTCAAGCAGGGCGCGTACCTGCGCAGCTATGTGTATACGCTCGTCGAGCTGCTGTCGCCGAGCCTGAACCGCAAGCTGATCGAACAGGCGCTCAAGGGCGACCACGAAAGCTACGAGCTTTGAGTGCGCCCTCGCAGCCTTCTCTCACCGGGGCCGCCGCGGCTTTGTACCGACAACAAACCCTGTTCATTCCTGCTGGAGACCATCGATGATGCACCCCCCGTTCCTGCGCCCGCTCGTTGCGGCGGCGGCGCTCGCCTGCCTCGGCGTCGCCGGCGTCGCGCACGCCGACCTGAAGGTCGGCATCGACCTGTCGAGCACCGGGCCCGCCGCCGCGATCGGGATCACGAGCAAGAACGCGATGCTGATGTGGCCGAACACGATCGCCGGCCAGAAGGCCGACTACATCGTGCTCGACGACGGCTCGGACCCGGGCGCGGCCGTGCGCAACATCCGCAAGCTGATCGACGAGGACCACGTGGACGTGATCGTCGGTCCGAACATCACGCCGGCCGCGCTCGCGGCGCTCGATCCGGTCGCGCAGAGCAGGACGCCGATGATCACGCTGATCGGCTCGGCGTCCGTGGTCGAGCCGCAGCAGGGGCCGCGCGTGTGGGCGTACAAGATGGCGCAGACCGACAGCGCGATGGCCGAAGTGATGACTCGCTACATGGCGAATCACAACGTGAAGACGGTGGGCTTCATCGGCTTCGCGGACAGCTACGGCGACAGCTGGCTCAACGCGTTCACGACGTTCGCCGCGCTTCGGCACATCCAGGTGGTCTCGACCGAGCGCTTCAACCGCACCGACGCGAGCGTGACCGGCCAGGTGCTGAAGGTGATGGCCGCGAAGCCCGATGCGGTGCTGATCGCGGGCGCCGGCACGCCGACGGTGCTGCCGCAGCGCACGCTGGTCGAACGCGGCTTCAAGGGCCCGATCTACCAGACGCACGGCATCGCGACGCCGGAGTTCATCAAGCTTGGCGGCAAGGACGTGGAAGGCACGCTGTTCCCGACGCAGCCGGTGGTCGTCGCGCGCACGCTGCCCGCCGACCATCCGTCGAAGCGCGCGGCGCTGTCGTTCGTCGACGCGTACGAGGCGAAATACGGCCCGGGCTCGGTCACGCAATTCGCCGGCGACGCGGCCGGCGTGTACCCGCGGCTGCAGGACGCGGTGGGCCGCGCGCTGAAGACCGCGCAGCCGGGCACCGACGCGTTTCGCATCGCGCTGCGCGACGAACTGGAACACGCGCACGAACTCGTGGTGCCGAACGGCGTGGTCAACACGACCGCGAAGGACCACGTCGGGCTCGACCAGCGCGCGAGCGTGATGGGCGTGGTGCGCGGCGGGAAGTTCGTTTATTTGGGCCAGTAGCGGGGAAGCGGCGCGGGCCGCGGGCTTCGGCGCTCAGTCCCGGGGCCAGCGCTGCGCGCCGTGCAGCACGCGCAATACGCGCAACCGGTCGGCCAGAATTGCGTAGACAACGACGAACGGCGTCTCGCTGATCACCAGTTCCCGCGTGCCCGCCACCCGCCCGAGCCGGCCGAGTTGCGGAAACCGGCCCAGCAACTGAACCTGCTCGGCGATGCGACCGTCGATCAATTCGGCGGCACGCGGGTTCTCTGCCTCGGCGAAGTCGAAGATCGCATCGCGCTCGGCAACGGCGCGTGCGGACCACTCGACCTTCAAGCTTTTGTCCCGCCGCCGGTGCCGCCGGTGCCGCCAGTGCCCCCGTCGCTCCCACCGGCGGCCCGCCGCGCCGCCGCGCGCCGCGCGGCGAAGCGCGCTTCGACTTCGTCCGCCGCGATCGCGGGCCGCGGGTCCTCCAGCGCTTCGCGCACCTTTGCGCGAAACCATGCGTCGTACACCTCCGGATCGACGGTGAAGTCGAACGGCAGCGCACCCTCGTTCGCGATCCGTGTGAGCAGGATCCGCACCGCGTCGGACACCGTCAGCCCCATGTGGTCGAGCACGGCCGCCGCGCGCTCCTTCAATGCCGGATCGATTCGTACCTGGACCAATGCGCTCGCCGTCATGACCATGCTCCTGTGTTTATGCGTGGATGAGGCGATATCGTAATTCAACTGCATGACGTTTTGCACGGTTTGCCCTCGGGAAAGTTGATGGGGATACCTGAAGTGTGCCCGGGGCAATGCGCGTTGTTCAGTCGTCCGTCCGGCTAACGAAGCGGCTGCCACGCACCGTCGGCCGCGCTGCTCGCGAGCACCGCCGAAATGAAGCGCAGGCCGTCGACGCCGTCGTCGACCGTCGTCAGGAGCCGGCTCTCGGGCGGCGGCGGCTCGCCCGCCTCGATCGCGCAGATCTGCAGCGCTGCATCGCGATACAGCTGCGCGAACGCCTCCAGATACCCCTCCGGATGCCCCGCCGGCACCCGCGTCGCGTGCTGCGCGGCCGCGCCCGCAACGCGCGCGCGCGTGAGCCGCACCGACGCCCCGCCTTGCGGCGTGAACCACAGCTCGTTCGGATCCTCCTGGTCGAACGCGAGGCTCGCCTTCGTGCCGAACACCCTCAGGCGCAGCGCGTTCTCCGCGCCGCTCGCCACCTGGCTTGCCCACAGCATCCCGCGCGCGCCGTCCTCGTAGCGCAGCATCGCCTGCACGTGATCGTCCAGACGCCGCCCCGCGACGAACGTATGCACGTCCGCCGACACCGCCGCCGGCACGAGCCCGCTGACGAACGCCGCCAGCTGGTACGCGTGCGTGCCGATGTCGCCGAGACATCCGGCCGGCCCGGCGAGCGCCGGATCGGTGCGCCACGCGGCCTGCCGGTTCGCCCCTTCCTGTTCGATCGGCCGGCCGAGCCAGTCCTGCGCGTACTCCACCTGCACGATGCGCACGTCGCCGATCGCGCCCGTCTCGATCATCTGCCGCGCGTGCCGCACGAGCGGATAGCCGGAATACGTATGCGTGAGCGCGAACAGGCGCCCGGCCTCGCGAGCGTGCTTCGCGAGCGCCTCGCCCTCTTCGAGCGACACCGCAAGCGGCTTGTCGCAGATCACGTGGATCCCTGCGTCGAGAAACGCATGCGCGACCGGCGCGTGCAGATGGTTCGGCGTGACGATCGCCACCGCGTCGATGCCGTCGTCGCGCGAGCCCTCGACGCGCGCCATCTCGCGCCAGTCGGCGTAGCTGCGAGCCAGGCCGATCGCTTCCGCGCTCGCCTGCCCGCGCGCGGCATCCGACGACAGCACGCCCGCGACGAGGTCGAAACAGTCGTCGAGCCGTGCGGCGATCCGGTGCACGGCGCCGATGAACGCGCCCTGCCCGCCGCCGACCATCCCGAGCTTCAGCTTCCGTGTCATAGCTCGCTCCTGTTGTCCAGCGATACGCCGCCCGTCCTGACGCGGCGCTCAGATGCCGAGCACCCCGCGCAGCCGCGCGCGATCGACGCCGCTGCCCGCGAAGTCGTCGAACGCACGGTCCGCGACGCGGATGATGTGCCGCCGGATGAAATCGACCCCCTCGCGCGCGCCGTCCAGCGGATGCTTCAGCGCGCATTCCCATTCGAGCACCGCCCAGCCCGCATAGTCGTACTGCGCTAGCTTCGAGAAGATCGCGCCGAAGTCGACCTGCCCGTCGCCGAGCGAGCGAAAGCGCCCCGCGCGTTCGACCCATCCGCCATAGCCGCCGTAGACGCCCTGCCGGCCGTCGGGCCGGAATTCGGCGTCCTTGACGTGGAACGCCTTGATGCGCGCGTGATAGCGGTCGACGAATGCGAGGTAGTCGAGCTGCTGCAGGACGAAGTGACTCGGGTCGTACAGGATGTTCGCGCGCGGATGGTCGTCGACGGCCGCGAGAAAACGCTCGAACGTGACGCCGTCGTGCAGGTCCTCGCCCGGATGCAATTCGTAGCAGACATCGACGCCGGCCGCACCGAATGCGTCGAGAATCGGCCGCCAGCGTCGCGCGAGTTCCTCGAATCCCGCTTCGACGAGACCCGCCGGACGCTGCGGCCACGGATACAGATACGGCCACAGCAGCGCGCCGGAAAACGTCGCGTGCGTCGTGAGCCCGAGCCGCTCCGACGCGCGCGCCGCGAGCTTCATCTGCCCGATCGCCCACGCGGTGCGCGCGTCGCGGTCGCCGCGCACGTGCGGCGCGGCGAAGCCGTCGAACAGCGCGTCGTACGCCGGATGCACGGCGACCAGCTGGCCCTGCAGATGCGTCGCGAGTTCGGTGATCGCGACGCCCGCGTCGTCCGCGACGCGGCGCAGCTCGTCGCAGTAAGTCTGGCTCGACGCCGCCTGTTCGAGATCGATCAGCCGCGGATCGGCCGGCAGCTGCACGCCGGTGTAGCCGAGCTGCCCGGCCCATGTCGCGAGGTGCGCGAAGTCGTCGAACGGCGCATCGTCGCCGACGAACTGCGCGAGAAAGATCGCGGGTCCCTTGATGGTTTTCATCGCACGAAAGTCCTCCGTTTTTTGCGCCCGCGCGCATCGCGACGCGGGCGCTGTGCACGCACGGCGCACTTGCCGCTTCGCGCGCCGCGACCGTCTACCCGTCTACCCGGCTCGGAACGAAGTCAGAACGGAGAGTCGGGGAAGTAGAACTGCCTCGCGTTTTCTCTCGTGATCAGCATCGACGGGATGATCGTCGTCGGCGGCAGCGCCTCGCCCTTCAGACGCGACTCGGCGGTCAGCTTCACCGCGTCGTAGATGAACTTCGGCGAGTACGACACGTCCGCCTGGATCCGCGCGTCGCCGTCCATCACGCGCTTGACCATGTCCTTCGAGCCCGCGCCGCCGAACACCACCTTGATGTCGTTGCGCTTCGCCTGATCGATCGCCTTCAGCACGCCGACGGCCATGTCGTCGTCGGCGGCCCACACCGCGTCGATGTGCTTGAAGCGCGTCAGGTAGTCCTGCATCGTGCGGAACGCGTCGTCGCGGTTCCAGTTCGCGTATTTCGCATCGAGAATCCTGATGTCCGGATGCGCCTTCAGCACGCCGGTGAACGCGGTCCAGCGTTCGTTGTCGAGCGTCGTCGGAATGCCGCGCAGCGCGACGATGTCGCCTTTGCCGTTCAGCGCCTTCACCAGATACTCGGCGGGAATCCGGCCGAACGCGGTGTTGTCGCCGGCGACGTACGCGTCCTGCGCACTCGTATCGGTGAGGCCGCGATCGACGACCGTCACGTACACGCCTTTCTTCTTCACCTGCGCGACCGGCTGCGTGAGCGACGCCGATTCGTACGGGAAGATCACGAGCGCGTTGATGTGATTGACGCTCACGAGGTCCTGCAGCTGGTTCGCCTGATCCGATGCATTCGCGGCGGTCTTCACGATCACCTTCAGGTCGGGATGCGCTTTCTCGAGGTCGGTCTTCGCCTTGTTCGCCCACCAGACGATGCCGCCCGTGAAACCGTGGTCGGCGGTCGGAATCGCGACGCCGAGCGTCACCTTGTCTTCGGCCCGCGCGACGCCCGCGCCGAGCGTCGCCGCGACGCCGAGCGCGAGCGCGCACAGGCCGAGCCGCTTGATCCATCTTCCGCCGTCGGTTTGCGTGTGGTTCTGCATGATGCTGTCTCCTGGTTGCGGACGCCGCGCGCCCGTCGATGTGGATAGTTCGCCGCCTGGTTCTTCGCCTTCGTTCTTCACCTTCCGCTGGCTGCCCGATGCCGGCTGCCGCCCCTTCGCACTGCGTTGCTGCCCGACCGCCTGCCGCTACCGCCGCCCGCGCTGCAGAAACGCGACCGCGATGATCGCGACGCCCTGCACCGCTGCGTTCAGATACACGCTGATGATGCTGGTGAGATTGAGGATGTTCGCGATCACCGACAGCAGCACCGCGCCGACGACGGTGCCCGACACGCGCCCTTCGCCGCCCTTGAGCGCCGTGCCGCCGACGACCACCGCCGCGATCGCTTCGAGTTCCCACAACAGGCCGGTGGTCGGCGTCGCGGACCCGAGGCGCGGCACGTACAGCACCGTCGCCACGCCGACGCACATGCCGAGCAGCACGTAAGTCGCGGCCTTCACGCGATCGACGCGGATCGCCGCATAACGCGCGACCTGCTCGTTCGAGCCGATCGCCTGCACGTGGCGGCCGAACGCAGTGCGGTTCAGGATCAGCGCGCCGCCGGCCGCGACCGCTGCGAACACCCACACGGGCACCGGCACGCCGAAGAGACTCGCGTAATAGACGGGTCCGTAAAGATCGGACAGGTTGTTCTGCAGCGTCAGCGCGCCGCCGTCCGCGAGCCACGTGAGCACCGAGCGGAAGATGCCGAGCGTGCCGAGCGTCACGATGAACGGCTCGATGCGACCCTTCGTGATCAACAGACCGTGCGCGAGCCCGAACGCCGCGCCGAGCACGAGCGCGAGCGCGATGCCGGTCGCGACGATCGCAAGCGGCGCGAACGCATGGCCACCGACGCCGTTCGCCATCCCGTTCATCGTCCAGATCATCGCGCCGGCGATCAGCGCGGCCATCGAGCCGACCGACAGGTCGATGCCGCCCGAGATGATCACGAACGTCATTCCGACCGAGATGATCCCGATGAACGACGTGCGCGTGAGCACGTTCAGCAGGTTGTCGGCGGTTGCGAAGTCGCGGTTCAGCAGCGTGCCGAGCACGCAGAGCAGGATCAATCCGGCGAGCGGACCGACGCTGCCGAGCAGGCTCGCAAGCGAACTCGCGCGGCGACGCGCGCCGCCGCCCGCTTCAGTGGGTACCGGTTGCATGGGCGATCAGCTCCTCTTCGCTCAGTTGGTCGCGTCCGAGCGTCGCGACGAGCCGTCCGGCGCGCATCACCGCGACGCGATGCGCGAGCCCGATCAGCTCGATCAGCTCCGACGAAATCACGATGACCGCGCGTCCCGACGCCGCGAGCCGCTGGATCAGAAAATAGATATCGCGTTTCGCGCCGACATCGACGCCGCGCGTCGGCTCGTCGAGCACGATCACGCGCGGGTCCGGCTGCAGGAACTTCGCGAGCGCGAGCTTCTGCTGGTTGCCGCCGGACAGCATCCGCGCGCGGCCCGCGAGGTCGCCGGTGCGAATGCCGTATTCGTGCACCGCGTTTTCGAGCGCGCGGCGCGCGGCTTTCAGGTCGATCAGCGGCGAGCCGTAGCGCTCCAGCGTCATCAGCGTCAAGTTGTCCTGCAGATTCAGGTTCATGTGCAGCCCCTTGCCCTTGCGATCCTCGCTCAGATACGTGAGGCCTTCGCGCATCGCGTCGCGCGGGTGCTTCAGATGCACTTGCCGCCCGCCGATCTCGATCGTCCCCGCGGTGTGCCGGCGCAGCCCGAGGATCGCCTCGAACGCCTCGGTGCGCCCCGCGCCGACGAGCCCCGCGAAGCCGAGCACCTCGCCCGCGCGCACCTCGAAGCTCAGGTTCTCGACCCAGCCCGGCACCGTGAGGCCGGTCACTTTCAGCGCGACCGGCGCGTTTTGCGGCGCGTCGCCCTTCTCGGGGAACATGTCCGACACGTCGCGCCCCACCATCAGGTTCGCCATCTGCAAACGCGTGAGCGCGGCCGTCGGACTCGCGGCGACGAAGCGGCCGTCGCGCATCACGACGACGTCGTCGGTGATCCGCTCGACCTCGTCGAGCTTGTGCGAGATGTACACGATCGTCACGCCGTCGGCGCGCAGTCTCGCCATCAGCGCGAAGAGGCGCTCCGTCTCGGTCGGCGTGAGCGTCGCGGTCGGCTCGTCCATGATCAACAGCCGCGCGCGGCGCGACAGCGCCTTCGCGATCTCGACGAGCTGCTTCTCCGCGACGATCAGGTCGCGCACCTTCGTATCCGGGTCGCGCGCGAGGCCGACCTCGGCCAGCAGTTGGCGCGCGTCGCGGCGCATCGCAGCGTCGTCGAGCAGCAGTCCGCGCCGACGCTCGTGGCCGAGAAAGATGTTCTGCGCGATCGTCAGATGCTCGGCGAGATTGAATTCCTGGTGGATCAGCACGATGCCGGCGCGCTCCGCGTCGCGCGAGCCGACGAAGCGGCACGCATGGCCGTCGACGATCAGCTCGCCGCCGGTGGGCGCCTCGTAGCCCGCGAGGATCTTCATCAGCGTGGACTTGCCCGCGCCGTTCTCGCCGACGAGCCCATGAATGCGCGCCGGCGCCAGCTCGAAGCTGACGCCGTGCAGCACCCGCACCGGGCCGAAGTCCTTGCGGATCTCGTTGAAACCGACGGCGACGCTCATCGGCGGCCGTACCTCCTCGCTCGTTGTTTGCTGACTGCGAAAGCGCGCCCGCCGCTCACGCACTGCCCCTCACCACCAGCCGATGCGGCAGCAGCACGCCCGGCACCTGCGCGCGCGGATCGGCAAGACGCTGCAACAGCAGCCGCGCCGCGGTCTCGCCGAGTTCGCGCATCGGCTGCGCGATCGTCGTGAGTGGCGGATAGACCTGCGCGGACAGCGCGAGGTCGTCGAAGCCGACCACCGCGACGTCTTCCGGCACGCGCCGCCCGACGCTGCGCAGACCGTTGATCACGCCGATCGCGAGCGTGTCCGACACCGCGAAGATCGCGTCCGGCGCGTCGGCGGCGGCGCCGCTCGCGGGCTGCATCAGCGCGGCGCCGGCGCGCGCGCCCGCGTCGTAGTCGAGGCAGTGCACGTTCACGCGCCACGCGTCGCGCGCGTCGACGCCCGCTTGCGCGAGCGCGTCGCAATAGCCGTCGCGCCGCTGCCGCGCATACAGGTACTGCTCGTCCGAGTTGATCAGCGCGATCCGGCGGCGGCCGCGCGCGATCAGGTGGCGCACCGCGTCGCCCGCCGCGCGATAGTTGTCGATGCCGACGTACGGCACGCCGGCCGACGGATCGAACTCGCAGCACGCAACCCACGGCAGCGCCGCCGATTCGGCCGCCAGTCCGGTGACGAGCGCGTGCTGCACCGTCGCCGGGTCGAGGCAGATCGCGCCGTCCGCGCGACGCCGCCGCAGCAGGTCGAAGTAGCTGCGCTCGCGGCCCTCGTCCGCGCCGGTGTCGCACAGCAGCATGAAGTAGCCGTGCTGGCGCGCGAGCGCGTCGATTCCGCGGACGATCTCCGCATAGAACGGGTTGCCGAAGTCCGGCACCATCGTCAGCAAGAGGCGGCTCTCGGCCGTGCGCAGGTTGCGCGCGAGTTCGTTCACGCGATAGCCGCTCGCCTCGATCTCGGCGAGCACGCGCCTGCGCGTCTCGGGCCGCACGTTCGCGTGACCGTTCAGCACGCGCGACACCGTCGCCACCGACACGCCGACGCGCTTCGCGACGCCGGTAATCGAACTGCCGCGCGCGCTCGCCGCACCCGTTGCGGGCGGCGGCGCGGCAGATTTTCGATCGGTCGGCGGCAGCGACATGGCGAGCGAGCGGATCAAGCGGAGCGTTCGGGATGTAATCGATTACAGTCCGGCTCGCGGCAAACTGCAAGGTCGCCGACGTCAGGACAAACACTGATCCGAAGGCTCGCATTGCGGCCGCCGACCGCGGCGCGGCATCCGGAACCGCTTTGATACAATCGCAAGGTTGCGCGAGCGACGCCTCGACCCGAATCCGAACCATAACGCCGAGTCACCATGAACATCGAACAAGCGCGTTTCAACATGATCGAACAGCAAATCCGGCCCTGGGAAGTGCTCGACCAGGACGTGCTGAATCTGCTGTCGATCGTCAAGCGTGAGCATTTCGTCCCCGAGGTGTATCGCGAGCTTGCGTTCGCCGACCTCGAAGTCCCGCTGCCGAACGGCCAGCACATGCTGGCGCCGCGCGTCGAAGCGCGCGTGTTGCAGGAACTGACGATCAAGAAGCACGAAACCGTGCTGGAAATCGGCGCCGGCTCGGGTTACATGGCCGCGCTGCTCGCCCATCGGGCACAGCAGGTGCTGACCGTCGAGATCGATCCGGAACTGGCGGCGTTCGCGCGCGCGAACCTGTCGAAGAACGGCGTGGTGAACGCCGAGGTCGCGCAGGGCGACGGCTCGCGCGGCTGGGCCGCGGCCGCGCCTTACGACGCGATCTGCGTGTCCGGCGGACTGCCGGTCGTGCCGCAGCAGTTGCTCGAACAACTGAAGGTCGGCGGGCGTCTTGCCGCGTTCGTCGGCACCGCGCCGGTGATGGAAGCGCAGATCATCACGCGCATCGACGACAAGCAATATCGCATTGCGACCGTGTTCGAAACGTATGTCGAGCCGCTGACGAACGCGATCCAGCCGCCGCGTTTCCGGTTTTAACCCTACGGTGGGCGCGCGCCGCGTCCACCCCGACACTGAGTCTTATCGATGCAGAACCTGACCGCCCCCGCCCTCGCCGAATGGCTCGCCGACTCGTCGCGCGCCGCGCCCGTGCTGCTCGACGTGCGCGAGCCGTGGGAAATCCAGACCGCGCAGATCGCGGGCAGCGTATCGATTCCGATGCGCGACATCCCTGCGCGCAGCGAAGAACTCGACGACGACGCGCAGATCGTCTGCGTGTGTCACCACGGCGCGCGCAGCGCGCAGGTCGCGATGTTCCTCGAATCGCGCGGCTTCACGAAGGTGTTCAACCTGCAAGGCGGGATCGACGCGTGGTCGCGTCAGGTCGATCCGTCGGTGCCGATGTACTGATTAAAGATCGCCGATCGCCGATCGCGCGTGAAAAATAAAAGGCGCAGCATTCGCTGCGCCTTTTTCTTTTACGTCACCCGTCACTCCACTTCCTTCAGCACCTGCGCAACGGTCGAGAAGATCTCGTCGATCTGCGCGTGGTCCACGATCAACGGCGGCGAGAACGCGAGGATGTCGCCGGTATAGCGCGTCAGCACGCCCTTCTGATAGCAGCGCACGAACACTTCGTACGCGCGCGCGCCCGGCGCGCCTTCGCGTGACTGCAGCTCGACGCCGCCCACGAGCCCGAGATTGCGCACGTCGATCACATGGCGCTCGCCGCGCAGCTTGTGGATCGCCGCTTCGAATACCGGCGCCATCTTCGCGGCCCGCTCGAAAAGCCCTTCGCGTTCGTACAGGTCGATCGTCGCGCACGCGGCGGCGACCGCGACCGGATGCGCCGAGTACGTGTAGCCGTGGAACAGCTCGATGCCGGCCGGCGCGCCGTCGACGATCGTGTCGTGAATGCGCTTGCTCGCCGCCACCGCGCCGAGCGGCGCGGCCGCGTTGTTCGTGCCTTTCGCCATCGTCAGCAGGTCCGGCGTCACGCCGAAGTACGTCGCCGCGAACGGTGCGCCGAGCCGCCCCCAGCCGGTGATCACCTCGTCGAAGATCAGCAGGATGCCGTGCCGGTCGCAGATCTCGCGCAGCCGTTGCAGATAGCCCTGCGGCGGAATCAGCACGCCGGTCGAGCCGGCGACCGGCTCGACGATCACCGCGGCGATCGTCGACGCGTCGTGCAGCGCGACGAGGCGCTCCAGTTCGTCGGCGAGATGCGCGCCCCACGCGGGCTGCCCCTTCGAGAACGCGGCTTCCTTGAGGTTCAGCGTGTGCGGCAGATGATCGACCGACGGCAGCAACTGCCCCGAAAACGCCTTGCGGTTCGGCGCGATGCCGCCGACCGAGATGCCGCCGAAGCCGACGCCGTGATAGCCGCGCTCGCGGCCGATGAACCGCGTGCGCTGCCCTTCGCCGCGCGCGCGGTGATACGCGAGCGCGATCTTCAGCGCGGTGTCGACCGCCTCCGAGCCCGAGTTCGAAAAGAAGATGTGCTTCAGGTCGCCGGGGGTGTGCTTCGCGATTTTCGTCGCCGCCTCGAACGCCTTCGGGTGGCCCATCTGGAACACCGGCGCGAAGTCCATCTCGGCCGCCTGTGCCTGCACGGCGGCGACGATCTCGTCGCGGCAGTGTCCCGCGTTCACGCACCACAGCCCGGCCGTGCCGTCGAGAATCCGGCGGCCGTCGTGCGACGTGTAGTACATCCCCTTTGCGCTGACGAGGAGCCGCGGCGCGCTCTTGAACTGGCGGTTCGCGGTGAACGGCATCCAGAACGCGGACATGTCGGGCAGGTTCACATCGGACTGGGCGGGACTCGCGCTCATCTGGATCTCCTTCGCGGATCGTGACTGACGGTGGGACAAGGGGGTGGGCCGTGTCGCACCGCGTGCGGGCGACGGGCTATCAGTGTAGGCCCAGTGGCCCCCGCATGCACAACGGTGCAGCGCAGCGAAAACGGGCGCGCACCGCGAGGCGTTGTCGCGCGCAAGGTTGGACGACGCTGCGTCGCGGGGAGCGAGGCCCGACCCCCGTAATGATGTCAGCCAAAGCGTGACGCACTGCGACGAGGCAGCGCGCCAGAAGCGGGCTCGCTCGTGCACCAGTTTCGCTCGTCGCGTCCCGCACGGGGGGCGTGGACGCGCGCGCCGCTGCCTTGCTCGCCGCGTCGGCTCACGCGCCGCGCATACCCGCGATGCACGCTGACCGATTGGCATAGCCCTTGCAGTAATCGCGCTGCAAGACAAGGCAGAAAGACACGTAAAAAACGGGCCGCGCGCGAGCACGATCACCGCGCTGACGACCCGCGAGTTCATCGATCCAACCGTCAAGGGGAAACACATGAAACGTCGTAGTCTGCTGAAACTGGGGACCATGTCCGGCGCGCTCGCGGCGGCGGGACGCATGCCGTTCGCGCGCGCAGCCGAGTCCGGCAGCGGGCCGATCAAGGTCGGCATCCTGCATTCCCTGTCGGGCACGATGGCGATCTCGGAGACGTCGCTGAAAGACACCGCGTTGATGACCATCTCGGACATCAACAAGAGCGGCGGCGTGATGGGGCGGCAGATCGAGCCGGTCGTCGTCGATCCCGCGTCCAACTGGCCGCTGTTCGCCGAGAAAGCGCGGCAGCTGCTCACCCAGGACAAGGTCGCGTGCGTGTTCGGCTGCTGGACGTCGGTGTCGCGCAAGTCGGTGCTGCCGGTGTTCGAGGAACTGAACGGTCTGCTCTACTACCCGGTGCAGTACGAGGGCGAGGAGATGTCGCGCAACGTGTTCTACACGGGCGCGGCGCCGAACCAGCAGGCGATTCCGGCGGTCGAGTATCTGATGAGCGCCGAGGGCGGCGGCGCGAAGCGCTTCTTCCTGCTCGGCACCGATTATGTGTATCCGCGCACGACGAACAAGATCCTGCGCGCGTTCCTGCATTCGAAAGGTGTCGCCGATGCCGATATCCAGGAGGTCTACACGCCGTTCGGGCACAGCGACTATCAGACGATCGTCGCGAACATCAAGACGTTCGCGCAGGGCGGCAAGACGACGGTCGTCTCGACGATCAACGGCGATTCGAACGTGCCGTTTTACAAGGAGCTGGGCAACCAGGGGCTGAAGGCGACCGACGTGCCGGTGGTCGCGTTCTCGGTCGGCGAGGAAGAGCTGCGCGGCATCGACACGAAGCCGCTCGTCGGCCACCTCGCCGCGTGGAATTACTTCATGTCGGTGAAGGGCCCGGCGAACACGAAATTCCGCGAGCAATTCGCGAGCTGGGTGAAGACGCAGGGGCTGCCCGGCGGCGCGAAGCGCGTGACGAACGATCCGATGGAAGCGACGTTCGTCGGCATCCACATGTGGAAGCAGGCGGTCGAGAAGGCCAAGAGCACCGACGTCGACAAGGTGCGCGTCGCGATGATCGGACAGACCGTGGCCGCGCCGTCGGGCTTCACGCTGACGATGGACGGCAACCATCACCTGCACAAGCCGGTGATGATCGGCGAGATTCGCGGCGACGGCCAGTTCAACGTCGTGTGGAGGACGAAGACGGCGATCCGCGCGCAGCCGTGGAGCCCGTTCATCGCCGGCAACGAGAACAAGCCGGATGTGGTGAGCTCGACGGTGCTGCCGTCGCTGCTGCGCCGCTCGCGGGCGGCGTGACCGGATGCACGAGCCGCGGCCGGCGCGATGCGTCGGCGTCGGCTTCGGCTCGCGCGCTCGTCCTTGACGAAGAAGGCCGGCGTTCGCGCGCCGGCCGTCGACTACGAATCTCATCATGCACTCACTGACGAAACCGGCGATGCGCGTCGGCGTTGCTGCGCTGTGCGCGCTCGCGCTGTCGTGCGGGTTCGCGCCGTGCGCGTTCGCGCTCGGGCAAGCCGACGTCGCGCCGCTCGCGGGCGACGACTTCGACGCGAAGTCCGCCGCGATCGACAAGCTGATCGCGACGCACGACGCGGCGTCGCTCGCGCTGCTCAAAGCGCTCGCCGACGACAGCGTCGCCGCGACCGACCAGGGCGAAGTGCTGATCCAGGACGGCGACACCGCGCACGACGCGGCGACGGGCAAGCCGGTCGCCGCCGACGTCGCCGCGAGCGCGCAGTCGATCACGCTGAACAACCTGCTGCGCTCGAAGGTGGCGGGCGCGGTCGCGGGCCTGCAGCTCGCGTCGCCCGACGTCGACACGCGGCGCGCGGCGATTGCCGACCTGCTGAAGAATCCCGATCCGGCGATGAAGCCGTTGATCGACGCGGCCCGCGCGAAAGAGACCGACCCGCGGTTGAAGAAACGCCTCGACACGCTATGGGCGATGACCGCGCTGCACAACCCGGACGCGGCGACGCGTGTCGAAGCGGTGACGCTCGTCGCCGCGCGCCACGATCTCGATACGTATGAACTGCTGCGCCCGCTCGTCGCGAAGAATGCGAGCGGCGCATGGAACGAGCCCGACGCGCGCGTGCGCGAGCTCGCGCAACAAGGCATCGATGCGCTCGACCGCATCCAGCGCCGCAGCCAGATCGCGGGCACGCTGTTCGCCGGGCTGTCGCTCGGCAGCGTGCTGCTGCTCGCGGCGCTCGGCCTTGCGATCACGTATGGCCTGATCGGCGTGATCAACATGGCGCACGGCGAATTCCTGATGATCGGCGCGTACGCGACCTACGTCGTGCAGACGCTCGTGCAGCGTTACGCGCCCGGTGCGTTCGACTGGTATCCGCTCGCCGCGATTCCGGCGTCGTTCGTGGCCGCCGCGCTGGTCGGCCTCGTGATCGAGCGGCTCGTGATCCGCCATCTGTACGGCCGGCCGCTGGAGACGCTGCTGACCACGTTCGGCGTGAGCCTCGTGCTGATCCAGGGCACGCGAATGCTGTTCGGCGCGCAGAACGTCGAAGTCGAGAACCCGTCGTGGATGAGCGGCGGCGTGACCGTGATGCAGAACCTGATCCTGCCGTACAACCGGATCGCGATTCTCGCGTTTTCGCTGATCGTCGTCGGCATCGCATGGGCCGTGCTGACGAAGACGCGCCTTGGCCTCTTCGTGCGCGCGGTCACGCAGAACCGCCGGATGGCCGCGTGCGTCGGCGTGCGCACCGAACGCGTCGACGCGTATGCGTTCGCGTTCGGCGCGGGCATCGCGGGGCTCGGCGGCTGCGCGCTGTCGCAGATCGGCAATGTCGGACCGGACCTCGGGCAGAGCTACATCATCGATTCGTTCATGGCGGTGGTGCTGGGCGGCGTCGGGCAGATCGCGGGGACCGTGATCGGCGGGTTCGGGCTCGGGCTCGTCAGCAAGGCGATCGAGCCGTTCTGGGGCGCGGTGCTCGCGAAGATCGCGGTGCTCGTGCTGATCGTGCTGTTCATCCAGAAGCGGCCACAGGGGCTCTTTGCCCTGAAGGGCCGCAGCGCGGAAATGTGGTGAATAACGACCCCCTTCGCTCCCTGCGGTCGCTGCCCCCCGAGGGGGCGGTCAGCACTCTTGGGGCGGCCCGGCGAGTGCTGACGATGAATGCCCCCCTTCGCTCCCTGCGGTCGCTGCCCCCCGAGGGGGCGGTCAGCACTCTTGGGGCGGCCCGGCGAGTGCTGACGCTGATCAGCTCCCTGCGGTCGATTCGCAAATAGAACGCCCATGACCACCGCCACGACAACCCGCCCCGCCCCGTACGGCTCCCCTGCGCCGCAAGGCAAGTCAGGCGCCGACGACACCTACGCGCTCGGCCTTCCCGCCCGCCCGCCGCTGCTCACGCGCGGCGCGTGGCTCGCGCTGATCGCGCTGATCGTCGCGATCGGCGTCGGCGTGCCGCTCGCCGCGCTCGTGCTGCCGCAGTCGAGCGCGTTCCATCTGTCCGCGTACGCGATGACGCTCGCCGGCAAGCTGATGTGCTATGCGATCGCCGCGCTCGCGCTCGATCTCGTGTGGGGCTACTGCGGGATCCTGAGTCTCGGCCACGGGCTCTTCTTCGCGCTCGGCGGCTACGCGATCGGCATGTACCTGATGCGCGAGATCGGCCGCGAAGGCAAGTACGGCAGCGATCTGCCCGACTTCATGGTGTTCCTCGACTGGCACGCGCTGCCGTGGTACTGGCACGGCACCGAGCATCTCTGGTACGCGCTCCTGCTCGTCGTGCTCGTGCCGGCCGCGCTCGCGTGGGTGTTCGGGTTCTTCACGTTCCGCTCGCGCGTGAGGGGCGTGTATCTGTCGATCATCACGCAGGCGACCACGTTCGCCGCGATGCTGCTCTTCTATCGCAACGAGACCGGCTTCGGCGGCAACAACGGCTTCACCGACTTCAAGCGGATCGCCGGCTTTCCGATCACGCATCCGGGCACGCGCACGGTGCTGTTCCTGATGACGTTCGCGACGCTCGTGCTGTCGTTTCTCGCCGCGCGCGCGATCGTCACGTCGAAGCTCGGGCGCGTCGTCACCGCGATCCGCGACGGCGAAACGCGGCTCATGTTCCTCGGCTACAGCCCGCTCGGCTACAAGCTCTTCGTGTGGACCGTGTCCGCCGTGCTGTGCGCGATCGCCGGCGCGCTGTACGTGCCGCAGGTCGGCATCATCAACCCGAGCGAGATGTCGCCGGGCAACTCGATCGAGATGGCGATCTGGGTCGCCGTCGGCGGACGCGGCACGCTGATCGGCCCGATCATCGGCGCGTTCGCGGTCAACGGCGCGAAAAGCGTGTTCACCGCGTATTTCGCCGAGTATTGGCTCTTCTTCCTCGGGCTGATTTTCGTGCTCGTGCCGCTCGTGCTGCCCAACGGCATCGTGGGGCTGATCGAACTCGTCGCGCGCAGGAGCCGGAACCGATGAACGATCCGCTCAATCACAACCCGTTCGACGACGACGCGACGTCGCTGTCCGGCGTCGCGAGCCTCGGGCATGCGGTCGAGCCCGGCGCGATCGACGTGTCGCACGGCACGATCCTGTATCTGGAGGACGTGACCGTCAGCTTCGACGGCTTTCGCGCGCTGAACCAGCTCTCGCTGTCGATCGACGTGAACGAGCTGCGCTGCGTGATCGGCCCGAACGGCGCCGGCAAGACGACGATGATGGACGTGATCACCGGCAAGACCGCGCCCGATGCCGGCAAGGTGTTCCTCGGCCAGACGATCGACCTCACGCGAATGAACGAGCCGTCGATCGCGCGCGCCGGGATCGGCCGCAAATTCCAGAAGCCGACCGTGTTCGAGCAGCATCCGGTGTGGGAAAACCTCGAACTGGCGATGAAGGCGGACAAGGGCTGGGGGGCGTCGCTGCGCGCGCGGCTCGATCGCGACGCGCAGGCGAAGATCGAGGCGACGCTCGAACTGATCCGCCTCGAAGGCGACGCGAAGCGGCTCGCGGGCGAGCTGTCGCACGGCCAGAAACAGCGGCTCGAAATCGGCATGCTGCTGATGCAGCGCCCCGCGCTGCTGCTGCTCGACGAGCCGGCCGCCGGGATGACCGACGACGAGACGATGGAACTGGCCGCGCTGCTGAACCGTCTGCGCGGCAGCTGCTCGATGATGGTGGTCGAGCACGACATGGAGTTCGTCGCCGCGCTCGCCGGCGACACCGGACGCGTGACCGTGATGGCCGAGGGCCGCGTGCTCGCGCACGGCGCGCTCGACGACGTGAAGCGCGACGAAGCCGTGATCGACTCGTACCTCGGCCGCTGACCCAACGACACCGGATTCTCCATGCTGACTATCGAATCGCTCAACCAGTACTACGGCGGCAGCCACATCCTGCGCAACGTGTCGATGACGGTGCCCGAAGGCAAGCTGACCGTGCTGCTCGGGCGCAACGGCGTCGGCAAGACGACGCTGCTGCGCTGCCTGATGGGCGTCGTGCCGACGAAGAGCGGCGCGATCGCCTGGAACGGCACGCCGCTCACGAAGCTGCCGACGCATGCGCGCGTCGCGCACGGGCTCGCTTACGTGCCGCAGGGGCGCGATATCTTTCCGCGTCTGACCGTGGAGGAGAATCTGCTCGTCGGCGCGGCGAGCAGGAAGGCGCCGTCGAAGATTCCCGAGCACATCTATGCGCTCTTTCCGGTGTTGAAGGACATGCGCGCGCGGCGCGGCGGCGACCTGTCGGGCGGCCAGCAACAGCAGCTCGCGATCGGCCGGGCGCTGATGAGCGAGCCGCAACTGCTGATTCTCGACGAGCCGACCGAGGGCATCCAGCCGTCGATCATCCAGGACATCGGCCGAACGCTGCGGCAACTGGTCGAGGACATGCAGATGACCGTGCTGCTCGTCGAGCAGTATTACGACTTCGCGAAGGCGATCGCGGACCGCTACTGGGTGATGAGCCGCGGCGAGATCGTCGCCGGCGGCGAAGGCGCTCAAATGGATGCCGATGGTGTGCGCACGCTGATTGCCGTCTAAACTGCGACGTTGACGCACAACGGCCCGACGCACGCCCTCTTTATGTCCGCTCACGAAGAACACGCTTTCCTCGCTGCGCCGCCGCGCGAATGGGCCGCGCGGCTCGAACTCGGCTTTTCGCGGCTCGACCGCGCGGGCGGCGCGGGCGGCCCGCGCACGGCGCTCGTCCATCGCCGCCACGAGGGGCCGCTGCGCGTGCAGCGCGCGCTGTATCCGGAAGGCGACGCGATCTGCCACGCGGTGATCGTGCATCCGCCCGCCGGCGTCGCGGGCGGCGACCGGCTCGACATCGACATCGACGTGGGCGACCGCGCGCACGCGCTGCTGACGACGCCGGGGGCCACGAAGTGGTACAAGTCCAACGGCCGTGTCGCGCGGCAGCGGATCGACATACGGCTCGGCGCGCACGCGAGGCTCGACTGGCTGCCGCAGAACAACCTGCTGTTCGATCACGCGCGCGTCGAACTCGATTTCTCGCTGACGCTCGGCGAGCACGCGAGCGCGATCGGCTGGGACGCGACGCAGCTCGGCCGGCAAGCGGCCGGCGAACGCTGGTCTTCCGGTGCGCTGCGCGCGCTCGCGCGCGTCACGCGCGTGAACGCCGCGAAACCCGCCCCGCCGGACCACGAACTGCTGTGGTTCGAACGCACGATGCTCGACGCCGCCGACCCGCTGCGCGACGCACCGCAAGGGCTGGCCGGCTATCCTGCGTTCGGCGTGCTGTGGGCGATCGGCCCGGCCTGCGACGACGCGCTCGCGCAAACGCTCGCCGCCGGCTTGCCGTTCGGCGACGCGCTGCGCGCCGGCGTCAGTTGCGTGTGCCCAGGCGTTCTGATCGTGCGTGCGCTGTCACGCTCGATGGAACCGCTGCAGCACCTGCTCGCGCAATGCTGGATGCGGCTGCGCCCCGTCGTTCACGGCGTAGACGCAACGCCGTTGCGACTGTGGTCTACCTGACGACTCTTTTCAACAACGAAACCCAATGAAGCTCACTCCCCGCGAGAAGGACAAACTGCTGATTTTCACCGCCGCGCTGCTCGCCGAGCGGCGGCGCGCGCGCGGCCTCAAGCTCAACTATCCGGAAGCGGTCGCGTTCATCACCGCCGCGCTGATGGAAGCCGCACGCGACGGCAAGACGGTCGCCGAGGTCATGCACTACGGCACGACGCTGCTCACGCGCGACGACGTGATGGAAGGCGTGCCCGAAATGATCCCGGACATCCAGGTCGAAGCGACGTTTCCGGACGGCACGAAGCTCGTCACCGTGCACCACCCGATTCCCTGAAGAGGACATGCGCATGATTCCCGGCGAAATGCTGATCGACGACGGCGACATCGAACTGAACGCGGGCCGCCCGACCGTGACCGTGACGGTCGCGAACACGGGCGACCGTCCGGTGCAGGTCGGCTCGCACTTCCATTTTTACGAGGTGAACGACGCGCTGACGTTCGACCGCGAGGCCGCGCGCGGCTTTCGTCTGAACATTGCGGCCGGCACCGCGGTGCGTTTCGAGCCGGGCCAGGAACGCTCGGTCGAACTCGTCGCGCTCGCGGGCGCGCGCGTCGTCTATGGCTTCAACGGCAAGGTGATGGGACCGCTGTAGCGCGCCCCGCCTCCCCTCTTTCATCCGGATCCACCCCATGACACTCAAAATAGGCCGCCGCGCGTATGCGGAAATGTTCGGCCCCACGACCGGCGACCGCGTGCGCCTCGCCGACACCGAACTCGTGATCGAGATCGAGCACGACTACACCGTGTACGGCGACGAAGTGAAATTCGGCGGCGGCAAGGTGATCCGCGACGGCATGGGCCAGTCGCAGCTCACCGCCGACGACGTGGCCGACACCGTCGTCACGAACGCGGTCATCGTCGACCACTGGGGCATCGTGAAGGCCGACATCGGCGTGAAGGGCGGCCGCGTGTGGAAGATCGGCAAGGCCGGCAACCCGGACGTGCAGCCGGGCGTGACGATCGCGATCGGCGCGGCGACCGAGGTGATCGCCGGCGAAGGGCTGATCGTGACGGCCGGCGGCGTCGACACGCACATCCACTTCATCAGCCCGCAGCAGATCGACGAGGCGCTCGCGTCCGGCGTGACGACGATGCTCGGCGGCGGCACCGGCCCCGCGACCGGCACCAACGCGACGACCTGCACGCCCGGTCCCTGGCATATCGAACGAATGTTGCAGGCCGCCGACGGCTGGCCGATGAACCTCGGCTTTCTCGGCAAGGGCAACGTGAGCCAGCCGCAGCCGGCGCTCGAACAGATCGAGGCGGGCGCCATCGGCCTGAAGCTGCACGAGGACTGGGGCACGACGCCGGCCGCGATCGACAACTGTCTCTCGGTCGCCGACGACACCGACACGCAGGTCGCGATCCACACCGACACGCTGAACGAAGCGGGCTTCGTCGAGACGACCGTCGCCGCGTTCAAGGGCCGCACGATCCACACGTATCACACGGAAGGCGCGGGCGGCGGCCACGCGCCGGACATCATCAAGGTCTGCGGCGAGGCGAACGTGCTGCCGTCGTCGACGAATCCGACGCGCCCGTACACGGTCAACACGCTCGACGAACATCTCGACATGCTGATGGTCTGCCATCACCTCGACCCGTCGATCGCGGAGGACATCGCGTTCGCCGAGTCGCGCATCCGCCGCGAGACGATCGCCGCCGAGGACATCCTGCACGATCTCGGCGCGCTGTCGATGCTGTCGTCCGATTCGCAGGCGATGGGGCGCGTGGGCGAAGTGATCATCCGCACGTGGCAGACCGCGCACAAGATGAAGGTGCAGCGCGGCGCGCTGCCCGAGGACAACGCGCGCAACGACAACTTCCGCGTGAAGCGCTACGTCGCGAAGTACACGATCAACCCGGCGATCACGCATGGGATCGCACACGAGGTCGGTTCGATCGAGCCGGGCAAGTGGGCGGATCTCGTGTTCTGGGAGCCGGCGTTCTTCGGCGTGAAGCCGTCGCTCGTCGTGAAAGGCGGGATGATCGCGCTCGCGCAGATGGGCGACCCGAACGCGTCGATTCCGACGCCGCAGCCGGTCCACTATCGCGAGATGTTCGCGACGCGCGGCCGCGCGCTTGGCGCAACGTCGCTCACGTTCGTGTCGCAGGCCGCGCAGGAACGCGGGGTCGCCGAGCGGTACGGGCTGCAAAAGCGCATCGTCGCGGTGCGCGGATGCCGCGACATCACGAAGGCCGACATGATCCACAACGCGTGGCGCCCGGCGATCACCGTCGATCCGGAAACCTACCAGGTCGTCGCCGACGGCCAGTTGCTCACCTGCGAGCCCGCGGCCGTGCTGCCGATGGCGCAACGCTACTTCCTCTTCTGACGATGCGAACGATAGACAAACGTGTGACCGCGAAGCTCGCGCCCGTGCTCGTCGCGCGCGCGCCGACCGTCACGCTCGCGTATGAGATGCGCTGCAAGAGCCGTTTCGCGGCGACGCTCGATACCGGCGAGGACGTCGGCGTCGTGCTGCCGCGCGGGACCGTGCTGCGCGACGGCGACATGCTCGTCGCCGACGACGGCGGCCTCGTGCGCGTGGTGGCCGCCGCCGAAAGCGTGCTGCTCGTGCGCGCGCCCGATCGCGTGACGCTGACACGCGCCGCGTATCACCTCGGCAACCGCCACACGCCGGTCGAAGTCGGCGACGACTGGCTGGAGCTCGAAGCGGACCCGGTGCTCGAAGACATGCTGACGCGCGTCGGCGCGAGCGTCGAGCGCGCGATGCTGCCGTTTCAGCCGGAGACCGGTGCCTATGGCGGCGGCCATCGGCACGGCCACGACGAAACGTTCGCGGACGACTACGCACTCGCGCAGAAGGTCTACGACGAGCATCACGGGCACGACCACGGCCACGACCACGGCCACGACCACGACCACGGCCACCATCATCACGATCACGATCACGGCCATGCGCATCGCTGAACTCACCGCGCTGCTGCATCTCGCGTCGCCGGCGCTGCCGATCGGCGCGTTCAGCTATTCGCAGGGGCTCGAAGCGGCGATCGACGCGCAGCTGATCCGCGATGCCGACGACGCGCGCCGCTGGATCGAAAGCGGCCTCGCGAACGTGCTCGCGCCGGGCGAGTTGCCGTTCCTCGCGCATCAGCTCGAACGCTGGCGCGATCACGACGCCAATGCGCTCGCCGCCGCGAACGCCGAATTCATTGCGAGCCGCGAGTCGTCGGAGTTGCGCCGCGAGACCGCGCAAATGGGCTGGTCGCTGCGTCAGCTGTGCACGCAGCTCGAATGGGGCGACGCGGCGCGCCGCGCGACGCTGCAATCGATGACGCCGGTCGCGCAGCCGAGCGCGTTCGCGTTCGCCGCGTATGCGCACGACGCGGCGCCTGACGCGACGCTCGCCGCGTACGCGTTCGGCTGGGTCGAAAACCAGATTGCCGCCGCGCTGAAGGCGGTGCCGCTCGGGCAGCTCGCCGGCCAGCGGATCGTCGTCGCGCTGCGCCCGGCGATCGAAACCGCCGTCGCCCGCGCGCTCGCGACGCCGCCCGGCGCGCTCAACACGTTCGCGCCGCAACTCGGCATCCTGAGCGCGCGCCATGAATCGCAATACTCGCGCCTCTTTCGCTCATAAGCCGCTCATCGGCCTCTCATTCGCACCATGACCCCATTCCCCACGAAACGTACGAAGAAACTGCCGCCGCTGCGCGTCGGCGTCGGCGGCCCGGTCGGCTCCGGCAAGACCACGCTGCTCGAAATGCTGTGCAAGGCGATGCGCGAGCGTTACGACCTTGTCGCGATCACCAACGACATCTACACGAAGGAAGACCAGCGCCTGTTGACCGTCGCGGGCGCGTTGCCGGCCGAGCGGATCATCGGCGTCGAGACGGGCGGCTGTCCGCACACCGCAATCCGCGAGGACGCGTCGATCAATCTCGAAGCGGTCGACCAGATGCTGACGCGCTTTCCCGACGCCGACATCGTGTTCATCGAATCGGGCGGCGACAATCTCGCGGCGACGTTCAGCCCCGAACTGTCGGACCTGACGATCTACGTGATCGACGTCGCGGGCGGCGAGAAGATTCCGCGCAAGGGCGGCCCTGGCATCACGAAGTCGGACCTGCTGGTGATCAACAAGACCGACCTCGCGCCGCTCGTCGGCGCGAATCTCGACGTGATGGCGTCCGACGCGAAGAAGATGCGCGGCGAGCGTCCGTTCGTGATGTGCAACCTGAAGGCGCTCGACGGACTCGACGACGTGATCGCGTTCATCGAGAAAAAAGGACTGCTGGTGTGAGCGTGCGCTCGCGGGTCAGCCCTTGAACAGCGACTCGAACACGACCGCATACGCGAAATCGTGCACCTGCGGCAGGATCTCGAAGCCGCGATTGAAAATGAGTTTCGCGTCCGGGTAACGGGCTTTGATCGCGCGGATCACGGCGACGAGCCCCGCCTGCTGCCGCGCGCGTTGCGCGTCGGTTGTCGCCGCGAGCCGATACGAATCGAGCGTGTCGAGAAAGAAGCCGCGATAGCCCTTGTCCCACGGCGGCGCGATCACGTGCTCGATGAAGAGGGGGGCCACGCGGTGTAGGAGGCCGCGCGAATCAGACCGCGCTTAGCCGCGCGTCGTCGTCGATCGCGCCGGCCGATGGCGCGGGCAGCAGCGTCGCGAGCACGTCGACCGTGCGCGCGGTCGCGCCGCGATGGCGCGCGGCGAACGCGGCGGCCGCCGCGCCCATCGCGACGCGGCGCGACTTGTCTGCAAACAGCTCGCGCAGCGCGCGCGCGAGGTCGGCCGGATCCTGCACCTGCAGCGCGGCGCCGGCCGCGACGGCGTCCGCCGTCGCCTGCGTGAAGTTGAACACGTGCGGCCCGATCAGCACCGGCGTGCCGACCGCGCACGCCTCGATCAGATTCTGTCCGCCGAGCGGCAGCAGACTGCCGCCGATGAACGCGACATCGGCGGCCGCGTAGTACGCGCCCATCTCGCCCATCGAGTCGCCGAGCAGCACGTTCACGTCGTGCGGCAGCGCGCGCAGCCCCGCGTGCGCGGCAGCCTGCGCGGCGGCCGCGCCGGGCGCCCACTCGGAGCGGCGCGCGAGCTTCAGCGCGCGGCGCGCGACGAGCGCCGCCACCTCGTCGAAACGCTGCGGATGACGCGGCACGAGGATCAGCAGCGCATCGTCGATGCCGAGCTTCGCGAACGCATCGAGCACGAGTTCTTCCTCGCCCTCGCGCGTGCTCGCGGCGACCCACACCGGCCGCGCGCCGATCGCGCGATGCCAGTCGCGGCCGCGCGCGATCAGCTCGGGCGGGCTCGCCATGTCGAACTTCAGGTTGCCGAGCACCGCGACGTTGCGCGCGCCGAGCGACGTGAGGCGCTCCGCATCGGCCGGGCTTTGCGCGAGCACGCGCGCAAAGCCGCCGAACACGTCGCGCGCCGCGCGGCCGAACTTCGCCGCGCGCCGGTGCGAGCGCGCGGACATCCGCGCGTTCGTCAGCACGAGCGGCACGTCCGCGCGACGGCATTCGTCGATCAGCGTCGGCCATACCTCGGTCTCCATCACGAGACCGAGGTGCGGGCGCCACGCATGCAGGAAGCGCCGCACCGCGTGCGGCATGTCGTACGGCAGATAGCAGCGCAGCACCCGGTCGCCGAACAGCTCGACGCCGGTTGCGCGGCCGCTCGGCGTCATGTGCGTGAGCAGGATGCGCGCGTCGGGGCGCGCGGCCATCAGCGCGTCGATCAGCGGCTGCGCGGCGCGCGTCTCGCCGACCGACACCGCGTGCACCCAGACGAGCGGCGCGTCGTCGTCGGGCACGCGGCCCGCGCCGAAGCCGAAGCGCTCGGCGATATGTTCGCGGTAGCCGCGCTCGCGCCGCGAGCGGATCAGAAGGCGCAGCACCGCGAGCGGCGCGATCAGCCACCACGCGGCACGATAGATCGCCCTCAGCATTGCGCGGCTCCTGCGCCGGCGCAGAAGCCGTCCGCCGATGCGCCGACAATCGCACTCGAAATCGCGCTCAAACCAGTTCCTTGCCTTTCAGGCGTTCGAGAATGCCGAGCGGCGACGATGAAGGATGCACCATCGAGCGCACCGGCAGGAAGAACGTCTGTTCGAGCATGAACTGGCCGGACATCACCGCGTGCGACGCGTGATCGGAGAAGCACACCCACACGCTGCCCGGCGGGAAGCCGATCGTTTCCTGCGGGCTCGTCTTCTGGTAGTCGAGATCGGCCTTCATGCTGTCATGCAGGTTCAGCATCAGATGGTCGTATTCGCTGCGCGGCGACTTCGTGATGTGCAGCAGATGCTGCAGCCACGCGGAGCCCGGCATCTGCGGCTTGATGTGCGGAAGGAAGCGCTTCGCCATGTCCTCGAACGGCTCGCCGACGCGCCACACGCGCGGCACGCCGTTCGGGTTCACGTTCGTGAACACGCGCAGGATGCGTTCGCCGTAGTTCGGCCGCGACGGGAACGCGTCGACGTGCAGCCGGCTGTCGTCCTTGCGCCACGACGTCTGGCGCGTCTCGACCTGATGCAGGCGCAGGCTCGTCGGCGCGACGCGCAGCTTGCCGTCGTATTCGGGAAAGAGACCGTCGACGAGCGTGCGCGCGCTCGTCTGGTAGCGCGCGATCAGCGCGCGCACCGCCGACTGCGTGACCGTGTCGCCGAGCACGCCGTGCAGCGCGCCGCCGTCCGGGTCGAGGCTGATGTTCTTGCGCTTCGGGTCGGCGAGCGCGGGGTCGAGCAGCGCGCGCTCGCCGGCCGCGACGTCGAAGCTCAAATTCGGGAAATACAGCACCTTGCCCTGCTCGACCGCGTTCAGCAGCGATTCGCGCGGCAGCGACAGGTTCTGGCCGTGCCAGTCGGCCGTCGTGACTTCGATGATCTGGGATTCGTTCATGGTCGCCTCTGGTAGCGATGGATCGTGTTGCCGTAGTGTTGCCTGCCGGCGTGTGCGTCCGTCCGCCGCTTTCGCCACCGGCCTTGACTTGACTCCGTGCATCCGGGCGGCGAGGCGCCGCGCTAGAGGATCCCGAAGCCGGCCAGCGCCGTTTTCACTTCGGACAGCGTCGGCGGCTTTCCCGCGGTGCCCAGATTCACGACGTTCGGCGACCAGTAGCCGCCCGTGCGCCACGCGGTCGCGAAATTGTACAACTCGACGGTCGGCCGTTTAAGCGCCGCCGCGATGTGCACGAGCCCCGTGTCGACGCCGACCGTCGCCGCCGCGCCGTCGATCAGCCCGACGACGGCCGGCAGCGGCAGCTTCGGCGGCACCACCGCCGCCTCGCCGAATTCGCGCGCGAGCCGCTCGCTGGTTTCGCGCTCCGCGTCGCTGCCCCACGGCAACACGAGCGACATCCCGCGCCGCACAAGCGCCTGGCCGAGTTCGATCCAGTTCGCGTCGGGCCACTGTTTGTCCGCGCGCGACGTCGCGTGCACGAACACGACGTACGGCACCGGCAGATTCAGCCCGACGCTCGCGAGGGCGAGCGACGCGCGGCCGGTGTCGATGCCGAAGTCGATGTCGTCGGTCGGCGCGGGACGCGGCGCGTCGATCGCGGCGGCCACCAGTTGCCGCGTGCGCTCGACGACGTGCGTGCGCGGCTCGATCCGGATCGCGCGCTCGTAGAAGAAGCGCACCGGCCATTCGTAGCCGGCGCCGTCGGTGCGGTTGCCGAGGCCGACGAGCGGCCCGTGCGCCCAGCTCGCGACCCACGCGGTCTTGATGAGGCCCTGGCAGTCGATCACGAGGTCGTATTTTTCGGCCGCGAGCGCGCGCCGGAACGCGCCGATCTCGCGCCAGTTCGACGCCGAGAAGAGCCGCTTGCGCCAGCGGCGCAGCGAAAACGGAATCGCACGATGCACGCCGTGCACGAGTTCGACGAGACCGGCGAAGCTTTCTTCGACGAGCCAGTCGATCTGCGCCTGCGGATAACGCCGGCGAATGTCGGCGATCGCGGGCATGTTGTGAACGACGTCGCCTAGCGACGATACGCGTACGATGAGGATCTTTTGCACGCTGAACGGGACGATAACCGGCGTAATGCCTGCCGTCCGGATAGACAAGGTCCGCAATTCTAGCGCGACGGCGCGCAAAGGCGAACGTTCTGAAGGGGAAACCGCGCGGATTGTGCGGTGTTGGAGCGGCGTCATTGCCCGCGACAACCACCCGCAACGGCGCGGGTTGCCGCGAGCGAGGCGGCGTGCGCGACGCGACGGCCTGCGCGATCGCCGCCGCGACGGAAGGCCGCGAAAACCGCGAAGGCCGCTATCGCCCCGAACCGCGCCCGCGATTGCCGCGGGGATTATCGCGAGGATTGTCGCGACGACCGTTGCGACGACAGTCGCGGGCGGCGTCGGCAGCCGCCCGCGGCCATGCGCTTAAAACGGCAGCTTCGCGTCCGGCTTCTCCGCGAGGATCACGCGGCGGAAGTCATCCTGGATACGCCTGAGCGCCGCGTCGCTGTCCGCTTCGAAGCGCATCACGACGACCGGCGTCGTATTCGACGAGCGTGCGAGGCCGAAGCCGTCCGGATACTCGACGCGCAGCCCGTCGATCGTGATCACGTCGTTGGCGCCGGTGAACTTCGCGTTCTTCTGCAGACGCGCGATCAGCTCGAAGTTCTCGCCTTCTTCCAGCTTCAGTTGCAGCTCGGGCGTCGCCGTCGAATTCGGCAGACCATTGAGCAGCGCGCTCGGGTCCTCGGTGCGCGACAGGATTTCGAGCAGCCGCGCGCCGGTGTACAGCCCGTCGTCGAAGCCGTACCAGCGGTCCTTGAAGAACACGTGCCCGCTCATCTCGCCCGCGAGCGGCGCGCCGGTTTCGCGCAGCTTCGCCTTCACGAGCGAGTGGCCGGTCTTCCACATCAGCGGCACGCCGCCCTTGTCCTTCACCCACTTCGCGAGGTTCCGCGTGCACTTCACGTCGTAGATGATTTCCTTGCCCGGATTGCGCGTGAGCACGTCCTCGGCGAACAGCATCAGCTGGCGGTCCGGATAGATGATCTGGCCGTCTTTCGTGACGACGCCGAGGCGGTCGCCGTCGCCGTCGAACGCATAGCCGATCTCCGCGTCGGTTTCCTTCAGCGCGCGGATCACGTCCTGCAGGTTCTCCGGATGCGCCGGGTCCGGGTGATGGTTCGGGAAGGTGCCGTCGATGTCGGTGAAGAGTTCGACGAGTTCGCAGCCGAGCGCCTTGAAGAGCCTCGGCGCGAGACCGCCCGCGACGCCGTTGCCGGTATCGACGACGATCTTCATCGGACGCGCGAGCTTCACGTCGCTCACGATGCGGTCGAGATACGCGTCGGCGATGTCGTATTTCGTGTAGGTGCCGCTGCCTGTCTCGAAGCGGTTCGACACGATGCGATCGTGCAGGCCGAGAATCTGCTCGCCGTAAATCGCGGCGCCGCGCAGCACCATCTTGAAGCCGTTGTAGTCCGGCGGATTGTGGCTGCCGGTCACGACGATGCACGAATCGACGCGCCGCTCGCCGCTCTCGAGTTTCAGCGGCACGCTGGCCGCGAAGTAGCCGACCGGCGTCGGCACCATGCCGACGTCGACCACGTCGACGCCCGCCGCGCGCAAGCCCTCGGACAGCGCGCCGATCAACTCGGGACCGGACAGGCGGCCGTCGCGCGCCACCACCACTGCATCGCCGCCCTGCGCGCGCACCTCGCTGCCGAATGCGCGGCCGATCGAACGGGCCGCGTCCGCATCGAGCGTCTTGCCGATCACGCCGCGAATGTCATACGCCTTGAAAATCGATTTGGAAATCATGATGAGGCTCACCCATGCAATGGAAGGTCGGACCTATAGGTACCACAACGTAGATGCCTGCTCTGTTGCCCCGTTACCAAAAGTCGTATCCGTTACAAACTATAATTGCGGTCTTTCAGCCGCTGTTGGGCACCCATTTTAATGCCACGCTGCTCCATTTTTTTCATAATTTCGTTCGCGCACGCGGCGCGCCCGGCGGCTTGCGGCGGTCGCACGCAATGCTGAGCGCCAAACGCTTTGCCAATCCCGACGTCACGCGCGCGTTCGCGAACATCGTGTGGCTGGGGCTCGAACGCGTCACGCAGATTGTCGTCGCGATCGCCATCAGCGGCGTGCTCGCACGCTATTTCGGTCCCGACGTGTTCGGCAAGTGGCAGTACGCGAACACGCTGCTGCTCGTGCTCGCGCCGATCACGTGGGTCTGCGGCGCGGAGATCCTCGTGCCGACGATCGTGCACCGCCCGCCGCAGGAACTCGGCACCGTGCTCGGCAGTGCGTTCGCGCTGCGCATCGGCGTGTCGGCAGCGGCGCTCGTGCTCACGTGGGCGGCCATTGCGGCGGGTGTCACCGATCCGCTCGTCGGCGCGATGCTCGCCGGACTCGCGGTCACGATGCTGTTTCGCGAGCCGTTCGTCGGCGTGATCAACGCGTGGCTGCAAAGCATCACGTACAGCAAGCCGCAACTGATTACGAGCATGGCGACCGCGATCGTCAAGGCGGCACTCGTGTTCGCTCTCGCGCGCGCGGCGTTCGCGCCCGCGAGCTTCGGCTGGCTGTGGGCGCTCGAATCGGCGGCGATCGGCGCGGCGCTCGTGCTGTACTTCAGGCGCCGGCATGGCGGCACGCTCGGCTGGCGGGTCGACCGCACGCTGTTGCGTCACTTCGCGACGGCCGGCACCGTGTTCTGGGTCGGGCTCATCTGCATGTATCTGTTTCTGAAACTCGATCGCCTGATGCTGGAGCGCACGATCTCGTTCGCGGATCTCGGCCGCTACTCGGCCGCGCAGCAACTCAACGAAAACTGGATCACGCTCGCGCTGATGCTCGCGCAGACGATCGCGCCCGCGTTCGTCTATCGCGTGCAGCAGACCGCGCAACTGCGGCGCAATCTCGTGCGTCTGTTCGCGATGACCGCCGTGCTGATGATCGCCGGCGCGATGGTGCTCGACGCGCTCGCGGGCTTCATCATCAGCCGCGTGTTTGGCCCTGCGTTTGCAGGGGCGATCGGGATTTTCCGCTGGGCCGTGTGGCTGTCGGTGCCCGCCGGCATCGAGGCGATCGGCAACCTCGTCGTGCTCAAGTACCAGGCGAAATTCGTGCTGCTCGCGAAATGGGTGCTCGCGCTCGTCGTCGCATTCGTCGCGAACCTGATCGCGATTCCGCGCCTTGGTGCGTACGGCGCGCTCGTGGGCCTCGCGGCCGGCTATGTGGCCGCCGCGAGCGTGAACTTTTACTACCTCCGCCTGAAGCTCGCGTCATGACGGAGCGCGCGCCCCTCTTCCCCGACACGCGCACCGGCACGCTCGCCGACGTCGCCGTGCTGATGCCCGCGTACAACGGCCAGGCCGACGTCGAGCGCACGCTCGCGTCGTTTCGCGAAAACGCGACGATCTACGCGCTGATCGTCGACGACGGCAGCACGCCGCCGATCGTCGCGCCGGCCGTGCGCGGCATCACCGTCGAGATTCTGCGGATGCCGAAAAACGGCGGCATCGAGCGCGCGTTGCAGGCCGGCATCGACGCGCTCGCGGCGCGCGGCTTTCGCTACGCGGCGCGCATCGACGCAGGCGACCTCGCCGCGCCGCTGCGTCTCGCGAAGCAACGCGCGCAAATGGAAGCGACGCCCGCGCTCGCCGCACTCGGCACCTGGACGCAGGTCGTCGATCGCCAGGGCGATCCGGTCTTCATGCTGACGCCGCCCGCCGATGCGCGCGCGTTGCGGCGCACGCGGTTCCTGCGCTCGCCGCTCGTGCATCCGTCCGTGATGTTGCGCATCGATGCGGTGCTGGCCGTCGGCAACTATCGCGTCGCGTATCCGGCAGCCGAGGACCTCGATCTGTTTCTGCGGCTGATGGAGCGCTACGACTGCGCGAATCTGCCAGAACTCGGGCTTTACTACGAAGTGAACGAAGGCGGGATCAGCGCGACGAAGCGGCGGCGGCAGATCGTATCGACGCTGCGGCTGCAGCTACGCTATTTCAACGCGCTGAACTGGCCCGATTGGGTCGGGCTCGCGAAGACGCTGCTGCATTTCGTGACGCCGTACGGCGCGCTGCAGCGGGTGAAGCGGGCGCTCTACGCGTCGCGGGAACGGTAGCGCGGGCGCGCATTCGCCCGTTCCCGCGCGGGCTGCCGGGTGGTCAGATCTTCCGCCGCAGCACGACGGGCTTGCCGCCCATCGTCCGCTTCGTCATCCATGCGGCGAGCGCCGAGTCCAGATAATCCGCGTGCCCCGGAAACCACTCGAACAGGTGCAGGCCGAGATCCCGGACCAGCGCCGCGCCGGCGCGCTGCTGCGCCACCGCTTCCTTCACTTCGCCGACCGACTTCAGCACGGCAGCATGCTCGTCGACGTGGCAGTCGCGCGGCGGAAAATTCGTCGTGCGCATCCATTCGTCCTCCTGGGAAAAATGGCTGACGGCGTGCTGTTCGAACGCGTCGAGCGCGGCGGCAGCGGTTGCGTCCGTGCAGGTGACGAGCTTCAGTGCAACGGTGTAGAACTCCTCGTGCACTTCGTCCATCGGCGTGAAGCCGAGCAGGCGGGCGTCGGACCACACGAAGCTGGTGTCGCTGACCGGCACGGGCGCTTCGGCGTTCCGGGCCGCGGGGGTGGGCGTGGCAGTCTGGTCTTGCATGTCGAATCTCTCTGGGTGCGCCAGGCGCCGTCGCAGGGAAACGGCACCGGGAGCGCCAGTATAACGTTGCAGCCGCAACGTCCAGCCCGGATGCGACGACGGATGCAGGCGCCCGCTCGACGGCGGCCGGCGGCGCTGCGTCGACGCTGCGCGCCCGCCGGCGACGTTGTATCATCAATTCCCATCGAATTTGGGAATTTCCATACACGATGAGAAATCATGAGAATTCGGCCGATCCCTGGCACTTCCCGCGGCCCGAACTCGCGCAAGCCTATCTGAACGCATTCGCGCTCGGCCTCACTGCCGCGCGCGGACTGTTCGCGCGCCGCCGCATGGGCAAGACCGAATTTCTGTGCAAGGACCTGCTTCCGGCCGCCGTCGAAAAAGGCTATCTCGTCGCGTACACCAACCTGTGGGACACCGCGACGCCCGACATCGCGATCGTTGCCGCGCTTGCCGAGGCGCTCGAGCCGCGCGGCCTGCGCGCCGTGCTGACCGCGCTCGGCAAGCCGGTCAGGAAGCTGAAGGCAAGCGCCGGCGTGCCCGGCGTCGCGGAAGGCTCGGTCGAGGCGGAACTGTCCCAGCTCGATGCGGACAGCGCCGCCACGCTGCGCGAGGTCCTTCGCCAGCTGGACCGCCAGAAAAAGCCGCTGCTTCTCGTCATCGACGAGGCGCAGGTGCTCGCGAGAGAAGAACATGGCGCGTTCGCGCACGCGCTGCGCGCCGCGCTCGATATCCGCAAGGACCGCATCAAGGTGGTCTTCGCCGGCAGCTCGGAGACGACGCTGCGCGACATGTTCGCGCGTTCGTCGGAGCCGT